>Ga0182013_10008263_pt1 | contig 11268 bp, 14 predicted proteins | sample 612S2MmetaG_FD_120487 | JGI IMG/M metagenome (GOLD analysis project Ga0182013, IMG submission 120487) | Permafrost microbial communities from Stordalen Mire, Sweden - 612S2M metaG | ecosystem: Environmental > Terrestrial > Soil > Wetlands > Permafrost | place: Sweden: Stordalen | collected...
ACTAAGTACGTCGCAAAATCGCGTACCCGGCTGCGCCGCCCGCTGTGCAGAAAATCAGCTACTTGAACCACGGCCTGCTAGCCGAGATTTCCTTGATGAAATATATTTGGTGAATTAAATGAGTTCTGTCGGAGGGAACAGCAAAAGGGAAGTGGGCGTGGTATCAGAAGTGCAATTTGGATAAGTTAGTTCCGAAACGGAACTGGTGCCGAAGCGGGGGCAGGAATTACCGATGATTAACCGACGACGGACGCCACCCAAGCTACAATATTAGTAGAGTAAGTCCCCAATGGTTCTTGTCCCCGACGACTGGATCTCGCTTAATTAAGGATACTGCTAAAGGACCCGACCATGGTAGCCAAGTGTGCGAACCAAACCTGCAACCGCCAGTTCCACGAGCTGAGTAAGGGCCGACTGTTTCTACTCCCGCCATCCAACGAGCGGAGTATACGACTATCCGATTATTGCTATTGGCTTTGCCCACAGTGCGCTGCGAAATATACGCTCACACGGCACGAATCGGAAGTGGTTATCATTGCAAGAGAGCCTGGTGGCACTCCGGCCCCCCGCGCCGCCGCTCCAGGTCAAAGTGACCACCGTGCAGCCTGACATGCGGCCCGTTTGAAACAAACGGCATGACGTTTCAACCCACGGCCCGAGCATCGGCCTCACCTAAGTCACTCCCACCCAGAGACGGGGCGAAAGGCAATCGTTCACCAGCTCTGTAAGCCTTCGCTTTCTTAATCGCTCAGAGCCACCCTCTCGCAGCTGGGTCTCGGAAGGGAATTATGCAAGACCGACGGCCTCGCCGCCAGAATTTCGACGGCCAGTATCCAGTAGCCGCAATTGGCAACGATGTGGACAAGTCGAACTGCGAAGCCGGACTGGCTTATGCCGAATGTCTCGCAGGAAATCAGCTAGTTCCACCACGGGCTGATCGCGTAGCATCGGCGCTCGCCGCTTCTGACGACTGTCTGACGATGAGCAGACTCATCGCCAGGCGTTGAAGCGGCTCTGAAGAATCTGAAAGATGAGAAGTGACCCAAAGGAGATTCACCCGTGAAAGACAAGCCTCTTGCGAACGTTCGCGTTGCCATCTTGGCCACTAACGATTTCGAGCAATCCGAAATGACCGAGCCACGTCAAGCACTGAAGGAGGCCGGGGCCCAAACGACTTTGATCGCTCCGAAATCAGGAAAACTTCAGGCGATGAAGCACGATATGAAAGCGGATTACTTCGACGTCGACCTAGTGCTGGAAAGAGCAAACCCTGCTGATTTTGACGCAGTCATGCTTCCCGGTGGCGCATTGAATGCCGACGCTCTGCGGGTGGACCAAAAGGCGCAAGAATTCATTCGCCGAATCGACGAAGTTGGGAAACCCATCGCGGTCATCTGTCACGGGTCGTGGCCTCTGGTCTCGGCGGGACTGACGAAGGGCCGGACATTAACCAGCTATCACACCATCCAAGATGACATTCGCAATTCCGGCGGCCAATGGGTAGACCGTGAAGTGGTCCGGGACCGCAACTGGATCAGCAGTCGGCAGCCTTCTGACCTGCCCGCCTTCAACCGGGAGATGATTGCGCTTTTCAGCGCGAAAAAAGCAAGTGCGCATAACTCCTGAGCCCAGCGGCTGTTCTCTAAGAAAGTCGGTTACCTGCTCTGGATACCGAGGGCGGTAGATATCGTGGACCTGCTGGAACGAACCGCGTGGCAAGGTGTCCGCCTGCCCAATCAATTGATCATGCTGCGTAAGGTGCTGTTCACGCTGGACGGCATTCTGCACGACATTGCAGGTTCGAGCGACAGTATCGAACTCGTACTGCTGCAACGCTGGCTGCAGGGCTTTACCTGCGTTGGCTGGCCTCTTTCAGCGCGAGACTGGATTGGGGTATATCGCTCCGGCATGCTCTATCCCAGCCGTTTGGCCATAGCAACTCTTCAACAGCTTTCTGGCTTTTCGTCAATGTGCGTTCGACGGTCTGCCCAATCTCCCGACGATTAGTTGTAACCGCCTGATCGCGATCGGCGCCCGGCTTGGGTGCAGCCGCATGACGGTGACGCGGCGACTGGCAGAAGCATGAGAACCGCTATTTGCCGGGGACGATGTCCTCGGACACTTCGACTGTGATGTACTCGGCATCTGGGTCTTTTTCTTTCTCTTCCCGAGCGGCCTCATTGGCTTCGGCTTCCGAATCGTATGGAGGGTGGGGCAAGCGTATTCTTCGGATGGCGTCACCCATTTTACCGATGCGAACAATTTCCCATTTTCCCGTAGGCATTTTAACTGTTTCCATGTGTTTTCCGATCTCCCCGGCAGGATGAAGCCAGCCTACAGGTCCACGTCTCAAAGTGAAAGCAATTCCCGGCGGTAAGAAAAAAAGCCGCCCCGATTCGGGAACGGCCCGATGTCCAATCCGGTCTGCCATCAATTGGCAAACGATCGCATTCCGGCAACACGGATGGTGAGGCCCGAGGCGCGAGGAGCGGTAACGGCTTCGCGCACGCGCGAGGGTTCCACGATCCGCTACGTCGCACAGTTCGGCGAACGTGGCCGGCTTGCGGGTCCGACGTCGTTGACTGCATAGATTAGAGGATAATCCATCAAGTAATCGAACGAAGACTCAGCACCCGGATGGCTAGTCGTATCGCCTACTACTGACAACAGCAAATCAAGTTTCTCCAAGACTGTATAGAAAGGGGAATCTCGCAATGCCTGGGCCACATCTTCGCGCTTCACTGTCTGCAAGCGTGCTTCTGGTGGTCGGCGGCGCATCCAACTGATGAGCGGGTAGCGTTTCCCCGCAGCTTCAGCCTCTTGCACTGCTGACTGAGTTATCCGAACGTTGCCCCCGCATCTGTCGCACCAGCCTTCATACACATCTGTAGGATCAATTTTCCGTTGGTAAACTTCGGCATCCCGGGCGCAGATTGGGCATTGAGCTGCCAAGCCTATGTCGATGTGAACCTTCGGATCGAATTCGATTTTCTTCATGTGGATGGGGTTTTCAATCTCTCCGCTCGACCAACATTTCCTTCAATAAACGAAATCTGCTGCAGAGCACCGGGGCATTTCCTGGCCGTGACGACATCCATCAAACCGGCTAGTTCTGCTCGGAAAGCCTCGGCCTCGTCTAAACCATAACCGGGACCATGAAGCGTTAAACCTACACGGCGGATTTCAAATGCGTTCTTGCCCAGCCATGCCAATGCGTCGCAGGCAAAAGTGCGAATTTCAGCATAACCAAACTCCTCCAACGGCTCGACCCCGACGAAGAGAACACTGCCCACGGCCAAGACGCCAGCGGTCTTCTGCAGCGTAAGTTTGCCAATCGCAGGAAGTTGCGGATCTATTTGAGACTGGTTGGGCAACCATAGACGATCCGATCTACGCCATGAAGTTCTTGAGCATATTTGAGCACAAGTACGTCACCATCAAACCGAAGTATGTCCACCGGCTCGACCGCTATACGAATTTTGCTGTCCGCCATCATTGATTGTCCTTGAACAGAGAGAATACACGCCGCGCGACTCCACTCCTGCACCCGCAGCTGCTCACGCGCGCTACACCCACACTCCTCGCCCGCGCTCCGTTCCAAGAACGCGCAGATCACGCGCTGTGGTCTGGGGCGCGGGCAGGCGAGTGAGGGGGCGCGGGACGCGAGCGAGGAGCCGAGGTACGCGGGTGTTTCGGGAGCGCTGGCCTGAGGCGCTGAGCCGTGGAAGCGGGCGTGAGCCGAACTTTGTCGCGGTGCAAAACTTATCACAAAACTGGGCAATCGTATCAACGGCGGCAGTGTGCCAACCCCGGCTCTTCCCCTTCCCAAGATCAAATCGCTTAAACTCCAGCCCGGCGAGTCTTCTGGAACAATCATGTAACGTCTGAGCTTAATGGAGAGAAATGTGAAAAGTTTTGCCGCACAATATTTGCGCATGTCTACGGAACATCAACAGTATTCTCTGGATAACCAGTCAGCAGCCATCACTGATTACGCGACGAGGCATGACTTCGAGATCATTCAGAGCTATTCAGATGAGGCCAGAAGCGGACTGACAATCGCGGGGCGCCCCGGTTTGAGGGCACTGATCGAAGATATAACGGCAGGTCGCGCTGAGTTTACCCTGTCTTGGTTCTAATCGCTGCACGCCAAGTGTATCGTGGTAGATGGCAAGCACGTGTTTGTATCATCAGCCAACTTCACAGAGGCCGCACGGGAAAGGAATATTGAGGTTGGGTTGCTAGTCCAATCTCGTGCTCTCGCCGAGCGCTCTCACAACCGTGATCTTGCCGTCTTGGCGCTGAGTGCACTCGGCAGTCACATCGCCGACACCATCCTTCTCAACCAGTTTGGATACCGCGCTATCGCGTACCATTTGCCGACGTAGCGGGTGAGATCCACGCTCGAAACGGTGGCAAGCATGGGTTTCGAATCTGCCAGGACAAGTTTTGTGAAGATCAGGCCTGTACCGCTAAAACGGAGTGTCCGCGCCCAGGTAGCAGGTTATGGCCCTGTCACGATACACCACAGCCAGTCTCTCAAGACACGATTGAGACAGGGCGGCCTGCTCTGCATATTCGTAAGCCATCCCGAGTTGCTCATACTTGGTAGTTCCTAATCTGTGGAAGGGCAGCAGGTTGATCTCGCTAAGACCTATGTCCACCAAGAATCCAGCGGTTGCTTCCGCGTTAGCGACGGTATCGTTAAAGCCAGGAACAACTGGCATCCGCACCACCATGCGTCCCGGCCAGTTTGTGCCCCTGATCCAACGAATGTTGTCAAGGATAAGCTCGTTCCCGCTCCCCGTGCCGTCCTGGTGCTTGGCAGATTCCATGTGTTTGAGATCGACAAATAGCCATTGGATATACGGCAAGACAGTTTGCAGCACCGTCCGAGGAACACAGGCACTGGTCTCGACGCAAGTGGCGATGCCGGTGTCGTGGCAACGCTCAAGCACACGCAGAACGAACTCCTGCTGCAGAAGCGGTTCGCCCCCGGTTAAAGTGATACCGCCCCCGGAGCCCCAATAACAACGATCTCGAGTAAAAACCCGCATGAGGTCGTCAACGGTGTACCATTTGCCGCTGGGTTGCAATGCGCGGGCGTAGCAGACTTCTATACAATCCATGCTGTCGCAGCCGTCGCATTGCGTGCGATCAAAGATGATGGGCCGGCTCGCGCTTTCCACCACTCGGGCCGCGCCCTTGGCACACCGGGGGACGCAGCGCGCTGAGCAATTCTTGCAGTACAGTGGCTTGTACATGAGGCGTTGCCGCAACCAGAGTCCTTCCGGGTTGGAACACCAGTTGCAGCGAAGGGGGCACCCGCTCAGGAAGACTAGCGTGCGTGTGCCTGGTCCATCGTGAATGGAGTGGCCCTGGATATCGAAAATCAGCCCCTTGCTGTCATGTGCGTGCATATCTCGATCGCCACACAATCATGCGTACTCGTCCGTGTTCTTTACCTAGCTTAGCTTCAGATCATCAAGAGCAGGAACTGTCCGCCCCGATTGCCTCTACCCGGTTGCGTCTTGCTGTTGGTTACCGGTTCGCGGCAGGGCCGCGGTGAATTTTTCGCAAGTCACCGTGATCAGGTCCGGATACGTCATGGGTTGCTCGGGAACCGCATTGCACGTGCCGAGGTATTGTTCGGCTGCAACAAAATGAAGACAAAACTTGCACTTCTGGGTGGAAACACAGTGCTCGCAGCGTTCTGCATCCGCTAGAACCAACTTCTTGGTGCGGTGGCAAATACCCTTGGCTACATCCACGGCGGCGAAGTTACGGCAGTCCATGTGTTTCAGCACGGTTTCCATAGTTTCACAGTGCCTCGTATTCGGTTCTGGCAATTACTTCGTCCTGGATTGGCTTGCCTATCTCCACCCAGTACTGTGTGAATCCAGCTACGCGGACCATTAGGCCGCGGTAACTGTCAGGGTTCTGCTGCGCGTCACGGAGCATCTTGCTGTCCACGATGTTGTACTGAATATGGAAGCCGCCTTTGCGCATGTAAGCCTGTGTAAGCGCCAACAACTTCTTGCATCCTTGCATGCCTTGCACAGCAGTGGGATGCAGCTTCAGGTTCATCTGGGAGTTCTGCGACATGGAGTGGTCCCAAACCGTTGCCGACTCGAACAGCGCATAGGGACCGTTGCGGTCCGTGCCGGGATATGCCGACAGGGATGCATCCGCAAATGTCGTGCCGGAAAGCCGTCCATCGGGGGTAGCGATCGTCGCGGTGCCCATGGGTGCATGGGTTGACACCGAGATCTGGCATGCGTACATCGGCTTTGCATACAGCGACTCGTAGTCGTGGCACATCCTGCAGAACCAGTTTTCCCACTCCTTCAGAATTGTGTCTGCATATGGGTCGTCATTGCCGTACTTCGGAGCAGTCAAGCACAGATAGTGAATGCGATCCCACTTGCCGGTCTCATCTTTTCTTTCCTGCTCGGCAAGAGAGAACGAGCCAACTTCGAGGGCCGTCTTGAAACCAAAGTTGTCGCTTAACGCTCGTTTGAGATCTTCGAGGCTGGCCGCCTGGTCGTCGAATACCAGCTTCTTAATTGCGGCCAGGCTGTTGACGAGGTTTATCGTCCCGCACGATTCGACGTTATAGGTACCGTTATAACGGTAACCGAGTTCATTGATCAGATGACCCTTGAGCAGGCAGTCCGGTTTGAGTAGCGAGTTGAAAACCGCCATGTTCTGCTTGCGCCACACGTCGTGCTGGATGTTGTTGGTCGTGGTCAGGCAGTCCACCGTCAGGCGGAAGTAATGTTGGAACACCGCGACGATCTCTTCATAAGATTCCAGCTTCTTGCCGTGTGGAGGGTAGACTCCCTGCCCCGTCCGCTGGTCGACGCCGTCAAACAGTACCAATTCCAGAACTTTCGGCAGCGAAATGAAGTGCACACCGACGCTGGTCGGCTGCCCGGAGCCGCCTAGAATCCAGTACTCCTGGGCGTTCAAATGTAGCGGCAGCCAGGAACAGGGCGAAGTTTCCAGGCATCCGCCGATCGCCACCGCCCGCGCTTCTTCGACCGTCATGCCTTCCGGGCCATACTGGTTCAGGATGAAATCGATCGCGCCCCGATTGTTCACCCACGCTGGGTAGCCAGTGCCGGTCTTGTTGCATTCGGTCGCTTTGAGCAGGAAGTCTTCCGGCAGCTTGTCATCATAGAGTACGGTGAGAGTGGGTTGAGTGCTGGTGCAGCGGATCGCAGCTTCGATGATCAGTTTTTCCAGATCGTTTGCCGCCGATCTGCCGTCCTTGGTAAGCCCGCCCAGGCTCAGATTGTTGAAAGTGTTGCCGGAGAGCACACCGCCCACAACACCCATCGAAGCGAAACAGTCGATGCAGGTGAACTTAACGCGCTGCAACTGCAGCCATTCCAGAACCTCGTCGTCCGTAATGCGGCCCGCAGCCTTGTCCTGCTCGTAGTACGGATACAGGACTTGACCCACACGGCCCGGCGACAGGCCGGAAATAGCATCTTCATTCAGAACGGCAACGTGAACCGTCCAGATCATTTGCATGGCTTCGGGAAACGTCGTTGGCTTGCTGTGCGCTACCGAGTCCAGCCGTTGGGCTATGTCCCGATATTCCCGCTGCTGCTGCGGCTCGGTCTCGAAGTCTGCGAGGCGGCGAGCTTCTTTTGCGTAGTTTAGGATCCAGCTCTGAATGCCTTCCAGAATCAGGACGACCGCTTCGTAGTTGTAGAGGCGATTCATGCCAGCCCAACCGTCGCCATCGGCGCGTCCCGCCACCTCCGCTTTCTTTTCGCGGGCCATGTGGATTAAGCCATCGAAGCCATATTCCAAAGGGTAGTAATAATTAATGACCTCACGGCCCTGGGGAAGCGTGAAGCCCGAGTCGAACATGCACACGATGGCGCGCATGACGGCTTCCTTCATGGGGTAAGCAGGCACCATCTGCTCGTACTTATGGCCAAGGTCGTCGACGGATTTGCCTACCCATTCCCTGGCCGTGCGCAGCAGGGCTGGAATTTCTTCCCGGCGCATGCCGAACTTCCCCGCTATGGACACTACATTGCCAAAACTCTGGGTGACGTTGCCGCCACCATTCCCGAACTGCGAAAGTTCGTCCACGGTGGAGCTGCCCTTCGCCAATGCCACTTTATAAAGTTCGTCCTCCTTAGCCATGTAGTAGCCTTCCGAAAGCCATGGCATTGGAAACGAACCGCGGTAATGGTGGGTCTTACCCATTACCAACAGTTCGCCGGGCAGGATTGTCGGCGTCAGATGGGAGAACGCTTCCTTTAGCGCTGCGGCCCGGCGGACCACCGGGATCTCGCCCTCAAGCTGGTTGTACCTGCGGGTGTACCAGTAAGGAAACTCATTGCTGGCGGATGAGAAGGTCTGGAAATACAGATCCCTCAGCTTCTTCGCGCGCGGACAGGGTTCCTTCTTTACTTCGCGATCAACCGCTTTCTCGGAGGCTCTCCCGCCAGCCTGCGAGTGGATCGGAGTACCGGATTGCTCCGGTATCTGGGTTAACGTTCTGGCCATGAGATTCTCCCCCTTTGGGGTTTCAGCGAGTGCCATGCTCTTCGGTTTCTGAGGATGATGCTTCCTCGCCCTGCGGAGCGCGCAGCGAAGTTAGTGACATCAGCAAGCTCCTCCGGTCGCATACGAAGGACGATCCTCTGTCTCACAAAAGACCAAAACCGTGCCGGAGAATTCCCTGAAAATTCCTGTTAACATTTGAGCTTACTGGAGACCGTTTGTCAGTGACATCTGCCGCCCGGGGTAGTGACGCCCGATTGTCCGGTGACGGAACTGTTTGATTTTTCAGGTACCCGTGAGTGGTCATCTGCGCCGCTAAGTATTTGAAACTACGGCATCCGACGGGGCTGTTAGCTGGAAGGCCGTAGGTGCAACTTCCTGGTTAGGATGCCGAGACCTCGCCAGTACGCGTAATTTCGTGGGCTACGGCGCGAGGGCAGGGGGCGATACGCGGCTCGGCGTGGACTGGATCTATGAAGTGGCGAAAAGGATCGCCGATGGCCGGGGCACTTCTCATATTTCTTGTTCCGGGATCAACCGATTGGTCACTTCATTGCCTTGCGGATCGCAGTAAGCCTGAACTCAAAATCGTGGTGGTCATGCTCTGAGAGACCGTTTACAGCAACGCGAGCGCGTTTTGGAATGCGCCGTACCAATTTCACACCACGTTTCGGATCGATGAGCGCAATCAGTGTCTCTGTCCGAAAGCTGGCTTCACCTTCGCCTCGTCGTTTCTCCAGATACTTTTGTGCCTTGATGAGCAGGACTAGTTGGGACTTCTGCTCAGCAAGTAGGGCTCTCAGAAAATCGGTTCGGCAGGACAATCGCGTACCCCATCGGGGGACCATTTTCTGACCCACACGGTGCAACTGTCCTCGACCTGCCATTGGGGCAGTCCAAATATCCGTGCGATGTCATCAAGTTCATACTTAGCAAAATCGTAGTCGAAGTGGAACGGATTCGCGGGCTCTAGATGTTCCGAAGGCCGGGAGCCGTGAGGTCCGATATAGTTATGCGGCTCTTTCGCGCGGGGCCACAATGAGACGTTGAGGGAGGTCAGACCATCCGCCAGCTTCTGTCGTTGTTCCGTTGGCAGGATGGGCACTATACAGCCCCAGGCCAAACCGGCGAAGTGACGAATGAGAATATGGGGAAACGTCTGATCGAAAAATGATGACCGGGATGAGTTCCGTACCAGACTGGCCCGAGGGGGCTGCATTTCGGCAATGCGGCTTTGACACGCATACCCCTTCGACAGGTATTTCTCGGTGACGACCGCGGTACGCTGTATGGTTTCGCGCCGGGGGGCGCCGCGATACCGGCGGTCGATTTCACACAAAACGAAATCAACTATTTCTTCGCGTCGCTCCAGGGATGCGGTTGCAAGTATAGCGTCAAGAAAATCCGCGAAAGTCCAAGTCCAGGTTTCAACCGGTTCGTCCAAGCCGATCAACGCTCCCGCAAAGTTCTGGAGCAAGATGTTGGTCTTTAACGAGGGCCGTAAGCAGAGGTGGCAAGGAGTAACTCAAGTCAACCTTTGTGCCGTCGGCCAAGCGCGCCACGAAGGCGATGGCACCCGAAGATTCGTCCTCGATGGAGAAACCTTCGATGGCAATGGCGCGCAACGTGGTGGGGGGGTATAAGAGTCCGAGCGCGACGCGTGCCGCCCAGGTTTCGTGGTAAAAGTGCCCGTCCCGAGAAGCTCACACCTGGTCGATGGGCGTCGCCGCGGATTTGTTCTTCCCAGTCATTGCTGTGCAGATCGGGTCGCTTCAGAAGATGGATTATAGAGCGCGCGAGCGACAACCACATCGTTCTTGGTCAGCATTTGTGCTCCTTCTCTAATCAATTCGTCTGAGAGGACATTATGCTTTTGTCGGATAAGAAAAAAGTGCCCCACGGATGCTTCCGGCGCGGGTCTACTCAATTGAGTGCAAGGGAACACCGGTAGTTGACGACCGCCAGATCGTAGCGTCTGTCATCGGCGTATGCCTCCCCGAGGCTGTCGTACACATTCCATGAGTCGGGATGCTGTTCCGTGTTGAAGACAAAGACCGCGATGGCGTCTTCCACCACGTTCAAACGCGCTTGTGGGAAAAGCAGTGCCGAGTGGAAGCAGAAGTTCGCTGATGCCGCACCCGGGGATACACCGTGGGAATCGCCGCCGCCAACCCCGGACAGCCGTCGGTGACGATCAACGCCAGGTGCTTGCCCTCCAGCCCGCGCCGGTAGAGGTCTTGCAGCAATCCCTCCCAGTCCGCCTGACTTTCTCCCTGGCTGCGCAGGAAGGCCAGCAAATGACGAGTGCCGTCGCGCCGCACTCCATAGGCCACCAGCATCTGTACCCGCTTGCGTCCTGCCGGACGCCGCACCCGCAAGCTCACGCCATCCAGAAACCGGTAAGCATAGTCGTCGCTCAGTCTCGCCTGATGGAACCGGCGCACCGCCTCGTCCAGATCGCGGGTCAGCTTCGACACCGTCTGCGCGCTCACCACCTCGCCCGTCAGGGTGGCCACCACCCGCCCCACTTGCCGGGTCGAGATGCCACGCAGAAAGGCTTCGCGGATGAGCATCGAAACCTCTTCGGCCCGCCGCTGAAAGCGCTCCAGCCCGCAGGGCAGAAAACTCTTCTCCCGGGTACGCGCGATGCGCAGCCGGATGGTGCCGAAGCGGGTCACGAAATCGCGCTCGTAGTAGCCGTTACGATAGACGCGGCGGCGGCCACCCCGCCGTGCGTAG
>Ga0182013_10008264_pt1 | contig 11267 bp, 7 predicted proteins | sample 612S2MmetaG_FD_120487 | JGI IMG/M metagenome (GOLD analysis project Ga0182013, IMG submission 120487) | Permafrost microbial communities from Stordalen Mire, Sweden - 612S2M metaG | ecosystem: Environmental > Terrestrial > Soil > Wetlands > Permafrost | place: Sweden: Stordalen | collected...
TGAAGTTTCATCAGCCGCCGCTTGCGGGCTTCGATGGTGCGCCTGGGAACCTTGGCGTCGAGCGAAAACGCGCCGGAGCCCTCTTCATCGGAGTAGCCGAAGACGCCGAGCCAGTCGAACTTAGCCTCCTTGATGAACTCCTCCAAAAGTTCAAAATCCCTGAGGGATTCGCCGGGGAAGCCGGTGATGAAGGTGGTGCGCAGCGCGATGCCGGGCACGGCTGCGCGGACCTTCTCGAGAGTCTTGAGGAAGATATCTGCCCCGCCGCCGCGCTTCATGCGCTTCAAAACGGAGGGCGCCGCGTGCTGGAGGGGCACGTCGAGGTATTTGCAGAGGTTGTCGTGGCGGGCGATCGTTTCCAGCAGGCGGCCGGTGATGCGATTGGGGTAGGCATAAAGGAAGCGCAGCCAGCGCAGGCCTTCAATGCCTGCCAGAGCATCGAGCAGTGTGGCTAGGCCGTCCTTCAGTCCCAGGTCCTCGCCGTAGCAGGTCGTGTCCTGGCCGATCAGCGTGATCTCCCGCACGCCGCGAGCAACCAACTGCCGGGCTTCGGCTACCACCGATTCAAAGCGCCGTGAGCGGAACTTGCCCCGCAGGTTGGGAATGACGCAGAAGCTGCACGGGTGGTCGCAGCCCTCGGCAATCTTGATGTAGGCCGAAGAGCGGGGGGTAGTTAAGAAGCGTGGCGTGGACTCGTCGTAAAGATAGGTGGGCAGCAGGTGCGTAGCGCCCTGCCAGTCGTCGCGGCTAAAGCGACCCTGCCGCTCGCGGAGATCGCCTTCGGGGCGAGAGGTTGCCTCAGGGGCTAAAGCCACGGCTGGCCTTGCGGACTCAATGTCAGGGCTAAAGCCCTGACCTACCGTCCGTGCAAGATCACCGGCGTGTTTGTGCGTCGCCGCACGGGATTCTTGGCCGGGGCGAACTTCGGCTTGGCCGCTGCCGCTGAGAATGTTGAAGAGACCGGGAACTGTAATGACTTGCGGGCGCGCCAGGCCTGCCGCTTCGAGAATGGACTCCAGTTCCCCGGTGCCGACCACGGCGTCCACCTCCGGGATGCTCTTCTGGATCTCGTCGCGATAGCGCTCCACCAGGCAGCCGGCGACAATCAGCCGCTTGGCCGAGCCCGAGGCCTTGTAGCGCGCCATCTCCAGAATCGTATCTACCGACTCCTGTTTGGCGGTGTCGATGAAGCTGCATGTGTTGACGATAAGGATCTCGGCCTCTTCGGGATGCGCGGTCAGGCGAGCGCCGGCGCGGTCCAGCAGCCCCATCATCACCTCGGAGTCAACGAGGTTCTTGGGGCAGCCGAGGGAGATAAAGCCCACGGAAGGGGCCGTGGGCGCGGATGATCTGGTCACATTTCTATTGTATCGGGGTCACGGCTACAGGCGATGGCGTGCTTCCCACCCTTGCGGCAAGAACAGATACGCCGCAAGGATGGGGCACCCACATCGATACAACAACAAGCGACCAGAGGCCCGGGCCGCTGGTGTATAGTCTTCTTGGCGGAAGAGTAATCGATAACTGGGAGATGATCGAGATGGCAATTCAGGCGAGTGAATCGGCAAAACCGGCGGCGAATGAAGTGTTGCTGGTTACCAGTGGCGATCTGCGCCTTGCGGCCAACCGGGAGTGCTGGCCCGCACAGAGAGAGATGGAAGAGAAGCTGACGGCTGCCTTCGCCGCGCAGGGTTTCAAGCTGGTCCGCGCCCACGCTTACGATGAGGCGGCCAAGCACGGCTTCATCTCATCGCAGCGCATGGGCATGGATGTCTTCATGAAGATCCATCCCGAGGCCAGGTTGGTTTTCGCCACCGCCGCGTGGCAGTATAGCCATCATGTACTGCCAGGTCTGCGCAGCCATCGGGGGCCCATTTTAACGGTCGCAAACTGGTCCGGCCAGTGGCCTGGATTGGTTGGCCTGCTCAACCTGAATGGGTCGCTCGTCAAGGCCGGCAAGCAGTTCTCTTCCCTCTGGAGCAAGGAGTTTACCGACGATTACTTCCTCGCCGGGCTCTGCCAATGGCTGCGTGAGGGCAGAGTCAGCCACGATACCTCGCATGTGCATGCGTTCGACCTGGCCCGGCTGCCCGCCGAAAGCGCCCAACTGGGCGCCCGGCTTGCCGCGGAACTCAAGCATCGCAAGGCCATCATGGGAATCTTCGACGAAGGCTGCATGGGCATGTACAACGCCATCGTCGACGACGAGCTGCTGAACCCGGCGGCCATCTACAAGGAGCGCCTGAGCCAGTCCGCGCTCTTCGCCAAGATGCGCACGGTGAGCCAGGAGGAGGCCGAAGCCGTCTATCGATGGCTCGTCGCCAGGGGCGTCAACTTCGACCTGGGCACGGACGCCGCAACCGAACTGACCGCAGAGCAAGTCCTCGAGCAGTGCAAGATGTATATCGCGGCCGTCCGCATCGCCGCAGAGTTCGGCTGCGACGCCATCGGTATTCAGTATCAGCAAGGATTGAAGGACCTGACAGCCGCTTCCGACCTGGCCGAGGGCATGCTGAACAATGCGGATCGCCCACCGGTTTTTGCGGAAGGCACGACCGAAGAGCTTTACCCCGGCGCTCCGCTGGTTCACTTCAACGAGGTGGATGAGTGCGCCGGTGTCGATGCGATGATTACGAATCGCTGCTGGACCGCACTCGGTTTAGATCCATCGACCACGCTGCACGACGTTCGCTGGGGCGAGCGCTACCTGGGGCCTGGCCTGGACGCCTTTGTCTGGCTGCTGCAAATCTCCGGCGCCGCGCCTGCAAGTCACTTTGTGGGCGGCTATGCCGGGGCCTCAAGCGAGCGCCAGCCAGCCATGTACTTCCCCCTCGGCGGCGGATCGCTGAAGGGCATCGGCAAGCCCGGCGAGATCGTCTGGAGCCGTGTCTTCGTCGAGGGCGGTGCGCTCCATGCCGACCTGGGCCGGGGCACGGTGGTCAGCCTGCCAGCGGCCGAGACAGAGCGCCGGTGGCGCGAGACCACGCCTCAATGGCCTATCGTCCACGCCGTCTTCCATGGCATCAGCCAGAACCAGTTCATGGCTCGCCACCGCGCCAACCATGTGAACGTCGCCTATGCTCCATCGGCGCAGAAGGCGGATGAGGCGCTCGCAACCAAGGCCGCCATGCTGGCGGAGTTAGGCGTCAACGTCCATCTCTGCGGCGCGGCGTAGAAGTAGGTCTTCGGGTCTCAAAGGCAGTTCCTGTAATGGGAGCACCCCTCCCTGCGATGTTCGTGTTCCTCTATTGCAAAGCGCGTGAAACAGGCCTCCAGGAGACCTGCTACATTTTCCGCGTTGTGGACGGGGAGACCCGATACAGGTATAGAATTCTCCTTCAATGGCGGGCGGCGCTGGCAGGTCGCTACCACTTGCGAATCTGTGCGGGAGATACTCCATGAAGAGTGAACAAGGTATCGAATTCGGAAGACGCGCACTGCGTTTTGGCGTCGCAGGTTTCTTTTGCGTGCTTGCGATTGGTTTGTCGGGCCGAACCCTGGCCATTGCGCAGACGCCGCAGCAATTGGCGGAGATCGTCAAGACGCTCGATTCGAACTCTCGGGCCGTGGTTACGCGGCTGGGCGAACTGAACCGGCTGCCGGCCGACGAGTGGCGCTTTCATGCGGGTGACCTGGCCCATGGCGAGGCGGCCGAACTGGACGATTCATCGTGGCAGTTGGTGAAGGCGGGGGCGAGTGCGCCGCAGGATGCGGTGTGGTTCCGGCGCTGGATCGAGGTGCCGCCGAGCCTGCATGGATACGACCTGACGGACGCCACCGTGTGGTTTCGCCTGGGAGCTACGGCCAATGGTCCCATGCCGGAGATCGTCTATTTCAATGGCCGGCGAGTGGCTTTGGGCGACGATCTGGAGCCGATCGTTCTCTTCGACAGGGCCAAGCCCGGCGACAAGGCGCTGGTGGCCGTCAAGCTGCTGCACACAGTTGACATGAAGCGCTTCACAGGCGCGGATCTGAAGATCGATTTCGCCCAAAACCGCCCCAATCCGGAGGACCTGCGGATCGAGTTTCTTGCGGCGGCGGCCTTGATTCCGAGTCTCTCAAAGAATCTCGCGGCCGATACGGCGGCGCTGGAGACTGCCATCGGCGCAGTCGATCTGGCCGCGCTCGACGCCAAGGATCAGGCCAAATTCGACGCTTCGCTCAAGCAGGCGCAGGCCTCCCTTGAAGCGATTAGGCCACTGGTCCAGCAGGTGACCATGCACCTGGACGGTAACTCGCACATTGACGCGGCCTGGCTCTGGCCTTGGACCGAGTCGGTGGATGTGGTCAGGCGCACCTTCGCCACTGCGCTGCAGTTGATGAACGAATATCCCGATTACACCTACACCCAGTCGGCGGCGCAGTACAACGCCTGGATCGCGGAGAAATATCCGCAGATGAACGCGGAGATCAAGCGGCGCATCAAGGAGGGGCGCTGGGAGATTGTGGGCGGCATGTGGGTGGAACCGGACCTGAATATGCCCGACGGCGAGGCGCAGGTGCGCTCCATCCTGCTGGGCAAGCGGTGGTTTCAGCGGGAGTATGGCGTCGATGTCAGGATCGGCTGGAATCCGGATTCCTTTGGATACACCTGGCAGTTGCCGCAGATTTACAAGAAGTCGGGCATCGACTACTTTGTAACTCAAAAGACCACGTGGAACGACACCAATCAGTTTCCCTTCAAGCTCTTCTGGTGGGAGTCGCCGGACGGCAGCAAAGTCCTCACTTATTTTCCGCACGACTACGCCAATAACAATCTCAACCCGCTGCGCCTTGCAATCGATCTAGCGGCGGCGCGCAGCCACATCTCCGGCCTGACGGAGATGCTGGATTTGTACGGGGTTGGCGATCACGGCGGAGGGCCGACGCGCGCGGTGCTCGACGAGGGCGCGCACTGGATGCAGCCGGACATGATCGTTCCGAAGATGCAATTCGGAAGCGCGCAGAGTTACTTCACCGGCGTCGAGAGCAAGCTGGTGTCTGACTCGCCAGTGTGGGATTACGACTCGATCGCCAAAGGATACGTAGCTCCCATCTCACCGGCGGATGGAAAGGTCGCGATTCCCACCTGGAAGAGCGAATTGTACTTTGAATATCACCGCGGCGTGATGACCACCCAGGCCAACCACAAGCGCAACATGCGCGACAGCGAGGAGCAGGCGCTGAACGCCGAGAAACTCGCCTCGCTTGCCTGGCTGGACGGCGATGCGTACCCTGCCGACCGGCTCACCGAGGCATGGAAGAAGATCACGTTCAATGGTTTTCATGACCTGGCCGCGGGCTCGGGAATCGGCGTCATATACAAAGAGGCGCAGCAGGATTACGACCAGGTGCGCTGGGCGACGGCCGAGATCTCGCAACAGGCGCTCAAGACGCTTGCGGCCCGCATCGATACGCGCGTGGCAAGCGGAGTGCCGGTGCTCATCTTCAATCCGCTGGCGTGGGAGCGCTCCGGGCCGGTGACGGTGGATGTGCAGTTGCCCGGGCCGGCCAGGAACGGCGTGACCGTGCTGGACAAGGCAAACCGCGTGGTACCTTCCCAATTGATTGCGAGCGACGCTGCCACCCATAGCTATAGGATGCTGATTGAAGCGCGCGGCATGCCTTCGCTGGGCTACAAGGTGCTCCGTGTTGTGCCCGGCGCAAGGCCTTTTGCCAGCGACCTGAAGGCGGAAGGCCTGACGCTGGAAAACTCCGCGCTGAAGGTTTCGGTCGACAAGGAAACAGGCTGCATCGCCAGCCTTTACGACAAGAAAACTCGCTTCGAGACGCTGGCCACAGGCGCATGCGGCAACCAGTTGCAGACCTTCAAGGATCTGCCCAAGGAGTACGACGCCTGGAACATCGATCCCGGCACTCTCGATCACATGACGGCAATCGAGAAGGCCGACTCGGTTGAGCTGGTTGCCAAGGGACCGCTTCGCGCCGCGATTCGCGTGACGCGCAATTGGCAAAGCTCGAAGTTCGTACAGGAGATCGCTCTCGACGCGGGCGCGGAACAGGTTGATGTGGTCAACGACATCGACTGGCATGAGACGCACATGTTGCTGAAGGCCGCATTTCCACTGGCCGCCGCCGGCAGCAAGGCAACCTACGAAGTCCCCTACGGAAGCATTCAGCGCCCCACCACACGCAACAACAGTTGGGAGCGCGCGCAGTTCGAAGTGCCTACGCTGCGCTGGGCCGACCTGGGCGACGGGCAGCACGGCTTCAGCCTGCTGAACAACTCCAAATATGGATACGACGGCAAGGACAACGTGCTGCGCCTCTCGCTCCTGCGCTCGCCCGTATGGCCCGATCCGGAGGCCGATCGCGGGCATCACCACTTCACCTATGCGCTTTATCCGCACGCCGGCGACTGGAAGCAGGCGCTCACCGTCCGCCGCGGCTACGAATACAACTACGAGTTGCAGGCAACCCAGGTGCAGGCGCACACCGGCAGCCTTCCGGCGGAGCATAGCTACGTGACTGTGAAGCCTGAGAATGTGGTGCTGACAGCGCTCAAGAAGGCCGAAGACGCCGATGGGCTGATCTTCCGCGTTTATGAATGGGCTGGAAAAGCAAGCGAGGTGGAGATTCATCTGCCGGACGGAGCAACCGGAGCCACGGTCACGAATTTAATGGAAAAGCCGGAGGGCCTGCCGCTGACGATCGCGGACAATGCCGTCAGAGTGCCCATTCATCCCTACGAAATCCTGACCGTCTGCGTAGGGTACCCCAAAAAGCAATAGGTTTGTAACCGCTAGGTTTTTTACCGTATGATTTAGTGCTTTCCCACCCATTCCGCGGTGAAATTGCGGAATGGATGGTGCACCCACATTGGTACAACTTCATGCAGTCAAAGACCTAGGTGTTCTATCAATACTGGTTACCCCACCCCCGCCGCGTTTTTGTTCTTGCGGCTAGGGTGGGATCCCCTTTTGGACTGCACGCGTCTGAGAGCAGTCCAATCTTCGGTTGCCTGCGACTGGCCGGAATCATGCTGCGGCTATATTCTCAATCTGTACCCATTGAGGAGGAACCCTGCTTGCCGGCATTTGAACGCCACGTCTTTGTCTGCCACAACGCGCGGCCTGCCGGCGCGCCTCGGCCCTCTTGCACCGCCGATGGCACAAGCGAGTTGCACGTCCGATTGCAGCAGCTAGTCAAGGCGGCCGGGCTGGGAACCAAGGTGCGCATCAACAAATCAGGCTGCCTGGACCAGTGCGAGCACGGTCCAACGGTAGTGGTTTACCCCGAGGCGGTGTGGTATGGCAACGTGCGGCCCGAGGACGCGGAGGAGATTGTGGAGGAGCACCTCGTTGGTGGACGGCCGGTGGAGCGGCTACGGCTGGCCGAAGAGTGCCTGAATACGAAAAGTTGTCCGCACCGGCGGTGAGGGCCCGGGCCGGCATCTCACGTTCAAGGTGTTGACTAGTTCAGGAGAAAAATCGGCGGTGCGCCAATTGTGGGATTGCGCGTTATTACCTGGAGGATGTAGGAGTCTAGATTAGCTGCATTCTGTTGAAACGAGAGCAGCATGTAGGAGGTGCCTGGCATATGAAGATTCGATTCACAGGTTTTGGCCTGATGCCAATTTTGTTTACTTTGGTTGCAGCTTGTCTTCCGGCGTCCACGGCCGCGCAAACCGTCGTGGGGCCTGAATATACGTTGAACAAGACAGAGGTCTCGTCCTTGCAGCGCGATGAACGGCGATGCGATTACTTCCTCTGGACCAAGCTGGGAGGCGATGCCCAGCGCATCAGCTTCAGCTACGTGCGTCCGGATGGAAAAGCCGATAGCGATGCGCCTCGGCTCCAAAACGTCACCATTGTCATCAATTCGTCCTCGAAGACTCCGACGGCAAGGATTATCGGCGAGGATGACAACCGAAGGACATTGTGGCAACTGGAAATGGCGCCGGAGGACTATGAATCGAACAGGAGATGCCTGACCGGTATTTCGCTCGCGGATGGCACCCGGCGATAGATCCTAACCGCCGCAAGGGCTGACCGCTCCCCCGGCGGTTTGCGGCCCCAACGGCAAAACGACATGCGCATTCATCCGGAATGGCGCTTCCCCGGTCTACAACCTGAACAGGTCGTCCTCTGCCGGAGTGCCGCAAGCGCCTCGCTGGTTGGACGCCCTGTTTTCATTTCGACGATTCGACAGGTCTCCTATGGTATATAGACTTTGGTCACTTGAAACGTCTTAAGTATTCGCGCAGGACTCCGATATATAAATTGCGGAGGATCCAATGAAGCGCGCAAGAATGCCCCAGACACTGCTGCTGGCGCTCTTGGCATCCGCCGTTGTGTGGGCTGCTCCGGCCGCTAACCAGCGTGCCGGAGCGGCGCCGGCGGCGGCCACGGGCGTCTATGCGGTCACCTTCAACGTAATTCCCGGCTCCGCGGCAGCGGCCGGCGGCGTCATCGCCTGCAAGGCGAAGATCGCGCCCAACCTGCCGGCTTTTAGAGATATGAATCGGCCTGTGGCGCCGGTGGAGTCGGCTCCGGGCGTAGTCGCCGTTGCTGGCCCCGCACGGGCCGGCTCTCCGGTTCTCTGCTCGGTGGAGATTCCCTTCGCCTGGACGGTGAGCGATCGATCGGCCGGGATTTGGCTCAGCTACGAGGTCGACGCCGTAAGCGGCACCGGAGTGACGCAGGCCGCGCGCAGCCGGCAATGGATTGGCATTCCCTACCCGGTGACGGGTGGAACGGCAAGCGTGCGCTTGAATGTGGCCTTCTGAGGCTGGATTCGGAGGGTTGCGGAGTGAAAGCGAGAACTCCAGCATTATCAAGCTGACTCTTGTCCAGCCAACCCTTCCCGCTTCGGCAGCACCGTCTCATACGCGGCATAGACCCCTTCAAAGACCGAGTCCCAACTCATGGTGAGCGCGTACTTGCGCGCCGCCAGCCGCATCGCTGCGTGCTTTGCGGGGTCGGCCAGCACACCGGCCACCGCCGCGGCAAAATCGCTGTCCGGCACAATCCGCCCTGTCTCGCCGTCGCGGACGATGGTGGGCGGGCCGCCGTCGGGGGTTACGATCGCAGGAACGCCGCTGGCCAGCGCCTCCAGCACCACATTGCCAAAGGTATCGGTATGCGACGGAAAGACGAAGAGGTCCATATTCGCGTAGGCCTCTGAGAGCGCCTCGCCGCGCAGCACTCCGGTAAACTCCGCGCGTGGCAACCGCTCCCGCAGCCAGCCCTCCTCAGCGCCGTGGCCCACAATCAGGAACCGGAAGCTTCTATGTCCCATCCGCTCCAGCTCTTCCTGGACCTGAGCCAGCAGGGCCACATTCTTTTCGACTGAGAGCCGCCCCACGAAGCCCAGCAGTTGGTCGCGGTCTTCCGGATCCCGCTTGCGTTTGGCCGGATGAAACAGCTCAGCGTCCACGCCCCGCGGCATCAGATGGCAGGCGCGGCCTGTAGTCCGCTCGAGAAGCGCGCACAGCTCCGGATTGGGTGCAAACAGCACCTGCGCCACGGAGTAGAACTTGGCTGCTACGGCCATTGCCAGGTTTTCGATCGTCTGTCCCGTATCTTCAGACTGCCGCTTGGGCAGCAGGCGCAAAAACCACTCCGACCGGCGCGCCGCATACTCATGCACGTTGGTGTGCCAACTGGCCGCCAGCGGTAATTTGAGATGGTGCGCCAGCCCCGCGCCCAGCATGCCTACCTCGCTGGGCCCGGTTATGTGGATCAGATCCGGCTTGAACCGCTCAAGAACATCGTTGATGAGCGGAATATGACGCAGAAACGCCGGATCGAATCGCAGGTCTTTTTCGAGGGCAAAGGAGAGAAAGCCGCGCGGCAGTTCCAGAGTCCATACATTCCCGTCCTCATGGAACGCCTCGGCCCGGTCCCCGGCGCGCACGCACAGAAAGGGCAGATTCCGCCGCCGCGCAAAGGCCACAAAGTGCTGGCTGGTGTGCGCAACCCCGTTGATCTCGTGGAACGAGTCGGGGAAGTAGGCCACCCGCGGCATTCTATCAGCCATACAGTAGAGCCTTTTGCAAGATTATCTTCAGGCTATGGATTGTGTCAGGGTACGACTTCAGTCGTGCCGCAAAACAGCCCGCTCAGATTCCGGCTTTAGCCGCTGCGGAACTGCAAATTACTGAAAACGAAAGTACTGGGGCTAAAGCCCTCCATGATTTGTTGCTCTTCCGGCACGACTGAAGTCGTGCCCTGACACTTGTTGCGATCTCAATTGAATTCCGTGAGAAATTCAGTTCTTTCAAATTGACGGCGACCTCTGCCGAAAAGATTCCCTGCGCTCTCAGCCGTCGTGCTCGCCCAGTGCCAGCCGCAACTGGTGCGCCTCGCTCCAGGCCATGCGCAGCCCGCCCGAGACCAGCCCCCTGCCCATCATCTGCACCAATCCGATGGCCATACATATCGCTAGGGGAGCCACGCTGTTGGGCCAGAGCTCGCTCAGCGGCCTCGCTACTCCATTCGCATCCGGGTGATAGACGCGATCGTCCCAGTTCCTTGAGCCCTGCGGAAACTCCGGGTAGTTCCGCACGGCATCGATCGCCGACTGCAGAATCCGATGCTTCCACGGCTCGGCATACTGCGGCATGAAGAGCATATTGCTCTTCTTATGCCGCCGAATCTCATGCACGAACTCGGTAAAACTGGTGGCGTTTGTGAGGTTGATGTTGGCGTTCGGCTCCACGCCGTGCCGGTCGCCACCGGAGATGGTCAGCATGTTCCATTTCTCCGCCAGCCGCCGCGCTCGGCGGTTCTCTTCCCAGTGCCGCAAACCGTTCAACTCCATCGCGTGCAGGAAGTTCCCGTTCTTCAGCAGAAACTCGTTCACCAGGAACTCATGCTTCTCCTGGCCGATCAAGTAAAGATCCCACATGGGATGGTTAAAGACCACCAGCACGTTCGGCTCCGCGTTCAGCGCCGCCAGAATCTCGGTCAGCCGCGCGTCGCTCGGGTTGGCCGTAAAGCTCCTGAGCGTCTCCATCCACTCCGTCGCTCGCGCGCTGGGCAGGTTGTGCACGCCCAGGTGGAAGGACTGCGTCCCATACGGCGCGCTCCACTCCACTGAAACCGGAATCCGCCGCGCGCTGGGCACCGTCCGCAGCAGCATCGGCGCCTGGATCGTATCGTGATCGGTGATGGAGACCATCGGTGCCAGGTCCAACTTCTCGATCTGCCCGCTCTCCAGGTCGAAGGCCAGCTTGGGGGTCATCGGCGGCGTCCAGTAGCTGGCCGCGTAGTTCAGCCGTATCCCATGAAACCGCTCCGACCGCTGTTCCAGCCGCGACAGCA
>Ga0182013_10008266_pt1 | contig 11266 bp, 9 predicted proteins | sample 612S2MmetaG_FD_120487 | JGI IMG/M metagenome (GOLD analysis project Ga0182013, IMG submission 120487) | Permafrost microbial communities from Stordalen Mire, Sweden - 612S2M metaG | ecosystem: Environmental > Terrestrial > Soil > Wetlands > Permafrost | place: Sweden: Stordalen | collected...
CGGGGCAGCGCGAGTCATGCATTTTTCCGGCACTATGTAGCAAACGCCACATGGCTCGCATGCATCGCAAACCACAGCGTCATCCCCGCGAAAGCGGGGACCTATGCCGCATGGGTCCCCGCTGTCGCGGGGATGACGATCCTTTGTGGCGTTTGCTACATAATGCCGCATTTTTCCCCGTCATCGCCTGGTGCAGCGCGCCAGGAACGCAGCGTTGTCGTCATGAGAAGGTCCGTTGTTGCGAAGGAGAATGAGAAGCTCGGTTGTTGCGAAGGCGATTGCTCCGGCGCGACGCGTGGTTCCCCGTCATCCCCGCGAAAGCGGGGACCGATGCCGGATGGGTCCCCGCTTTCGCGGGGATGACGGGGAAGCGGCACGGGGCACCTTGCCTGAAACCCGCAGTATCAAAGACTCGCGGCGCTGGTGCCTCATCCCACCGCCAGCCGGCGCGCGAACTGCCGCTGCCGCCAGCGCAGCAGCCGCCAGGCCAGCTTCGCCGCTAGATCGGAGAGCCGGCCGCGCGGCTTCAGGCCGATCGCCTTGAACACCATGCCCATGCCGCGTTCGATGTGCCGGAAGCGATAGCACTGCATCGCTGGTCCCATATACGCTGCGGTGCAGTCGGCCCGCACGAAGGTCCGCGTTTCCGGTTGGTTGCCGCAATGCCAGGCGAAGGCGAGTTCGTCGTCCTCGCTCTCGCCGATCCGGCCGAGCGCGATGCGCAGCCGACGCGCCAGACCGATGTGCTCCCGCGCCAGGTAGCGCCGCATGTGGTCGTAGAACAGCTTGTAATGGCGGAATTCGTCGGCCGCGATGTTCTTGCAGATCTGCCGCAGTACCGGCTCGGCGGTCGCCTCGGCCAGCGCGCTGTAATAGCTGGAGGTTCCGGTCTCCACCATGCAGCGCGCGATCAACTCGCCCGTGCGTGAGCCGCGCACCGAACTGGTCGCATCCAGCGGCAGTTTGTAACCCGCCCGATAGCGTGCGAACGCCGTTTCGTAACTCCAGGTCGGGTCCGCAAGCATGGCCCAGCGCCCCAGCGCATCGCCGTGCTGCACCTCCTCCTCCGCCCAGTGGTCCGCGGCCTGGCGAAAATCCGGGTCGTCGGCGAACACGCGGTTCAGATAGACGGCATAGTCGGTGCCGTTGCGCTCCACCATCGCGGCGGCCTTGACCAGGGGGACCAGTTCGGGATCGAGCTTCGCGGCATCGAACCGGTCCCAGGCCACGTCCTCGATCCGCCAATGCTTCATTGCTGCGTTCACGCTCCTGTGTCATCGAGTCTCGCGCACCCGGACGCGGGGAGTGTTACCTATATCAGAAGGCCGGCCATACGAAAACGGCATGCGACGTCGTTCGACGGTCTGCGTGGCCGCACCGGGCGTTTCTGTCGTCGTGTTGGCAGCAAAGTATAGAATCACCACAAAGGCACGAAGGCACCAAGGAACGCGATGCTTCGTGTCTTCGTGCCTTTGTGGTGATTCTATACTTTGCTGCCAACACAATCGACCTTCCCGGATGAAGTACCGTCAAGTCGCCATCAATCCGGCGTCGCACGCCCCGCCCGCCGCCATCGGTGAAACGCGAACGTAACCTCAGATAGGCAGAGTGGCAGCTTCTTCCGTCGGCATGGGGAGGTCAGAGTGCGGATTCGCTGCACGGATAGCGCAGCCTTCACTTCCCTGCGCGTCAAGCTACTGCTGGGATTCATGGGGCCGATAGCGATGACCGGATTGCTCGGCATTGTCGCTGTCCACAGTGTTGCGGCCTCCGGCCAACTTGCTGCGCAGGCCTATGACCGGCCCCTGTGCGCCGGCGCGGCCGCGACCGCCTTACTGATCGGCATGTTCATTGCAGCCGCCCTGGCGCGGCGCATCGTCGCGCCGATCGCCGCCGCCGCGCGGACGGCGCGCCGCATCGCCGCCGGCGACCTGGAGGCCGAGATCGAGCCGGCGGGCCGCGACGAACTCGGCCAGCTTCTCACCGCGATATCGGCGATGCGCGACACCATCCGCGACATGAGGGAACGCGAGGCCATGGCGCGTCGTTCCGCATTGGGGCGCATGGCGACCGCGGTCGAGGGACTGCATGAGGGCATTGCCCTGGTCGGCGCCGACCGGCGCGTCATCCTGGCGAATGCCCAACTCGCCGCGTTTTTCCCCGCGCACGCGGCGGCTTTTGCCGAGGATGCGCTGATCCCGCCGGAGACCGAGGCCATGCTGGCGCACCCCTCCGGAGAAATGCAGATCGCCGACGGGCGCTGGGTGCGGCTCAGCCGCAGCGAGCGGCCGGACGGCGGCTTCGTGCTGATCGCCAGCGACATCACCTTGTTGAAGGAGCGCGAGGCCGTGCTGCAAGCCGCCAAGGACCAGGCGGAAGCGGCGAACCGGGCGAAGACCGAGTTCCTGACCAATATGAGCCACGAATTGCGCACGCCGCTGACCGCGATCATCGGATTTTCCGAAATCATCGTGAACGAGTCGTTCGGCACCGTCGGCCAGCCGAAATACCTCGAATTCGCCGACGACATCCTGCATAGCGGGCGCCACTTGCTCGATGTCATCAATGACATGCTGGACATCGCCAAGTTGCAATCCGCCACGACGGAGTTGCGGCTGCAACGCTTCCCGTCGCGCACCATCATCGATGCCGCGGTGCGCATCGTGCGGAAGAATGCCGAGCAAGCCGGTATCAAGCTGGAGGTGGCAACCCCCAGCAACCTGCCGACGATCGAGGCGGATCCGCTGCGACTGCGGCAGGTCTTGCTCAACCTGCTGTCGAACGCGATCAAGTTCACGCCGCGGGGCGGGACGGTGTCGGTGAGCGCGGAACCATGCGAGGCGGGTCTGGCGATCACCGTGCGCGACACCGGCATCGGCATGGCGGCGGAGGACATCCCGCGCGCGCTGCTGCCCTTCGTGCAGGTGGACAACAGCCTGTCGCGTAAGCATGGCGGCACCGGGCTGGGGCTGCCGCTATCGAAGCTGTTCGTGGATTTGCACGGCGGCAAGTTGGACATCAGCAGCGCGCCGGGCGAAGGCACATCGGTCACGGTCGTGTTGCCGGCCCCGATTACCTCTCCCGCGATTCTCGCGGGAGAGGTCGCCGCATAGCGGCGGGTGAGGGAGATCGGGTCGGCACGCTGCTTTTGCGATGCTGCGTGCCGACCCGATCTCCCTCACCCTCGTGCGCTTCGCGCCCTCGACCACCGGGTCAAGCCCGGTGGCAGGCTCTCTCCCGCTCCCGCGGGAGAGGTTAGAATGGGCCTCTCCCGCGCAGCGCAGGTGTGTCAGAACAGGCCTTCGATCTCGCCGTCCTCGCGCAGGTGGATCGCTTCCGCAGCCGGCGTTTTCGGCAGGCCGGGCATCGTCATGATGTCGCCGCAGATCGCCACCACGAAGCCGGCGCCGGCGGACAACCGCACCTCGCGCACCGGCAGCACAAACCCTTCCGGCGCGCCCATCACCGTGGGATCGGACGTAAAGCTGTATTGCGTCTTGGCGATGCACACCGGCACGTTGCCAAACCCGGCATCCTCGAAGCCCTTCAGCCGCCGCGCCACCGCATCCGACATCGCGATGTCCGACGCGTGATAGATCTTCTGCGCGATGGTACGGACCTTGTCGGCCAGCTTCATCTCCAGCGGATACAGCGGCTGATACGCCGCCTTGCCGCTGTCGATCCGCGCCACCACGGCCTGCGCCAGCTTCTCCGCGCCCGCACTGCCATTCGCCCAGTGCGTGCAGGAGATCGCCTCGACTCCCTGCGCGCTCATCGCGTCGCGGATCGCGGCGAATTCTTCTTCCGTGTCCGAATTGAAGTGGTTGACCCCGACCACCACCGGCAGCCCGAACTTGCCCAGGTTCTCGACATGCCGCGCCAGGTTGGCGACGCCGCGCTTCACCGCCGCGACGTCTTCCTTGCCCAGGCCCGACCGCGGCACGCCGCCATGCATCTTCAGCGCCCGCACCGTCGCCACGATCACCGCGCAGGACGGCGTCAGTCCCGCCGATCGGCACTTGATGTCGATGAATTTTTCGGCTCCAAGGTCGGCGCCGAACCCGGCCTCGGTCACCACCACGTCGGCCATTTTCAAGCCGAGCCGCGTCGCCATCACCGAGTTGCAGCCATGCGCGATATTGGCGAACGGGCCGCCATGCACGAACGCCGGCGATCCTTCCAGCGTCTGCACCAGGTTGGGCGCCAGCGCGTCCTTCAGCAGCACGGCCATTGCGCCGTCCGCCTTGATGTCCTTCGCCGTCACCGCCTTGCCGTCGCGCGTCTGCGCCACGATCATCTTGCCCAGCCGCTGCTGCAACTCGTCGAGGTTGCGCGACAGGCAGAACACCGCCATCACCTCGGAAGCCACGGTGATGTCGAAGCCGTCCTCGCGTGGGAACCCGTTCGCCACGCCGCCCAGGCTGTTGGTGATCGAGCGCAACGCGCGATCGTTCATATCCAGGCACCGCCGCCACGACACCCGGCGCGCATCGATGCCGAGAGAGTTTCCCCAGTAGATGTGGTTGTCGATCATCGCGGCCAGCAGATTGTTGGCGGAGGTGATGGCGTGGAAATCGCCGGTGAAGTGCAGGTTGATCTGGTCCATCGGCACCACCTGCGAATAGCCGCCGCCGGCCGCGCCGCCTTTCATACCGAAGCTCGGACCCAGCGACGGCTCGCGCAGGCAGATGACTGCCCGCTTGCCGATGCGGTTCAGCGCATCGCCGAGCCCGACCGTCGTGGTGGTCTTGCCCTCGCCCGCCGGTGTCGGGCTGATGCCGGTCACCAGTACCAGCGCGCCGTCAGGCTTGCTCTCCTGTGCGTCGATGAAGCCGGAACCGATCTTCGCCTTATAGCGGCCATACGGTTCCAGCGCCTCGTCCGGAATGTGCAGCCTGGCAGCGATCTCGGCGATGGGCCGCATCTTGCTCTCGCGCGCAATCTCCAAATCCGTCTTCATGTCAGGCTGCTCTCCTCCGGTTGATGCCGAGTTCGTTGAGGGCCTCGGCCATGGCGGCAACGGCGTGGCGCATCTCGGGTGGCGAAATGGCGCCGATGCAGCCGACGCGGAAACCCGGCGTCGGCGTGTTGTAGAAATTGCTGATCAGCACGCCGCGCGCCTTCAGCGCATCGACGAAGCGTTGCAGGTCCCAGGCCGGATCGGCCGGCGCGTGCACGTTGACGATGATCGGCCCCTGGTGCTCGCGCGCCAGGAATGGCGTCAGCCCCAGTGTCTGCACGCCGTCATAGAGCACGCGCATATTGGCGGTGTAGCGCGCCAGGCGCGCTGGTTGGCCACCCTCGGCGTCATAGCAATCGAGCGCGACGTTCAACGCGTTCAGCACCTGCGCCGGCGGCGTGAAACGGAAGCTGCCAGGACCGCTGCGCAGCGTGTGGGCGTGCACTGCGGCGAGATCGAGCGACCAGCTTCCGGCGTTGCCGGTGCAGGCCTCCAGCCGGTCGATGCGCGCGACCGCGAAGGCGACACCGGCAAAGGCTTCCAGGCATTTGTTCGGCGTGAACACCACCGCGTCAGTCTCCGGCTGCGCCGAGACATCGAGCGGCAGTGCGCCGAACGCCGACACCGCATCGACGATCATGCGGCGCCCCGCCGTGCGCACCACGGCGCCGATCGCGGCGGGGTCGTGCACCACGCCGCTGCCGGTTTCCGAATACACCACGCCGACATGCGAGATGTCCGGATCGGCGGCGAGCGCCGCGGCGACCGCATCCGGCGATGTCGGCGCGTCGGCCGCGATCGGCAGCGGCACCGGCACGCGGCCGGCCTCGCGCGCCAGGCGGACCATGCGATCGCTGTACGATCCGGTCGTGGGAACCAGCAGTTTGCCGCCGGGCGGGATGAAGGTGCGCACCGCCGCCTCGGTGATGAAATGGCCGCAGCCTTGCAGCGGCAGCACGGTGTGCCGGTCCGGCATGCCGTGGGCGATGCGCAGCAGCCGCTCGCGCAGGCCGGTGACCAACGGGCGGAAATCGTTGTCCCACGGCGCGAAGTCGTGGCCGAGCGCGGCGCGCACTTCGGCGCGCGTGGTCACCGGGCCGGGGATCAGCAGCAGCATGGGAACACCTGGGCAGAGAAGCGAGGAACAGGTGCAGGCTTCGCACGAAGACGGCGGGAAATCCACCCGGCCGGTCCTGACGAACCGTTAACCTTCGGACGGCTCACCTTCGGGGCCCAGAAATAAAAGCGCCGGCCGGAAATAGGCCCGACCGGCGTTTGAGAGGAGAAAGCGATGAGTAAGCATCGCAGCCTCCTACAGAGGATCGTGGTGATTCTTGGTGTAAAAATCAAGATCGCCATCGTCCGAAAGTAGGAGACGGGCCGGCCCTGGTGACAGGGTCGGCCTACTCCTCGCTCTAGCGGGTGCATTGTTCCGGCGCAAGCCCGATCTGGCCGGAATTCGCGCGCCCGCTCCACGTATTTCGCCATACGGCGAATCCTTAGCCGTGATGCGGCGAACCCTGCACGCGATGGTATTGCCGCCCGGATCGACGGCGGCGCAGGAGGCGCAATATGCTTGAGGGGGATCGGCGCCGTCCGCGGCACAAGCGGCGCCACGCACAGGAGGCAACCATGACAGGCATGCTCGCTGGCAAGTCGGCGCTGATCACCGGCGGGGGCGGAGGGATTGGCCGCGCTACGGCGCTGGCCTTTGCGCGTGAAGGCGCGCGGGTCGCGGTGGCCGACGCGTTCACCGAGAGCGCCCAGCAGACCGTGGCGCTGGTGAACGAGGCCGGCGGGCAAGCCATGTCGCTGACCGCCGACGTCACCGACACAGCGCAGGTGCAGGCGATGATCCGTGCCGTGGTCGCCGCCTATGGGCGGCTGGACTGCGCCTTCAACAACGCGGGCATCGCCGGGTTCCAGGTCGATGCGGCCGGCAAGAAGACGCATGAATGGTCCGATGAGTCGTTCGATCGGATGATCGGCGTCAATCTGAAAGGTGTCTGGCTGTGCATGAAGCACGAGATACCGCAGATGCTGGCGCAGGGCGGTGGCTCGGTGGTCAATACCGGTTCGATTGCCGGTTTGATCGGCCTGCCGACCTCGTCGGCTTACGTTGCGGCGAAGCATGGGGTGCTCGGGCTGACCAAGACGGCGGCGCTGGAATATGCCGGCGACAATATCCGGGTGAATGCCGTCTGCCCTGGCTATATCGAAACCAAGATGACCGAGGACACGATGCGTCGCCGTGGTGCCGAGCTGATGGAAAAGGTGCCGTTCCGTCGCATGGGCAAACCGGAAGAGATTGCCGAGATGGTGGTGTGGTTGTGCAGCGACCGCGCGTCGTATGTCAGCGGCGCCTGCTATAACGTCGATGGCGGCTACATGGCGATTTGATGTCGGCTGCGCGCCGTCGCACGACGGGCGTTCGGTATGGCGTGTCTGTTCCGGCCCTGTTCGAGCTGCGGCAGAACTTGAAGAGCGAAACGGCGTCGGACCAGCGGGGGCAGGGTAGCACCTGCCCCCGTCATTGCGAGACGCGGAGCGCCAAAGCAATCCCCCGTGTCATGGCCGGCGCAGGCCGGCCACCCACGTCTTGCAGTGCCACCGAGGTCAAAGTCGTGGGTGGCCGGCCTGCGCCGGCCATGACACGGGGGACGGCGGTTTCATTCAGGGCGGGTCGGCCGCCGGCCGGTGGCCAACTCGCAATGACGGGGCGATGCGGGTGCGATGCTTCCCGTTCGTGTCACGCGTTGGTCAGGCCGCCGTCGATCGTGATGGTCTGCCCGGTGATGTACGACGCATCAGCAGAGCATAGGAAACGGATGACCGAGGCCACCTCGCTGGGCTGGCCGAAGCGCTGCAACGGGATGTCCCGTTGGTACGCTTCGCCGCGCTCGGCAATGATCGCGTCCGTCATGCGCGTCAGGATTACGCCCGGCGCGACGGCGTTCACCAGGACGCCGGGTGCGAACCGGCGCGACAGAGAGCGGGTCAGGCCGACGATGCCGCCTTTCGCCGCGCCATAGGCGGCGTGGCCAGGGCTGCCGCGGCGGAACGCGACGGAGCTGGCGAAGACGATGCGGGCCGGCCCGCGCGTGTCGGCATAGGGGCGGAAGGCCACCGCCATGTCGTAGGCATTGGTCAGGTTGGCGGCGATGGCGCGGTTCCAAACGCCGTGGTCATCGGGATCGAGCGGATCGGGTTCGAACACGCCGGCCAGGTGCACCAGCGCATAGACCGGTTTCGCGCGTTCCAGCAGGTCGGCGCAGATCGCGGGCGTGGAGAGGTCGGTCGCCACGGTGAACACGCGCACGCCGCCGAGCGCGGTCCTGGCGTCGCGCAATCGTTGCTCATTCAGATCGAGCAGAATGACGTGCGCGCCCTGGTCGAGGAAGGCGCGCGCGGTGGCGACGCCGATGCCGCCGGCACCGCCGGTGATGACGATGTGCCGATTGGTGAAGTCCGTCATGTCACGCCACCAATGCGCCGTAGTCCAGCGTCGCCATCACCTGCACGCGGCGCATATAGCGTGGTTCATCCGGCAGGTAGTCGGCCACCGCATTGTGCATCGTGCCGATATTGTCCCACATGAGCAGATCGCCCTCGGTCCAGTGATGCGCGTGCAGGAATTCGGCGCGGTCCTGGTGGCGGAACAGGAAGTCGAGGATCTCGCCACTCTCCTGCGGATCCATGCCATCGATGACCATGGTGTAGCCCGGGTTGGCATACAGCACGAGGCGGCCGGTGATCGGATGCCGTCGGAAGATCGGCTGCGAGACCGGGGGTTTCTTGGCGCGCTGCTCCCGGGTGAGCGGCTGGCGCGTGGAGCCGGGACGCTTGCGCATCTCCTCCCAGAATTTTGCGAAGTCGTGCGTCGCGGTGCGGCCTTCGAGTTTGTGCTTTAGAATTTCGGGCAGTTCTTCGTACGCCGCGTGCATGTTGCGGAACTGGGTTTCGCCGAGCGGCTTGCCGTTGCGCTGCGGCACATGCCGTGCGTGCAGGATGTTGGCGAGCGCGATGTCGCGGCTGTACGACATGTCGGTGTGCCAGCCCTGCCCGGCGTCATGCAGTCCGAGCGGCTTGCCGTCCTGCTTCATGTTGGACAGCAGCATGACTTCGGGGAAATCCGGTTCGAAGAAGAGGTTGGCGACGTTGATCTCGAGTTCGCCGAAGCGGCGGCCGAATGCGGCGAATTGCGGTGTGGTCAGGGTCTGCGCGGGAAAGCACAGCACGCCGTGTTGGCCGAGCGCGCGCAGGATGAGGCGGCGGTCGGCGTCGGACAAAGGCTGTGCGAGGTCGATGCCTTCGATGCGGGCGCCGAGGGTTTCGCCGGTGGGAGTGATCTGCATGGATGCCTTCCGTCATGTCGACCTTCGCCGGCCATGACGGGATACGCGCGCTGCCATGTCAACCGTCCAGACGCTTAGACCCAGGGCAATCGCATTTGGCTATCGAGACCGCAGACTGAGTGTTCGAAGGCATCGCCAACGCCTTTGGCAAGGCTGGATTGTCCTCACAAAGCTGAAGCCAAGCGAGGCAAGACGCACAAAGCTAAGGCGACGCCCAGAAATAGTTGAACCACTTGGCGTTCAGACAGCGTTCCACGTCATCCCCGCGAAAGCGGGGACCTAAGCCACCTGGGTCCCCGCTTTCGCGGGGATGACGGAGTTTAGAACTGGTTCGCTTATTTTTGGACGTCGCCTAACGTGCCTAACCCCGAGCCTGCCATGCGCCGCGGTAGCAATGAACCCTTCTTTGTGAAGCCTTGTCTGGTCTTCCGGCAGCTTGGTGAGAACAATCCGCCCTTGCGGAGGCAACTGGCCTGCCGGCGTTGGCTCCGTCTCCTTAGCGCCAGAGGCCGCCTGATCTAATGCGATCGCCCTGCGGTCAAACCCGCCGTACCACGTAGCTCTGTTCCAGCGCTTCGACGATCTCCGCCGCGTGTGCGGGATCGCGGGCTTCGACCATGACCTCCAACTCCGCGGCCTGCACCGAGGCGGCGGCGAACAGGCGCTGGTGCGACACCTCGATGATATTGCCGCCGCTGTTGCCGATTTTTCCCGCAATATCGGCAAGGACGCCTGGCCGGTCGGGGATTTGCAGGTGCAGCCGCAGCAGGCGTCCGTCGCGCAGCAGGTTGCGCAGCAGCACGTTGGACAGGATGCGCGCGTCGATGTTTCCGCCGGTGATCGCGACGCCGACGCGCTTGTTGCGGAAGCGCGAGGGAAAAGTCAGCAGCGCCGCCACGCCGACGGCACCGGCGCCCTCGGCGACGGTCTTGCCGCCCTCGGCGAGCAAACCGATGGCCTCTTCGACGGCACGCTCCGGGACGACAAGGATGTCGGTGACGCGGCGGCGCACCAGTTCGAACGGCATCTCGCCGATGTCGCGCACGGCGATGCCCTCGGCGATGGTCGGGCCGCCGACCGTCACCGTGCGGCCAGCCAGCTTCTGCGCCATCGCGGCGTAGGCTTCGACTTCCACACCGAATACCGCGATGCCGGGTCGCAGCGTGGTGGCGGCGACCAGGCAGCCGGCGAGCAAGCCGCCGCCGCCCACCGGGATCACCAGGGCGTCGAGGTCCGGCGCGTCTTCCAGCAGTTCCAGCGCCAGCGTGCCCTGGCCGGCCATCACCGCCGCGTCGTTATAGGGATGCACGAAGACAAGCTGACGCTCCAACGCCAATTGCTCCGCATGTGAAGCGGCTTCGGCCAAAGTCTCGCCGTGCAGCACGACCGTCGCGCCCCAGGCGGCGGTGCGCGTCACTTTCGTGGACGGGGTGAATTTCGGCATGACGATGGTTGCCGCGACGCCGGCAAGCTGCGCATGCCGGGCCACCGCCTGGGCGTGGTTGCCGGCCGACATGGCGATGACGCCGCGTGCCTTTTCGTCGGCGCTGAGCAAGGCCAGCCGGTTCGCCGCGCCGCGTTCCTTGAAGGCGCCGGTGACCTGGAGGTTGTCGAGCTTCAGCGTGACGCTGGCGCCGGTGGCGCGCGATATGGCCTCGCTGGGCATGGCGGGCGTGCGCAACACGCGGCCGGCGATGCGGCCGGCGGCTGCCTGTACGTCGGTGAGATCGATCATCGGGGAGCGCGCAAGATACTCCCCCTCCCCTTGAGGGCGGGGGTTGGGGGGAGGGGGTGGAGGTCCGTGCGGAACGACCCCTCCCCCCGACCCCCTCCCTCAAGGGGAGGGGGAGTATCCGTTACATCCCAGGTCACATGAACTTCAGTTCGAGGATCTCGTATGACCGGTCGCCACCCGGCGCGGGGACCGAAACGGTGTCGCCCACCTTTTTGC
>Ga0182013_10008268_pt1 | contig 11263 bp, 10 predicted proteins | sample 612S2MmetaG_FD_120487 | JGI IMG/M metagenome (GOLD analysis project Ga0182013, IMG submission 120487) | Permafrost microbial communities from Stordalen Mire, Sweden - 612S2M metaG | ecosystem: Environmental > Terrestrial > Soil > Wetlands > Permafrost | place: Sweden: Stordalen | collected...
CGAGGCCGTCGTCGAGGCATGCGCGGACGCCTGGAACTTCTTCGTCAACGACCCAGACCGCATCCGCTCAATCGGAACAAGGGGATGGGCAACGGTCAATGTCCAGGGCCGCTGGGATTATACCGCCAGGTAAGCCGCCCGCGCCGTTTCGTCCGCCTCCAACTCCGCCATCGTTCCGGTCCACACGATCCGGCCTTTCTCGATCACGCCCGCCAGATCGGAAACCCGCGCCGCGAAGTACATGTTCTGTTCCGCCAGAAGAATGGTCACGCCCTCCCGCTTCAGTGCCAGGATCGCGTGCGCCATCTCCTCCACGATCACCGGCGCCAGCCCTTCGCTGGGTTCGTCCAGCAGCAACAGCCGAGGGTTGCCCATCAGCGTGCGGGCGATCGTCAGCATTTGCTGTTCCCCGCCGCTCATGCGTCCCGCCGTGCGGTTTCGCATGCGGCCGAGGTTGGGAAACAACGCGAACAGGCGGTCCTCGGTCCATGGCGGGCGAGCATCGCGGGCCGGTTGGCGCCCGACCTCCAGGTTTTCCATGACGGTCAGATCGGTGAAGATCCGCCGCTCCTCCGGCACATAGCCCAGGCCGGATTTGGCGATCCGGTGCGGCTCCCATCCGGCGATGTTGGCGCCGGCGAACTCAATCCGCCCGCGCGCCGGCCGCACCAGGCCAATCAGCGTCTTCATGGTCGTGCTCTTCCCGGCGCCATTGCGGCCCAGAAGCACCATGACCGCGCCCGCCGGAAGCTCAAACGACAGGCCTTGCAGGATGTGCGCCCGCCCGTAGTAACTGTGCACGTCACGCACACTCAGCATCAATGACCGCCGCTGGTCGCGCCCGACCCCAAATAGACCTCCCGGACGCGGGCATCGGCGCGGATCGTCGGGCCATCCCCCTCCGCGATCAGTTCGCCGCGATTGAGCACCAGGATCCGGTCCGCTACCCCGAAGACCACGTCCATGTCGTGCTCTGTGAACAGCACCGCGATGCCGCGCCGGGTCGCCAATGTCCGGGTCAGCTGCATCAGCGCCACCCGCTCGGCCGGTGCCATCCCGGCGGTGGGTTCGTCCATCAGCAGCAGACACGGGTCGTTGGCGAGGGCGACAGCCAGTTCCAGCCGTTTCAGATCGCCATAGGCCAGAACGCCGGCGGCACGCGACGCCTGCGCCCGCATTCCGACCTGTTCCAGCAGGGCGTCCGCCTCGGCCGCGAACCAGGCGGATGCCGGCAGCATGAAGCGCCAAACCCGCCGGTGGTGCGCCAACAGCGCCACCTGCACGTTCTCTCGCACGGTCATCGAGACGAACGTCGCGGTGATCTGAAACGTGCGTCCCACGCCAAGGCGCCAGATCCGGCGTGGCGCGATTCCGGTGATGTCGTGCCCTCGTAACGAAATCCGGCCGGCATCGGGCGCCGTCTGACCATTGAGCATGTCGAAGCAGGTGGATTTGCCGGCGCCGTTCGGCCCGATCAGCGCCAGCATCTCCCCGGCCGCGACCTGGAACGACACCGCGACCACCGCGCGCACGCCGCCGAAACTCTTGCTGATGGAGGCGACGTCGAGGATCGTCATGCGATCATTGCTCTGTCGAGCGTCCGGAGTCGTTCACACGCGCCTCTGGGCACGCTCGAGGCATTGACGCGATATCGCAGTACCGCGCCACGACGCGTCGAGGCGGCGGCCACGCGGCGGCGAGCCAAATCACCGCCCGACCTTCTATGTTTGTCGCGTTGCTCGCGCGATGTGGTAGCGTGTCCCCATGAGCGACCAACCCGAGAACCTCGCGTTGATCTTCCTGCGCCGTCTGGACTCCAAGATGGACCGCGTGCTGGAGGACATGGGCGATGTCAGGCATCGGTTGACCACGCTGGAACTTCAGGTCGCTCAGTTGGCCTCGACCGAGGCGAGCCATTACGCGGGTCTCGCGCAGCGCGCCGACCGCATGGATCGGCGCCTCGATCGCATCGAACAGCGACTGGATCTGGTCGAAACCACCTGACGCGGGGTGGCCACAATTCATGGTGGTGGTCCAACCCTGGTTCGGAGGCAACGTCATGCCTCGTGCCCACGCAACCAAAGCCGATGGGTCGTTCCTGCGATCCCCTGGGGAAACAGCACAACCAGCGCGATGATCGACAATCCCAGCACCAGGCGCCAAAGGTCGGTGACCATCAGCAGCATGTCGAACAGCCCGGTGTAGGCCAACGCGCCGACGATCGGCCCGGACATGCTTTGCACGCCGCCCAGAAGCACCATCAGCAAGGCATCGACCGAGCGGCCGATGGAAACGTACGTGGGAAACACGCTGCCTTTGCTGAACGCGGTCAACCCTCCGGCGAGGCCGGCCGCGGCGCCTGCGATCACGAGCGCCGCCAGTCGCAACGATCCGGCGTTCAGTCCGATCGCACCAGCGCGTAACGGAGAATCGCGCGTGGCGCGCAACGCGTAACCGAACGGCGCGTACAGGGCACGGCGCAGCAGCAGTACGCCCGCCACGCAAAGCGCCAGTGTCAGCCAATAGAAGACCCGAGGATCGCTGGCCCAGGAAGCCGGCCAGACGCCGAGCACGCCATTGTCGCCGCCGGTGAACGAGACCGCCTGAAACAGCGCCGCCCACACGATCTGCGCGAAAGCCAGCGTCAGCATGGCCAGGTAAACTCCGGACAGCCGCACCACGAAGCCGCCAAACAGCAAAGCGGCGAGCGCGGCGGCGAACGGCGCCATCAGCAAGGCCACCGGCATCGACAGCGCGAGGCCTTTGACCGCGAACGCCGCGCCATAGGCACCCAGACCGAACCACGCGGCATGGCCGAAGCTCGCCATGCCGCCGGGCCCCATCATCAGGTGCAACGACGCCGCGAACAGCATGGCGATCAGCATCTCGGTCAGCACCGAGAGCAGGAACGGTCCGGCAACGAGGGGTGCCAGTACCGCCAGCACCAACACCGCGGCACCCAGCCATCGCAGCGCCGGCACCGATGGGCGGACCAGCGCCGGCGCGTTCGCCTCTCCGCGCGCGGTGGCCAGCGGTCGTCCCAGCAGCCCGTTCGGGCGCAGAACCAGTACCACCGCCATGATGACAAAGACCAGCACCAGGGTCGCCTGAGGCAGCAGCAGAATGCCAAACGCCTGCAGCAGGCCAATTAGCAAACTCGCCAAATACGCGCCGGGCAGACTGCCGAGGCCGCCCACCACCACGACGACGAAGGCATCGGTGATCGCGGTCAGGTCCATCTGCAGGTTCGCCGAGCCGTCCGGCAACGCCAGCGCACCGCCGATCCCCGCCAGCCCGGAGCCCAAAGCGAACACCGTGCTGAACAGCAACCGTTGATCGACGCCAAGAGCGGCCACCATTTCGCGGTCCTGCGTCGCGGCTCGCATCAGGGTTCCCCAGCGCGTACGGGTGAACAACAGCCACAGCGCCAACAGCACCACGGGGCCGATGCCGATCATCAGCAGGTCGTAGAACGGCACGCGCTGCCCGGCGATTTCCACGAACGAGCGCATCCAGCGCGGCCGGGCCAATGTCAGATCGTTCGGGCCCCAGAGTTTGAGGGTCAGGTCCTGCACCACCAGAACCACGCCGAAGGTCGCCAGCAATTGCAGCAGTTCCGGCGCCTTGTAGATGCGGCGCAACAGAGCGGTCTCGATCAGCGCGCCAACGACGGCCAGCGCGAGTCCGGTCAGCACGACTCCCGCGGCGAACCATGCCGGATCGCGCGGCAGGATCGAGAGGATGGTCCAACCGATGTAGGCGCCCAACATGAACAGGGAGCCATGAGCGAAATTCACCACGCGGGTGACGCCGAAGATGACCGTCAGCCCGGAAGCGACCAGAAACAACGACGACGCGCTGGCGAGGCCGGTCAGCAACTGGACGATGATGGTGTCCATTCGGCGGTGTCAGACCCGGCGCGTCTCGCCCCGTTGCTCAGGCGGGCCGCATCTTCTTTACCTCGGCGTCCGAGGGCAGCGCGGCCGCCCCATCGACATAGCGCCAGTCCACCATCACGGGCTTGCCGTCCTTCAGCGCGGTCTTGCCGACGTAGGTGCCGAGCGTGCTCTGATGGTCCAGCGCGCGCCAGGTGGCCTTGCCGATCGGCGTGGCGAACCCAGTGCCGCCAAAGCCGTCGGCCATTTTCTCGGTATCCACCGAGCCGGTCTGTTTGATGCCGGCGACGATGGCGTTGATCAGGCTGTAGCCGACCACCGACCCCATCTTCGGCAACTCGCTGAATTTCGCCTTATAGGCGTCGATGAACGCCTTGTTGGCGGGATCCGTCACGCTATTGACCGGGTAGCCGGTGACGATCCAGCCGTCCGGCGTTTCATCGCCCAGGGGATCGAGATACTCGGGCTCGCCGGTCAGGATGGAGACGACGCCGCGGCCTTCGAACAGGCCACGGGTGTTGCCCTGGCGGACGAAATTGGTCAGGTCGGCGCCGAAAGTCACGTTCAGGATGGCGTCGGGTTTTTGCTCGGCCAGAGCGGCTACGGTGGCGCCCGCGTCGATCTTGCCCAGGGCCGGCCATTGCTCGGCGACGAACTCGACGCCGGGTTGTTTCTGGGCCAGCAGCAGCTTGAACCACTTCACCGCCGATTGGCCGTATTCGTAGTTCGGCGCGACCGTGACCCAGCGCTTCGCCTTCAGCCTGGCCGCGTCGTCCACCAGCATCGCGGCCTGCATGTAGGTGGAGGGCCGCAGGCGGTAAGTGTAGCGATTGCCCTTGTCCCAGACCAACGCGTCGGTCAGCGGCTCCCCTCCGACGAACAATTTCTTGTTCTGTAGCGCGAAGTCGCCAATGGCGAGGCCGATATTCGACAGGAACGTTCCGGCTAGCAGATCGACTTTCTGATCGTTGATCAGTTCTCCGGCGAGACGGATCGCGTCCGGCGGCCGGCCCGCGTCATCCCGGCTGATGACTTCGATCTTACGGCCGAGTACGCCGCCCGCCGCGTTGACATGCTCGACCGCGAGTTGCCAGCCGCTGCGATACGGCACGGTGAACGCGGGCACCGCCGTATACGAATTGATCTCCCCGATCCGGATCGGCTCACTTCCCTGGGCTCGCACGATGGCGGGGGCGGCCAAAGGGAGGGTGGACGCGGCGGCGGCGAGCAATGTCCGGCGATGAAGGGTCATGGGCTTCTGTCTCCTGCCTGGCTGCCCGGTCCCCCCGTCATGGCCGGGGCCGGACCTGGCCATCTATTCCAGCACTATGCCGCGTTGGATAGCCGGGTCGAGCCACGTTCCCGGTACGGAGGTGTTGACCGGTTGGGGGCGAGGCGGTCTCCGTGACACGCCGTGAGTTTCGAGCGGCGCCTGGGCGGATGGCCGGTGTCGACCCAAAGCCGACATCCATTTCTGCGAGGTCAGCAGGTGGATCTTGATCCGAAGCGGCGGCGGGATAATGTCGACGGCTACAGTGGAAGCCGACCCGAAGTAGGCATTTTTCATTCGCCACATAACCCCGTCGCGGTCGTCCCCCCAGCGAGGTTCGGCGCCGTCCCCAAGATATTTGACACTAACTTCCGCCGCCTTGAGCAGAAAATTAGGCACTTGAAGAAATCCAGAGAATCGAGCACAATTTTAATAAATTGGCCTATGCACGGAGTCCCGGTAGTGGCTGTTCCCTCTCAGCGAGCTGCATCTGCTCGACTCAGTTTTGACGCGGAGACTGCGGTGGCAGAACTGTTCCGCTCTCTCGGTTATACGGTCGCGCGGGAAGTCAGCATATCTGGAATGTCAGTGGATATGATGATTGAGCGCGACGGCGTGAGGTCACCGGTGGAAGTGAAATATCGCATGACGCCGATTCCAATGCGCGACCTCGTCGATGTTGCCGTCCGCATGAAAACGTTGGAAACAATGGGGGTGGTCGCGAGTCCAATAATCGCTGTCGTTGGACGAATCACACCTGAGGCGAGACGTTGGTCGCAGGGCCTAGGTAATTTTCGCCTCTGGGATCTGGATGTTCTTCTTGAGAAAGCTAAACCTTTCAAGGAACTGTATGAACGCATCAGAGCGCTGGGTCATCTCGGAATTGGGACCGACGCTGTCACTCTCAAGGAAAAGACTGACCGCAGCGCGGGAGAAAAACTAATCAAGGAGCTTGAGGAACACCAACTAGAAAATAGGCTTACCCCAACAACTTATGAGCAACTGTGCCTCAGGACGATAGTATTTTTATTCGACTCGTATTTATATGGTTTCCAGGATCAGAAATACACGACTGACGGTGCGAACCGCTACGATTTTATATGCCGCATCCGAAGTGGAAACCATTTTTGGGACTCTATTAGGTCAGATTTTCGGACAAAAGTTATCCTATTTGAATGCAAAAATTATAACGATCTCATCACTGCGGACCAAATATACTCAACGGAACGTTACCTATTTTCGGGTGCGCTGAGAACTGTGTGTTTCTTGATATCTAGAATGGGTGCAGACGCAGGTTGTGAACGAGCGGCGCAGGCCGCGATGCGAGAGAGCGGTAAACTTGTAGTGTTGTTATCAAATCGGGATCTCGTCGAGATGATTCGACTGAAGGCTCAGGTGGAAGGGCCAGAGGGCTATCTAGACGAGAAGATATGGGAGTTTGTAGCGACTCTCCCCCGATGAGCACGGGCCGGTGGATCGATCGCAATTGCGCGGATCAATTTAACTTGGTTGGGAAAGGCTGTGGAAGATGAGCCCTTGGCGCGCTGGGTAGCTTATAATAGCTACGTCATCGACGACAACGACCGATCGTGGCCCATTTGGCGCATCGCCCAGGAAAACCGCATTTTCCACCTGCCCAGATAGCATGTTAAGCACGACTAATTCACAGTTGTTTCGGTTCACTGAGATGAGTTTGTCGCGATAAACCGCGCGGGATAGCGGGTCAACCCATGGAAAGTGCTTGTTGTGAGCGCCGCGCGCGAAACGAAAGTTCGCCAGCACCTCCTGGCCACTCTCATTTATGCGACAGATACCTCGGTGTGACTGGAACATACCGACAAAGAGGGACCCATTTTCGGCATCGTAAGCCAGACAACTAGCCGACGCGTCGTCGCTTCGCCCATTCTCGACTTCTGCCAGATAGAGGTTGCTAACATACTGACGCGCAGCAAGATCATAGGTCGCAAGGAAACAATTGCCGCCGAAGTAGGATATGCCATTCAGATTGCCGCCGCGCTGAATACCAACATAAAGCAGTGGTTTCGATGGATGCGGCAAGATGCATAAGCTTCCCCGCCCGCCTGTCGGGTAATCAATTCCCTCATATTCGAACGTTGCACTGTCGATAACGAACAGACGATTCACCCGGTTGCTCGCGAAGTAGACATATCTGCCATCCTGCGATGCGGCGATGGTGCCTTCACCACCGCCAGGAATGCTAATCCGTTTGATGATCGACTGGGTGTCGATATCTATAACGAGGACAAATTCAGAGAAAACTTGCCCAACAAAAAGATTACCGCCCGCGCATGCCATGTCGCCAGGCGGATATTGACCGATTGCTGGCTTTTCGGAAGTGCCAAACGCAGTCTTGTATTTATCCAATTGAATGACGCTCTCGATCGATTTTGTTGCCGGGTCGATTCGACTATAGTGATGTTTCCAGGCTCCCAATTAGCCACGAATACTCTATGGCCGTACAGCAGAAGATGCTGTGGCTGATCTCCATTCGGGAATGCATGTATCGGTGGCGCGCCGGATTGCTCGGAATCATGATATACGAGCGCTGTCTTCGTTTCGTCTAGGCGAAATGTGCGTTTGAACTCCTGAAGGGACGTTATAAGCAGGACGTTTGTGTTCCTAGCGGCCTCTAGGGCACCGGATTGAAACCCGTTTTCGCAGAAGATTATACCCTTATCAGCTCCGATATTTTCAACCACCCCCTTCAATATCAAGACGTCTGCTTTCTCCACGTGTCTCTTCCATAGTTTGCACTCAATAACCCAGTGGCATTCAATACCGTGCTGACGAAATGTAACGTACACATCGATCTTATCCTTTTGGCGGGCGCCACCTATTTGTGCCTCGACCACGACAACGCAGCCGCGCTCTCTGAAAAACACCGCCACGGCGTCCTGATAGGCGCGCCAATCCGGATAATGTGAGCTCATCGCACAACAGTGCCAAGTCGGTCGGGTGGGGTCAATGCTCGCAATCGGTCAGAAGCCGCGGTCCCATGTGGTGGCCGCCGAACGGTCGCAATCCACCCGCTGCAGACCCCGGCGTGGCAGTGAACGACGCTAGTCGAACGTCCATTTCAAAGATCCGATATTAGGAGCCGGAATGACCGCCACGGGCGCAATGCAGTTGTTGGCGGGCTGGCCCTCGTATGTCCGCCTTCCAACCACAGTGGTCTACCGAAGCGAGCCTTTTCTTCCGACCAAGACCGGGCGACTGTTGCTCAGGACGCCAGGAAGAATGCTCATACAAACTGTCAAAACCGCTGTGCTGATGTACGGGTGCCCCACTGGCACCTACCGCAAGCCATCTTTGCCCTCGACCTGGTCCACCGTCAGCCCGCCGATCCGAGGCCGCGGACGTCCGCTGTCGGTAACGACGACCGCCACCACGATCTCATCGCGGCGCGGCGCGTCCGGCACGCGGATTTCCATGGCATCGAAATGACTGCGCACATAGGCGGCGTCCTTGTGGCCCAGAGGCACGTCGATGGCCGCGCCCATGCCGCCACGCTTCTTGGCGCTCGGCACCAAAGCGGCGCCCTTCTCCACGGCGAGGCGCAGCGGCGAGCCCAGTTTGGGGTGGAGGATGGCGGCGGCGTGCTCGAGTTCGCCGTCTTCGCCGACGATGGCGGCTTTGCCGTAGCTTTGCACCTCGGCCGGAAGGATGCCCAGAGCGGCGACGGCGCGCTGGCCCAGAAGGGCGCCAAGCTGCTCCCCGGTGTCGATCAGGTCGCTCAGGTCCGTCACGAGGCGCCCGGCGAAGGGGTTGCGGATCACCGCGATGGCGGCGGCCTTGCGAGTCGGCGGCGTAACGGTTTCGCCTGCCTCCTGGTGGGTCTCCTCGACGACGGTGAACAGCTTGCGGATCATGCGGGCTCCAGCGTCAGGATTGGGTGACGAACGCGCAAATGGCGACGCAGCGCCAGAACGGCGGCCTCGATCAAACCGTCCCGCCGCATGCTATTCGCCATCATCGCGCCGGCGTCGAGAGCGGCCTCGATCGCGTCATCGCCGAGTGGGCCGACATCGAAGGTGATCAACCGGTCGCCGAGATCGCTGGCCGGGTCGATCTCGCTGGCCGGGCGCCGGTCGATCGCGGGATGGCCCGGCAGATCGACCGCGTTGCCGATCATCGTCGCCGCGGAGTCCGCCTGGGCCGCCGTGCTTGCCAGCACGGTCACGGCATCGGCGATGCCGAAGGAGAAGCTGCGTCCGCCATGGCCCTTGCAGGCGCGGCCTGACGTTGCCAGGCCGCGCGCGGGTTGCTCGGACGTCAGAAGGAAAGCGCCGTCCAGCGCGACGTCCGCCAGATCGGCGATCAGACCGCAGCGCAAGGATTCCCCGGGAGCGAGATGGAAGGCGATATCGCCACCGTTGTTGACAAAGGCCCGCGACAGATCGAGGCCCGCGACCATCGCGGCCAGCACCGCGTCGGCGACGGCGCCCGCGACCGCCGCCATCGGGGTGATGAAGCGGTCGCGGAACGGCATGCACGCGGCGTGCATCGCGCGGGCGACCGGCCCTGACGGCGGTGGCGTCGGCAACGCGGTCCGCAGCAGCGGCAGTTCGTCGCACAGGCCGTCCAACACGGTCGCGAAAAACGCGCCGGCCTGGCGGTAAGCGGCGCGGACGTCTTCGGGCGACCCCCAGGCGCGGCACAGGCAATCGATCGGGCCGTGTTGCAGGTGCAACCGTCCGTCCGGCAGCAACGCGGCGACCGCGCTCATGGCACCGGGAATTCCGTGCCGGCGGGCAAGGTCACGACGCGTGGGCGCTGTTCCCGCACCACGTCTTCGATCCGCCGCACCCGGTCCATGTGACCGCCCAGACGGGCGTAGTCGGACAGCGGAAGGGTGAACTCGATCGGCGCGACCAGCGCGGGAGTCGGCACGCTGCCGAACGCCATGGCGGGCATCCGGGCGACGTCGGTCATGTAGGTGATGCCGCCGCCCGGCCAGATATAGACCGGCGCGCCGCCGCTGGTCACCCGGGTCCGCCCGGAATGCACCGATCGTGTCAGCAAAACCGGATTTTCCGTCGCGCCCGCCCGCAGAGAGCCACCCGCGCCGGCCATGAACAGCACGGTGCACAGAGCCGGTTCGCAGTTCTCGCCGATGCGGGCGACCGCGTTGACGATCGCCTCCGGCATCGGCGCCGGGCGCGGCACCAGCGCGTCGTCCAGCACGAACCAGCCGGCGTGCTCGCCGGTCGTGGAGACCATCAGCAGGCGCAGGCCGGGCCATGCGGTCTTCGGATCGATTCGCTCGACGATCGCCAGCGGATCCTCGACGTCGGTGCCCCCCCAGCCCATGCCCGGATTGGCCACCTGAAAATACCGGCCGGGCGTGGAGCGCCGGCCGCGCACGCGAATGCCCGCGGGGCGCATGTCGAGGAAACGGCCCGCCTGATGCTCGGTCAGCACGCCCGTGATGTGGTCGTCGACGACGATCACCTCGTCCGCGTGGCCCAGCCATTGGTTGGCGAAAATGCCGATGGTGGCGGAGCCGCAGCCGACGCGCATGCGCCGCTCCTCCTGCCCATCGACGATCGGCGCCCTGCCCGATTGCACGATCACGCTGGTACCGCCGTCGATGCGCAGTTCGACCGGCTGGGCATTGGCCAGACGGAGCATGGTCTCACAGGTCACCACGCCCTCCTTCTTGCCGCCACCGGTCAGATGATGCACCCCGCCGAGGCTCAGCATCTGACTGCCATACTCCGCCGTCGTCACATGCCCGACCGCCTCACCCTGGGCGCGCACCAGCGCGGTTTCCAGACCGAGATGGCGGTCGGTGTCGATCTTCACCTTCAGGCCGCAGTAGGAAAACACGCCCTCGGACACAACCGTCACCATGTCGACCCCGTCGATCTCCGAGGCAACGATGAACGGGGCCGGCTTGTAGTCCGGATAGGTCGTGCCGGCGCCGATCGCGGTGACGAAGAGGTCCTTGCCCTCGATCGGATTGCCCGACCAGTCGTCGCCGGCGAAGCGCACCAACTCCGGGGAGCGCGCGGCAAGAGTGAACGGGTCCATGCGGGTCAGCACGCCCTCGACGTTGCCGTAACGGTCGCAGGCG
>Ga0182013_10008283_pt1 | contig 11253 bp, 11 predicted proteins | sample 612S2MmetaG_FD_120487 | JGI IMG/M metagenome (GOLD analysis project Ga0182013, IMG submission 120487) | Permafrost microbial communities from Stordalen Mire, Sweden - 612S2M metaG | ecosystem: Environmental > Terrestrial > Soil > Wetlands > Permafrost | place: Sweden: Stordalen | collected...
CGCCTTTGGCGCCGGTCTGACGCTCACGGCGCTCGTGCTGGTCTATCTGTGGGTTGCACCGATCGTCAGAAAGGGTGCAAGAAGTGGTTAACGGCAGCGTTACAAAACCGGCGACTGACGACCTGGGCATGTTGGCGCAGCGGCTCTCCCTTGTCGAGGCACGGCGAGGAGTCGTGGAGGCCGCGCTGCAGCTCAATACGTCGGAGCCGGACGCACAAGAATCGCCCGTTCGCAATCCCCGGTATCTTGGATGGCTGACGGCGATTGCGGCCCTCATCGCGCGCGGTGCTGGGAATGTCTTGGTTCGCGCTGCAGGCCAACCCGGAACTCGGGCGGCAGCACGCTGCTGCGATCGCGAACGTACTCTGCTATGTCCACCACGGGCTGCCGGTGCAGCGCCCCTGCGTGTGGTGACGATCGCGGTCGACGCTCCGGCCGATGCCCAGGCGGTGTACCACTGGCTGATCGAGACGCTACCGCCGTCCGAACGCGCCGAGCTCGCGCGGTTGCTGGCTGACGACGGCGCGCAATGGGCGCACTCTTATCCGGAGGTTCCGGCCGCTGTGAGCGCCTGAAACAGGCCTTTTTTTAGGCTTGTTTTCGAGGGCACTGATATCGCTGATTTACGGATATACAGGCGATTCATTCGACGGACATCGCGGCGATGATCCGGGACCGAGCACTGTGGTCTCGACGATGCCCAGCCTGGCCATATCAATCGACGTTGCCCGGGAAAGCGCCAAAGCGATTCCGGAAACTTGTGCAACATCGGCGGAGGGCTAAGCGCTGCGCCGGGGTGTCGCCTTTGGTCTGTCGGTAGCGTGTGCATTACGGCGCAGGATAGGCGGCATCACGAGCGCTGCGATCGACACAAGCGTAGCAAGGCTCATCAGTACGTTCGGCGCGTTCCAATTCGGATCGGTGACGAAGAAGGCAACGGCCAGGACCGCGCAGAGCGCCGCTGTGATGACCCGGAATGGAGCTCCTCGCATAGTCCCCCCAGCATAGCACACTGCCGGAATCAGCCTTTTTCCATCATCGCGCGCCAGAAGTTGTAAAGACCGACAGCGAGTAGCAAGAGGCCGGCGGCCACCCGCATCGGCACGACAGCGGACGCAGGAGCGAAGTACGAGGACACGCCCAAGGTGCCGGCGACAACCGCCAGCCCAGCAGCGATCCTGCGAGATACGCGTTGCCGACCCGCCGACGGGTCGCGCGGCTCATGGAGACCATCGTGCTCATTTGGAAGACATCGGGCGAATCAACGGGACCGACGGAGCTGACAGGTACGTATTTGGCGCGGCTTAGTCATGACCTATCAGAGGGTCATTTGCGTGTATTGTGAGCCATGAGGTTGGTTCCATCGCTGCGAGCGCTATGAGCGTCGACTGTACGGCTGAGCCTTGCTGTAATGTGCCACCGCCAAAAATATAAAGTCCAACGTACAAAGGACGCGTTAGGGAGGGACGCACAAATCGCAGAGTCGCAGAAGGGGGTAAGGGGTTTGTATTCAGGGCGTACTTACCTGAAACGCTTTCCGCCGTATATCCCGCGAATGCAGTTATTTTGATGATCCAAGCATCTTCGTAGTATCTAAGGGCGACGCAAAACAGCTCGAACACAACCAGCATGTGCGTGTGCTCGGCATAGTGCAAGAACCTGTGAATGCTGCAAATACGGTGGGTGGCGGCGGAACGTACGCCGTGGTCGAGTCGAACTTTATTGAGTGACTTCTCCAATCGGCCCGGCCAAGGACGGGAAAATGCAGCCCGCGCTAGAAGCCGCTGCGCTTCCCCGGGTCGCATTCACAGCCGCGACGCGCAGCGCCGCCGGCTTGTAGCGATAATCAGCCGCGCGGAGTAACGGATTCGCAAGGCGATTGCATCGACCGTGCCGCGCTCACCAAAGCCTGCGGCCGGATGTGAACGCCCCGAGGATTCGGCAGCATCGCGATTCGACAGAGATCACCGCGTGCCGTTGAGCGACGTCGCGATGACGAAGTGCTTCATAGTAACATCATTCCGACGAGTTCGTCTTTCCTGGGCGATTTACGTCGCCTTGAGTTCGGCTTTGGCGTCGCGCAGTTTGGTGATGAGTTTGGTGATGAGGTCTTTTCTGTCGCTATCAATGGTTCCAATGGCGCCATTCGCGCGGGCAAGTTCTTCATCTCGTTCTTCATACAGATGGTCGATTGTTGTTTGGTCGGCGGTGCTATCATCGCTACCGCCGTCGCGCACCGCAAATTTATCGACATCCATGATCTTGTGGGCGGCATGGGCCCAGTCCGCAAGCCCAACGGAATCTGCCGATCGGATGATTTGGAGATCGTTGACATATCGCTGGGTAGCGTCGGCCCCTAATGCGGTGGTCATCGCCGCGACAAAACGACTGACGGGGGCCTCCATACGATGGTCGTCGTCTTGCATGCGGTCGACGTAGTGTGCTTCGGTTTTGGCTTCGGCATAGTTGACTTCAAATGAGGGGTTGTCGCTGATGGCATTTTCGTGACGTCGCTTGATAGCGTCCTGTGCTAATTGCCAGGCCTTCATAGTGTCGGTGTCGAGGTGTTTCTCGTCGACTTGGGTTTGGGCGACCTCGTCCCACGCCATTTGCAAGGCTTGCACAGTTGCCTGCAGGGCGGTGCGTTTTGCTTCACGCGCTCGCTGTTCTTCGGCTTTGGTGTGCGCGAGGTAGAGTCCGATGCCGGAGGCGACGACAAGCAGCAGGGCGATCACAGCGATATGAACCGGCCGAATATGGGGTGCATACTTAATGTTTGCCGGCGCGGACTTATAGCGCAAGGAAGTGTCCTTTGGCGTGGTGGTTAACCCGCGACATTTCTGATCGCCTGCCTGCTTTGCCTTGCGCGCGCGAAATGGTGAGAATCGCCCGACGCTTGGCAGAAACTCCCGAATCGGCTTTGCGTGCGGTATAAAGGTTCGCTTATACCGCACGGCGTCTAAAGCGCGGCGAGGCTCGATTGAGGCGACTTACGGTGCCGGCCGGGCCGGCCGGCACCGTCGACGATGCGTCAGGCGCCGGCAACGGTCAGTCTGCCAAAGCCAGTCGGCTTAGAAATCCCATTCCTTGCGACGGGCTCGCCGAATCGCATCCTCGACGTCGCTGACAGCAGCGTCTCCGGCGAAAAACCAATCTTGCGAAAAGCCGCGCGCGGCGGGTAGTACAACATCGACGAACGGGTTTTGGAAATAGGAGTTCCCCGATAAAAACGCGGAGATCGCTTCCTGTGCTAAGCGCAAAAAAGAGACCGAAGACGCTCAACAGCTGCTAGCGCTCGCCGAGACAACCGCCGCTGAAGCGAACGATCCGATGGTTGACGGATAGTGTCGCTTCCTCAAGCAGTGCGGAAGTGCTACGTTTGTGCATCAGGCCACACGGCGCAGGAAAACATTCCTATGCCGCGCGTCTGTCGAAGAAGATACATAAATGTCACGTGCATTTTTACTGCGGAGTGTTGTCTTTCCAGTTAGCTTCTCACTCCTCGCCGCGTGTGCTGGGAGCGGAGGCTCGACTTCGGGACCTCTACCGCAAACCGGCGCGTTAGCTGTAGGCGCAGCGCAACGTTCGGTGTCGTCGATCGCGGTCCAGCCGTCTGGGGGTAAGTACCAGACCCTTTACAGCTTCAGCTATTCGGACGGTGCACATCCGTATGCGGGCCTGATCAATGTGAACAATACCCTCTACGGCACTACGGAAAACGGTGGCCCAAGCAGCGCCGGAACCGTCTTTGCGATGAGCGTGTCCGGCAAAAAGGAAAGCGTGCTCCATAGCTTCGGAACTGGAGTAGACGGCTTATATCCGGAATCTGGCCTGATCTACGTGAACGGCTCCCTCTACGGTACTACTTATAACGGTGGTGCAAGTAAGGGCGGAACCGTCTTCGCGGTGAGCACGTCCGGCGTGGAAAGCGTGCTCCACAGCTTCGAAGCGTGTTGTGGAACGGGAACGGACGGCTCATATCCCAATAATGCGGGCTTGGTCAACGTGGACGGCGTCCTCTATGGCACTACCGGGACCGGTGGTGCATACGCCTGCTATAGCTCGCAACAGGGTTGCGGTACCGTCTTCGCGGTGAACACGTCCGGCGTGGAAAGCGTGATCCATAGCTTCGTTGGTGGTTTCAATGACGGCGACTATCCGCTTGCGGGCCTGATCTACGTGAACAGCGATCTCTACGGCACTACGGAAAACGGTGGCACAAGCAACGGCGGGACCGTCTTCGCGGTGAGCACATCCGGCGTGGAAAGCGTGCTCCATAGCTTCGGAAGTGGAACGGACGGCTCACGTCCGCAAGCGAGCTTGATCGACATGAATGGCACCCTCTACGGCACCACGTCAGTCGGTGGTACAGGCGGTGGTGGTACAGACTGTAATAGTGGTCTGGGCTCGGGTTGCGGGACCGTCTTCGCGGTGAGCACGTCGTCCGGCGCGGAACGCGTGCTCTATAGTTTCCAAGGCGGGACGGACGGCTCATATCCGCAAGCGAGCCTGATCGAGGTGAAAGGCACCCTCTACGGCACAACGTATTATGGTGGCGCAAGCAACGCCGGAACCGTTTTCGCGGTGAGCACATCCGGCGTGGAAAGCGTGCTCCATAGCTTCGGAAGTGGAAAGGACGGCTCAAATCCGCAAGCGAGCCTGATCTACGTGAACGGGGCCCTCTACGGCACAACGTATTACGGTGGCGCAGGCAGCGCCGGAACCGTCTTCGAGATATCGTTGTAATTCCACGATTTGGCAATGATTTCGAGCACGGTCACCGTGAAATCGGAGCAGCTACATATCCGCACGCCGGGAAATTCGTTAGGAATTGGCATTCCTAACGAATTTCAGCGGCCCATCCCGCTTAGCGCTTTCGTTTTGGCCCGTGTGACGCAGGGGATGGGCTCATCGTTGTCGGCCGCTCAAAACCCAAAGGGCCCGAATGTTCCCCTCAAAGCGCGATCGCGCGGTAAAGCGTCGAACGCCCGACGCGCAAGACGCGCGCGACGTTGTTCGGACTCTCGCCGCGAGCGAGCATCTTCTTGGCCTCGCGGATCTGTGCCGGCGTCAGCGCAAACGGCCGCCCGAGACGCTCGCCGCGGCGCTTGGCGGCGAGACCGGCGACCGTGCGTTCGCGCAGCACGTCCCGCTGGAATTGAGCAACGGCGCCAAGTACGGAGTAGAGCATCTGTCCCGCCGCAGTGCCGGTGTCGATATGCTCGGTCAACGATCGCAGCGCCGCGCTCCGCTCGCGCAGCGTTTCAGCCGAGTCGAGCAAATGCCGCAAGCTCCGCCCGAGCCGATCGAGTTTCCAGACGACGAGGGTATCGCCCGGCGCGAGATCCGCGATCGCGCGCTCGGGTCCCGGTCGCGATCGCAACGCCGAGTCGGGGACGGCGCGCCTCGAAGAGGCCGTCACCGCCCACCGGGACGCGCTGCTGGAGCGCACGCGCGATCGCGTTCCGCTGGACTGGGCGGCGACCCAAAACAATCTGGGCACCGAGCTGTGGAGGCTCGGTGAGCGCGAGTCGGGGACGGCGCGCCTCGAAGAGGCCGTCAGCGCCCACCGGGACGCGCTGCTCGAGTACACGCGCGATCGCGTCCCGCTGGACTGGGCAATGACCCAAAACAATCTGGGCAACGCGCTAGTGAGGCTCGGCGAGCGCGAGTCGGGGACGGCGCGCCTCGAAGAGGCCGTAAGAGCTTACCGGAACGCGCTGCTCGAGTACACGTCGCGTGTCCTTGCCGAGGCAGTTCTTGATGCACGCGTCGTGCACGATCGTGCGCGTTCGCTATCGGCGCGACCGGCTGCGGCGGGCCTGCCGCCGAGCATTTCTAGGGGCCGGGAATTCCGGTTATAGCCTTGCTATGCCATGTTGCCGTGCGCAGGACCGAACCGGCGATCCGGCCGACCGGAACCGGCCGATTGGGGGCGAACCGACCGAAACGATGGCCGACGACGACGCTAAGAGCATCCGCGACGCGCTCTTGTCGCTCGCAGCCGTGGGCGCGCTACTGGCATTCAGCTACGCCGGAGCCGACGCAGCGGGCACGGGTGAGCGCGCTCGCGCGCGCGCCATGCTTGATACCGCTGACGGGCTGTTGGACATGGCCACTTCGATATACGGTCGAATGCCTCATACGCACGCAGCCGGAGCGGCGCTCGTAAGTGGCGACCAGGGCCCCGCAGGGCAGTTCTACGCCCGCGATCACCGATTTCAGCAAGATCTAGGAGACGCGCGATCGTGGCAAGACCAGGATGACCGCAATGCCATGCTCGATCTGTCCGTGGCCGAAGGCGCGCTTTACAACGTGGTCGTCACGACCGTCACGAATTGCGACGCGAGTGACGCCAAGGCGAATCTCCGCGTCGCACGCTCGGTGATCAATGAGGCGCACCTCGATTATGCCGGAAAGGGCAAAGACGACTATTCGCCGCCGGAAATCGATGAATCGAACACCGACCACTGCGACAGCTAGTCAACATCTCACCTTTAGCTTTTTTAGCTTTCCGGCGAGCGGTTCGATGAGTATCGCCGGCCGCGCGCTACTGGAGATTTGGGGGCGGTATCCATTTGAACGACGTCGATGATCCAGGAGCGTAGTGAGTTTCGTATCCGTTCCCGAACATATCCTTGTATTCGATGATTAGCGATTTGAAAATCGGAGCGAAGACTTCGCCTTTCTTAAGTCTCCCGCCATCGTCTTCAAAAGAATCCCATGACGCGCGGCCCTTTTGATCGACGACAGAAACAACGACCTCAAAGTCGTAACTCTCTGTTAGGGCTGAAAAAGATGGCTCAGGAAATCCCTCAGAAAAGGTGGACCCCGGCGGCGAGTCAATCTGTAGGTGGTACTCAATGCTAAAGCGAGCAGTAACGTTGAGCGCAAGCCCGTTGCCAACGTTCTCTAGTTTCACTCGTTTGAACGACGACGTCGTATTAGAATCTGGCGGAATGAATTTAACTAATGGCGCGAATGCCTGCTGATGGCGCACTTGTTCGTCTTTCAAAACGCGTGCGGTTATCTCGACTGACCTAGAAGTTAGCCATGCAAGAAAAATCGTTCCAGCCGCTAGGTACAACGTTCCAGCAGCGACCCAAGAGTCAATCTGCTCCGCAGTGTTCCAGGTATCATACCATGTCGACTTCGTTCCGCAGAAAGCGGCTATGGGTATGAAAACGCCCCAGAATAGGAGGATCGCCAGGAGAATCGCCGCGGGCGTCTGTGAATTGCAGGCGTCATCTTGTTCCATTTTAGATCTTGTTTCTTGCCGTGGATTACATCCCCACTCGAAAGGCAGCGTTCGACTTCCAAATCGTCGCCGGGCGCGAATAGCGTTTGACCATATCGAGCGACTTGTGCCGAGTCTGATTCGAGATTTCCAACGCATCGACGCCGTTCGCCGCGGCCGTCGTCACAAACCCTGCGCGCATCGAGTGACCGGAGAAGTCGCCGGCGAGACCTGCAGCTGCGCACCGTCGACGCACGATCCGCGCGACGTCTCGGCCCAATAACCGATCACCGGCTTGCGAGTGCCGGTTGAGCGCGACGAACAACGGCGCGATCGCAGATGCGTCGTCGAGCTGCACGATCCACGCCTGCAGCGCGCGCACCGGGCAGGTGTCGGGGTTCGAGCCGAACGGGACGCCGAGCAGCACGCCGGCGCCCTCCTGGTCCGTCTTCGAGCGCCGGATGAGGACGGACGCGCCCTCGGGCACGAACGCGAGATCTCCAACATCGAGCGCAACGATCTCGCTCCGGCGCAGCGCCGCGCCGAACCCAAGCAGCAGCAGCGCGCGGTCCCGGACGTCGATCCGGCGGCCGCCGAAGCCGGCGACGATCGGACGCAGGCCGTCGATGGTCAGCGCGGCCTTGCCCTTCTGCGCGATGCCGATCGTGCGGCGCACGCCCTTCCAGGTCGCCTTCACGATCGGGTGCGCCATCGGGCTCGGGTGGCCGGCCGCTTCGTGGTAGTGCGCGATGGCGGCGATCCGGCGGCCGATCGAGGCGGCGGCCAGCGTCTTCGCGCAGGCCGGCAGATACATCGCGATGACCGCCGGCGCGGCCGGTAGCGGCTCGTAGGCGCGGGCGCGGCACCAATCGAAGAATTGCCCGCCAATCGGCCGCGTATGCCGCGCGGGTGGCCGGCGAAAGGGCGTTGAGCGCGGCTTCTTCTGCGCTGGCGCGCTCGCCGGCGAAGTCGACGGACGCGAGGTCGGCGCCGGGTTCGATCACGACGGCGAGCGCGGTCACGCGCAAAATTCCGTCGTGCAGGCGGCGATTCGGCCGGCGTGTGCGCGGCGATCGGCCCGCGGCAGATCGGACAACGAACGCCTTCGCGCTCATCCTCGGGGTTCATAAGGCTCCTTACCGGCCACCAGGCTTGCGCTGGGACAGGTTTGCCCGGACCGGCCGTGAGCCCCGGGGTCTGGGGCTGGCCCCAGTGGTGTTTAGCACGTGTGCGCTTTTGCGTTTAATTTGAGCACGGCCGGCGGATGAAATCGAGCAGCTACAGATATGGACGCTTCGCATAGCGTACGCCGCGCTTCACTCGTCTCCGCGCCGCGCTTCACTCGTCTCCGGTCGCCTTGTCCGCGCGGCGCCGCACCTCCGCTGCGATTACTTTTCCCTGATTATGGAAGGAACTTCAGTGGACCGCCACGCCGACGGGGTTCATAACTCCCGTCATGATCGTCGGGGAAGTCTGTATTCCCTTTGAGGTAAACGTCGTCACGTTACCGTTGCCGCTGCATACTCCGCTATTGGTGCATCCAGCGTTTGTGACGTAGATTTTCCCGAACAAGTCAACTGCCACGCGATAAGGACTGCTTAGTCCCGCACTTATCGTTTCGGTCAGCACTCCAGCCTTCGTGAAGATCATCACGGTGTTGCCGCCAGGGGCCGAGGTGCGACCCTGATTCGCGATGTAGATTCTTCCTAATACGTCAACTGCCACGCCCTGGGGGAACTCAAGCCCGGTAATGGTAGGGGTGGTTTGAACTCCCGTTGGCGTATACGTCTCAAGCCCGTGGTTACCAGGGTCAGCGACATAAATTTTCCCGTTCAAGTCCGTTGCCACGTCCAAAGGAGCTTTTAGCCCTGTGCTGATTATCGGGGTCGTCGGCACTCCTTTTCGCGTAAAGGTACGTATAATGCCAGCGCTAAATTCTGTGACATAGATTTTCCCAAATAGATCCACTGCTACGCCCGAAGGATCAGTCAGTCCGGTAATCGTTGGGGTGGTCTGAGTTCCGTCGGGGTTGTACGTTGTCAGGGTACCGTTCCCCGGGATTTGATTACCAAGACTCGTAACATAGATCTTGCCGAATATATCGACCGTCACCGCGAACGGTCCGTTCAGTCCCACGGTGATCGTTGGGGCGATCTGCGATCCGTCGGAATTATATGTCGTAACGTTATTGCCTTCGGCGTTCGCGAGGTAAATCCGCAGTCGACGCTCAGGCGAGACTGCAGCAACGCTCGCAGGCACGGTCGCATTGATATTTGTCGCACCGGGGAGCGCAGCGGACCCAGAGGTCCCACCGCCGCTACACGCTGCGAGCAGCGGCATGAGTATGATGCCGAAAAGACGGACACGAAGCATTGAGGCCCCCCTCAACTCTCGGAACTGGGGACGCCCCTGCGCCACCGTCTGGGTCTTGTGCAAAATAGTTATGAACGCGCTGGATACGAAACGGACCAGATGAAAATCCATCGATGAGGCACTCCTCAAACCCTAGCAGAGCCGCGCTTCTGGAGCCGATGCCCGTGCCAACGCTGCGGATGAAAGGTTTTAACCGCCGGAAGCAGCGACCACGACTGGGCTTACCGAAAGCTTGCTCGTATGAGTGACCGCTTGCCTTACAGGCAGCCTGCCGAGTCAACAAGCGTTTAAGCGGGTCGGTCGGCATAGCTGCATCACGGTGGTCGGCGAGCCGAGTCGATGTCGCGGCGCCACCGATCTCAAGGGGCGCCGACGGCGACGCGCTATCGAGACGGCACGGACGGTTGCGCGATATGCGCTTCGCGAAGTCGGCCGCGGTCGCGACAAACTTCGCGAAGCTGCCTTGGGGGTCGAGCAGCTACACTTCGGGGTCAGTTATGCAGCGGCAACCTCTTCGGCCGCGGTGACGAAGCCGGCGGCCTGGTGCAAGAATTGAACGGCCTCGGTCGCGCGTGCTCCGGCGGTCCATATCGCTTTATTGTCCGCGCGAAGGACGGCAGCCCAATTTGCGATATATTCCGGGTGCTGCAACCGTCCCGGGATCTCGAGTTCTGCGCATAGGAAGGCGGCAGTGAGTTCTGCAACGAGTTCCTCGAAGGCGTAGGCATTATCACCGAAGCGTTTACCGAAGTCGCGCGCGAGGCGGTGTGCAGCGCCGCTCCAGTGACCGTGCTCGTGACAGGACGTTGCGTAAAAGGCGGAGACGGACTCGAATTGCTCGGGTCGCGGAAGAGTTATCGAATCGGTGGCTGGCGAGTAAAAGGCGCGATCGCCACCGAGGCGGACGGTTGCGCCAACCGCGGCGAGATATGCTTCGACACTCGCAAGACGTTCAACCTCCGGCCTGGGCGCTATCGGAAGGCGCGCCGGCAATCCGTCGATCTGCGCGATATTGAAGACGGTGAACGACTTCCAGAAGGGAATCCGTTTCTCGACGATCTCGCCCTTGGCGTTCTTCGCGTCGCGCTCGAAAGTCGAGACGAAGAAGACCGGAGTGCCGTGTTCGCCTTTGCGGACGCAAGCGTCCAGGTCGCGGGCCTGCTTAAACGTCATCCATTCTGCGGTTTCGTATCCGAGTGCGGTCTGCGCCATCCACAGGTAGAGGACGTTCGCTCCGCGATAGGTTCGCCGCGTGGCGAAGTTCGTTGGCATATCCGAGACGCCGGTCGTCGTCCAAGGGCGCACCCAGGGCGTAATGCGTGCGTCAAGTTGGTCGATGATCTGCGCGGTAACGGCGGCGCATTTGTCGGCCGTCGAAGTTGTGGTATGATTCTTAGGCACGGAGAGGCTCCTACTCTACGAGCGAAGACGCCCCGGTGGTTGAGACACCGGGGCGTTTTATGAGTTGTAATGTGGCGCGAACGATGACGACGAATCGCGCCGAGTGATGCGGGGAACGTCAGCGGCCGAGACTGTGTAGCTAGGCCACTGACGACGTCGTTACGATTCGGTAGGCGGGGAAAGCGTCAAGTCGAATTCCGCTCCGCAGTCTGCGCAGGTGCCGCGTGTCGGTTCGTCGCCGC
>Ga0182013_10008285_pt1 | contig 11251 bp, 9 predicted proteins | sample 612S2MmetaG_FD_120487 | JGI IMG/M metagenome (GOLD analysis project Ga0182013, IMG submission 120487) | Permafrost microbial communities from Stordalen Mire, Sweden - 612S2M metaG | ecosystem: Environmental > Terrestrial > Soil > Wetlands > Permafrost | place: Sweden: Stordalen | collected...
GACCCCATAGGGGGGGCGAAGCACTAAAACCTGACTCCGATCTCCACGGCCGCCCTGCGCGGGGTACCGAGAATCAAAGCGTCCAATCCCACGGTTGCGCTTAGGGCGTGGCTGTCGAATTTCGTTGGGCCCGTTCGTCGTTGCGAAATCGTACATGAGAGGTAAGGCCACAGATGATTACAGTCTTCGGTGAGGGGCGGGGTTTCCGGGTTGTCTGGCTGCTGGAGGAGATGGGGCTTGCCTACCGGCTGAGGCAGGTGGACCTGCTGGCCGGCGTGGACAAAGACCCTGAGTTTCTGGCCATCAATCCCGGCGGCTTCATACCCGCGATCCAAGACGGCGACGTCACGATGGTCGAGTCGATTGCGATCATGGCCTATCTGATGGCCCGCTACGGGCCGACGCCGCTTGCACCGGACCCACACGATCCCGCCTTCCCTGCTTACCAGCAATTCCTTCATCTGGGTGAAGCCGGTCTCGCGGTCCCCGCCAACTACGTCTCGTCTGCCCGCAATTTTGCACCCGAGGCAGACCGGCTGAACTGGAGCGCTCGCGATGCGCTCGAGACATTCGAAAGTCGACTGAGGTTGGTGACGCGGCAGCTTGCGCTCTCTCCCTATCTTGCCGGCGAGAGGTTCACGGCAGCCGACATTTCGGTGACCTACGCCCTCACGTTGGCGCGACGGGCTGCGGGCATTGCGCTCGGCGCGGTAGAGCAGGCTTATATGGCCCGCACCAGCGAACGCGAAGCTTACAAGCGAGCCTTGGAAACATGTCAGTCCACGAAGGCGTGGCTGGCTAGGGCGGCTGGCGTCTGACCAGCAAAGCCCGCGCGGGACGTGCGACAAACACCTTACAGACACTTAAAGTATTATTTGGGTATCTCGCGTAACTAATTGATTTATAGATAATTGATTCATTGCTAGCACGTTGCGCCGGGCCGGCACGTCCCTCCCGGGTGTTGGTAGTCGTCACGGACAGCATCAGCTCCGGCTTGAAACGCCTCCCGCTGTGCCTTCGTTGTGCACACGGTGCGGGTAATCATCGAACCGGTCAACTGCTCGGAGTGACATTGCACGTCCGGTTCAGCCTTCGCAGAGGCGACAGGAGCCTTGCCGGGCTGCGTCGCACAGCCCGCCACGATGATCGAAACGGCCAGCAGGAACAATTTGCTATTCGGCACCGACATCTCCCCGTCTTGCCTTCCTGGCGGCAGCTAGACGCATCCAGAAACTGAGCTCGCAGGCGACCCCCAACGTGAACAAAGTTGCCCCGAGCCAACTTCGCCCAATCGCAACCCCATACATGGACAAGAGTACGGCGGCTCCAATCAAAACGGCGCTAAGAAGATGATATTTCATAAAACGCTCCAGCCCTTATTGTGATTCGGGCGTGCGCCGATAATAACGCAAGATCAGGATTGACCGCGAAAACACCCCAGGACGCCCGGGAATCTACGATTGTTCGAGAGCGATGTGTTCGGTCTCGTCTTCCTCTCTCACAATCGGATAGACGCGCCAATGCGCGTCGGCATACGGCGTTTGCCGCACAAGCCATGAACGGCGTTTCTCGGCGCTGCCCGCAAAGACCGGGTCGGTTGCCAGTTTGTGCTCGAAGGCATCGCGCAATGCGGCGCTGGCGTCCAGCATTCGATGGCCCAACGGCTCCAGGACATAGGGCTCGTTGTTCGCCGCCTCGTGGAATACCGACAACATGAACCCCCATTGAAAAAAGGAATCGGGAGACTCTGCTTCGAGAAGCACGATGGCCAAGTCGCCCAACGGTTGATCGACTGGGACGCGGACTGCCCCGGCGGGTATTGTCACTGTCACAACGTCCCGGCGTACTTTCCCGGCATCCACCCGAACGTGTCCTTCGAGCACTTGAGCGGTCGATGTGCCGACGATGCCAGCCTCACGGCGGTCACCGACGACCTGCGCCTCATCCAGGTGGGTCCGTGTGGCGCGAAGCGGAAATGCGGCCGTGATCTCCTCCACCAGGATGCCGTGCCGGCGGAGTCGCTCGACGATATCGCCGAGGTGAGGCGGAACATAATAGGCGCGTGGGCGGCGGATCGAGGCTGATGGCTCGGTCATCGGCACGATCGCCACCGGGCTGTCGTCCGGTTCACCGGTCCATCGGGTAACTTCCTCACCGGACCAGCCAAACGTTGCCGGGACGCAGCGGACGCCCTTGAACGCACCGAGCTTGGGATTTTCGGCGGTGACCGTCCAGCCGAGCGGAACCGTCGCGCGGCGCGCCTCGCGATCCCTTCTGGCCGCTGCACGCAATCCGCCGACATTTCGCGAGACCCCGTCAATCAGCGACGCGAGCAGCACGTAAAGACCCAGCAGCCTCCGTCGATACGTCTTGAGCGAATGATTTTCGATCAGAATGGCCGGGATGTGGCGCAGGCTTGCATAGCCGGTGGTGAAGCGGGCGTTGGCGCAAAAATCGAAGCGGCCGTCTCTCAAGTTGCGGTCGTTGACGGAAAGTATCAGCGGCCCGGGTGTATGTCCCTCTTTCTCCAAAGCAGCCACCGCATCGGGCAACAGGTGTTGATCGATCCAGCTGGAAATCTCGGGTGACCAGCCGTGCCGCCCGGCCGTATGGCCGAAGGTCACGTCGTACCGATAATCGACGCCATCCGTGACGTGCGTATCGATGTACAGATCGGGAGCCCATGCGTTGAGCAACGCGACCAGCGCGCGGGTTTCGGGTGCGTCGAGCTTGCCAAAATCCCGATTGAGATTGAGGTTCTGATCGTTGGTATGCCTGCCCACCTGCCGGGGGCCGCGCTGATTCATGCGCGAATACGGGCCAAAGCACGAAAAGCCATCGACATTCAAGATCGGCACGAACAAGAGCACGCTATGGTCCAGAAGATCGCCGAGCTTGCCGGCCCTAAGATCGCGCAGCAGCATCATGGTTGCATCTTTGCCGTCTATCTCGCCCGCATGGATGCCCGCTTGGATGAGCACGACGGCTTTTCCCGAGGAACGCATCGGCGCGGGCTCGAAGCCAAAGCGGCTGACGATCAGCATCGGTATGTCGCGCCCCCCGGCGGACTTCCCAATTGATCGCAGCGACGCATGCCTCCAGGTCGCGGCGAGCCTCTCGAGCCATGTCAGCGTCTCGGCCAGGTCGGCAGTCTCCCGGAATCCGCTTTGTTCCGCCTTGATTGCCCAGTCATCGGTCGGTGCGGCGATATGGCGCTCGCTGGGCCCGGTCCACTCGGAAATCGGCGGCAGGACCACCTGGGCCGTTGCAGTCCCATCGGAAAAGGAGAACTCGTCGTGAGGCTGGATGGTGTCGTTGGGCATGGTGAAAATCAGTTTTCCCCGTGCATGAGCTTTTTCAGCACCGGTGACAGCAGGAACATGACCACACCCGCTGCGATGGCCGCCAGCGCTGTATGACTATAGACCGCCTCATAATTGGCCTTGGCGGCGCCGATATCCGCGATGACCCCACCAACCGTCCTGGCTCCGGTCGCCTGAGCGACCAGTCCGGCCACATAGTTGGACATGCCGGAATACAGAAACCAGGCGCCCATCATCAGACCGCCCAGCTTGGCAGGAGACAATTTGGTCATGGCGGACAGTGACACCGGCACCAGCAAGAGTTCACCGAGGGTATTGATCAGGTAGACGAGAATCACAAAGACGAGTGCCGTCGGTCCGGTGGGGCCGCTCAGTTTCATGCCGGCGACGAGCGCCAGAAAGCTCAATCCCACACCGCATACTGCGAGGGACAATTTCACGGGCGTCGAGGGCTCGAGATTTGCCCTGGCTAGTTTGACCCAAAGCCACGCCAGAACGGGAGCCAGGAGAAAAATGAACGCCGGGTCCAGGGACTGAAACATCGGCGCCGGGATCGTCCATCCCGCGACCGTGCGGTCGACGAGCCGATCGGTGAACAGATTGAAGGAGGAGCCGACCTGTTCATAGAGGGCGACGAATGGTATTTGGGCGAGGATCACGTAGATCGCGACCAGCATCCGGTCGCGCTCGACTCCGGCAAACCCGACGAACGCGTAGGCGCACAAAAAAACCAGCATGCCGGCGCCCAGCCAAGGCAGTAGCTCGCCGATGATCTGGTTGAAGATCACGAGCGCCGCGGAGACGATGATCATGATGAGCCCCCCCGCATAACAAAGCATTTCACGGTCGAGGAACAGCCAGACGCGCTCTTTGAGCCTTTGCGGTTCCGGCGGTTCCCCGCGACCCTGGAGCCAGGGCCTGCCCGCCAGAAATATCGCGAGCCCCGCCGCCATGCCTATCCCCGCCAAACCGAACCCGTATTTCCATCCGTAGGCGATGCCGAGATAGCCACACAGGAGCGGTGCCAGGAAACCGCCGAGATTGATGCCCATGTAGAAAATCGTGAAGCCGGAATCGCGGCGCCGGTCGGCGGCGCCATAGAGCGAGCCGACCAGCGTGGATACATTGGCCTTGAGGAAGCCAACGCCCGCAATGATCGTCGCCAGCGACAGGTACATGATGTTTTGGAACAGCGGTTGAGCCTCCTGCCGCATGACCGCCTCGGCGAGCGGGACGGCGGACGGAAGTCCCACCGTCTGCGGGCTTTCCACCCGGATTCGATCCCCCGCGATGTCGATCTTGGACACTCCCCGGCGCGACACGATGACCCGGGAAGCGTCGCCGCCTCGCCCAATCGTCGCGAGTTCATAGTCGATGCCTCGGAAATTCAAGAACTGACGGGTGCCGCTTCCTTCCAGGGTCATCCCCGCGTGCCCGCACACCAGAAGAATTGCACCGAAGGTTACCGCCTTCCGCGCCCCCAGATATCGGTCCGCCAGCGCGCCGCCGATCACCGCCATGATGTACACGAGCGCCGTATAGGCGCCGTAGATGAGTGTCGAGCGGCTGTCGGAAAACAGGAAATGCTGCGTCAAGTAAAGAATCAGCAGGCTGCGCATGCCGTAGTAGGAAAACCGCTCCCACATCTCGGTCAGAAACAGGATCAGGAGGCCGCGGGGATGGCCGAGCAAGCCCGTCTTCGCGGTGTCGGGCGGGGTCAATGAGCGTGTTTCTGGGCGGCTATCCAACCGTCCACGCTTTCTTTCACCGCCCATAGCGGAATGAAGCCGTTGTGGAGCGCGGCATCATGAAAGCCCCGAATATCGAACTTCGGGCCGAGCGACTGTTCCGCGTGCTCGCGTTCGAGCAGGAAGGTTTTCATACCCACCATGAAGGCCGTTGCCTGACCCGGCACGGCGATGTATCGGTCGACTTCGCGCGCACTGTCGGACCTCGGGGTGTTGTCATCGAGGTACTGGATGGCTTGTTCTCGCGACCAATGCTCGGAATGGATGCCCGTATCCACGACGAGCCGGCAGGCCCGCCAGAGCTCGCCGGACAAGCGTCCGAAGTCCGCATAGGGGTCCTGGTAGAACCCCATGTCCTTGGCCAGGCGCTCGGCGTACAGCGCCCACCCCTCGACGAACGCCGTGTCCTGCCACCACTCGTTCACCTTGCGCAGTTCCGGAATGGATTTGTCCGCCAGGATGGTCGAAAACTGCATGTGATGTCCGGGAATGCCCTCGTGATACAGAAGATCATCCAATTCATAGGTCGGCATTTTTCGCATGTCCGAAAGATTCAGATAGATCGTACCCGGTATCTTCCCGTCGGGCGAACCGGGCTCGTAGTCGCCTGCGGGCAATGACGCCTCCCGGTAACCCTCCGGCCGCTTGATGACCAACGGCAAGGCGGGGGGTGCCAGAAAGTCATTGGTGATTCTCGCCTTCATCGCATCGATGATCGCCCGTGCGCGGTCCAGAAACGCCTCGCGGCCCTTATCGGAATCGGCGTAATAGAATTTCGGATCCGCCTTCATTTGCGCCATGAACTGCCGCAGCGTTCCCTGGAAGCCGACCCGATTCATGACGGCCTGCATTTCCCCGTGAAGGCGCGCGACTTCATGCAGCCCGAGCTCGTGGATCCGGCGCGGCGTCATATCGGTGGTCGTGGTGAACTGGCGCACCAAGAAAGCGTAAAAGGCGTCGCCGTCGGGCTGTTGCCATACCCCGCCCTCGATGCGGCTTTTCGCCTGCTGTTCCTCCAGCAGGGTGACGAGTTCCCGGTACGCCGGCTCGAGCGATTGCAGCATCGCCGCGCGCGCCCGGTCTCGCAGCGACTCCTTATCGGCCGCCGGTATCTCGAGAACGGCGATCTTGCGATTGAAATCCGCCCAGATGGTATTGTCCGGTCCGTTGTCATAGGGCGCGCCCGCGATCACCGCGCGGCATTGTTCGATGAGCAGGGGATAGACGAGTTTCGGCATCAGGAAGCCCTTGGCTTCGCGTTGTTTGATTTGCAGGATGAATTGATCGAACAGCACTTTGGCGCGCACGATGCGGCCGATATAGGCGTCGGCATCCGCGGTATCTTTGATGGTGTTTTGATGAACGAGAATATCCGGGACGGTGAGATGCAGGCCGACGATCTGGTTCATCGGGTAGAAATGATCCCGCCACCGGTAGCGCTCGAGCAATAGGTTATCTTCGTACAGAAAAACCCGGTATTGCAGTTTCCCGCGGTCATCGAGTTTCGAGTAATCGAAGCGCGTTTTGGCGCTGCGCATCTCGGCCCGGATGACCCCGATTCGGGCTTGCTCGGCGGCGGCCGAGAGGTCATCCCACCGGTCAAATCCATCCTTGGCGCCGAAGGCGGCGGCCAGCATCGGGCTGTCGTGGATGTCACGCTGGTAGATGTCGTTGAGGAAATCGTCGAAGCGCGCGGTCTCCGTGGTGTTGGCAAGAACCAGCGCCGGAACCAGCGCCGCCAGGAATGAAGCCGCGGTCACGGCACCTCCCCTCCGGCTCGAACCTCGGAGCCGGCACATCAGGTCACCGGGTCGCATCGATGCGGGCGATCCATCGGTCCACTTTCCGGTCGAGCACGGCGAGCGGCATGCTGCCGCCGAGCAAAATCTGATCGTGAAATTGTCGTACATCGAATCGCGGCCCGAGTTCCTTTTCTGCCTTGGCCCGAAGCGCTGCGATGTCGAGCTGCCCGACCTTGTATGACAGCGCCTGCGCCGGATAGGCGACGTAGCGCTCGACTTCGGCCGCGGCCTGCGCACGGTTCATCGACGAGTGATCCATCATCCACTCGATGCCCTGTTCGGTGCTCCAGCCCATGGCATGTATGCCGGTGTCGATCACCAGCCGGTTCGCACGCAGCATTTCGTTCATCAGATGCCCGTAATACTGCCAGGGATCGCCAAAAAGCCCCATTTCCTGGCCGAGAGACTCGCAATAGAGAGCCCACCCCTCGCCATAGGCGTTGAAGAAGGTGAAACGCCGAAACGCCGGCATCCCCTGGATCTCCGCTGCGAGAGAGGTCTGGAAGTGATGGCCGGGATAAGTTTCGTGCAGCGTCGTCGTCATGACGATGAATTTATCCTTGATGCCGGGCGCGTAGACATTGATCCATAGGATTCCCGGCCGCGAGCCGTCTGCGGCCGCCTGCTGGTAGTTTCCATTGCCCTGGTATTTCTTGGCGGAAGCCGGGAGCGCCTTGATTTCCAATTTTGCCTGCGGATAACCGTCGAAAAGCTCGGGAAGCTTGGGCAATATACGGCCCAAGGCTTCTTGATACGCCGGTATCACCTCGTCGGGACTTTGGAAATGAAGAGAGGCATCGGAACGCACCGAGGCGCGAAACTCCTGCAACGAGCCCCGGAAATCGACCTTCTTGCGTACCTCGTCCAACTCGCTGGTAATCCGCTGAATTTCGGAAAGCCCGAGCGCGTGGATCTGCGCCGGCGTCATCGTCGTGGTGGTATTGGCTTGGACGTCGTTGGCATAGAGCGCCGCGCCATTCGGCAACGCGCCCAAGCCGGGCGTTGCATTGGCATGCGAAAGATAAACTTGCTGCAGATAGGCATAAAGTCTTCGGTACGATGGCTCGATCACCGTGGCGATTTTCGCGGCATAGGCTGCGGTCAGGCGTTCGCGATCCGCGGCCGGGATGTCTGCCGGGAGCTTGGTGATGGGCTGCCAGAAATCCGTCTTCTCGGGCGGCAGCCCGAAGTGATTGTGAAGCTGGGGCAGCACGCGCTCGACCACGACGCGCGGCAGCACGACCCCCCGTCTAACTCCTTCCTTCAGACGGGCAATGGCATCGTCCGTCCAGCGTGCGTAATTGTCCGCACGGGTCAGGGCGTTATCGTAGTCCGCGACGGTTTTGAAGTTGTATGACCCCGAACCCGACTGATCGAGGGCGAATGCGGTATGTTGCCCCATGAATTGATTGATCGGCAGCATTCTGGCCGTCTCGTACACGTCGGTTCCGTAATAGGAGAGGGCTTGAGTCAGTTCATAGCTCAATATCTCATAGCTGATGCGGGCGTCTTCGGGCAGCGGAGCCGGATCGAACGTCATCAAGGCGGACTGGTATCGCTTCAACATCGAGGTGACGTTGCGGAGCCAGCCATCCTCGAGCGAATCGTCGAACTGGGCTTCGTAGCGAGTCATTCCCTGAGCCGAGGCTTCCTGCGGATTTAGCGCCAGCCAGTCCTGCCAGTAGGCCTCATACAACGCATCGAGCTTGTGCTCTTCAACCGCCGCCATGGAGTACGGCATGCCGGGTGCGGGCGCACCCATCGAGGCAAGTGCGATTCCCAGGAGTGCCGGCAGCGCAATGACTCGGAATAGGGAGGTCATAAACTGTCCTCGGGAGACGTAAGCTTACTGCGCCATGAATTGGACCCGGTCGTCCCTATACACCACGCCTCCCTTCATCACGAATTCCACCGTTCGCAGCGCGTGAACGTCTTTCAGCGGATCGGCACCGAGCGCGTCGATGTCGGCAAGCTTGCCGATGCCGATGCTGCCGAGATCCGAGCCCATCTGCAGCATCTCCGCGGCCTTTGCCGTGCCCGCCTGCAGTGCCTGCAGCGGTGTCATGCCGGCCTTCACGTACAATTCCGCCTCCGCGACGGTTGCGGTCGTGCCGTCATTGGGCTCGAACGGAAACTGATCGGTGCCCAGGGCTATCTTGACCCCCAAGCGGATCGCGTTCTGCAACATTTCCCAGTGATCGGCACCCGTCGATTTGACGCGCTCGAGATACCAGCCGGGTGATCCAATCTTGCGATAAAACTCCAGGGCTCCCGGCTGGGTGACCACGATGGTGGGCACCAGCCAGACACCCTTGGCCTTCATGTCCTTCAGCACGTCGAGCTTGAGGTGATAGCCGTGTTCGAAGCCATCGATTCCGAAGCGCAGCGCCTGTCGCGCAGCCTCATTCGAGCCGTTGTGTGCGGTCACGCGGATGCCATTGCGATGCGCCACCTCGATGAGTACCGACATCTCTTCGTCGGTCATTGGCGCGGCCGAGATGTCCCCCTGCGGATCCGAGATCCCGCCGGAGATGGCGATCTTGATCCAATCGGCGCCTTGTTTGATTTGCTCGCGGACGGCGCGCGCCAACCCGTAGGGGCCGTCCGCCTCCAGCGAACCGTGTCCACCCGTGGGGACGATGACTTCTCCCGCGGTCTTGATGCGCGGCCCGATCACTTCGCCCCGCTCGATGGCGCGACGCAATGCGAAGTCCGTTCCATGGTCCTCGCCCACCAGCCGCACGGTCGTCACCCCGGAGAGCAGGGAACGCCGCGCGTTGCCGGCCATCCTCAGGACCTCCTCGGTATCGGTCTCATCGACCAGCGAATCGCCGGCGGCGCCCGGCAATTTGAGGCCCAAATGCACATGCATGTTCATGAGACCGGGGATCAGCCATTTGCCGTTCATGGCGATCGTCTGCGTACCGGCGGGCAGCGAAATTGAGTCGGCGGGGCCGACCTGGACGATTCGATCCCCCGAGATCAGCACGGTGGCATTCCGGATCGAGGGAGCGCCGTCGGTCGCGACGACCGTGCCGCCCACCAGGGCCGTCATCCGCGGCGCGGGGGGTGCCGTGTCCGCTGCCGCGATGCCCGCCACGGCGCTCATCAGCGCCAACAGCGTTGCCGTCAGCGGTACGGTTCTCGCATGACTCATGAGGCCTGCTTGTCGAGCTCGTGGAGGTCGTATTTCATGATCCGGCCGTGACGGCCCGAGCGATCGCGCTCGAGCTCGTATATGTCGCCCTGCGGCCCCCGGCTGCGCGCAAGCAGTGATTGAATGGCCGCGGTATCGCTCTCGTCCAGTTCCAGACCGGCGATTTTCGCGTGAGCGCCGAGGTGCGAAGTATTTGTCGCCCCGATGATGACGGCAGCCACACGATCCCGGTCGAGTACGGCTCTTGCGGCGACGGTGGCGATGTCGCAGCGATGCTTGACGGCGATGCGCTCCAGTGTGAGAAGAAGGTGCTGGAACAGCGTCCAGCCGCCGAAGTCGTCGATGATCAGCTTGTACTTGATCAGCGAACGGTTCGATAACTCGCCCGGCTCGCCGCGGGCCACCCATCGTTCGGACAGGAACCCCCCGGCCACCGTGCCGTAGCAAAGCAGGGCGATGTCATGGCGGCGGCACAGATCGATCATGCCGTTCCGCGGCCGCTGGTCCAGGAGCGAATATTGCGCCTGCAACGAAATGATCGGCACCCCTGCGTTCAAAATTTCCCGCAAATGCGGCACGTCGAAGTTGGTCGCCCCGATATGGGCGATTTTGCCCTTATCCTTGAGTCGCGCGAGCTCCACGGCGGCGTCGACATAACCGGCCACGCCGTAGTCCCACCAGTGAAACTGCACGAGGTCCAAGCGCTCGACCCCCAGGCGCTGCAGCGACCGATCGATGGATCGTTCGACGTAGCGGGCATCGACTTGCGGGAGCACGCGCAGGTCGGGAATGAACTTGGTATGGATCTGAAGATCCCGAGCCAACAGGGGGTAGCGCGCACGAAACCGCCCGATCAGCGCCTCGACGCCCGTGTAGATATCCGCGCAATCGAAGGTCGTGATGCCGGCTTCCACGAATGCCGCCATATCGTGCAGTGCTTGTTCCGGGTCCACCGGACCATGATCGCCCGCAAGATGCCAGCCACCCTTGATGATGCGCGAGATGTCATAGCCGCCGCCGATCTTGATGCGCATGAGCGGTGTTATTCGGCGATCTTCGGCAGGCGGGTCGCGGTGGTCGCGCTGCGTTCGAATCGCCGCTTGTTGAGACGCGTGATGCGGAAGGTCGTGGGACAGTTCGGGTCCGGACACGCGACATCGGAATCCGACGCCATCCAATCATACGGGTCGAGAATGCGCTGCTTCGCGGGCAGCAGCAGCA
>Ga0182013_10008287_pt1 | contig 11249 bp, 11 predicted proteins | sample 612S2MmetaG_FD_120487 | JGI IMG/M metagenome (GOLD analysis project Ga0182013, IMG submission 120487) | Permafrost microbial communities from Stordalen Mire, Sweden - 612S2M metaG | ecosystem: Environmental > Terrestrial > Soil > Wetlands > Permafrost | place: Sweden: Stordalen | collected...
GACGCCGCACCGGCAACAGCCGAGATGGCTTGGCTCGAGCGCCAGTTGCAGCAGGCACGCGAATCTGGCCAGAGGGTCTGGGTCATGGGCCACATTCCTCCTGGCATTGATCCATTCTCGACCGTCGCCAAATTCAGAGATGTATGCGGTGGGCAAGCGCCCGTCGCTTTCTTGTCGTCAAACAAAATGGCCGACCTGCTCGTTGAGTATTCCGACGTTGTTCGTCTCGGAATCTTCGGGCACACCCACATGGATGAAGTGCGTCTCCTTGAGTCCGAGGGCGGAGATCCACAGAATGCCGATGCGTATCGCGTACCGGTCAAAGTTGTGCCTTCCGTTTCGCCGGTAGATGGCAATAACCCTTCCTTCACCGATGCCCGCGTGAACCCATCCTCTGCGACCCTTGAGAACTACGACGTAATCTCCGCGTCCAATCAGACCGGCATTGCGACCGCATGGTCCACCGAATACGATTTCGCCAAAACCTACCATGAGCCTGAGTTCTCATCCTCGACAGTCAAAAGACTAATCGACGAATTCAGAGCCGATCGCTCCGCCAGTGCGGCCACAAGCCAGGCCTACATACGTGATTACTTTGTGGGCGACATGTCTCCCGCGCTCACGCCCTTCTGGCCCGAATACGTCTGTGCGTTAAACAATCACACTGATAAGACGTTTGCCGCATGCGTCTGCTCCACGCCCCAGTAACCGCAAGTCCAGGAGCGTTTTCAAGTGCCTTCCAAGACCATCATCGAACCATTCCGCATCAAGAGCGTGGAGCCCATCCGCTGGACAACACGCGACCAGCGCGAAGAACTGTTGCGCGCCGCGCATTGCAATCTCTTCCTGCTCTCGGCTGACGACGTCCTCATCGACTTGCTCACAGACTCCGGCACAGGCGCCATGTCAACTCATCAATGGGCTGCCGTGATGGAAGGGGACGAGAGCTACGCGGGTAGCAAAAGCTTCGACCACTTCAAGCATTCAGTCCAGGATATTTTTGGTTACACGCACGTAATCCCCACGCATCAAGGGCGCGCGGCGGAACGCATTCTCTTCAACGTGATGTGCAAAAAGGGCGACGTTGTGCCCAACAACACTCACTTCGACACCACCCGCGCCAATGTCGAGTACGTCGGTGCTGAAGCGGTCGATCTTCAGATACCCGAAGCGCGGCATCCTGAGACGGTGCTTCCATTCAAAGGCAACATGGACGTCGCGGCGCTTGAAGAATTGATCGGCCGCGTTGGGCGCGAACGCATTCCGCTGGTCATGCTGACCGTGACCAACAACTCCGGTGGCGGCCAGCCCGTGTCGATGGGGAACGCAAAGGCTGTCGCCGCCGTTTGTCGAAAGCACAAAATTCCGCTTTACTTCGACGCCTGCCGTTTCGCCGAGAACGCCTACTTCATCAAGATGCGCGAGCCTGGATACGCCGGCAAAACACCCAAGCAAATTGCGCAGGAGATGTTCGCCCTAGGCGACGGATGCACCATGTCCGCCAAGAAAGACGGCATGGCCAACATCGGTGGCTTTCTCTGTACAAATGACGAGATCCTCGCTCGCCAGGAGCAGAATCTCCTCATTCTCACCGAAGGTTATCCCACCTATGGCGGTCTCGCAGGCCGCGATCTTGAAGCGGTTGCCGTCGGCCTGCAAGAGTCGCTCGAGGAAGACTACCTTCGCTATCGCATCGCGTCCACGGCTTACCTCGGCAATCACATTGCCGAACACGGCGTGCCCATCGTTCAACCGCCCGGCGGCCACGCCATCTACATCGACGCCAAGGCATTTCTGCCCCACATCCCGAGCGATCAGTTTCCTGGAGTCGCGCTGGCTGCGGAGTTGTATCTCGAGGGCGGCATTCGTTCCGTCGAAATCGGCAGCCTGATGTTTTCAGAAGCCGCGAAGATGGAGTTGGTGCGCCTGGCCATTCCGCGCCGCGTCTACACGCAGAGCCATATCGATTATGTTGTCGAGATCATTTTGCGTGTGTGGGAGCGGCGCTCCCGCATCAAGGGAATGCGTCTCACCTATCAGGCCCCATTCCTGCGGCACTTTACAGCACACCTGGAACCTATAGGCTAAGTCTCTTGCTCAGCTTCCCGGCGCGCGCGGCGTGGGTGCTTCCCCACGGCCACTTTCCATCGAGACCGCCACCTGCTTCGACTTGCGATACACATTGGCGACCGCCAGCGTCCACAAGGGAACCAGATCCACCCCGGGCACCAGCTTGGCAGCAAACGACGGCAGAAACTCCCAGTGCCAGCCGAGCAGGTAAGTCAGAGTACCTCCAACACAAAGATCGAGCGCATCATCGAAGGGCGACATGGCGCCCTGCACGAACAAAGGGAACACCACAAGCTGCAGCGCATCGGCAACGATCGCCAGTATCATGGCCGCTCGAAGCCGCGGCCCCGCCGAGATTTTGATCGTTCCCCGATTCGCTTCAGCCTGCTTGTCCATAGTTATCCCTGGCCCCTCTATTTTACGGCGCAGGGTCTCTCCCGCATCCACTAAACTGTTCGCATGGCAAAAAGGATAGGGGTGCATCTGGGCACGGCAGGCGGAGCTTCAAACGCCGTCGAGCGGGCGCGGGAGATCGGCGCCAACACATTTCAAATCTTCTCATCGAGTCCGCGCATGTGGCGTGCTCCCAAGGTCGATCCAAAACAGGCCGAGCGGATGCGGGAATTTCGCGCCGCCCTCAACGTTGGCCCGCTCGTCATCCACACCAGCTATCTTGTTAACGTGTGCAGCCAGTCCGACGAGGTGCGCGCCAAGAGCATTGACGCCTTTCGAGGCGAAATCGAGCGCGCTCTGATTCTCGGCGCAGAATACCTCGTACTCCATCCGGGTTCCTGGAAAGGCCTCACCCGCGAAGAGGGCCTCAAGCTCGCAGCAGACTCGATCACCCGCGCCATCGATGGGCTCCCATGGCAGGCTGGCCCGCCGGGGCGGGGAACCGGCTTCCATATTCTCATTGAGAACACGGCCGGCGCCGAGTTTTCGCTCGGTGGCAGCTTTGAGCAGGTCGCCGAACTTGTGTCTCGTCTCAAGCCAACGGCCCCGGTAGCTGTGTGCCTTGATACCTGCCACACCCACGTCGCCGGCTACGACCTCGTGAGCGCCCAAGGCTACGAAGAGACCATGGCGAAAGTCGCCGCCACCGTCGGATTTGACGCCGTACGCGTCTGGCACTGCAACGACGCCAAAGCCGCTCGCGGTTCAAAACTCGACCGCCACGAGCACATCGGGCAGGGAACCATGGGCGTTGAGCCGTTCCGGCGCCTGCTCAACGACGCCCGCTTTGCTCACGCCGCCTTCATCGCCGAAACCCCTGTAGACGAACCCGGCGACGAAGAGCGCAACGTCCGCATCCTGAAAAGCCTTGTCGAGTGATTTTGGCAAAGTGACCCGTTGTGCGGTACAATAGGGCAAGAGAAGGCAGCGAGCATGATCCTCGGATTCAGGGACCGATGGTTGCAGGAGTTCTTCATTCATGACCTACCCAGCCGGAATATTCCCTCGGACTTGGAAAACCGATTGTTTCGCAAGCTGCAACTGCTTGACGATGCCATGTCGGATTCCGATTTAAGTGTCCCACCCAGCAATCATTTTGAGAAGCTGCGCGGGGCTCTCACGGGCAGGCATTCCATCCGGGTCAACAATCAGTGGCGGCTGATCTTTCAATGGGATGGCACCCGCGGCGAGGCAGCCGGGGTCTATCTCGACAATCACAGTTACCGTTAGGGGGCAACTATGCTGACAACCGAAAGAAAACCCGTAGGCGTGGGCGAGATGCTGGTGGAAGAGTTTCTGACCCCCCTGGGCCTTACGCAGGGTGCTTTAGCTGAGGCGATGGGAGTTCAGCGTAAGTTGGTGAATGAACTTTGCAACGATCGCCGTGCAGTTACGGCCGACACCGCGCTGATGCTGGCGCGCGTCTTTGGCAACTCCCCGGAGTTCTGGTTGAATGTGCAGCGCCGTACGGACCTGTGGGAGGCCTTGCACACACCCAAGCGCCGCCAGCGGATTGAACAGGCAAGGGCATTGCAAATGGTCGGATAGCTTGTGGTTTTTTAGTGGGGTGTTCATGAATCGCGCGAATGATCGGACTCCCACCTCCCGTTTACACTAGATAAGACATGGCGGAAGAAAAGGAACTGCGTTACGATCCATCAACAATAGAGCCCAAATGGCAACAGCGCTGGGCTGCGGACCCAAAACTGTATGCGGCCGAGCCGGCTACAAGCGGAAAGCCCAAGTACTACGTGCTCGAGATGCTGCCCTATCCGAGTGGCCAGCTCCACATGGGTCACGTGCGCAACTACTCCATTGGCGACGCCCTTGCACGCCACATGTGGATGCGCGGCTACAACGTCCTGCACCCCATGGGCTGGGACGCCTTCGGGCTTCCGGCCGAGAATGCCGCCCTCAAAAACAACACCCCCCCGCGCGAGTGGACACTCTCCAACATCGCCGCCATGAAGCGCCAGATGCTGCGCCTCGGCCTGGGCTACGACTGGGCCACCGAAGTCACCACCTGCCTGCCCGACTACTACCGCTGGAACCAGTGGTTCTTCCTGCGCATGCATGAGAAAGGCCTCGTCTACCGCAAGAAGAGCAAGGTGAACTGGTGTCCGGAGTGCGCCACCGTCCTCGCCAACGAGCAGGTCATCGACGGCCGCTGCTGGCGCCACGACGACACGCTTGTCGAACAGCGCGACCTTGAGCAATGGTTCTTCCGCATCACCGCCTATGCCGATGAACTGCTGGCCGGCCTGGACAAGCTCGAAGGCTGGCCTGAAAAAGTCCGCACCATGCAGCGCAACTGGATCGGCCGCAGCGAAGGCACCGAGGTCGATTTCACCCTCGAAGGCAGCGGCGAGAAAATCCGCGTCTTCACCACCCGCGTCGACACCATCTTTGGCGCCACCAGCGTCCAACTGGCCCCGCAGCACGCACTCGTCGCTGCCTTCACTGCCGCCGACTCCAAATTAAAGACTCAGGTCGACGAACTCATAGACCAGCAGAAGAAGGCCCGCGAAGCCGGCGACCTCGGCGCCATCGAGAAGCACGGCATTCCCACCGGCCACTTTGCCGTCAATCCCTACAACGGCCAGCGTGTGCCCATCTGGGTCGCCAACTATATCCTGGCCGACTACGGCACCGGTGCCATCATGAGCGTTCCCGGCCACGATGAACGCGACTTCGAATTCGCAACCAAGTACGGCCTGCCCATCGTTGAAGTCGTCCGGCCCGCGGGCCAGAACACGCCTGCGGAGCTGCCCTTCCTCTCCGAAGACGGCGTCCTCGTCAACTCCGGCGAATACAACGGCCTCAGCTGCGAGCAAGCGCAAAAACTTCTCCAAGAGTCTGCCGCCCGGCAGGGCTTCGGCGAGGCGACTGTCACGTATCGCTTGAAGGATTGGGGCGTAAGTCGCCAGCGCTATTGGGGTACGCCCATCCCCATGGTGAACTGCCAGCGCGACGGCCTCGTCCCGGTTCCGGACGATCAGTTGCCTGTACTGTTGCCGGCGCAGATCGAGATCACGCAGCAGGGCGGTTCGCCGCTGAGCCGTGTCCCGGAGTTTGTTAACACAACCTGCCCCAAATGCGGCGGACCCGCGCGTCGCGAAACCGACACCATGGACACCTTCGTCGATTCCAGTTGGTACTTCTACCGCTACACCGACGCGAAGAATGCGAATGCGCCCTTCGATCCCAAAGTAGCGCAGTACTGGTTCCCCATCGATCAGTACATCGGCGGAGTCGAGCACGCCATCCTGCATCTGATTTACTCGCGCTTCTGGACCAAAGTGATGCGCGACCTCGGCCTCGTCCTCAACGATGAGCCTGCGCAAAGACTGTTCACGCAGGGCATGGTCATCAAGGACGGCGCAAAAATGTCCAAGTCGAAGGGCAATGTGATTTCGCCCGACGACATGGTGGCCAGCTACGGTGCTGACTCAACCCGCATGTATGCGCTCTTTGCCGCCCCGCCCGACCGCGACCTCGACTGGCAGGAAGATGGCGTTGCCGGCGTAAGCCGTTTCCTCGCTCGCGTATGGCGCCTTGCAACCAAACACGCCGCAGCAGCGCGAACCGGCCGCAGCCAGACAGCCGAGGCACCCTCAGGCCTCTCGCTCAAGCTCCTCCGGAAACTCCATCAAACCACCGCTAAAATCACGCTCGACTTTGAAGGCCGTTGGCACTTCAACACCTGCGTCGCCGCCATCATGGAGTTGGTCAACGACCTGCAAGCCGCCGACGCGCAATTGACCGCAGGCGAGATCCCCGCGCCCGTGATCTTGGAATTGCTGCGCACGCTGGTCCTGCTGCTCGCGCCCTTCGCGCCCTTCCTCGCGGCCGAGTTGTGGGATGAACTCGGCGAGGACGGTGCGGTCCTGCGCGCCCCCTGGCCTAAAAGCGATCCCGGGCTTGCCAAAGAAGACGAGATCGAAATCCCCGTGCAGATCAACGGCAAGCTGGTCACGCTGGTGCGCGTCGCTGCCGGAGCAGATCCCAAAACCCTTGAAGCCTCAGCGCTCGCCGACGAAAAGGTGCAGTCACGCATTGCCGGCAAGACCGTGGTCAAAGTCATCGTCGTGCCGGGCAGAGCAGTCAACCTGGTGGTGAAGTAATATGCCCGCGCCTTTGCGCGGAACCCAGTCTCTGGTTACCCACATGGCTTGGGTCTTCGTACGGCCAATGCTCACCGCAATCGAAGTGGGCTGGCGCTGGGCCTTCGGCATTCCATTGCTCTTCATCTGCTGGAATCAGGGTCTGCAAATCCTGGCCGCGTACCCGCTCGAGTCCTCGGGCTTCAATTCGCTCGATGCGCAGAATCCCTGGGTAGCTGTGGTCCAGCTTGCCAACGTCTTCGCATACTACCGGCAGCCCGTGCTGGCCGTGTTGCGTTGGCTGGTTCCGGCAGCCGCGCTCTATTGGGTGATCATCTCCGCAATCGGCCGCAATCTAGTTCTCAAACGCATGAATCCTGGCCTGCCTTTCCGGCCCGTGCAGATGATTGCGTTGCAGACTGGGTTCCTGGCGCTGCTGTCCACAACCTTCATGGCCTGGTTCACCTGCATGCAATGGGCCGCGGCCACGCACATCTCCGCCAATGGAGAACCCGATCTAATCGGCTTTGCCTTCTGGGCAATCTTTCTCTCACTTGGATTTTTCACCGTCTGGGCGTTGCTCAGTTGGACGTTGGAGATTGCGCCTCTCTTGTTGCTGCTTGAACGGCGCTCCGCGCTCTCCTCACTCAATCAAAGCCTGCAACTGGGAAAAGAGTTCACCAGCAAGCTCGCGGAGATCAATCTGGTCATGGGGATTGTGAAGCTTTCCCTGATCGTCCTGGCTATGGTTTTCTCGGCCGCGCCGCTCCCCTTTAGCGATGAGCTCGGCGGAGGTGCACTCCACATCGTGTGGGCCGCCTCCACAATCTTCTACCTCGTGGCAAACGACTACTTCCAGGTCGTGCGCTTGAAGGGATTCGTGGAATTCTGGCGAACCTACCGCGGATCGGCCGCCGCATGAACTCCCAGGTATCTACTTTGCCCCTGCGTTGCGCGCAGCCTCTTCCTGCAGGTACGCCGCGCTGAGCGTGCCCTTCTTGGTTGCGACCGGCAGCAATGTGGGATAGAACTGCACAAAGGTCGTGTCTACCGAGGCGTGCGCAGCATGGCAGCTATAGCAAGGCGCCCCCTGCGGAATCAGTGTTCCATTCCCACTCGGCGCATCGAACGAGAAAAACGCCCACTTGCCTGGGAACCGCGCTTCATCCTTTACATGAACTTCAAAACCCATCACCTCGCCGCTTTGATAATGCCCGCGTTCGTTGATAGAGCCTTTGCTGTGCGCCTCTCTCGCTTCTAAAACCATAACCGTCTTGTCAGGCCATGTTCCCGATTCGAGAAAACCTCGGTAGGCTTCCGGATTCACAAAGACGTTATCGAACATCGAGTGGTCGGCCATCGCGGAGGCCTGCGGGCTATAGCTCATGTCGATGCCCGAGGAGAGAAAAATCCACTCACGATAATTGGCGGGCGGTAGCATGTCTCCACTCTTGTTGTAGGCAGGGGCATTGGCCGATGAGGCGAATACGGCCTTTTGCGGAGTAAAGGCAAAAGATAGTGCAAGTGCGGCAGTAACCAGGCATACAGGTGCCATGACGGCTTGAAGTTTGGGGAAAATGACAGCCTCCTAAGCAGCGGAATACGGTTGACCGCGCGCGAAGGTTCGCACAGCCGCGAGCAGGACGCGCGATGCCTAGAACATCTTCAACCGGATAACCAGGTACTTCTTCGGATCGTCGCGGATGCTCTTCACCAACTGCTGCGTCTGGTCCAGAGCCTGGTCCGCGTGATCGTAGAGCGCGCGATTCTGTATCAACTGCCCAACCGTGCCCTTGCCCTCATCCACGCCCTTCAGGATTGAATCCAGCCGGGTAACCGTATCGTCCAGTTTCTGCGCAAAGGCCGGGTCCTTGGCGATCTTGCCCATGGCCCCCTTGCCCGCATTAATCTGCGACACAAGCTGATTCACGTTGGCAACGGCGCCGTTCAAGTTGTTATAGAGCGTGTCGTCCTTCAGCAGTTTGCCCGCGGTGCCCTTGCCTTCGTTCAAGTCGGTGCTGATCTTGTCCAGCTTGTCGATTGCCGAGTTGGCGCGTGCGTAGAGCGTGTCGTCATTGACCAGCTTGCCCAGTGAGCCCTTGCCTTCGGAAATGGCCGAAGTAATCGTCGCCAGGTCCGTAGCGATTTGGGTGATCTTTCTTCCGAGAACCGGATCGTTGATCAGCTCTCCCGCCGTGCCCTTCTTGCTGTTGAGACTATCCACCAGGGTTTCAACCTTCAGCGTCAGTGCATGGATCTCATCGATGGACGAAGAGCTGTTTCGTATCACGTCCTGAATGCTGGGCGATCCGCCAGGCATCAATTCCGCGTTGTTTTCCGGAGGAGGCCCGGAGGCGCGGGTTGAATCGATATCGATGTAGCTATCACCCAGCACGCCGGCCTGGGCGATCGAGGCTTTGGAGTCAACGTGCAAGTCGCGCAGGTACTCATGCCCCACCTGCATTGTGACTTCGACCGGCGTCGGGTTCCGATCGGGAACAACGCGAATATGAATCACATTGCCGATCGTGACGCCTTCCAAAGTGACCGGGGCGCCATTCTTGACCCCCGCGGCATTTTCAAAGTAGCAGCGCAGAAGGACCTTCTTGGCAAAAAGCCCACCGCTTGATCCGGACATGAGGAAGATCAGCACGATCAGGACGGCCGTAGCCGCCGCGACAAGCGACCCCACTCTCAGTTGCGACCACTGAATCTCTTTGCGGCTTGGCACGAAGCTCCTCTTGCTGAATGGATGCAGTAGACGCCTTGAGGATACCAGAAGAAGGCGATCCAGGACCTCTTAAAACTATCCGGTTGCTATTTTTCAAGGACAACACTGGCCATCGCAAATTCGGCTGTATGTGTAATGGAAAGCGCGGCATGGATCATTCCCATTCGTGCGGCGATCTGACCGGCGCGTCCGTGGAACTGAAGCGTGGGCCGTCCGCTCGGTTCACGGACCACCTCGATCTCCAACCAGTTCACACCGTAGCTGATGCCGGTTCCCAGAGCCTTGGCCCCGGCCTCCTTGGCCGCGAACCGCGCCGCAAGGCTCTCGGCAGAGTTGCGCTTGCGCAGACAATAAGCCTGCTCGCTTTGAGTAAAGACACGGTCCAGAAAACGCCTTCCATAGCGATCCACTGAGTGCTGAATGCGGCGGATTTCCACCATGTCAATTCCAGATCCAATGATCATGTTGTTTACCAAGCTACATTATTTCGCGCCAAAGGTGCCCGCGCAAAGTTTTGCGGCCTTGTCACATTCCAACTCGCGGCCTTTCGGCAGACGGAAAATCCACAGTTCAATTACCGGCAAACGCGGCCAGTGCCCTTGTCGAGTCATGGTTGTGTCAAAGCAGGTCAGGCGCCGTTCAACTCCTGCACAGACTTTACTAAGCGCCATCTCGCTCCGATAAGCCCGTTGTGAGGCTGAACATGCTGGAGAGGAATGCAGGGCAGGCGATGAGCATTCCATGGGCGATGCAGATGAAAGCCGTCTCCATGGAGGAACCGGGGCGACTCGTCCAGACCCTCACCGGCGCAATCCTCGGCGTTGGTGGCTGGGTGCTGAGCCGCGGCGCAAACGATACCGGAACAATCAACATGCTGTTTGAGTTCGAGCGTCAGGCCTGCGTCGACATCTACAGCGTCCTCATCGCGGCCGGATTGGAACTGAGCCAGAACGGTCACATCCGCTTTACTGAACTGTGCCAGTGCACCCGCAACAGCCGCCAGAATTGCGGCTCTGAAATCGCTAGCATCGACCTTGAAATCCAAACTTTTCCAGTGGAATCCATGAGCGATTTGTACTCTCCTCCTCAAGTCTGATTCCGGTACGGTTGGTATCGCGCAAGGCCGCCTAACCAGCCTCCACCAGCCCATACCGCCGCTGCCACGACTCCTTGAGCCGCGCCCGCACCCGCGCTCGCTCGTCCTCGGTGTACTCCGTCTCTGCATGGATTGAAAAACGCGCAGCTTCCTGCTTGGCCAGTTCCAAGAGTTGCCTGTCGCGCACCAGGTTGGCCACACGAAAATCCGGCAGCCCCGCCTGCCTGGTGCCGAAAAACTCACCCGGCCCGCGCAGAGTTAGGTCAAGCTCGGCGAGTTCAAAACCGTCCTGCGTGCGGACCATGGCGTTCAATCGCTCCTCGGCAAGGGGAGAAACGCGCGGTCCCGTGATCAGCACGCAGTAGCTTTTGGCAGCTCCGCGTCCCACCCGGCCGCGCAACTGATGCAACTGCGCCAGCCCAAAGCGCTCGGCGTGCTCAATCACCATCACGGTTGCATTCGGCACATCCACGCCGACTTCAATCACAGTGGTCGCAACCAGCACGTCGATCTCGCCTCTCTGAAAACGGCGCATGATGATCTCTTTTTCATCGGCGTCGAGTCGCCCGTGCAGCAATCCAACCCGCAGTCCCGCCAACGGTCCGTTCCGCAGTTTTTCGTGCATTTCGACCGCCGATTTCAGTCCCGATTTTGCACTGGGATTCGCTTCCTGAGCAGCCTTCGGAAAAAGCTCCGCTGTTTTTCCCTTGCGAACTGTCTTGCCAGGCGCGGGCACTTCAATCTCTGCTTCCGGATCGTGCGAGAAGTCCAGCTCCGGCTGGTCGTCCTTGGTCCC
>Ga0182013_10008288_pt1 | contig 11248 bp, 8 predicted proteins | sample 612S2MmetaG_FD_120487 | JGI IMG/M metagenome (GOLD analysis project Ga0182013, IMG submission 120487) | Permafrost microbial communities from Stordalen Mire, Sweden - 612S2M metaG | ecosystem: Environmental > Terrestrial > Soil > Wetlands > Permafrost | place: Sweden: Stordalen | collected...
ATCCGTTCTTCCCGTTTACGGGCGTAACCGAATACCGGCAGGACGGCCAGTTGCGCTATAACTCGCTGCAGGTGGAAGCCATGCGCAAGATGGGCCAGGTCACCTTCGACGTGAGTTGGACATATTCGAACACCATGTACAATTACGGCATCACCGAGAACCCGTACAACCTGGACCGCTGGGAACGCGATCCCTACGCGCGGCGCCAGTACATCCCGATCAGCGCCACCTGGATTATTCCTGTCGGCAAGGGGCGCCAGAATCTGTCCAACGCAAATAGGGTAGTGGATGCCGTCGTCGGCGGCTGGAGTCTGCAGAGCATCGCGACTTTCGCTTCCGGCACTTACTTCTCGCCGTCCTTTACCGGCACAAATCCATCCAACACCAACACGTCCGGCGGCCTGCCCGATTGCCTCTCCAACGGCAACCTGCCGAACGGCACACGCAACTGGAACACCTGGTTCAATGCCGCGGCCTTCGCCATCCCGCAGCCGGGCCAGTACGGCAACTGCGGTGGCGATACCCTGGTGGGGCCCGGAATCTACGTGCTGCACGCAAGTCTCTCCAAGGACTTCCACATTTTCGAGCGTCTCAAGGCCACCTTTACCATGCAGGTTTCGAATGTCATGAACCACCCCAGCATGGGAAATGGCACGCCGCCGACGCCCAACACCTCCATCAACCAGCCGAATCCCGGCCAGTTCACCGCCGAGGAGCCGTATTACAATCCCGAAAGGCAAGGTGCCCGACAGATCGGTTTGAAACTTCGATTGTCGTGGTAATTCTCGCCCTTGCCCTGATGACGGGGGCCGCTCCATGCGGCCCCTGCCATCAGGGAGTTGTACAGTCCTACCAGCAGACAGCCCACTTCCTCACTTCCAGCAGCGCTAATTCCACAACCATTCGCGGCAGCTTCCTTGAAGGCCGCAACATTCTCCCAACCGCCGACCCCGAAGTTTATTTCCGCATGGAGCAGAAGGGGGATCGGTTTTACCAGACTGCCTTCGACCACGGCCGGACGCACAGCGAACGCTTCGACCTGGTGCTGGGCTCGGGACGGCGCGGGCAAAGCTATCTCTATTGGAAGGGCGGGCTGCTTTACCAGTTACCCGTCTCCTACCTGGCCCTCACCGGGGGATGGATGAACAGCCCCGGTTACCCGGATGGAGAAGTGCACTTCGATCGGGTCATCCCGCCGCAGTGTCTCGCCTGCCACGCGACCGAGGGCGCCAAGGCCGGCCAGTTCGCGGCGGGCGTCACCTGCCAGAAATGTCACGGAACCGCCGCGCAACATCCCGCCGTGCGTAATCCGGCGATACTGGATCGCGACGGCCAGGTGGCGCTCTGCGCGGCCTGCCATTCCGGCCTCGGCGATGGCGCCCAAGCCGATGTCCACGGCAACCAGGTAGGCCTGTTGCGGCAGAGCCAGTGCTTCCGGAACAGCCCGGACATGTCCTGTTCCACCTGCCACGATATCCACCACGTGGAGGGGGACCTGGCGGCGATGTCGGCGCGCTGCGCCGTCTGCCATGAGGCCCCCCGGCACCAGCAGACGGTCCAGTCGGACAACTGCATCGACTGCCACATGCCCAAGCAGGAATCCAAGGTGATCACATTCCGGGCATCCGGATCGCAACTCGCCCAGCAGTACCGCACTCACCGCATCGCCCTCTACGACGACCAGGCGTCAAAGCCGCGCGACGCGGCGCAGGTGCAATTGATCGCCCTCTACGCCGATCAGGCGCCAAAGCCGCCGCCGCGCGACGCGGGGCGCGCCCCATCCGGTGTGCAATTCACCGACATCGCCGCCGAGGCGGGCATTACCTTCCGGCACGAAAACGGCGCTTCGCCCGACAAGCAGATGTTCGAAACCTTTGGCTCGGGAGTCGGCGTCATCGATTTCGACAACGACGGCTGGTCCGACATCTTCTTCGCCAACGGAGCCGACCTGGCGCACGGCAAACGCTCGCCCGGCAACGTGCTCTACCGCAACCTCGGCAACGGAAAGTTCGAGGACGTCACCGCGAAGGCCGGCGTGGCGGGCAACGGAATGTTCGCCACCGGCGTCACCGTGGGCGACTACGATAACGACGGCTTTCTCGATATCTACGTCACCGGCTATGGCGGCAACCAACTCTTTCACAACAACGGCGACGGCACCTTCACCGATGTGACCGCCAAGGCGGGCGTGGGCGGCGGCGGCTGGAGCAGCAGCGCGGCCTGGCTGGACTACGACCGCGACGGCTACCTGGATCTGTTCGTCGACCGCTACGTGGATTACGATATCAAAACCGCGCCCTACTGCGGCTACAGGAAGGAAGGCTACCGCATGTACTGCGACCCGCAGCAGTTCGACGGCATGGCGCCCCTGCTCTACCACAACAACCGGGACGGCACCTTCACCGAGGTGTCCCGCAAGGCCGGCGTGGGGAATCCCACGGGCAAAGGGCTGGGCGTGGCCGTGGGCGACATTGACGGCGACGGCTGGCCGGATATCTTCGTGACCAACGACGGCGTGCGCAATTTTCTATACCGCAATAAGGGAGATGGCACCTTCGAGGACATCGCCTACCGCGCCGGCGTCGGATTCGACATGAACGGCAAGACGATGAACGGCATGGGCGTGGAGATAGCCGACGTGGACGGCGACGGCTTGCCGGACATCTTTTTCACCGCTTTTTCGCGCCAGTACAACCCGCTCTTCCGCAATCTGGGGAAGCTGCTGTTCGAGGATGCGACGCAGAAAGCGGGATTGCCTTCCAGCGTGTTCACCCTGGGATTCGGCGCCAAAATATTCGACTACGACAACGACGGCAACCTGGATATCTACGTCACCAACGGGCACGTCACCGACAATATCAAGCTCTACGATCCGCAGCTTTCTTACCGGCAGACGGATCTGCTGTATCGCAACACCGGCGGCGGACATTTCCGCGACGTCTCGGCGCAAAGCGGCCCGGCGTTCCGCATCCAGCACGTGGGGCGCGGCGCGGCGGTGGCCGATTTCGATAACGACGGCGATCTCGATATCGTGGTGGCGGACACCGGCGGAAAGGCGATGCTGCTGCGCAACGACGGCGGAAATCGAAATCACTGGATTGGGATACGCGCGCGCGGCCGGGAGAGCAATCGCTTCGGGATCGGCAGCAAAGTGAGGGTGTCCATTGGTGGCCACACCCAGTTGCGCGAGATCAACCCCTACGGCAGCTACCTCAGCACCAGCGACATGCGGCTGTATTTCGGCTTGGGCGACGCGGCCACCGTCACCCGCCTGGAAATCGAGTGGCCCAGCGGGAAAAAACAGACGCTCGAAAATGTTCCCGCCAATCAGGTGTTGCTGTTGGACGAGGCCGCCGCCAGCCGCTGAGCGGCCCGGCGCTTGCTGTTATAATCTGACCGTGCCCCGGCGCCTTGCTACCATTGCATTCCTCGCGCTGGCCTTGGCCCCGATCGTCCCGCTGTGGGGACAGACCCCCGCCGCGGCCGGCGAGCGGGATGCGGCGCAGCTCCGTTCCGCCGCCGAACACCTGCAACAGGGCAAGGCCGAGCAGGTCATCCGCGAATGCAAAGCCGTCCTGGCGTCCGATCCGCAGTCGGCCCCCGCGCACATGTTGCTGGGCCAGGCCTATCTCGCGCAAGCCTCGATTATCATGGTCGCCGAGGCCAAAGCCGAATTGCAGCAGGCGCTCGATCTCGACCCCAACCTGCTGTGGGCTCGTTTTTACCTTGCCAGGACCTACATCGACCTGGGCCTCTACGAAAAGGCCAAGGAGCAGTTGGAGCGCGGCCTCAAGCAGCGCCCCAATGTCCCCCATTTCCTCTCGCTCTTGGGCGAGGCGCACCGTAAGATGGGAGATCCCGCGGCTTCGCTCGAATTGAACCGCAAAGCCCTGCAGATCGACCCCACCATGACTCCCGCGCACTATTACATGGCGCTGGCCTACATGGACCTGAAGCAGAATGACCTGGCCATCGGCGAGTTGGAAGGCTCTATTCACTCCCAGTTCGTGACGCCGGAAATGTTCCTCGCGCTGGCCGCCTTGTACGGCGAGAGGAAGCGGTATGCCGAAGCCGAGGATCTCTGCCGCAAGGCGATTGCGCTCGATACCTCGCGGCCCGAGAGCTACCTCGACCTGGCGCGGCTTTATAATGCCGAGCATGCCAGCGACAAGGCCCTACAAGCTCTGCGAGCGGCTTTGCCGGAAGGCAAGCAGTTACCCGCGTCGGCGTTTTACGGGAAGCTCCAGGCGGACATCTGGGCCGAGTTGGGCACGGCTTACAAGGCCAAGAGAATGGCGGACCGGGCCATCGAGGCGTATGTTCGCGCGGTGGGCTTCGATCCGGGTCTTGGCAGCGTCCACCGCCAGCTTGCCGAACTATATCTCCGGAAAGGAGACCATGCCCACGCCCTGGAGCACGCCACGGCGGCGGAGAAACTGGGTACTCCCATCGAGCTGCCGCTGCGCGGGGAGATCTTCAAGTAGGTTGCCAAACCGGCGGCAGCGTCGTACAGTGGAGTCACTCTGATTTCCAACAAGGAGCGAGAACCATGAACCGCAGGCAAGTCATGATGCTTCCCGGCGTAGGATTTTTCTTCCGCCGGGGATGGGCGCAAACCGCACCGGCGGCCGGAACGGCCCCGACGGACGCGGCCGCGGATACACCGGACAAATTTCTGCTGAAGGACTATCGCCCCAAGTCCATTTACAGAATCCCTAAGACCGAAATCGTCAAGGCGAAATACCCGGTCATCGACGTGCACTGCCACGGGGTTCGTCCCGCCGACCAGATGGACGCCTGGCTGAAGACCATGGACACCGTGGGCGTGGAAAAGGCCGTCATCTTCACCGCCGCATCCAACGGCGAACGTTTTGCCGAAGTCATCAAGCCCTATGCCAAGTATCCGAATCGATTCGATTTGTGGTGCAGCTTCGACCTCAGCGGCGCCGACGAGCCGGGATTCGGGCCCAACGCCTTGAAGTCGCTGGAAGATTGCCATCGCCTGGGCGCCCAGGGGGTCGGTGAAATCAGCGACAAAGGCAGGGGCATCGGCGGTCGCGGCGGCGGACGCGGTGGACGCGGCGGACGAGGCGGCCGCGGTGGACCGGACGCTGCGGCGAATGCCCCCGCGCAGCCGGCCGCCATCACCAACGGCCCGCATGCCGACGACCCGCGCATGGATCCGCTCTGGGACAAGTGCGCGCAATTGGGCATGCCCATCAACATCCATATCTCCGACCCCATCTGGTCCTACCAGCCGATGGACCTCACCAACGACGGGCTCATGAACGGCTACACGTGGACCATCCGGCCCGCCCCGGGGCTGCTGCTGCACGACGGCCTGATCGAGGGCCTGGAGCGTGCCGTGAAGAAGCACCCCAAGACCATGTTCATCGCCTGCCATCTGGCCAATCTGGATTACGACCTCACCCGCCTGGGCCAGATGTTCGATCGCAATCCCAACCTCTTTGCCGACATCTCCGCGCGCTTTGCCGAGACCGCTCCTATTCCGCGATTTGTCGCCGCGTTCTTCCAGAAATACCCGGACCGGGTGCTCTACGGCACCGACATGGCCTACAACCAGCGGATGTTCTCCACCACCTTCCGCATCCTGGAGAGCCTGGACGAGCACTTCTACGAGCGCGATCTCAACTTCAACTTCGACTATCACTGGGCGCTCAACGGGTTTGGCCTGCCCGATGCGATTTTGAAGAAAGTGTATGCGGATAACGCCCGCCGCGTGTTTCAGCGGGCCAGGGCGAACGCAGGGTAGAGTGGGCATGCGAACTCCGATCAGAGCCACGACCGTCAGGGAGTGGTTTCCCGCAAGGGCCAAATATTACGCGGTCACGTTATCAGGTCTGTGCTTCCTGACCAGCCTGGCCTATGCCCAATCCCCTGAACTACCGGGCTGGAAGCTTGTCTGGTCCGATGAGTTCAACTACGTCGGGCATCCCGACGCCGCCAAATGGGGATATGAGGAAGGGTATGTCCGCCATAACGAGCTGCAATACTACACCGTGAACCGCCTGGAGAATGCCCGCGCGGATGGCCAGCACCTCCTCATCGAGCTGCGCAAGGAAACGCCCCAGAGCTTTTTGCCCACGTCCATCAACGATGAGTATCACCGCTACACGGCCGCCAGCGTGAGTACCCGCAACACCGCATCCTGGACTTATGGCCGCTTTGAGATCATGGCCAAGATGCCCGAGGGCAAGGGCACCTGGCCGGCACTCTGGTTCCTCAGCCCCCTGCGAATGCCCAGCGTCCCCGGGCCTCCGCAACCCAGGGGTCCCGACGGAAGGGAGGTGCAGGGCTCGCAGCGCGGACCCAACGCCGGCGAATCGTCGCAGGGAGAAATCGACCTCATGGAAGCTTGGGGCAGCCGTCCCAACCGTACCGCGGTGCACATCCACGGAACCACCGGCCGCGCCCCTTCCAAAACCGTAACAGTGGAAGATATGTATAACCAGTTCCACTTATACGCCATGGAATGGTACCCCGACCACATGGATTTCTTCCTGGATAAGGAAAAAATCCTCACTTACACTAAAGACCCCGACTTAGGCTGGTCGTTCGACCATCCGATGTACCTGATCATGAACATCGCCTGCGGCGGGCCGGACGAGCCCGCACCGGACGATTCCAGGATCCCCCAGTTTATGACGGTAGACTATGTGCGGGTCTACCAGAAAATCCCCACCACAGGAGCAGAACCAAAGTGAATCGCAGACAATGGATGGCGCTCAGCGCCGGTACTTACGCAGCGGGCCGCGGCGCCGCGGCGGCGCAACAGGCGCCCCGCGGAGGACAGGCGCCCCAGGATGCCGCCCTGCCGCTGGAGAAATATGAACCGAAGAGCATGCTGCACGTGGCCGAGACGCACGTGCCGCGCTCCCGCTTTCCGGTGATCGACTTTCACACTCACATCACCTTCGCCGGCGGCGGCGGGAATCCGGAGGGCGTCCGCGTCAGCATGGATCCGGCGAATTGCCTGGCCGTCATGGACCGCAAGAACATTCGGACCATGGTCGATGTCACGGGTGGCTACGGCGCCGGCCTGCGCGAGGCCATCGCCAAACTGTCAACCGCGCACCCCGGCCGTTTCATCGTCTTCACCGAACCGGCATGGGCCAAGGCCTCCGACGATGGGTATGCCAAGACCCAGGCCGACCTCATCGAGGACGCGCACAAGGCAGGCGCCAAAGGGTTGAAGGTCCTCAAGAACCTCGGTCTTTTCCTGCGCGAGCGCGGCACCCAGAAACTGGTCCGCCTCGACGATCCTCGATACGACCCCATGTGGGAGGCCGTCGGATCCCTGAAGATGCCGGTAGCTATCCACACGTCCGACCCGGAAGCCTTCTTCCTGCCCATCGACCGCTTCAACGAGCGCTGGGAAGAGTTGCACGCCCACCCGGATTGGTCCTTCTACGGCAAGGATTATCCCAGCAATCGCGAGTTACAAGAGGCGCGGCGCAATGTTATGCGGCGCCATCCGAAGACGCAGTTCGTCTGCCTGCACGTGGCCGACGCCGAAAATCTTCCCTATGTTTCGGAGTGCCTGGATAGCCATCCGAATATGTTCGTGGATATCGCCGCCCGAGTGGGAGAGTTAGGCCGCCAACCGCGGGCCGCGCGTAAGTTCTTCGACAAATACCAGGACCGCATCGTGTTCGGCACCGACGCGAGCGCCGGCACTTCCACGCCCCAGCAGACGTTTGGCGACGCGCTTTACGAAATCTACTATCGCTTCCTGGAAACCGAGGACGAGTATTTCGACTACGCCCCGGCGGCGATTCCACCGCAGGGCCGGTGGCGGATCTACGGCGTGGGACTGAGCGAACAGGTCCTGCGAAAAGTGTATGGGGGGAACGCGGCTCGCCTGCTAAGTCTCTCCGCGTAGATCGCGTAGATAAGGAGCCATCGCATGAAACCGAAACCATTAGCCGGCGCAGCCTGCCTGCTCGCCTTGACGGCCGGCCTGGCCATCGGGGCCGACCAGGTCGAGAGTAAAAGGGCGCCGCGCGATACTTCCGCGGACACGGACCCGAACTCCGCCTTTTGGCGCGGCGCCGCGCCGATTTTCGCCGAACGCGACGGCTCCGGAAATCCGGTGCCGGGATACCGGAGCGAAATCCGGTCCCGGTGGACGGACGGGAATTTGTATTTTCTCTTCGTTTGCCCCTACGAGCAGCTCAATCTGAAACCTGAGCCCAAGACCGAAACCGAAACCAACGAACTTTGGAAATGGGATGTGGCCGAGGTGTTTATCGGTTCGGACTTCAAGAATATCCGGCGCTACAAGGAATTCGAGATCTCGCCGCAAGGGGAATGGATCGATCTCGATATCGATCTGGACGCTCCGCGGCACGAGGACGGATGGGTGTGGAACTCCGGGTTCCAGACCTCCGCCCGCATCGACCAAGCCGCCAAAATCTGGTACGCTTTCATGCGGATTCCCTACGCCACGGTGGATGCCCGCACCGCCGCCGCCGGCAATACGCTGCGTGTCAATTTCTTCCGTTCGCAGGGAGCGCGGACCAATCACAAGTCAATCGTCTGGCAACCCACTCACCGTCCCACTTTTCACACGCCGGAGGTTTTCGGAACACTCAAGCTGGTGGACTGAGTGTGGGGCACGGGCGGCGGTTGGCTGCCGCCCCTGCCACAAGTCTGGTGGACCTCAGACCAGTTTGGTCACGCCGGGTTTCGCCAGGGGCGGCGCGTCGAAGCTGCCATCCCACTTCAGGTCCTCGGGGAAAAGCTTCTCCTGCGAGTTCATCGCTTCGTCCCACGTGACCTGTTTGCCGGTGTAGGCGGCCATGCGTCCCATGATGGCCAGCATCGTGCTGCCCACCATGCGCTTGCCGTCGTTCATCGGTTCGCCCTTGCGGATCGAGGCGAACAGCAGGTCGTGCTCCCGCTGGTACATGTTGTATGGCTGGCCGCTGAAGGTCCAGCTCGTTTTGCCTTCGATGATCGGCCGCGGACCCCGCCCGATGGTGCACGTGCCATCCACGCCCAGCATGTAATCGGAATTCTCGTTGTAACAGCCCGCAATCTGCCGGTTGGCCAGGAAAGCCCGCCTGCCATTCGGATAAAGGTAGTTCACCTCGAAATGGTCGTAGATGTTGCCGCCCTCCGCCGGAATCGCGCGCCCTCCTACGGCCACGCAGCTCGCCGGAGGCTCGTCGTGCATCGCCCAGGCGATCTTATCGACGCTATGCACCGCCTGCTCCACGATGCTGTCGCCGCAAAGCCAGACGAAGTTATACCAATTCCGAATCTGCCACTCCACGTCGCTCATGCCGGCGGGCCGCGAGCTCGCCGGCGGCATCGGCTTCACCGGGCTCGTGTAGTAAGTGGCGTAATAGGCCACCAGCCGCCCGATCGCGCCGCTCTCCACCTGCGCGAAGGTATCCTGGATCATGTTGTTATAGCGCCAGCAGAAACCCGCCACCAGGGAGAGCTTCTTCTGCGCGGCCTTGTCCGCCGTCGCCATCACCGAGCGGACTCCCGGAGCGTCCGTGGATACCGGCTTTTCGCAGAATACGTGCTTGTTGGCCGCGATGCACGCCGCCAGTTGCGTGGGGCGGAAGCCCGGCGGCGTCGCCAGCAGCACCACATCGACTCCGCTATCGACCACTTTCTGGTAGGCATTCAGCCCCAGAAACTGATTCGCCGGATCCACCTTGACGCGGCTGCCGTTCCTCGCATTCCGTTTCAGCGACCCCAGGCACTTATCCAACTGCGACTGATCGATGTCGGCCACCGCCGTAAGTTCGTTGTAGTCGTCGGCCTGCAATGCCTGCGCGGCGGCGCCGCTGCCGCGGCCCCCGCAGCCCACCAAACCCACCTTGATGGCGTTGGTGACGGTCTGCGCCGAGAGGATCGCGGGAAACCCCGCGCCAATCGCCGCGCCTACCGCGCTGCCCGTCGTCTTCAGAAACTCCCGGCGGCCGGAGTTCGCGTTTTGATCGTTCATAAGCCCTCGTTTAAGCGAAGTTTTGCTGCTATTTTACACGAATCCGGCCTGCCTCACCTGAATCTTTTCAGAACGGGAAGATCTGCTTCAAATCGGCCTGCGTAGGCTGCCGCCCATACTCGCAGATCTCAAACGCCTGCGCATGGTGGATCGCCCGCCCGCGCTCCTCGCCGTAGAACTTGACCAGCGCGTCGCGGTAGCGGTCCGCCTGCCCCGCATAGCGGCGTTCCAGTTCCCTGTGAACCTGGTCCCGGCGCCGCTGCCGCCCCGCTTCGTCGGCGGGATACAATCCGGCATTGCCGTCCGCGCCGCCTTCCTGAAGCTGCGATTGCAGTTGCATCAGTGCGTCTATCGTCGGTTCCATCACGTCGTCGATTCCCACCGCCACATCCGCGCGGAACGGATTCGGCCGCTGGAAGTGGTCCGACGCGTACAGGAAGACGGGATTTCTCTTCAGCGACGGCACATCCGGCGCAAAGAACGGCACGCCCACCATGTAGGCCGAGTCCTGCACCAGGATCGATGTGTAGCGGTGATCGGGGTGGTAGTCGTTCGGCCGGTTGGCGATCACCACATCGGCATTCCATTCGCGAATCAACCGCGTAAACGTGCGCCGGTTCTCCAGCGTCGGCATGATCTCGCCGTCGTGGATGTCCAACACCTCGGTGGTGACGCCCAGCCGCTGCGCCACCGCCAGCACTTCCTTCTTCCGGCGCAGCGCCAGCGGCCCGCCCGCCATCTGCCAGTGCCCGATGTCGCCATTGGTGGCCGACACGAACTTCACGTGATGCCCCAGTTTTGCCCACTTCATGGCCACACCGGCGCCGCGATACTCCGCGTCGTCCGGATGGGCGCCAAAAACAATGACTCGCAATTTGCCGTCATTGGCGGCTTGACCCGTAACCGTACTCTGAGCCAATGCGACGTCCGGACGCCTCGCCGTCGTCATGATTCCGAGCACGACGCCGAGCCCGCCCGCCAACACCACGGTGGTAGCCGAAAACTTCATCTTCGATCCTCCTCACAGGTATCCTGTTCCATCCGCCGGGAACAGCCATAGTGTACCCCCATGACGCCCGCGCGGAAAACTTCGTCGCACAATATGCACAACATGGATGCGCAAACCGCGTCCGGGTGCGAGAATCTTACCATGACCCATCTATCGCGCCGCACCCTGCTCCGTTCCGCCGCGGTTGCCACTCTCGGCAGTCGTCTCGCCCGTCCCGCCGCCGGCAAACTCCTCATCGGTGTCACCGATTGGAA
>Ga0182013_10008290_pt1 | contig 11248 bp, 8 predicted proteins | sample 612S2MmetaG_FD_120487 | JGI IMG/M metagenome (GOLD analysis project Ga0182013, IMG submission 120487) | Permafrost microbial communities from Stordalen Mire, Sweden - 612S2M metaG | ecosystem: Environmental > Terrestrial > Soil > Wetlands > Permafrost | place: Sweden: Stordalen | collected...
ATAGGTGACGAAGCTGGCGCTTCCCGACGGCGTAATCGAAATCGCATAGATATAGTTGGGACTGATATAGCTCGCCGGAAGCTTGAGGTTATAACCTTCGCTCTGGTTGATGTTCGCCATCAAGGCGCTCACAGTTTCCCATGGCGCCGAGAAGACATAGAAACCCGGTACATTCGCATTCGCATTCAAGATGCCGGTCACCAGGGCCTCGTTGTCGCCGTCCTGATCTCCGAAATCGAGCCCCTGGCAATTCGGGCAGGGTGGCGCCGGCGAAGCAACTCCGACGGGCAGGAGCCCTGCCGCATAAGATGCATTGATGGGATAGCTCTGGCCGGCATATGGGGATCCGCCAGACTGGTCGCTGGACATTGTGACCTGGTTGAGCATGGCGAACTGCTGAATGGTCTCAAGTGCCACCATGTCGGGGTAATTGTTTGCCGTTTGCAGATGGGTCATGGGTTCGAGCGCGTAAATTTCAGTCACATTCTGCCACCCCAGCACCTTCTGCTGGAGGAACGTGGCCATCTTCAGCGTGCGTTGGAGACCGCGGCTGGTGAGGTTCGCGGTGCTGGGGTTCATGTCTCCGGAAGCTTGGTAGGCCAAATCCTCACTTGACACGAAGATCAGGTTGAGGTTGCTGGAACTCAGCGGAGCGGGAGTCGGCGGCTCTGGCGACGGTGGATTAAAAGAGCTGCCGCCGCAGCCTGCGAGTAGCGCCAGGGCAAAGGTCAAGAAGAGCGAAAGCGCAAGGGTACGTTTATTCATGATCGCCGTGCGTCCTTTCTCACAACCATCGGCAATGGCTGGATGTGAGTTTGAGAACCTGTCCATAAACTCCAGGCATTGAAGGGAACGGGCTTTAGCCCATCCATTGAGAGCAAGTGAGAGCAAGGTAAAATTGCCGCCTTTAGCTCCTGAGGGAATGCACATCGCCCAAAAATCGCCCTCGGGGGCAAAGCCCCAGCCTTTTCTGCATTTGATGTACGGGCTTTAGCCCGTACCCTTCACCCAAATCCGAGTTTCTGGACAGGTTCTTACTCCCCGAATTTTTGTTTGGGCTTCCCGATCCGCATATTGAACCCAACCATTGGACCGTAGACATTGATTCCAAAATCCTCATGCTTCGGTTGAGACAAGTAGGCATTTGATATATGCATATAAGTCAGTCCAGACGACATACTATACCGAGGATTGAAGTTATATCGCACTCCGCTGCCCATCATAAACGTGAATGTGAGGTCCTGTCCCTGCGCATATAACACTCCGTCAGGCCCCTTAGCGTCAATATCCCCGACGCCGCCCCGCAGTTCAAAGTAAGGCACAATCCTCCACCTAGGCTGGATAAAGTTACGCCGCACGCCAACATCGAAAGCCGCATAACGTGTTTCTGGTCCCCTCGGAATCGCAGTGAAGGAGCCGCTGAATGTAAGGTCGGTATTGCCACGTAGAATCCAAGGCCCCCCTATGTCGTTCACGTGCCATCGGAGAGAAGCAATGTTGGGCACGAGAGTGTAATGAAGCGGCCATGTCGTATAGGGACTGCCTGTGAGAAAGTCGAATACCAAGGGAATATTGATGGGGAGCACTCCCAGTTCCTGGGAGTATTCGAGTTTGTTTCGGTAATAAATGTCATTGTTGAAATCAGCCGGCTTCGAAGCCCGGTAAACTTCAACCTGCGGCTGGGCGTTTGAATCTTGTCCCATAAAAAGAACTGGTTGTGTAAGATATGCCAGAGCCAGGGTGAACAATTTGAGGTTTCGTTTGCCCATTTTAGGGAACTTCATCCGGAATCTCCTTTTTCAGCACAGATTCAAAGGAATTGAATCGCTCCTGAGGCAGATTGCAAGGCCAAAAGAATGTCTGTGCCGAAAAACCAAACGGTCGTGGTAGAAAAGCCTGTGAGAGCAAGGTAAAATTGCCGCTTTTAGCTCCTGAGGGAATACATATCGCCCAAAAATCGCCCTCGGGGGCTAAAGCCCCAGCTTTTTCTACATTTGATGTACGGGCTAAAGCCCGTACCCTTCACCCAAATCCGAGTTTCTGGACAGGTTCTGAAGAGCGAGGAAGGAATAGCTGATTCCGCAGCTTCGATAGTCTTTTGTTGCGAAACAAAAACAGTCGAAAAGCGGAAACCTTGCTGGCAGCCACCAGGCGGCGAGCGTGTTCGTCAAGATGCGGCCATATGCCAGCAAAGTACTGGGCGACTTGGCATCTGTGTCCATACCCAACCTGATAACATATCCGGACGGTATATGTAAATGTTATTTATTTACTCTGACTTATCAAAGTGGGATTTCTTTCCCCGCACTACAGTAATTGTTGATGGGCTACTTGTCTCACTCATGTTGGCACAGAGGGATCCGGTGAAAACCCGCACCTCATGAACCTTAATACTCGTATTCAGTTGCCCGGCTTTCCTCATGGTTCTGTATAACCACATTGCACTAAGGACAAGAGCGACAAGCTGTATGCAATAAGGCCACCAACTCATCCACAGCCCGTAATGCATGAGGTATATCTGCTTCGGATAATCCTGAAGGCCTTCGAAGGGTGACGCCGACCAGGGGGCCAGATTGATCTTCATCCAGAACTGCGCAAACAAAACTGTAAGAATTGAAAATGCGTATTTGAACGAAGCCTTCACATGCATCTTCTCAAAGGCTAGAACGAGGGCCAGAACAAGGAAAGGCCAGGCTATGGTTAAAAAGCGCGGCTCGCCAACAAGCCCCAAAAACATGCACATTCCCATGATTGCCATGACGCCGGGCCCCAGTTTTCTTGCCTCCACGCAGAATGCCTTCCAGCAAAGAATCATCAACAGCAAAACAGGCCCCCAGAAGACAGCCAGCGTAACGAAAGGCAACAGAAACTTCCCCTCTGAAGGAAGAAGGGCCAGTTTAATCAGATTCTTCAAGCTGCTTGCATTCGCAATGGCTGGATTTGATGCGGCCTTGACCAAAAAGAAAGGCACCAGGACAGCTGCAGCCGCCAATGCAACCAAAGCAGGTTTCGCTCTGCGCAGACTGGTTAAAACCGCAGGGGCGAATTTTCCGGACCCGACCAGTATGGCAAGCGCAAGCAGCATGCCCGCGAAAGAAGGAAGTGCGGTAAGCAATCGTTCAAATCCGAGCAGAACTCGCCTTTGTGTGCAGTAGGAAGCAAAATGCTGATGAGCATGAGCCACGAAGGCTGGCACGTTACATGGGCTGTCGGGCAGAGGTCCAATCAACGCCATGATGATGTATCCAATCACCGACAAAGCAAGTAGTACGAGGCCGCCACGCTTGACTCGACGGAAAATCCGACGCGAACGCCCTGACGATGCAGGTGCGACCACATCCTTCGGAAGCTCGGTTCTCAAGAACAGCAACAGGAAGGCCCCACAAAAGCTCACTACGGGCCAGCAGAAAGCTCCAATTACTGTCGTGACAAAAAGAGCGAGTGGCTTCTTCTCAATATAGAACAGCAACAGCAACATGGCGACAAAAAGCGCCGTGACGTCGGTAAGAACTGGATAATAAAATGCCTGCTTGGAACACTCATAGCTGACAAAGATTCCGCTGAATCCTATCCAGCGTCCGCCAAGACTGAGATCAAAAACACCGGCGATACGCTTCCACGCCCAACATGCTCCGGCGAGAAGAATCAGATTATACACTTCAAACCCGCGAATGATGTTCCCGTTGTCTATCGGCGCTCCGGACAAAAGCAGCATTCCGCGCACGATGGCCGCGGGAAGAATTCTCTGTGTATAGTAGCCACTTAGCTGTCCGCCACTGATCATCGAACCCAGGTTACGGACCATGTCAGCATAAATCACTCCATCCCATCCCAAGCCTCCGCCCGCGGGCACTTTCTCTCCCCAGAAAAAGCTCAGCACGCCTAGAACAAGAACTAAAAGGAGCATAAGCCGGTGGCTGCTGTCGGTCTCTTTCCATGAAAACGCCTTTTTCAGTAGTTCCATTTCGCACCTTCTCTGAGAGTTGAGTATACAATTCCGACGTGGGGCTTGAAGGAGCCGCAACAGCCTGGATCAAAACTGCCGCGTCTAAGTTCCCTCCATCGCAATCGGCTTCGACTTAGGCTCCATTTGATTCAACGGCAATCCAAAGGCGATCTTGGGATACGCATTCGTAAATGTATCGATTCCGACTTCGAGCAGAAATGGACTGGCAGGATCTTTCCACAGCTCGGCAAGGCCCTCTTCTACTTGCTCAACCAACTCAACTCTACATCCAGAAATGCCGTATGAGGATGCCACATGAACGAAGTCCGGCGCGTCATAGCCCCATAATGTCGACTGATAGCGCCCTTCAAAATAGCTCTCTTGAAACTGACGCACCATCCCGTGGCACCGGTTGTTCATTACAACGATCTTTATGGGCAAATCGTTCCGAACGACTGTTTGGAGCTCTTGAAGGTTGCACTGAAAACCCCCATCCCCTGCAATCACGACGACGGGCCGTAAGCCCATGGCAATCGTTGCTCCTATTCCTGCTGGCAGAGCAAAACCCATGGAGCCCATTCCACCCGATGTAATCCATCGCTGCTCCCCCCTGACCTCACTCGATTGAGCAGCCCACATTTGGTGCTGGCCCACATCCACCGTATATGCGCCGGCCGCGTAGGATGCCGCGCAAAGTTGATGGACAAACCAGTTTGGATTAATACCCTCCGCTGGTGGGATCTCAGTCAGATCCGAGTATCGGCTGCGCAGTGCGTTAATTTCGTTCAGCCATTCGGCATTGTGCGGTAGGATTTCGTTTTCGATCTTCGCTTCCGCCATTGCAATGAACTGCTTTACACCTCCGACGAATGCACGGCATCCAGTCACGCGATTATTGATCTCTCCAGCTTCGCAATCCACGTGAAATATCGTTCTGTTGGTCCTGAAAAACTCAACGTCCGAACCTGTTTGGCGAACATCGAGCCTGCTTCCAAGGACAATCAGCAGATCGCTTGCCGCCAAAGCGAGGTTGGCCCAGCGATTCCCGTAAGTGCCTATCATCCCAATCCGTTGCGGGTCGTCATACGGCAAAAGGTCCATGGCCAGCAGAGAGTTGACCACGGGAACGCCTGTCTTTCTCACGAAGCGACGGAAAGCCTCCACTGCGTTGCCCGCGCGAATCCCTCCTCCTGCCAAAATGAGCGGTTTCTTTGAGTTTTTCAGTGTTACCAGGAGGTCATCAAGGATGGCGACATGGTCCGACGCCGAAACTCCAGCTTCTGCCGGCAACTCATCAAAAGGCGGCGGCTCCTGGATGTCGTACCTCTGTATGTCCATGGGGATATCAAGCAACACTGGACCGGGACGACCTGTCATCGCCAGAGAGAATGCTTTCTCAAGCTTCCTTGGCACCTCCTCGGGAGAAGTTATCTGCCATGCCGCCTTCGTTATCGGCCTGGCCATCTGCACTATGTCTGTTTCCTGAAATCCTAACTGGCGTATCTTTCGATCGTTCCTCAGTTCCCACCGATTTACCTGGCCGGTGATGAAGACTGCCGGAGAAGAATCAAAGTAGCAGCTGCCGATTCCAGTCAGGAGGTTGGTCGCCCCTGGTCCGCTCGTGGCCATTGCAACCCCGGGAACTCCTGTCATACGCCCTGTTGCGTCGGCCGCAAAGGCGGCTGCCTGCTCATGGTGCATCGAAAGAATACGAATCTGCTGTGCTTCGTACAAGGAGTTCAACAGATGAGTAATCATGCCTCCTGACAGTTCGAAGACCGTCCGCACTCCCCGGCGATACAAATCTTTCGCGATATAGTCGGTAACTTTCAAATTACGCCTCCATATACACCAGGTGGAAGAGAGAGACGCCCATGCGCTGCGCATTTCGCACTGCGTTCCCCTGAGCAAGTTAGCTGCACATCGCGTCTTTTCAATTGCTAGTGACTTTTTCGTTCTTTGTCTTGAACCACTCCACCGTCCGCCGAAGACCCTCTTCCAACGAAGTATGCGGCGCCCATCCCGTCGCGGACTGCAACCTGCTGATCTCTGCTTTCAGATGCATCACCTGGTCCGGCCGATACGGAACCTCGCCAAACCCCAGGGGCAGAGACGGGTCAACGAAATCTCTTATCCGCTCCACCATATCCCGAATCCTGACCGACGCGCCCGAAGACAGATTAAATGTGCCTGTCGCTCCGCTTTCCGCAATGCGGCAAAGCGCCTTGGCCGCGTCTTCGATATAGAGGTAATCCCATTGCTGTTCTCCGCTCGTAAGGGCAGGCTTCTTGCCAGCGCGCAGTGTCTGAATCACTGTCGGGATTAGATGTCTGGGATCGTCGCCCGGCCCGTATACTGCCAGCAGCCGCACCCAAGTATGGCGCATGCCTGCCATCTCGGACATTATCCCAGTGAGCATTCGGCAGGCAAGCTTGGCCGTTCCGTAAGCCGTCGTTGGTCTCGCTGACAAATCCTCCTTGAGTACTTCGTCGTAAGGACCGTATTCCGCCTGGGAACCGAGACCGATCCAATGCTTGCATCCCATATCTCTGGCCAGTTCCCACAATCTCAAGCACCCAACCACGTTGGTGGATATTTGCTCGGTGCTGTTACGGAATTCGGCAGTTACACCAAACCATGCAAGATGGAAGAACACGTCGATTGTTTCGCCGGCGAGTTTGTCGCGAAGACTCCCCACGTCCTCAAGGCTCCCTCGCACAATCCGAACGCGATCCAGCCAGTCCCCGGCCCTTCCCGGCTGCGGTTCTCCTCGCATCAGCACGGTGACTGAGTATCCGTCTTCCAGCAACTGGCGCACCAGCCACGAGCCGAGAAACCCCGAGGCGCCGGTTACGAAGCAGCGCATCGGCTTGACACCTCGTTCAGGCTTTCCACTACATAGTCAAGCATCTGCTTCGTCAGGCCGGGGTAGACACCGATCCAGAATACGTTGTTGGTAATGAAATCCGAGTTTGGCAACGCGCCCACAACGCGTTTCTGAATCGCGCGGTACGCAGGTTGCCGAAGCAGGTTTCCTCCAAACAGGAGCCTTGTTCCAATCTTGCGCGAGTTAAGAAACCGGATTACTTCGTCTCTCTCCAGGCCCGACTCCGGACGCACGGCCATGGGATATCCGAACCAGCTCGGCTCCGATCCAGACGTTCTCTGGGGCAGCAGAAAGACGTTTGACAACGGTTGCAACTGCTCGGTCAGGTATTTAAAATTTCTCTTGCGGGCCGCGATGAAGCCTTCCAGCTTCTCCAGCTGAGCTACGCCCACGGCGGCCTGCATGTCGCTGACCTTGAGGTTGTACCCGATATGCGAGTAAGTGTACTTATGATCGTACCCGTACGGCAGCGTTCCCAGTTGCCAGTCGAACCTCTTTCCGCATGTATTGTCTTTGCCCGGCGCGCACCAGCAGTCACGGCCCCAATCGCGAAACGATTCGATGAGTTTGGTGAGCTGCGGCTTGTTGGTCGCAACGCATCCGCCTTCGCCCATGGTGATGTGGTGCGCTGGATAAAAGCTGAAAGTGGCTATATCTCCAAACGTGCCGACCCGCCTGTTGCCGAACGTGGAGCCGAGGGCGTCGCAGCAATCTTCTATGAGCCACAAGTTATTTTTGCGCGCAAATTCCGAGACTGCGGCAACATTGAAAGGATTGCCCAGCGTGTGCGCGAAGATCAAGGCCTTGGTCCGCTCACTCAGAGCTTTCTCTAACTGAAAAACATCCACATTGTATGTTCCCAACTCCACATCCACAAAGACTGGGACTAGCCCGTTCTGCACAATGGGGTTTACTGTCGTTGGGAATCCCGCCGCAACCGTGATGACTTCATCGCCAGGTAGAAGTTGCCGTTCTCCGAGTGTTGGAGAGGTCAAAACAGAAACCGCCACCAGGTTCGCGGAAGAGCCCGAGTTTACCAGCCGCGCATCGCGCACACCCAGATATTTAGCAAACTTGAATTCGAACAGGTCTGCAAAGCGCCCGGCGGTTAGCCAGAAATCCAGCCCTGAATCAACTATAGCGAATATGTCGTTGTCGTCAAAGACTCGCCCTGAGACTGGAACAGCTGATTCTCCCGGGATGAACGATCTCTCGGGGAATGCCTCATGGTAATACTCTGTCGTAAGCCGCTGAATCTCGGCTCGTAATTCGTCCTTTCGACTTATGCTCACCCATGCACCCCACAGCTCTCTGAGTCGATCTTCTTGCCCGATTGCAACCGCGCCTCGTACTGCTCGATCTGACCGCTCGTAAATACACCCATATCCTGCTTGTGCAGTTTTGCCTGATACCAGTCGCCAGTCATTGCAAGCGCCTTCTTCAACCGCAATTCCGGATGCCAACCAAGACGTGCCGCCGCCTTTGACCAATCCAGCTTTAAGTGTTGCGCCTCATGCGGTTGCGGAGTCGCTTCCAACTCCCACCCCGCACCCTCACCCCAGATTTCCGCCAATTCCCGCACAATCCATTCGACCGGCCGCGCATCGGATTGTTCCGGACCAAAGTTCCATGCCTCGCCGCTCGCGGCCCCAACTTCGCATAGCGATTCCGCGACGCCCAGATAGCCACGCAGCGGCTCCAGAACATACTGCCAAGGGCGAATCGCGTACGGGTTGCGTATCCGCACCGGCCGCGCATCCATGAACGCGCGGATAATGTCAGGCACCAACCTGTCTTCAGCCCAATCGCCGCCGCCAATTACATTTCCAGCGCGAACCGATGCAAGTGCTACTCCATGCCGGATGTAATCTGCCGGATTGAAGAACGAATTCCTATAAGCGGACACCACGAGTTCCGCACAGGCTTTGCTGTTGCTGTACGGATCGTACCCGCCAAGCCGGTCTGTCTCGCGGTAGGACCACTCCCATTCACGGTTCTCATAACATTTGTCGGTGGTAACCACGACGATAGCTCGCAAACTGTCCGTCTGTCGCGCAGCCTCAAGCACATTGGCCGTGCCCATCACATTCGTCGAGTAGGTTCCGAGCGGATCCTCATAGGAGTTGCGCACTAATGGCTGCGCTGCAAGATGAAAGACGATCTCCGGACGGTGCTCGTCAAACGTCTGCTTCAACAGATTGATGTCGCGGATGTCTCCGATCACCGAACGCATTCCCTGCTCGACGCCAGCATCTTCAAACAGATTCACCTTGGTGGGAGGCTTAAGAGCGATGCCACACAGTTCTGCGCCCTTGTGCTGCAGCCAAAGCGACAGCCAACTTCCCTTAAAGCCAGTATGCCCGGTCAATAACACATGCTTGCCGCTCCAGTTCATTTCCACACCTTCCACGGGGCTGAGCCACTATTCCAAAGCGCTTCTAGGACTGCCCTATCATGAACGGTGTCCATGGGATGCCAGAATCCTGGATGCTTGAAGACCGCAGCATTTCCCGCTCGAGCAATCGTCTCCATCGGCTCTCGTTCCCATATAGTAGCGTCGCTTTTGAGGTAAGCGCCGACTTTGGGAGAGAGAATAAAGAATCCGCCATTCACCCATCGTCCATCTCCTTGCGGCTTTTCAGCGAAGGATAGGAGATTTTCATTTTCGTCGATATCCAGAGATCCGAAACGGCCAACCGGCTGTGTCGCCGTAAGAGTGACCATTTTGCCGTGCCGTTTATGAAACTCAATCAATTCTGCTACATTGACATCGGCCACGCCATCTCCGTAGGTGAAGCAAAACATCTCTTCGTTCTCCACGAATGGCAACACGCGCCGGAGCCTGCCCCCGGTCATCGTATCTGCGCCTGTATCAACCAACGTCACATGCCATGGCTCGCAGCCATTCCGGTGGCACTCAATGCTATTCTTTTTCAAATCAATGGTGACGTCTGCCGAGTAAAGGAAGTAGTTAGCAAAGAACTCCTTGATCATATAGCCTTTATATCCAAGGCAGATAATGAAATCGTTGATTCCAAACGATGAGTAAATCTTCATAATGTGCCAGAGAATTGGCTTTCCGCCTATCTCGACCATTGGCTTCGGGCGCAGTGAAGTCTCTTCGCTCAATCGGCTGCCGAGTCCTCCCGCCAGGATAACTGCTTTCATCTACCCTCCTTTTGCAACTCTTTACCACTCGATTGCCATACCAACGCGGAGCCGTCCTCACTGAATCTCAGACGACCCGGCATACACGGTAGAAAAAACCTTGCCTATCCGGTTAAGACATACACCCACCACAGGTAGTGTGCTTTCATTTGCTCACGTAAAGTCCATTATGCCTCTATCTGATTGACTCCACATGGCCTCACATCTTGAAATTTGCAAATAGTATTGATCAAACGGCCCAATTTGTTGAGGCCGTGTGCGTCAACCGGACAGGCAAGGATAAAACTACACACTCCTTCCCCCGAAAATGATGGCACCAGTTTAGCCCTACCGTCAGGTTAACAGTAAACTCACGGCCTGTAACCAAGGGCCCACGCATATGAATTGCTATCACGGCTGTGCTGAGCATCCGCGAGGGGGCCACGGAGAACGCCAACGTGGTTACTGAGTTGTTGCAGGACCTCGTGGCGCGGGGTGTCGATCCGAAGCAGCGGCGGTTGTTCATCATCGATGGATCGAAGGCTCTCAGAGCCGCGATCAACGCAGTCTTCTCCGCCACTCAACAGGCAGTGGCGTAGTAACCTCAACCCAACCGCCGTTGGCAACTTTCAACTACGCGCGGAACATCCTCAGGCAAGGATCGAACCGCTTACTGAGAAGGCAATTCGGAGATGTCCGTTGGGCGGCGAAAAACAACCCACATGCTGTTCTGGTAAATCCGTATATATCCATGCACGCGAAGGTATTCCAGATAGTTCGGCCAGTGGTTTTTTATCTCGCCTAATAATTGCTCATTAGGCTCTTTGGATAGCCCTCCTGGCCAGTCGGAGCCAAAGACATCTCTACGCTCTAAAATGAATAGCTTCGGCGGTGTTGACGCCGCCGCGAACGCCTGCGCCATGCTGGCGGCGGACTCGCTAAGTGGCCATGGAGCGTCACCCCACACTTGCCGGTCCGCCAAGACATACAGTCCAGGACTGTTTTCTGCGACGAAGATTCTATCGTTTGTCTGCGAATGAGTATCGATGGTATTTACGACACCTTCCACGTCGGAAATGCGATCACATTGCGAAAATACACCATGCAGAACACCACTGCTGAATTGGCAATGAAGGTCGCTGATTTTGTGGTCCCAGTAAGGATAGCAAGACTTGCAAGCGCCAAGGACTGACCTTGCCCCCGAAAAACGTCCCCCTTAGCGAGCTGTTCTAATAGCGAAAGGGTAGCGAAGATGACGAAGGCAACGC
>Ga0182013_10008291_pt1 | contig 11246 bp, 10 predicted proteins | sample 612S2MmetaG_FD_120487 | JGI IMG/M metagenome (GOLD analysis project Ga0182013, IMG submission 120487) | Permafrost microbial communities from Stordalen Mire, Sweden - 612S2M metaG | ecosystem: Environmental > Terrestrial > Soil > Wetlands > Permafrost | place: Sweden: Stordalen | collected...
GAAAACGCGCGATGCCTTACTTGTGAGAATGATCAAGCCAAACCTGATCTTTTCTCACGACTGGCATGTTCAACCTAATTGTCAAAGATCCTTGAGAGACATCCGCCTGAGCGGCGCCCTTTTGGATCGAGGCCCGGTGAGTTACACCAGGTTGTCCTCGAACTTGTTGCGCTCGCCAGCATCGCGTTGCACTGCATCCACCGGCGTTTTTGCGCGAACCTTTCAAACATATCGAACTTCATCCTTCATGTCAAGCTTGATCTCTTCCTACACACGAGGCCGTTCCAACTCACCGTTGACGGTCTGTTCCTCGCGTGTGAAGCCGATCTGCCTGTCCGGGAAGACTCCCGTTCAAAAGCGTCGCGCAGCGCTAAATATCAATGAACGACCAGCAAACCATGCCCGAGCCGCTGAGGCTCGCAGGAGATTCCCTCCTGGGTCTTGCAATAGCTTGTTCTCTGAGGGTTTCCCTACAGGGGTTCAGGGGCACTTGCCTCACCTGACCCAACGAACCAGCATTACAACTTGCTTCCCACTTCCCTCAACGGGGCAGGCCAATCGGCCACCGGGAGGCTCTACATCTCACTCTGCAACTTTCAAAGAGTAGCACATGCCACTCCTGTTTGCAAACGACACACAATCAGTGTCGTTGCAGCCTTGTTGCAACTTTTTGAGAATACCAACACTCCAGTAACATTGCAAGTGCACTGTCTGTGGGAATGTGGGAAACCCGCTTTCAGGTGCGAGCAATCAGGCCCAAGTCCGTTAGTCCATTGACGAAAAACTGCATGGCGAGGGCCACCAGAAGCAGCCCCATGACGCGCACGAGCACGCGAATGCCGGTCTCGCCCATCACACTGCGCACACGGCCGGCCCCGGCCAGCACCCAATAAGATATCAGCGCGGTCAGGGCGATGGAGCCCAGAATCGCGCCCATCTCCCAATGCCACAGCCTGGGCACTTGGCCCACCAGTACCATTACTGAGGAAATTGCGCCCGGCCCGGCCAGCATGGGAATCCCCAAGGGCACAATTCCGGCATCCTCCTTGTGCGCGGCCTCTTCGGTATCGCCCATCGCCTCCTGCGTCGCCGAGCGCTTGGCCTCCAGCATATCGAGGCCAATCAGCAATAGAATCAGTCCGCCGGCTATCTCAAAGGCCGGCAGAGTGATACCCAGCAGCCTGAAGATCAACTGCCCGCCCACGGCAAAGCTGGTCAGAACGATGAAGCAGGTGAGAGCGCCCTTGCGCGCCATGCGCTTGCGCCGCTCCGGGCTGGCGTCCTCGGTAATGGCGAGAAACGACCCAACCGCGGCAAAGGGATCTACCAGAAAAAAGATCGAACTGAGCGCCAGAACACTGAAGCGCACCAGCGGCTCCCGGGTTAACTCGTTCAACGCCAACTCTGCTGGGTTGGTAAAGATCATGTTTTGAGGCTAGCCTACTTTCGCGCCCGAGGCCAGAGGCGGGAAATCGGCTATGTGGCTTTCGAGATGCACTTTTCGCGGAATAAAGCGCCGGCCGAAGGGCCAAAAACTATGTCTTGAGATTCACAAGATTCGTCACAAAACTGGTACATTTTGATGGAAACTGGAGTTTTCCGGCCCGGTCTATCCGATAAACTATTGAATACACAATAGATATGGGAGATTGCCAGGCTTGCTTCTTCTATTTTGGAGGCTGTGCGGCGGGCTTCGCCGAGCGCAATGCTACGAGTCCCAGCAGTGCAATCACAGCGACCAACGCCATCCACAGCAAAGCCGGATGCTTCTCGGTAAAGGGGCGCGAGTCGGGGCGTGGCTGATAGGCGGGATTCAACTGTTCCGGCCCCGCCGCGATCCAGGATGCGTTGCTCTGGAGCGCGAAGAGCGTGGCGTAGTCGTAACGCGGAGCATCGAGCGCCGGGTCGCCATAGTAGAGCGTGTAGCTGCCAGTGGCGTCTGCGTCGAAGCAGAGATCCCGCTCAATCATCTGGAGCCGCACGGACTGAAGAGACAACGGCGCATCGTCTCCATTCTCGATAACAACTTCCCATTTTGCAGGCGTGCTGAAATTTACCCAGGGAGCGTCGAGGGCGAGGCGTTCTTCATCGATCCGCTGGCCGGCCTGAACACCGTGAACCCGCAAGAGATTTCCATTGGAGGTAACCGGGCTCGGGGGCATCACCGATTCTCTTTCCCGTTTTGAGAGAATCGGAGTGGCCGTGATGGTGACATCGCGGCTGAATTGGGCTGGGGATGCGCTGGGAGCGAAGACAACCTGATCTACCGGAAGATGAGCTGGTACCGTAAATTCGAAGAGGGAAGAATGACCCTTCTGTATTACCTGAGAATTCTGGGCGACAACCACATACTTGGGCTGGCTCGACGGCAAACGCATCACCGTGAGTCCTGTAACGCTCTGCGGGGAAATGGGGCCTTTGATGCGGAAATGCAGATAGCGGAAATCTGATTCAGGCAGATGGAGGACCGTGCTGCGGCCCAGCTTCTGGCCTGTCAGGTCAAATATGGTGTAAGTCCCGATGGTTGTTGCGGCGTTTGCTGTCTCCACCTGACTGCCGCTGACCGTAACCGAAGCGATGAAGTTCTGACCTGTGACCGAAAGCTGGAGATCGCTGTAATGCCCTTCAGGCAAAGCTGCGTCGAAGACGGTTTGGCCGGAGCGCAGGCCCAGATTCAGCGTCGGGATGGACTTCTCAACGCTCACAACCGGGGCGGCCGTGGGAAGCGCGAAAGGAGTCTCCGCGGCATCGCGGTAAAGGCGAAGGTCGGCAAGCTGCGGCGCGGCGTGAGAAAAGACGCCAGCGTCGAGCGCCATGCAGCTTTGCCCGGAGGATTTTGGCAGAGGGCGCTGATAGCGGAAATACCGCACGTCCGGAGACACGGCTACAAGGGTAAGCAGTACAAGTCCGGCGCTAAGCTTCATGGCTTTCTCCGTTTCTCTCGCGCAGTTTGAGCCAGTCGCGCTGGTAGACGTAGCTGACTGCAAACAGCAGCACGCCCAAACCGAGGAAGCTCAATATCCGATAACCTTGACTTAGCGCGTTCATATCGAAGAAAAACACCTTGACTATGGTAACGGCCAGCAGCAGCAGCGCTTGCCAGCGCAGGAACGCCGAGCGCCGCCAGAAACCCACACCCAACAGGATTGCGCCAAAGACCATAAACCACACCGAGTAAGTGAACTGCGCGCACATCTGATAGTTGGCCCACTGAGTCTGGTCGCTGGTCCAGCGCAGCACCCACCAGTAGGAGTGAATCTCCCAGCCAATCGCCAGCAGTATAAGCAGATTCACCGTAAGCAACGCACCGCCTGCAATCATCTGCCAGACGCTTAAGTGGGCCTCTGAGTTATCAGTCTCCGTTTCGGCCTTCGCCCTGTTCGCTACCCATGCGACGAATGCGATTACAGCAATGGCGACGCACCAGGTTCCAAAGCGTTCATTGAAGATGGGCGTAGCCGAGGCTGTCGGATCCATTACGAATAACGCGATGAGGCCGAGCGCAAGGCATAGCAGCGCCAATACGCGCAGCAGCCGCAAACGCACACGGCTCGCCACCCATAACAACGCCGCGCCCTCCACCAGCCAGCCAATCGTAAGCGAGCGGCCGTGCGCTTTGAGCGGAATGGCAAGAGTCAAAAACACAACCGCGGCGGTAAGATGCAGAGCCGACAATAAGTCTGAACTTGGCCGCAACTTTCCCCACGCGGGCAGCCGGAGCAGCAACAAATAAAAGGCTGCAAAGCCGACCGCCAGCCATGCTCCAGCCCATTCGCTTTTGAACCAATCGAAGAGCGAGTAATATGCGAGGAATCCAAGAGCAGCATTGGCGATGGGCAGCAAAACCAGCGCCAGGTTATCCCATACGGAATGCGGCGCCCCGTCTTCCAAATCCACACGGACCAGTCGAGGCGCAAAAGCAAAGAGCAGGAAGAACGCGGTCAGAAAGAATGCGGTCCGTCCAAATTGTGCGTCCGTATAGTATTCGGACCACCATCCGGCGAAGAGCAACGCGGTGCCTACAAAGGCCCCAAAGAGAAGCCGCGACCAGGGACGCAGCGCAACCAATACAAGCGCCGCAACGTTCAACACCAGCAAATAAGTGAAGAGCGTAACTTCGTGATTCTCTCCCGTCGAGACCAGGATGGGGGTGCTGAGTGCGCCAACAATGGCGTAGAGTCCCGACAGTTCTGCGTCCTGCACCCAGGCCATGTAACCGTTGAACGCAGTCACCAGAATCATCGCCGCAAAAGCCGCGCTCGCAGGCAGGAGTTGGTAGAGCGAAAATGCCGCCCAGAGCGACAGATAGATTGTGCCGCTGCCTACAGCCTTCAGCGAATAGGAGAAGATGGCATAGCCGCGCCCGCGAAAGCGTTCCGACCAGGCGATAAGCCCCGCGCCTGCAACCAACCCGATCAGCACCCGTCCCAACGGACCAATCCAGTGGTTGTCCATGGCCAGCTTCAAGAACCAGGCCATGCCGATCAGTACCGCCAGAATGCCAATGCGGTTGAACCAGTGCGAGCCGATCCGGTTTTCCAGCGAGCCATCAACCTCGAGCCTGGCCGGGGCGGAGTAACCGAAGCTCGGCGCAGCATCGGGCAACGCCGCAGTCCATGGCGTTGTCTTGCGTTTTGTCTCGGCCGGCGGCGGCTGAACCTGCTCTCGCGGACTCTCCGCCGGAGTCTGTGAGAGAAACTGTTGTGAAAGGATGCCTTGGCGGCCAAGCGCTTCTTCGAGCCGGCGCAACCGCGAACGCAGCTCACCGACCTGCTCTTCAAGACTGTCAAAACTGTTGGTATTCATTGCCGTCCACTGTACAGCAAATGTTCCAGCATTTTCAAAATACTTTTGGCCCTCCTGCCACGCACTACAATCAATTCTTGCTTTCGGAAATCCAAAGCGAACGCTTCGACGTGGTGCTTGTGAGGCCGCGCAACCCGCTCAATATAGGAGCGGCGGCGCGGGCTATGGCCAATTTCGGCTTCTCGCGCCTTTCGGTGGTGGCTCCCTTTGCGCCGACGTGGCGCGAGGCGCGTTCGGCTGTGGACTGTCAAGATGTGCTTGTCAACGCTCGGGAATCAGCGACTCTTGGCGAGGCCGTGGCGGATGCGACACTGGTGGCGGGCACGGGAAGCCTCCAATTTCGCAAGCCGGAACAGAGGGTGGTACGGTTGCCGGAGCTGGGTCCTCTGGTGAGCGGGGAGCTGGAGCGCGGCGGGCGGGTGGCGCTGGTCTTCGGGCCGGAAAAACATGGGCTTACGCGGGATGACTTGTCGTGGTGTCACGTGCTGGTGGAGATTCCGACAGACCCTCGGCAGCCTTCGATGAATCTGGGGCAGGCAGTGGCCGTTTGCCTTTATGAGCTGGCGGCGCGGGTTCACTCCGCGGGGGTTACGAGCGGGCCGGAGCCGGTGGAATCGGGCCGGTTGGAGCTGCTGGCGAGGGTGGTGGAAGAGGCGATGGAGGCGGCGGGCCACCGGCCGCGCGCGATCGAGGCGGCCAACCGGCGCGAGTTGAGATTGTTGTTGCGGCGGCTGAGTCTATCTGCGCACGACACGCGGCGGATTCTGGGCGTCTTCCGACGGATTCTCTGGCGGCTGAGGAATGGGGCTGCGGGGAGCCATGAATGAGGATGGGGAGGGATGCAGTAGTGAGTCAGTCTTAATGAGACTTCGCCTCAGGGGCTAAACCCCGTTGATTTTGCCTGATTTATGTACAGGCTCAAGCCCGTACCCTTCAAAGTGACCCACGACCCGAGATCGGGGTCGTTGCGCGGGTGCAAGAGGGCGGTTTCCTGATAAAGTCAAGCACAAGAACTCCTGAGATGCAGGTGGATTTGATGCGCTGTCATTTTGGATTTTTGCGAGTTTTGGTTCGGCTGGGCTGCTGCACGGCACTGGCGCTGGGGTTGGTTTTTCTCGCTCATGGACAGCAGCCGGCGGCTACGGGAGAGGCTCCAGCGGGAGAGGCTTCAACCGAGCCGGCGAGCGGACAGGCGACCGAGCCGGAAAAGGCTCCAGCATCGGCGTCGTCCGAGGCCGCCAAACCTGAGGCGGGTGGAATTACGGAAGCGGATCTTAAACAGTTATTGGTGGGCAAGGCGCTGTATCTGCGCGGCAGTTATCTGGACAACACACTCAATTTTGACGAGCACGGGCGGCTGATTGGGCACGCGACGCAGGGGTCGTACACGCTGTGCGCGATGGAGATTGACAAGGTGCGGCTGACAAAGCACAAGGTGGAACTGGAAGGCGCGCGATACGGTTTGCACTTTCTGGGCCAGTTGGCCGTGGCGGATCAATCGAGCGCGTTCGACCGGGTGAAAATCACTCCCAAGAAGAAGGTGGTGAAAATCACCATCGACCGGGAGATAGTGGTGAAGGCGAAGAAGGAAAAAACGGCCGGCAAACATAAGGGCAAGAAGGGCGAGGCCGCGACGCCGGAGCCGGCTGAGCTGAGCGAGGCTGAGCAACTGAAGGCTTCGATTGCCGCAACGTCCGAGGCCGAGCGCCCAGCGGACCCTAAGAGCGTGACGACGACTACTTCGCCGGAGCACGCGAACCACGTGTTGAAGGACGCAATTGATAACGTTTTTGCGCAGGGGCTGGACGAGCGGATGATAGCCGCGATGCCCGATTTCTGGAAGCTCTACTACCAGGCCGTTGCCGACAAGGCCGATTACCGGCCAAAGGACACGACCATCTTGCGCCAGAGCGGGGTGGATCAGAAGGCGGCGCTGCTGACGAAATTCGAGCCGGAGTCGAACGAGTTTGCGCAAGCGAAGAGCGTGGCGGGCATGGCGCTTTACCACACCGTAGTTGGCGCGGACGGAAAGGCGGGCGAGATTGCCGTGGGGCGGCCGATCGGCTTTGGGCTGGACGAAAACGCCGTGGCGGCCATCAGAAAGGCCAGTTTCCAGCCGGCGGTGAAAGACGGCAAGCCGGTTCCGGTGCTGCTGGATTTGGTGGTGCAGTTCAGGATTTTTGACAAGCGCACGGATGTGGCCAAACCGCCCGAGGCAGCAGACAAACCAGCGGAGCCGGTGCTGCCTGGGCCTTATAGCTTGCTGCCGCAGCAATAGGCGGACTGGCCGGAAGCTTGCCGCTCTTGCAGGTTCGCTATTCTTCCTGACGGATGATCTCATCGAGGGTGGGTTTGTGCTTGGCAGCGCGGCCGGTGCGCGGCTCGGTGTCGATGACACGCGCGGGTTTCGGCTGGCCTACACGGGCACGGGCGTTGGCTTTGACGGCCTTAGCGGCTGAGAATTTCCCTGGCTTGCGTTTCGTCATGGCAAGGCTAGTATGGAATATGAGGCGACGGAACGGAAACGCCTCCGAGACTCCGGCGACGGGATTTTAGCCGGGATGGAGAGCTGGGAGACCATGGAAGAACGGGAATATTTCAACGAAACGACGGAGCAGCGCACTCATACGCTGACTTGTCCCAAGTGCGGACAAGAGGGCGAGTACAAAGTGACATGGGTGGTGCGGCGCAAGCGGGCGCAACTGCCGCGAGGGGCCGACGAGCGGGACCGGGCCAAATTCGCCAAGGCGCAATCTTACATGGTAAGACGGGACGAAAAACTGGCCTGCGCCAATATTCGCTGCCGGAAGGCTTTCGAGATCAGTTCGCTGCAATCGGTGGCGTTTATCGCTGATTGAACCAGGCCCGAAGCGAGCTGGATTTCGCCGCCGCGGCGAGAGCGGAGCCGCTTCAGTCCTTCCCCAGTTCCGCACACCTTCGAAAGCCTCAAACTTCGAATGAGGAAATTCGAAGCGGCTTCAGGTCCATATTGGGTGGGTTGATGAGAGCCTAGCTATCGTCGTAGGCTTGGGCGAGAGGCTCACACCTTGATAGGTTTAAAGACTGCCACAGCGCCAACTGTCTACGCTAATGGGAAAAAGCCGTCGCTGCTGCTAAGCGGGCTGCGAAAGGCTTTTGGCGATTTGGTCGCAGTGGACGGCCTGGACCTCGAGGTGGCGCGCGGCGAGTGCTTCGGCCTATTGGGCCCAAATGGCGCAGGCAAAACAACCACCATCGAGGTTTGCGAGGGACTCACTCCACCAGATTCGGGGACTGTGGAGTTGCTGGGCCTGGATTGGCGGACGGGCGCTGCGGAATTGCGTCAGAGAATTGGCGTCCAATTGCAGGAGACGCAGCTTCCCGACAAGCTGACCGTTATCGAAGCACTGCGCCTCTTTCGGAGCTTCTACAATCACGGAATTCCGGTGGACGAATCGATTCGGACGGCACAGCTCGAAGACAAGCGCAACGCTCGCATTGTGACTCTCTCCGGCGGCCAAAAACAACGGCTGGCCATGGCCTGCGCGCTGGTCGGCGATCCGGAGCTGCTCTTTCTCGATGAGCCGACGACCGGCCTCGACCCGCAAGCACGGCGCCACGTCTGGGACCTAGTGGACGCGCTGAAGCAGGCCGGGCGCACGATCATTCTGACGACGCATTACATGGAGGAAGCGGAACGGCTCTGCGACCGCGTGGCCGTCATGGACCATGGCCACATCATCGCATTAGGAACAACGCCTCAGTTGATCGCTTTGGTCGGCGCGGAACATATCGTCGAGTTTGCCGTGACGGAACGCGAAACGCGCGAGGTGAAAGTCGCTCCCTTATTGGCGATTCCCGGCGTTCAATCGCATCGCGTGGATGCCGGGCTGCATCAGCTTTCGGTGACCGAACTGCACACCTCTGTACCGTTGATCTTTACGGCGCTCGACAGCCAGGGACTCAATCTGAGCGAGTTTCGTACCCACTCTGCAACGCTCGAAGATGTCTTCGTAAACCTGACGGGAAGGACGCTGCGCGATGAGTAGATTTGAAACCAGCTCTTTGTTGCAACTCACCGCCATGCGCTTCAGGCTCTTCTTTCGTGAGTCCGAGGCGATTTTTTGGACCTTTGTCTTTCCCATTCTGCTTGCGTTAGGGCTGGGCATGGCCTTTCGCAACCGCCCGGCAGATATATTGCAGGTGGGCGCGACGACGATGCAACTAACTCAAGCCCTGGCGGCTGACCCCGGACTCGCCGCGTCCACGATGGACGAGGCCGCAGGCACACACGCGCTGGCCACAGGCGAGATTTTTCTGCTGGCGATTCAGAGGCCCGGTGGAATCGATTACAAATACGACGACACCAACCCCGATGCGCGAACGGCGCGCATGGTGGCGGACCACGCGATTCAGAAGGCCGCGGGGCGGCAGGACGCAGTGCGCACAGACAGCCAGCTAGTGCATGAGGCAGGTGCGCGCTATATCGACTTCCTGGTGCCTGGGCTGCTGGGGATGAACCTCATTGGCTCTGCGATGTGGAGCCTGGGCTTTGCCATTGTCGACGCCCGCCAGAAGAAGCTGCTCAAACGCATGGTGGCTTCGCCGATGCCGCGCTGGCAGTACCTTGCCTCGTTCTTGATTTCGAGGCTGGGATTGCTGGTGATCGAGGTTGGTGTGTTTCTGGGATTTGCGCGACTGGCCTTCGGAGTGCCTTTTCGCGGCTCGCTTTGGCAGTTGGGATTTCTGTGCGTGCTCGCGTCTCTGACTTTTTCAGCGTTGGGACTCCTGACGAGTACGCGGGCAAAGACCACAGAGGCTATCAATGGCCTGATGAATCTGGTCATGCTGCCGATGTGGATTCTCTCCGGCATTTTCTTTTCCGCGACGCGCTTTCCGGCTTCGATTCAGCCGCTGGTGAGGGCTCTCCCACTCACTGCTGCTATCGACGCTCTGCGCGGCAACATCTGCAAGGGATGAATCTGGGCCAACTGGCCATGCCGATTGCGATTCTGCTGACGTGGCTGGTGGTGACGTTCGCCGTTTCGCTGCGGATTTTCCGCTGGAGATGACGGCCAGTCTGCGGGCTGTGGCGCTGGCAATGGAATGACGGCAGAATCGGGCCATTCCGACTCTTCCTAGCGGTATTCTGTGAAATGGCTATTCACGTTCAGCTATTTGCGCTGGCGCACCGGCAGAGAATACGTGCCCGGAAGCACTTGCATAGCCCGCGTTATTCGAGGAGAAACCATGAATGCATCCGCACTTTTTGGCCGCCGTTCAAAAGCCGCGCTGCTGGGCCTGATCGCATTGCTTTGGGTTGCGACCGCTGGACAAGCACAGGAACTCAAGACCATCCAATTGCCCAAACCGCAAATGACGGCCGGGATGCCGCTGATGCAGGCGCTGGCCGAGCGCAAGACCACGCGCGCGTTTCTGGATAAGCCGATGCCGCTGCAAACTCTCTCGAATCTTTTGTGGGCGGCGTTTGGCGTGAACCGGCCGCGCGAGGTAAAGCCGGGGTTGGGCCGTACCGCGCCCTCGGCGATGAACAAACAGGAGATTGAGATTGATGTGGTTCTTGCGCAGGGGGCCTATGTTTACGACGCGGAGACCAATCTGCTGCGGCCTGTTGCGGACGGCGACCTGCGCGCGAAGATGGGTGCGCCTCCCGCCGGACAGGCGGCGGTGACGCTGGTCTACGTGGCCGGTGGAAATTGGGACTATGCGCAGGTGGACACGGGTTTCATCGGCCAGAATGTGTACCTGTTTGCGGCGTCGGCGGGATTGAACGCGTGGTTCTATGCCCTGCACGGGCAGCAGGACGCCACGGAGGTGGCTGCGGCGCTGAAATTGACTGCCGGGAAACGTCCGCTTTACGCGCAATCGGTAGGGTACCCGGCGAAATAGCGCAACGGGCTGGGGAATGCTTCTCTGCGTGCTATGTCTGTTGGCGACAAGTGGAAATCTCGTGTCGCCAAATAAGTGAATGCTAGGCGACATTCGGGTACTAATCTGCCGTCGACGAGTGATTTGGTGGCGATTGTGCGCTCACCGACGTCTTTCAAAATACCGGGGAAATCCGGCCCTCTATTCAGTTCGTAGTGCCTGAATTGGATCGATGCGCGACGCTCTCCACGCCGGAATCAGGCAGGCCAGCACTGCGACAGCCATCAGCATCGCCGCTGCGCCCGCAAACGCCGCCGGATCGAGCGGCTGGGTTCCATAGAGCATTGATCGCAGCAGTTGCGTGGCCAGAGCGCTGGCAGCGACGCCAAAAATCAGTCCGATAAGCGCAGGGCGGAGCCCTTCGAAAAGAACAAGTCGCAGGAGCTGTGATCGCTGCGCGCCAACCGCAATGCGAAGACCGATTTCCGCCGTCCGCTGCGTGGTCAGATAGGAGAGCACTCCATAGAGGCCGACCGCCGCCAAAAGAAGCGACAGGGCGGCAAAGGCCAACA
>Ga0182013_10008294_pt1 | contig 11245 bp, 8 predicted proteins | sample 612S2MmetaG_FD_120487 | JGI IMG/M metagenome (GOLD analysis project Ga0182013, IMG submission 120487) | Permafrost microbial communities from Stordalen Mire, Sweden - 612S2M metaG | ecosystem: Environmental > Terrestrial > Soil > Wetlands > Permafrost | place: Sweden: Stordalen | collected...
CCGGCCCACGGGCAGCAGGCAGCCCTGGACATAGGTTTCCGGGATTCCCAGCAGCCGGCGCACTTCCTCTTCACGGTGCAGGTGCAGCGTCGTCACGCACGTTCCGTAGCCGCGGGTGTGCAACGCCAGCTGAAAGTTCCACACCGCCGGGAAGATTGAACCGTAAAGCGTCGCCTGCTGAAACGACTCGTCGCCCTCGATGTGCGGGAGGTACGGCTGATAACAAGGGATTACCAGCAGCGGAACCTTCGCCATGTTCTCGACCAACCACTCCGTCGACGACATCAGCCGGCGCTCCGGGGTGCCGGAGGGCATCAGGTCGGCAACCAACTGCCCCCCGACGCGCAGCAGGTAGGCCTCGCGGTACAGCCCGGCGAGCTCTTTCCGCAGCTCCGGGTCGGAGATCACCAACCAGCGCCAGGCCTGTGAATTCGAACCGTTGGCGGCCTGCAAAGCGATGCGCAGGCAGTCGCGGATGTCCGCGAGGTCGACGGGCGCATTCAGGTCGAGCGACTTGCGCGCCGAGCGGGTGGCGGTTAGCAGGTAGTCGATATCCATTGGGTCCAGGACGGTCATCGGAGACCTCTCTTCGCAAGGCGGGCACCGATTTCAGTGAGGTACCTGTCGGGCGCACCGAGCAGCCCGCTCCAGCTCAGCAGGCGCTTCAGGTAGAGATGAGCGTCGTGCTCCCAGGTATAGCCGATGCCACCGAACACCTGGATCGCGGTGTCGCCCACGGTAGCCAACCGGCCGGCGAACGCCTTGGCCCGCAGCGCGGTCAGGTGCCGCTCGTCGGATTGAGTGCGGTCAGCATCGGAGGCCCACAGCGCGTGCATCACACCGCTGCGGGCCAGCTCGACGGTCTCGAACATGTCTACGCACAGATGCTGGATCGCCTGAAACGACCCGATGACCTGACCGAATTGCTTTCTCACCTTTGCGTACTCGACGGCAAGGTCCATGACGGCCCGCGCGGCGCCGAGCGCGTCGGCGGCACTGGCGATGAGCACGTCATCGACCACCGCCGCAACGGCCACCGGCGCCGCAGCCCCCAGCCGGGCCGCAGGAGCGTCATCGAGCGTGACGCGAAACCGCTTGCGGGTCTGGTCGATACCGCGCTCGGGTACCACCGAAACCCCTGAGGAGTCGGTATTCACCGCGAAAAGCCCGATGCCGGCTGCGTCCTGCGCAAGCACCAGCAGGATGTCGGCGGCCGCAGCGTCGGGCACTCCCGCGATCTCGCCGCGCAGCACGATGTCGTCACGTTTCCCGGATGCCTCGACCGGGGCGTTCCCGGAATCAAGGAAGGCGACGGTAGCGATCGTCGTCCCGTCGGCGATCCCGGCCAAGATCTTGGCGGCACTGCCATTGCCGTTGCCGCCGAGTCGCGTCAAGGTGCGCGTCGCGGCGACCGCACTCGACAGCCACGGACCGGGGTGCAGGGCGGCGCCGAGCTCTTCGGCGACAATTCCGGCCTCGATCATCGTCATGCCGGCTCCGCCGTATTCCTCCGGCACCAAAAGCCCGGTTGTCCCGAGATCGGCAAGACCGCGCCAGACCGCTTCGTCGACACCCGTGGGATCGTCGAGCAAGTCGCGCACATGGCCCGAAATCGGCGCCTTCTCGGCAAGGAAGCGCCGGGTGGTGTCCCGCAGCGCGACCTGCTCGTCGGTGAGTTCGAGGTTCATTTTCGGGGCAGCCCCAGGACACGTTGCGCGGTGATGTTCTTGGTGATCTGGGTCGTGCCGCCCGCGATGGTCAGCGAGCGCGACGTGAGGCGGTAGTCGCCCCATCGGCCCTTTGCCTCGCCCGCGCCGAGCACATCGAACGCCAGGGCGGCCAGGTCTTGCCCGATCTCACCCCAGACGCTCTTGGCGAGGCTGGCCGACCCGAAAGCCGCGTTTTGAGACCCACCGTGCAGTGTCGCCGAGATCGACCGTTGGCAGAGCACTTCGAGATACTTGATGCGGACCGCGATTTCGCCAAGGCGTCGCAGCGTCCCCGGGTCGTCAAGCGCGCCGGTGTCGGCTGCGATCAAGTCCTCCACCAACTCTTCGAGCCTCACCTGCATCTCCGCGTACAACCGCGCCGCGCCGGCGCGCTCGTGGCTCAGCGTGGTGGTGGCCACCTGCCAGCCCGCATTCAGCGGGCCGAGCAACGCGTCGGCCGGCACCCGCACGTCGTGAAAGAACACATCGGCGAAGTCGGCGTCGCCGTTGAGCGTGACCAGCGGGCGGGCCTCGATGCCGGGTAACGTCATATCGACGATCAGACAGGAGATTCCCTGGTGCTTCGGGGCATCGGGATCAGTGCGCACGTACAACTGACACCACTGCGCCTCATGCCCAAGCGAGGTCCAGATCTTCTGGCCGTTGACGACGAAGTCATCACCATCAAGCACCGCGCGGGTGCGCAGCGAGGCCAGATCGGACCCCGCTTCGGGCTCCGACATTCCTTGGCACCAGATGTCGTCGGCGCGCATCATCCGGGGAAGTAGCGTTGCTTTCTGCGACTCGGTCCCATATTGCATGATGGCCGGAGCGATGTTGTTCAGCCCAATGATGTTGAGTGGCATCGGAGCCCGAGCGCGCGTGGTTTCCTCCGTGTAGACCAATTGCTCGAGAACGGTTGCCCCGCGGCCACCGTACTCCCGGGGCCAGGAGACTGCCGCCCACCCCGCGTCGGCCATCGTTCGGCTCCAACTGCGTAGCATTTCGATTGCCGCGTCGTCGCGGTCGGAGGGCCGGCGCGCGGCCACCAGCTCGTCGGTCAGGTTGGCGGACAGCCACTCGCGCAGCTCGGCGCGGAAAAGTTCTACTTCCGCTGGGTAGGCGAAGTCCACGTTATTCGACTCTGTTGTCCTTGATTCTGGCCAGTTTGGTCGGACTCTACGTCGGAGCAGATTTTTGGTCAACGCCAGATCGCGACGGGCCAGGACCGGCGCCCGTTGCGTCCCGGTTCGGGGACTCGGACCTGACTGAGTCTGGCCGACGGCTGATCTCATTGACCGCAGTAAACCCGGACCTTACGCTGGAACAGATATTTGGTCGATGAGGTCCTGTGGTGCGGAGGTCGAGCGTGGCGAATGACGCTCGCGGCGACCGTCTGCAAACTCTTGGCATGTTCGCTTCCGCGGTTGCGGGCCGACCGGTGGCGGTTGCCGAACTGCAACCCGGTGAACCCGCGTGGACGGACGGCCAGACGATTTACGTCGACGCTTACGCGCCGTTCCGCGCGAGACTCGAAGCGATTGCGGCGCAGGCGTCGATGATCGCGGCCGGCAGCCTGGATCCCGACGTCGTGCGTCCGCTGGTTCGCCACCCGCGGCTGGCCAGGCGCTACTTGGCGGTCGAGGGTCACCGCGCGCTGGTTGCCAACGCCGGGCTGTTACCGGCCTTCCTGGTGGCGACCGGCAACCGTGACATCGCGAGTCGCAGCGATTCGCCGGCGGCTTCGCTGGACATCGCCGCCGGACGGTCGGACCTCGACGACCCGGCGCCCGGATTCGGCGTCATCCGCGCGGCGAAGGTGGTGGCCGCCGGTTTCCGGGTAGCCGACCACCAGAATCAGACGAGCCCCCAACATGTCCCGCGGGGCCTTGGCGGGCAACAAGGGGACCTTGATGACGGCGAAGTCGACGATTCGAACGATCCGGACCTATTCAGCAGCCCGGTTGGCGGGGGTGGCTTCATCGGCAAGTGGCTGAAGAAGATGCTGTCGTCGGCGCGCAAAACCGGCAGCGGCGGCGGGCCGCCCGGGACGGATAACGCGACGCGCCGAACGAATTCGGGAATCCGTGGTCCATATGCCGTGTCATCGCTGGCCTCGACGTCGAGCGAGGAGGTGGACGACCGCGCAGCCCAAAGTGCCGGGGACGGTGTCACGTACGGGTATCCGGAGTGGGATGCCACACGCAAGAGCTATCGGCCCGCGTGGTGCACCGTGCGCGAAGTAGAGCCAACCATCAAGGCGTCAGCGACCCACGCGATCGACGACGCCATCGGCACGCGGCGGCCGCTGTCACGACTCGGAATGGGCCTGGACCGCCGCCACCGCCAGCCGCAGGGCGACGACATCGATATCGATGCGGCGGTCGAGGCCCGTGTCGAGGTGCGGGCGGGGTCGGTACCCGACGAGGCGGTGTACCTGGACAGCCTGCGGCGCCGGCGCGACCTGTCTGTGCTGCTGCTTCTCGATGTGTCAGGGTCGGCGGCGGAGCCGGGAACGCTGGGGCGCACGGTGCACGAGCAACAGCGAGCGGCGGTTGCCAGCCTCGCCGTTGCGCTGCACGATTTGGGTGACCGGGTCGCGCTCTACGGCTATTACTCGCAGGGTCGGCGCGCGGTGAGCATGGTGCCCGTCAAACGGTTCGAAGATCACCTGGACGCCCGAATCATGAGACGGCTGAACAGCCTGGAGCCCGGCGCGTACTCCCGCCTCGGTGCAGCTGTCCGGCACGGCTCGGCGGTCTTGGAGGCACGTGGCGGCACGTCACGCCGGCTGTTGGTTGTGCTGTCCGACGGAGTTGCATACGACCACGGATACGAGCGGGCCTACGGTGCCGCGGACGCGCGCCGCGCATTGACCGAGGCCCGCCGCCGCGGTACTGGCTGCGTATGCCTGACGATCGGCGCGGGGACCGGTGAAAGCTCTGCGCAATCGTTGCGCAGGGTGTTCGGCAACACCGCGCACGCGACGATCGCACGCCCGGATCAACTCGCCGGTGTCATCGGACCGCTATTCCGGTCCGCGCTGCGCTCAGCTCAGGTGAGTCGGGGGATCCGCCGAAGGATTTCATGACACTTTCATGACAATTGAAACAAACATCTGTTCCGGTTAGGCTCGGCTCACCGCGTTGCGGCGGTAGGCAGAAGGGAAGCTATGGCCAACGAGTTCAGGCTGGCTTCCCCGAACGGCGCGACCCCGGGGGCGGACCGGGTACGGCCGTACTACCAAACGGTCGGTAACGAAGAGGCCGTCTTCAAGGCGGCCTATCGCCAGGGTTTGGCCTTGGTCTTGAAGGGGCCGACGGGTTGCGGCAAAACCCGCTTCGTCGAGGCGATGGCCCAGGACCTCGGCCGGCCGCTGATCACCGTCGCTTGCCACGACGACCTCACCACGGCGGACCTCGTGGGGCGGTTTCTGCTGCGGGGCGACGAGACAGTCTGGACGGACGGTCCGCTGACCCGGGCGGTGCGTGAGGGTGCGATCTGCTACCTGGACGAAGTGGTGGAGGCCCGCCAAGACACCACCGTCGTACTGCATCCGCTCGCGGATCACCGGCGGCAGTTGCCTATCGAGCGCCTGGGTATCACGCTGGACGCGGCGCCCGGGTTCGGCCTGGTGGTGTCCTACAACCCCGGTTACCAAAGCGTGCTCAAGGATCTCAAGGATTCGACACGTCAGCGGATGGTTGCCATTGAATTCGGATTCCCCCCAGCCGATGTCGAAGAGGGGATCGTCGAACACGAAGCCGGCGTGGACGGTGCGACCGCGGCCGAGTTGGTGCGCTTCGGCCAGGCCATCCGCCGCCTGGAGACCGGCGGGCTGCGTGAGGTCGCATCGACCCGCGTGCTCATCGCGGCGGGCAGGCTCATCGCACAGGGGCTGAGCATGCGGGAGGCGGCCCGGGCCGCGATCGCGGGGCCGCTCACCGACGATGTGGCCGTGGGCAGGGCTCTCAACGAGATGGCCGAGGTCTATCTGGGCGCGGGGGATGGAGCCGACGATTGACGTTGCATACCGCCCCCGATACCGTCTGAGCTATGGTCTGAACAAATATTAGGTTCGACACGATTGGTGCGACTGAGTGCGAGAGAGTTTGTCAGCCGGGAGGTCATATGTCCTACGAAAGCACCGCCGAGCCGATCAAGGTCGGCTACCTGATGGACTTCAAGCTCCCGCCGGGCTTCCCCGAGGATCTATTCGCGTCGTTCACCCAGACTTTCGACCTCATCTTCGAAGAGGCGGTCGCGCAGGGCCTGATGGACCGTCCCGTACAGATGATCTATCGCGAAGTGGAGGGTCTGCCCAAGGGCTCGGTCAAGGCGGTGATCGACGCGTATGGAGAACTAGTCGACGAGGGCTGCCTGGTGGTCTTCGGTCCGAACATCACCGACAACTGCGTGCCGTTGCGGGAAGCGATCGAAGAACGATTCAAGGTTCCGGCTATCAGCGTGACCGGTACCGACGACTGGTTAGGGGAGTGGACCTTCGCATTCCCGCAGGGATCAATGACCGATGAGCCGATCTTCCTGGCCGATCTCATCGCCAAACGAGGACTCACCGAGATCGGTGTGCTGGTCGAACAGAGCCTGATCGGTGAGAGCTATCTGAAGAACCTGCGAAGTGCCTGCCGGCGCAAGGGCATTCGGATAGTGGCGGAGGTTGCAATCGCTCAGACTGCTCAGGACATCAACGCAGCGGTGCGTACGCTTCACGAGGCAAAGGCCGAGGCGATCGTCCATCTGGGATTCGGATTCGGAATTGTCTTCATCAACCCGGCGCTCGAGTCCCTCGGCTGGGACCCGCCCCGCTTCACCACCACCGCATGGCAGAACGCGTGGGTGAACCCGATCATGTGGAACGCGTTCATGGGCTGGATCGGTGTCGATCAGTACGACGAAGCGAATCAGATCGGGCAGGACTTCCTCGACACCTACGCGAAGAAGTACAACGGTAGCCGCCCCGAATTCTGCGTGACCGTCGTCAACCGCGACGTCGCCGCCACACTTGTGCGGGCGTTCACCGACGCCCATCCACTCAGCCCGCGCGGCGTCAAAGAGGCGCTGGAGCGGGTCAAGATGTTGCCCGCCGCATCGGGTGCGCCCGGCACCCGAGTCTCGTTCGGCAAGTGGACCCGGCGGGCCTGGATGGGCGCCGGCTATCTGGTGGCCCGGACCCTCGATGCCGACGGCATCAACTCGCGTCTGGTCGATCGGTTCGGAGAGGAAGGCTGACGCATGTCTACAGAACAAGCAACACCACTGCCGGCAGAGCAGAAGGCGGCCGGGAAAGGCGATAAGCGGGGCTGGGGCGGGTGGGTTGCAGGCGCGGCACTGGCCGCGTTCGTGCTCTTCTTTATCGCGAACTGCCGCACCGCGCTCGACCCGCGCGTCGCCAACCCGAACGTGCAGGGCCGGCCGCGCCCCGTCAGGTTCCTCTTCGGGTTGGACTACATCACTTTCCTGCACATTTCCACCGCCACCATGTTGCTGGTGCTGCTCGTCGTGTTCATCAGGGGTTGGCGGCGCAATCCGGGCAGTCCGGTGATGCTGATGTTCCTGTGCACCACGCTGATCGTGTGGCAGGACCCGATCATGAACTGGTCGCCGTTCGCCGTCTACAACCCCGACCTCATCCACTGGCCGGAGTCGTGGCCGTTGGTGTCGATATCGCCGAGCGTCGAGCCGTTCGTCGTATTCGGCTATGTCATGTTCTATTTCGGGCCGTACTTCCCGGCGGTCTGGATTCTCCGGAAACTGCAGGCGAAGTACGGACCCGAAGCCTTCGTGTCGCGGCGCCCATTGGTGAGCCTGGGCCTGCTGACGTTGGTGATCGGCTTCATTTTCGACGCATGGCTGGAGATCCAGCTCGTGCACGCCGGCATGTACATCTACTCCCAGGTGATTCCGTGGGGCTCGGTATTCACCGGCACGACATTCCAGTTCCCGCTGATCTGGGAGTCGTTGTCGGTCACGTTCGTGATGATCCCGGCGGCAATCCTCTGCTACCGCGACGACACCGGTAAATCGGTGGCCGAGAAGCTCACCGCGAAAACCAAGATCCTCCCGAGCCGTCCGGTGTTGGGCACGTTCCTGGTGATGTTCGCCATCATGAACGTGTCCTACTTCGCCTACGGCGCTTGGTTCGCCGCCATCAAAGTCAGCGGGGCGGCGACCTCCGTTGCCTGCCCCTGGCCGTACCCGGAGGCCAAAGTCTATGACCCCCAAGGGTATTATGAGAAGGCGGGCGCACAGGGTCCTTACTCGGTCGGCATCTGGTCGACCTGGGCGAGCGGGGAGCCGAATGGGCGGCCGCACGTGGAGCCGCCGCCGCCGGGTCAGGGCCCTTGTGCGAGCAAGAATGGCTGAGCCGCGCACAGTCGTCATCACCGGTGCGTCCCGCGGACTGGGGTTCGCGTCCGTCGTGCGGCTCTATCGCGACGGGTGGCGTGTGGTCGCGGCGATGCGGACACCCGATCGCGGGCTCCCGCTGCTCAGGGAGGCTATCCAAGACACAACGGGCGCCCGTGCAGACGATGACCGGTTGATCGGTGTGCAGCTCGACCTCCTCGACGACGCTTCGATCTCCTCGGCGGCCAAGGCGATCGAAGAATCGGTCGGTACACCCTTCGCGCTGGTGCACAACGCCGGGATCTCCTCCGCCGGAATGGTGGAGGAGACCGATATAGCGTTGTGGAACAACATGTTCGCCACTAGCATCCTGGGACCAGTCGCACTGACCCAGGCATTGCTGCCGTCGATGCGGGCGGCTGGCGAGGGACGCATTGTCCTGGTGTCCAGCGCGGCCGGCGTGCGCGGTCAACCGGCCACCGCGCCGTACTCGGCGGCCAAAGGGGCCTTGGAGCGGTGGGGCGAGTCGATGGCAGTGGAGATCGCACCGTTCGGATTGGGTGTCACGATTCTGGTGGCCGGCATGTACGACACGGACATCATCACGGACGCAGGTACCACGGATGATCGCGATTTCGGCGGACCCTACGCCCGCCTGCACAACACCATGAACACCCGCGGGCGGTTCGCGATGCGGTTGGCCAGGCCACCCGAGCGGTTCACCGACGGACTTGTCAACGCGCTGGCTGACCAGGGTCCGTTCCGCCGTCGCGGTGTGGGGGCGGACGCCTCGATGTTGCTGGCCTTCAACCGGCTCCTGCCGTCTCCGGGTATGCACCAGATGTCCCGGATCGTGCTGGGCATACCCAAACAGGGTTCGATGCGGGACGGGGCGTGGCCGTTGACGACAGCACAGAAGGCGATGGTGTTCGCCGCGAAAGTACTTCCGCCGCGGGTGTTGCAGGGCTTGGCCTCGCTGGCCATGCGCATCAAACCCGCTTCGGCGGAATCCAAGGAGGAGTAGGGGATGGAACAGCTTTTCGACGACTTGGAAGACTTCGGTTCTTTCGACGACGCGATCTCGGGTGACGTGCGTGACCCGTACACCCAGTTGGCGCGGCTGCGCCGCGAGGAACCGGTGCAGCGACTCGAGACGTCGGGAGCGCTTCCGCACGAAGAATCGCTGCCGATATTCATCGTGTATCGCCACGAGGACATCCAGCAGATGCTGCGTGACAACGAGACTTTCTCGTCGGCCGCGGTCATCGCGGCGTTCGGTCCGGTGCTGGGTGAACGTGTGATGCTCGGCATGGACGAGCCGGTCCACGGCCGACTGCGATCGTTGGTGTCAAAGGCGTTCTCGCAGAAGTCATTGGCGCGGTGGCAAGACGAATTAGTCGGCCGGGTGGCCAATAGCCTGATCGACAACTTCGCGCCTAATGGCAAAGCGGATCTGGTGAAGGAATTCACCTTCGACTATCCGAGCCAGATCATCGCGGGCTTGTTGGGCCTGCCGGAGAAGGACTACCCACAGTTCCAGCGGTGGTCGATTTCGCTGCTGAGCTGGCTGATAAACCCGGAACGGGGGCTTGCGGCCGCGGCGGCGTTGTGCGATTACTTTGCCCCGATACTCGAGGCTCGTCGCGCCGAGCCGAAGGACGACCTCATCAGCGCCCTTGGTGCGGCCGAGATCGACGGGGAAAAGCTCGCGGACGAAGAGATCTTCTCGTTCCTTCGGCTGCTGCTGCCCGCCGGTGTGGAGACGACCTATCGCTCGTTGGGCAGCCTGCTCTTCGGGCTGTTGTCGGATCCGGCTCAGTTGGGCGCGATCCGCGCGGACCGCTCGCTGCTGCCGCAGGCCATCGAGGAAGGCGTGCGGTGGGAATCGCCGCTGCTAACCATCACTCGGGTGGCGACTCGCGACACCGAGCTTGGCGGGGTGGCGATCCCGGCCGGGGCCACGGTGATGCCGATGCTGGGTTCGGCAAACCGACAGGAAGATCGCTATCCCGATCCGGACACCTTCGACATTCACCGGCAAGCCAAGGCAAATCTGGGCTGGGGGCACGGCGTGCACGTCTGCCTGGGCATGCATCTGGCCCGGCTGGAAATGCGCACCGCCGTCAACCTCCTGCTGGACCGGCTGCCGAATCTTCGGCTGGACCCCGACGGGGATGACCCGCACATTCGTGGGCAAGTTTTCCGGTCGCCGACCTCCGTACCCGTGCTGTTCGATGCCCAGTAGCAGATGCCCTGCGGAGACAGCGCTACGTTGGATATTGCCAATCGGCGGCGTTCCGGTAAGGCTCTCCATAGGGCCGCCCATCGTGCGATGGGCATCCAGTATTCTGGCGCTCTACCGCAGCGCCGCGTCTAAAGAGAGTGACAAGTATGGCTGACACTGTAAAGGTCCGGTTCGAGCCGAAGATGATGATCGACGGCAAGCTCGTCGACGGCCAGGCCGGCACATTCACCGTCCTCAACCCGGCCACCGAGGAGCCGCTCGGCGAGGTCGCGGACGCGTCGAAGGAAGACATCCATCGGGCCATCGACGCGGCCCGGCGCGCCTTCGACGAGACCGACTGGTCCACCAACCGCGAGCTGCGCAAGCGCTGCCTGCTCCAGCTGCACGACGCGATCGAGTCGGAGAAGGAAGAGCTGCGCGAAGAACTCATCCTCGAGGTTGGCGCCCCGCGCGCCATCACGTTCGGCCCGCAGTTGGATGCCCCACTCGAAGACGGGTTGAAGTACCCCGCCCGGCTGATCGACGAGTACGCCTGGGAAACCGACCTGGGTGACAAGGTAATCAGCCTCACCGGCGCCCTGACCACACGCAAGGTGTGGCGCGAGCCGGTCGGCGTGGTCGGTGCGATCGTGCCGTGGAACTTCCCGTTCGAGGTGTCCCTGAACAAGCTCGGCCAGGCTTTGGCCACCGGCAACACGGTGGTGCTGAAGGCCGCGCCCGACACACCCTTCAACGCAACCCGCCTGGGTCGGCTGATCGCCGAGAACACCGACATCCCGGCCGGGGTCGTCAGCGTCATCACCGCGTCGGATCACCTCGTGGGTGAGGAGCTCACGCTGTCGCCGAAGGTCGACCTGATCTCGTTCACCGGCTCCACGGCGGTCGGCAGGCGCATCATGGAAAAGGGCGCGGCCACCATGAAGCG
>Ga0182013_10008296_pt1 | contig 11241 bp, 8 predicted proteins | sample 612S2MmetaG_FD_120487 | JGI IMG/M metagenome (GOLD analysis project Ga0182013, IMG submission 120487) | Permafrost microbial communities from Stordalen Mire, Sweden - 612S2M metaG | ecosystem: Environmental > Terrestrial > Soil > Wetlands > Permafrost | place: Sweden: Stordalen | collected...
ACCGTGAGGTCGAGCGGCTCACCGGAGATCATCCGCTCGAGCAGATGGTCGATGATCCTGGCGGTCGCCCCCCAGATGATGTGCTCGTCGACTATGTAGGCGTCGGTCTCGAAGGTGATCCCGCGGCGTTCGATCCTGGTGGTCGACCTTCCGTCCCGGACAGCGCTCACGGGGAGCTCGAGCACCGCATCGACCTCCCGCGGGGAGAGCGTCCAAGCAAGGCCCGCCGGGATCGCCGCCACCACCGGATGGATCACATATCCCGTCACGAACGTCGAGGTTGCCGGAAGGGTCGCCAGCACGCGCGCATGCGTGCGGTCGAGTCCGATCTCCTCTTCGGCCTCCCGCAGCGCCGTCTCCGTCAGGTCGCCGTCCTGGTCGTCCTGCCGGCCGCCCGGAAACGCGATCTCGCCGGCATGGCGCCGCAGATCTGAGCGCCTGCGGGTCAGAACGACGTGTGGCTGGTGAGGCTTACCGGCGAGGAACAGCGGGACGAGCACAGCAGCCGGGATCTCCCGCGCGGCTCCCGCCCGCGACAGAGGTACGGCATCGGGTGAGTCAGGCGGCCAGGCGGACGCGCTCAACGCGCTCCTGGAACATGACCTCGCCGTCTAGCGCACGGTGCACCGGGCACTTCGCGGCGATCACCAGCAGTCGCTCGACCTGATCCTCGGGAAGATCGTCGGGCAGGCGCATGACGAGCTCGAACTTCGTCGGACAGCCGCGCTCGGCGGGGCTGTATTCGACGTCGACCTCCACGTGGCCGATGTCCCAGCCCTTGCGGGCCGCGTACATCTCCATCGTGATCGCAGTACATGACGCCAGGCTTGCGGCGAGAAGCTCCTGGGGGTCGGGCCCCATGTCATCTCCGCCCACATCGGCGGGCTCGTCGACCGTGAGCTGGTGCTCGCGCACCTGAACCGTGTGCTTGAACGACTTTCCCTCCCTCCGCGCAGCAGCTTTCATCCTTGTCAGCCCGTGGGTGTCGGTCATTTGGATCCCTTCATTTAGTGCCCCGTTGCCCCTGAAGGCATCATAGCCATGCCTTCAGCTACTCAAGCGGGTTCAGCAGCAGTCCGGTGAGGAGCTTGGGATAGAAGAAAGTGGACTTGGGCGGCATGTTCTCGCCGGCCGCGGCAACATCCCGAACCTGGTCCACCGGCGTTGGTCGCATGAGGAACGCAGCTTCGAACTCGCCCGAGGAGACCTTCGCGAGCGCCTCGGCGGTGTCACGCGCGTAGAAGAGGCCGTTGAAATGAGATATGTCGTCGTCGCTGAGGCCGAGCGCGTCCTTCAGAACCAGCGTCTCGAGAACCCCCGTGTCGAGTTCCCGGTAGGCCTGCGAGCGACCCGCGAGCGCCGCGTCCGCGATCGCCTGCTCACGCAATTTCAGCCGCAGCGGACGCCCGTGCCAGGAGTCGATATAGCCGAGCTCGAGAGGGCCGGAGCCGGGTGCCGGCGCTATCTCCTCGAGAGGCACCTCGCTGATCTCGAAGTCGCGCTCGAGCGCACCACGCAGCACGGCCCGGCGCTGATCGTCGAGTCCGCGGATGAGGCGGTGTGTGGGGAACACGGTCAGACCCGGATCCTCGAGCGCGACGAGGCACATGAGGATGTACCGGTGCTCGCCCTCCCCGCCGATCTCCTCGGCGTACGCCTGCATCGTCTCGTAGCGATGGTGGCCGTCGGCGATCAGCAGCTCGCTCCCGCGCGTGGCTGCCTGCACCGCGGCGATCGCCGACGGCTCCGCGACCCGCCAGATCCGGTGCACCGTGCCGTCGCCGTCGGTGACCTCGCCCCACGGCTCGTCCTCGGTAGAGGGTGCGAGCGCCTCCCACGCCACCTGGGCCGGGTCGGAGTACAGCGAGAAGATGGGGGAGATGTTCGCGCGCGTGGCGCGCGTCAGACGGAGGCGGTCCTCCTTCGGGCCCGGATGCGTGCGCTCATGGGGGCGCACCCTCCCAGGCCCGTAGTCCTCGATGCGAACCCGGCAGAAGAACCCGCACCTCGTGCGGGCGCGGCCGTCCGGGCCCGTGTAGTCCTGCGTGTGCGCCCAGATCGCGGGCTCGTCGTCGCGCACGAGCGCGCCGCTCTCGCGCCAGCTGCTCATCAGGGCCGCCGCAGCCTCATACGGGTCGCCGTCCGACAGGGGAAGGTCGACCGCGACGATGTTCCGAGGCGAGCGGGCGAGCAGTGCGGCCCGCTGTCCGGCGTCGATGACGTCGTACGGCGGCGCGACGAGGTCAGGCAGCGGGCCCGCGACCGAGGTGTCGTAGTGGAGCGCACGCAGCGGTTGGACGTCTGCCATTGCGACTCGGCAGGCTACCAGCGCCATCGCGGTCGGGCCGGTGCCGCCGCTGCGACTACCCTTAGCCCATCGGGGCGTGGCGCAGCCTGGTAGCGCACCTGCTTTGGGAGCAGGGGGTCGTGGGTTCGAATCCCGCCGCCCCGACTAACAAGAGACCTGCAAATGAGACAGTTTTGCCCGTCCGCACCTCGCGGTGGCCGCACCTCCGAGGTCCGTGGGTACCGCTTTTGGCTACCACTTCGCACGCTGAAAGCCACTGTTTCGCCGTTCTGGCTTCGGGCTGTGGTTCCACGGAGCAAGCGAGGTCTGGTCTCGACGAGGTCCCCGCTTTGCGCCGTGGGCGAGAGGCCCCGCCCGGTCAAAATGCGGACGGACCCGCCCGGTGTGCGCTGGCGAGGTTTGGGCGGGCCGGGTGCTGGCACGTTCGGGGCGTGAAAGTCGCGTGGACGCCGACAGCGAAAGCGACCAGCGGGACGTTTAGCTTCCCGTTGACCCGGGCAGCGGTCGTCGCGCTTTCGGGTGGTCTGGAAAGCGGGCCGTATTCGTCGCTGGCGCTCTCAGGGACGGTTACCGAGAGCTACACCAACGCCGCGAAATGCGGTGTCCCGCAAGGACGACTCGCGGTCGTCAAACCGGTCACGAAAGCCTCGTTCACCGGATCAGCGGTCGCTTTCAACTAAGGCCGCAGGACAGCGGTGCCTCATGCCAGCACGGCGTGGGGCACCAGCGGCCAGACGGTCGCGTGCCGGTGGCTCGGTGTGAGGCGCTTCTCTCTCAGTCAGCGAGCAGCAGGGCTTCGATCTTCGACCTGATGTAGAGCCTGCGACGGCCACTTTCTTCGACGGGATAATGCCCGCCGCGCCCAGTCTTCGACCGTGGACTTCGGGAACCCGAGGAGCGCTGCGACCTGCTGATCGGCGCATGGGCGCTCGTGATCTTCGGTGCACTGCTGATCGTCGTGGGGCTCGTCGCCTACACGGCTCAACAGCGGGCGGCCGGCGCCCAAACCTAGCTGCATGCTCAAGTGTGCCCGATGGCGGCTTGGCGGCGTTCAGCATGGCGCCCCGAGCTCTGCTCGTTTAGTCTTCGCCGCTCACACGGCGAACGGGGGGGTGGAGTGCGCTCCGGCTGTCGTAAATGCAAGCCACGTGCAACTCGGTGCGTACTGCGACGCCCAGGGACCACGCCGTGAGCGGAGATGCAGGGTGAGGCAGCGAAAAGAACGGATCAGGGGATTGGACGTGGACAGGCTCAGGCTGATTGTTACGGGAGGCTGCAGAGGCGTGGGATCATCACGCGCGCTCTCGCCAACGGGACTGTCGGGCGGACGTTCAGTCGGCAAACTCACACGACCTGGCCGGATCCGGTGTTGGATAATCCTGACGGCGACCCTTGCCATCGCAGGGGCAGCGACCTTCGCGCCTGGTGCGCAGGGGCGGGAGCGCGCAACCGTGACCGGAGTGCACACGATCACGGCAAATGGGCGGATCGGGTCACTGCAGCTCGGTAGCTCGACTGTGGCCACAATCACGGGTGCTCTGGGCCCCGCCGAAGGCGAAGCAGAAGGAAACTTCGGCGGTCCGGGCGCCAATTACCTGGGTCTCGGATATGAATGCGAGCCAGAACTGCGAGGCGAGCTCCGCTCGATCGGGTCCGAAGGACCTCCGTACTGCCACACGATCTACTACATCGACATGGCAACGGAAGTACTGGGGGGCTTCTGGACGATCTCTAGACACTACGTAACAAGTCACGGCACAAGCGTTGGCACATCGGAGCAGCTCGCGTCGCGCCGCGAGCATCATTCGGCGGTTATCGGGTGCCTCTCAGGGATCAGCGAGCTGAATCGCAGCGTCTTCCTCTACCTCGAAATCCGTGGAGGGGCAACCAGGCCGCCTGCTCACCAGGACGAAGCATCCCGTCTGGTAGGCGGACGAGTAGCCAGCATCGCGATCGAAAGCCGACGGGACGAAGTCGGCGTCCTCTTCTGTTAGCGGGCTCGCGGACCGGCGGCACCCGAGAGACGCCCGAGCACGGCCATCGGCACCTGCCGTGTCACGTGTCACGGCACCAACACGTCAGCTATGTCGGTCGGTGGCTTGGTGACTGCCACACGCGATGAGCGGGCTGAACTAGACGAAAGGACAGTGCGGGCTCCTTTGCGGGGCAGCCGCGCCGCCGCGGTTACCCAACGTCACAATTCTTCAACGTCAGCAGCCGGGCACGCTCGGGTCGACGAAGGGTGTGCCCAAAAGGCTGCCCGAGGTCTCGCCGTTGTTATAAAAGGCGTCCGCGGACGCGTAGTAGGCGTTGTTCCACGGGCTCGACGCAATCCTGTACCACCACGTGTTGCCGTCGGCGACGCGGAAGCCGCTCAGAGCGCACGTGACCTGCACTGTCGTGTTAGCGGGAACCGAGGGGCCCTGGGTTCCGCCAGCGTTCGTGTAGTCGGTCCAGGTGTGCGTCACGCCGCCCGCTGTCTCTGCGAACGTCGGCGTCGCGGCTTCTTTTTCGACTTTGACGCCGCCGGGTCCTCCGTTGTTGTTGATTGTGATCCGCCGGTAGTCGCGCGTCCCGGTGAGTTCACCGCGGTCGTTCAGAGCGATTGCAGCGATGTTGACGGTGCCCCACTGCGCATTGCCCTGGTCGGGGACCGAGGCTGTGTTCCATTCCAGTGCCCAGCTGCCTGACTGCAGCGTCGCGTTGCCGACCGGATGCCACCCGAGGGTCTGGGCGTTCGTGGGTTCCGTCGCATAGTAGGCCTCGAACGCGACGCCGCTGACGTTCTGCGCAGCGGCCTCCAGCGTGATCTTGCCGCTGACAGTGGAGTTGAATGCCGGGGCCGTGATCTGCACCGCGCTCGAGATCAACGGGCCGGTCGGCGCCGGCGGTGGCGGGATCCTCCCCGGCCAGGATACAGGAGGGTAGGCCCAGCCTCGATAGAGCGTGCTCCAGTATCGGCTCTTGGTGATGTTCGTGATCTGGACGGTTGCGAGTGCAGAGATCATCTTGCCTGCGCCGAGCGAGAGACCCACGTGACCGTAGCCGTCATTGGAGCTGTCGGGCCCGAAGAAGATCAAGGCGCCGACGGGAGCGCCGTCCGGAGAGGACGTGCGGAGCGGGAGGTGCTGTGCCGCGATCGCTGCCGAGGGGTAGATGTATCGGGTGCCGAAGGACTCCTCGACGAACCGCTCGCACCTCCAGGCCCAGATAGCGCTGCCGAGTTGGGTTCGCGCCCACGCCACCGCTGTTGCCTGGCCCTCTCCCGCCCCTCCGCCAAGTCCGCCGCCATCGGCGACTTCGGTAGGTGTCAGGGCTGCACCTCCCTGCTCGTTGATGCTCTTCGACGGACGTCTGACGCCCTTCGGCACCGGGACACAGCCGCGGGGGAGGCCATGTGAGTTGCAGTCATGGACAGGTTTGCTTGTCGCTAGGCGGGCCGCTGCGCCATCGGGCTGCCAGAGCAAGAGAACTGACGCGAGTGCTGACAGGACCAGCACGAGGTGGCGGCCGGTTCGTGACGGCGAGACGCCGGTCGTCCGGCGCTTGGACAGCAACCTGTCACTAGTACACATCGGCCGTTGAGTCTACGGCATGCAGCAACGCGGAATTACTGCTGTCCGCCGGTCGTCCCGCCCACCGCGTCAGAGATCTCCGTGACGCCGCGGTCGTCGTCAACAGCCACCGAGGTTGCCGGGACCGGGTGCCCGGTGCGCCGGGATGGAACGCCGAGGGCGGTGGCTGCGTCGGCCGCGAGCGCACCCGCGCTCGGATGACGCTCTGATGTTGCCAGAGCCATGCCACGCGCTATGACCAAGTCGATCGCGGCAGGTAGCTCGGGGCGGATGCTCGTGGGGGAGGGACGCGGAGCATGCAGTTGCGCTGTGATCGTCGCGAAATCGTGCTCGCGAGGAAACGGCACGCTTCCCGTAAGACAGTGGTACAGGACCGCGGCGAGAGCGTATATGTCAGCCCGATGGTCGACCTCACGGCCTTCTAGCTGCTCCGGGGCGAGGTAGTCGAGCGTGCCAGCCCAGCCATCCGGCTGTGTCAGCTGGTCCCCCTGGGCCATGCTCTTCGCGAGCCCGAAGTCGGTGAGCAGGGCCTGACGGGTGTCGTCCGCTCGCAGGACGATGTTCGCCGGCTTGACGTCTCGATGCACCAGCATCTGGGCGTGGGCCGCATCTAGCGCTCCGCCGATCTGCTCGACCACCAGCGCCGCGTCGGCTGGGTCGAGCAACCCCGTGGCACGCAGAACGCTTGCGAGGTTGACACCCTCGATGAACTGCATTGCTAGGTACAGCAGCCCGTCATCCTCGCCTGCGTCAAGCACGGGGATGACGTTCGGGTGGCTGACTGCGGCGGCGAGTCGCGACTCGCGCTCGAACCGGGCTCGAAACACGTCCGATTCGGCCAAGTCGGGCCTGATGAGCTTCAGCGCAACGGGGCGATCGAGGTGCAGTTGTGAGGCTCGGTAGACCACGCCCATCCCTCCTCGGCCGATCTCCTGCTCGATGAGGTAGCCCGCGATGACAGTTCTTGCGTTGAGCAATCCGGACGTCCCGTCCTGCGCGTGGAGCACACGGTCCACTACCTCCGGCGCGGACGCGGCGAAACGAATTCTGAGCTCGCGCCGTTCGCGCCGTCCAAGTGCCTCGGCGAGAAGCCATGCCGCCAATGTTGCGAGACCCACGGTGAGTAGCCCGGCCGTGTAATCGAGGACCACACCGTTGTTGAAGGCGATCTGCGTGCCGACCGACCACGCCGCCACGACTAGAGCGCCGACGCCCAGAACGACAGTCGCCTCGGGCGCGCCGGCATAGGTCTCACGGGCGTCCCGCCCCTTTGCGCGTCGCCATGCCCAGCTGGAAGCGAGCAGCAGCAGCGGCACAGTCAACGCCAGCCCGAGCAGGGTCGCCGCCATCGCGAGCGATGGAACCTCGCGGAGCGGGAATCCCGCGAGCGCCGTCGCGATCGCGTCTGCCTGGATTTCAGGGCCGGCCATGCCGGCGCCCACTGGCGAGCGGTGGATGTCCTGAAGCACCGGCGCGGTGGGGCCGACGACGACGATCCTCCCGCGGACGGCGCCTGGATCGAAGTGGCCGGCGAGAACTTCGGCGAACGAGAGCGAAGGGACCGTCCCGGGTGGCCCCGGGTAGTCGATGAGGGCTCCCGAGGGTGGGCTTGGCGCGACAGCCGGCGTGTAACTCTGCGCGGATGCGAGAGCGAAGCTGGGGATTCCGCCGAGGCCCGACGGAAAACGCCGAACGGCGCCGTCACTGTCGAGGTCGAGTAGCGTCACGCCCGGTCGGACGCCAGCGCTCGCGAAGGGGACTCGCCCCACCAGCGGTGCCGTCCCGCCTCCGGTTTCGACGGCTGTCACAGAAACGACCGCGTGTCCGGACCGGCTCAGGGCGTGTGCGAGACGGAGGTCGGCAGACGAACTGGTACTCGGGCGCTCCAGCGCAAAATCGAAGGCGATCACTCTCGCGCCGGCTCGAGTCAGGTGTTCGACCACTTCGGCGTCGAGCGAACGGGGGAGGGGCGGCAGCGGAAGGCGGCGGTAGCTCTCGGTGTCGAGGGCGACGATTGCGATGCTCTTGGAGGGCGCCTGGTCACCGCGCACCGCAAAGCGAGCGTCGACACTCCTCTGCTCGAGCCAGCCCAGGGCACCGAGTTCGTGTGTGAGGATCCCAACGGCAGCGGCGAGGATCCCCGCAGAAAGGAGAAATGCCAGCTGCCTTCGGTGTGCTCGCAAGGACACAAAGTTCAGGGTAAACGCTGGACGCTCCGTGGATCGTGGCGCGAAGCTGGGCGGCGTCGCGATCGATGGCACCTCGCACCGTTGGGCCGTACTGCGCTTCTGAGGACTTTCGGAGGGCCGAATTGTCAGACTGTTCGCAAACGGTCAACCACGATGCCTGTCCAACTTCCCGACGACGGCGATCCGCTCGGTCCGCATGCGCTGTCAGCGGCCGACCTCAAGACCCTTCTGGCAGCCGAGCGCACCGGGTCAGCGTTCATCGCCTACCGTGACCATGCGGGTCGGCTCTGCCTTCTTGACGTGGCCGCCGGTGAGGAGACCAAGACGGTGGGTCGGCGCATCGAGACCGACCTCTCGATCACCTGGGACGTTCAGGTCTCAGGCGTCCACGCGGAGCTCGAGATGGTGGGCGGCGAGCTGACGATCGCGGACGACGGCCTCTCGACCAACGGGACCTTCGTCAACGAGAAGCGGGTGAATGGACGCCAACGCCTGCGCGACCGCGACCGGATCCGCGTTGGGCGCACCATTCTGGTGTACCACGATTCCGTCGCGGCGAACGCCAGCGCGACGATCGCAGCAGCCAACGGGCCCGAGGCCCTGAAACTAAGCGAAACCCAGCGCCGAGTGCTCGTCGCTCTCTGCCGGCCGTTTCGAGATGGCGGCTTCGCTACGCCGGCAACCAATCAGGAAATCGCCTCCGAACTGTTCCTCAGCGTCGACGCCGTCAAGATGCACCTGCGCGCCATGTTTGCGAAATTCGAGCTCGCTGACCTGCCGCAGAACCAGAAGCGCGCCAGGTTGGCTGAGTCCGCTCTGCAGTTCGGCGTCGTCACAAGCCGCGACCTCTCGTAGCCACGTCCGTCCCCCAGCGCCGGTCCTCATCCCGGCACGCCGGGTCGTCTGGGGGCCAAGTGCCGTGCCCGACAGGCGGACGGCGCCTGCACTGCGGGGGACCGCCATCGTTGATGCGCTCACCGCTCGCCGCGGTCATGGGCAGGTGAGCGAAAGCTAACCCTAGGGTTGGTGGTCCGGGCTGCGCATCGAGGCGAAGCTTGCAGCATCAACTTAATCGCGATGCGAGCACGCGGCATCGTCCGGACCGAAGGAGAATCATCATGGAGCCCAGCGCAACATCAACGCAAGTGTCGTCTCATCCCCTCCAGGGTTGCCGGCGAGGCGCCCGTTGGCTTGTGCTCGCGTCCGTCTCGACGATCGCGTTTGTCCTGAGCATCGCCGCCAGCGCAGGTGCGTACACGGGCCAGGCCATTGTGAACGCCGCAGCGTCGATGCACGGCAAGGCGTACTGCTTTGATGGGGGTACCTACACCGGCCCGACACACGGTGACGGGGGTGCCGGATGCAACGGCTCGACGCGCGGGTTCGACTGCAGCGGCCTCGCTCTCTTCGCCGTCTATCAGGGGACGGGGGGCGCGGTGCGGCTTTCCCACAAGGCGAGTTCAGAGGCGTTCCATGCCGGTGGTCAGTTGATCTCAAACCAGTCGGCGCTGGAGCCCGGTGACCTGGTGTTCTTCGGTGGCGGGTCGCTCGCCAGAGCCGTCCATGTCGCCGTCTACGCGGGCGGCGGCCAGGTGTGGGTTGCAGAAGATTACGGAATACCGGTACGGCTTCAAACGCTCCGCTGGATAGAGCACGGTCTTGCGTTCGACGGCGGCGTGCGGTACTGGCACGAATCGAGCGCTTCCCCCGCTCCGACGAGCCCCAGTCCCACAGGCAGCGACGGGTCTGCCCCGGCCCCTGCCCCGCCCACCTCGGGTGGTGGTGCAGGCGAAGCCGCGCCGGCCCCGACCTACGCCGAGACTCCGGGGGGCGCCGTGCACACGTGGACCGACTTCGCCGACGCGGGCGGGGCGCAGGGCCCCTCGATACCGTCAAATGCGACCGTCCAGATCGCGTGCAAGGTCAACGGCTTCACCGTCGCGGACGGCGACACGTGGTGGTACCGAATCGCCTCAAGTCCGTGGAACGGCAACTACTACGGTTCTGCCGACGCGTTCTACAACGATGGCGCGACCTCCGGCAGCTTGCTCGGGACACCCTTCGTCGACCCGAGCGTCCCCAACTGCTGACGCAGATCTGCCTCGCTCGGGACCGGGGAGGCACACCCCCGGTCCCGAGCGTGGCAGAACCAGCATCCGCAGTGCTCCGCAAACCTCGCTCGCGAAAGGCGCCGACAATGGCATCCGCTGATACTTTGGTTCACGCTGCGCCGGGCGCCGCAAGTCCGGTGGAAACACAGATTGGGGGGATCATGGCCCGGCGCGACACGGCCGAGGACGCCGTCACGAGTTCTAGGACCGCGGTCATGGCCTCGGGGATGCCACGGATCGCGCCGGCTCTGTTGCTCCTGGCGTTGGCGGTCTCGCTGTGGGCGGCGGCGAGCGCGTCCGCAGCCACGAGACTCTGTGACGGATACGCGGCGTGCTCGACCGGTGGGTACACGACACACGGGTATCCGAGTCATGAAGCGACGTCCTACTGGGGCATGGAAGCGGGCGACGAGTGCACGAACTACGCGGCGTATGTCGAGTCATCGGTATACGGCGTGCCGACACCCGGCTACCGACTGGGCAATGGCGGCGAATGGGCGGGCACGGCTGCGGCGCACGGGGTCGAAGTGAACGGCACCCCAACAGTCGGGTCAGTCGCAGAGTGGAATGCAGGCGACTATGGCATGGGCGAATACGGGCACGTGGCGATCGTCGAGTCGGTGGGGCCAGGCGACAGCTACATCGACGTTTCGCAGCAGAACATCTTCACCGACGCGAACGGATACGACTGGGAGCAGATACCCGCCGGGCAGTCCTCCGGTGCGTGGGAGCCATGGCCGAACCACTTCATCCACTTCAACGGAGCGGGCGGCGGCGCCCTGGCGGAAGGCTCCTTCGTCAGCTATCAGGGCATGGTCTACCGCATCGCCGGCGGTGCCCCGCTGTACGTAAGCAACTGGAATAACGTCGGCGGTCAGCAGCCGACGCAAGCGCTCACGTCGGCTCAATGGGCCGCCCTGCCTGCGGTGCCCCGCAACGGGACTCTGATCGGTGATTCGGCGAACGGCATGGTTTATGAGATTGCCGGTGGTGCCCCGCTGTATGTGAGCAACTGGGCGGCTATAGGGGGTTCGCGGGCGACGGTCACCGTCGATCAC
>Ga0182013_10008297_pt1 | contig 11241 bp, 8 predicted proteins | sample 612S2MmetaG_FD_120487 | JGI IMG/M metagenome (GOLD analysis project Ga0182013, IMG submission 120487) | Permafrost microbial communities from Stordalen Mire, Sweden - 612S2M metaG | ecosystem: Environmental > Terrestrial > Soil > Wetlands > Permafrost | place: Sweden: Stordalen | collected...
CCGCGGCACGACGATGAACGGGTGTCCCGCGTAGATCCGCGCGAGCGCCCGCTGGTTCTGGGCCTCGAGCTCGTAGTCGAGCTCCTCACCGACCCGTTCGCGAATCTCGCCGGCCACGGCCTTGGCGTCCATCCCGGGCGCGATCCGCTTGAAGACGCGCATCAGGATGTCCATGTTCTGCAGGTCGGCGCGGACCGCGTCGTCGACGCCGGGGTACTGGACCTTGACGGCGACCTCCATGCCGTCCTCGCGCAGCCGCCCGCGATAGACCTGCCCAATCGAGGCGGCGGCGATCGGCTCCTCGTTGAGCTCGGAGAAGATCGCCGTCACCGGCTCTTCGAGGTCGCGCTCGATGACCTGGCGCATCTGCTTGAAGGACACCGTCGGCGCCGCGTCGCGCAGCTTGGCCAGCTCGCGCTGGAACTCCTCGCGGTGCTCCTCGGGGACGAGCCCGGCGTCCAGAAACGACATCACCTGGCCGACCTTCATCGCGGCGCCCTTCATCGTGCCCAGCACAGCCACGACCTGCTTGGCCGTTTCGAGCTGGCGGCGCGAGGTCGCCGCGCGGGCCTCCTCGTCGGTTCGCGTCAGGTTCGCCGCCCTGGTGCCCAGCCGCTTGACGGCCTCGCTCGCGGCGAGTGATGCGACCGCCGCGGTGCGCTTGGCGCGCGATGTCGGGATCGCTTCCTCGTCGGGGGGCACGCGGCTCATGCTAGAGCCGCCCGCCGGTCAGCCTCCCGGCGTCACCTGCGAGCCGGGCACGATGTCGTCGCTGCCGTCGGCCCACCGCACCCAGGCCTTGGTGCCCCCGTCGTAGTCGGGCCCGAGCAGCACCAGGGTGGCCCGATCGCCGAGGGCGGTGCACGGCGCGTCCCCCTCGGGGTCCAGGCCGCGCCAGATCCTGACGAACGGATTCTGCTCGAGCTCGCGCGCGACGGTCGTCGAGTCGGCGTGTCCGGGTTCGATCACGGTCTCCGGCGCGAGCGCCAGCAGCGTGTCCATGATCGAGCCGCGCAGGTCGTCGATCGTCGTGTGGCCGGGTGCGCGCACACCGCCGACCGATCCGCGGAACAGCGTGTCGCCGGTGAACACGCGCGGCGTCTCACCGGGACCCTCGACGAGCAGCGAGAGCATCCCCGCCGTGTGGCCGGGAGTCGCGAGCGGCGTGACGGTCAGCGTGCCGAAGTGCAGCCGCTCGCCGGGGAGCAGCGGATGGATCGACTCCGGGGCGACGTCACCGGCGCCCGCACCGGGGACCAGCTCCCGCTCGGCCGGGCTGGCGAGCACGATCAGCCCGGGCCACCGGTCGAGAAGCAGCGCGAGGTCGCACACGTGGTCGTAGTGGTGGTGGGTCAGCAGCACGTGCGTGGGATGCAGGCCGTGCTTCTCGGCGCCGGCGATCAGCGGCGCGACCGGCCCGCCGGCGTCCACGAAGAATGCCGGGCCGCCGCGGCCGTCGGCGATCAGGTACGTGTTGGAGACGAACTGCGGGTGGGTCGAGCGCTCGATCAGCATCGGCGGGATCCTTTCACGCGGACGCGGTCGGCGGCCTCGAGAGCGACTGCAGGTACGCGCTGGTGCCGATGTCCTCGCGCCACTCGAGCGCGGGGACGCGCCGGGCGCAGGCGATCAGGCGCTCGCGGCACTGCTCGAGCGACGGGCCGCTCGTGGTCAGCGCCAGCGCACGGGAGGTCCCGACCGTTCGGTAGCGGCCGGGGGCGATCTGCACGGTCGATGAGAAGTGGACGGCGACGCCCTGCGCTTCGCAGCCGGCGACATCGAGGTCGAACTCGATCGGCTCGCCGCCGCGGCCGAGCGCGTAGTCCGGCGAGACGAGGTAGAGCACCAGCGAGGCCTCCTGCGCGAGCGGCACGTCCGCCGCCGTGAGCCGGCGCTCCGTGATCGCGCGCATCGCGTCGGTCCAGCTGCCGCGCAGCAAAGCCATGATGTTCATGCACTCCGGGTCGCCGAAGCGGGCGTTGAACTCGATCACCTTCACGCCGTCGGGCGTGGCGAAGAAGCCGCTGTTCATCACGCCGCTGAAGTGCCGCCCGTCGGCGCCGAGACGCGCGACGACCGCCTCGATGATCGCCGCCGCCTCTTCGTAGTGGCGCTCGGTCATGAACGGCAGCGTGCGCGAGGCGAGCGAAAGCGAGCCCATGCCACCGGTGCCCGGGCCGCGGTCGCCGTCGTAGCGGTACGGAAAGTCGTAGGTCGCCGGCGGAAACACGACGGTCCGGCCGTCGCTGATCGCCTGGATCGTGAACTCGGCGCCGTCGATCCGCTCCTCGACGAGCACCGCGTTGCCGGCGCCCCCGCCGGCGAGCAGCGAGAGCGCGTACTCGAGCGCCGCGTCGTGGTCCGCGAGGTGCGGGCCCATCACCTTCACGCCCTTGCCGCCGGTCAGGCCCGTCGGCTTGACTGCGACCGGGGTGTCACCGAACGATGCGATCGCCGCGCGCGCTTCGGCTGCGTCGCGGGCGATCCGCAGGCGCGGGATCGCCGACGGCGAGACCTCGGCGAGCAGTTCGCGCGCGTAGACCTTGTTCCACTCGATCTCGGATCCCGCGGCGGTCGGCCCAACCGCGTCGATCCCGCCTTCGCGCAGCTTGTCGACGACACCCGCGGCGAGCGGCTCATCGGAGCTGACCATCGCGAGCTCGACGCCGCTGGCGGCGGCGAAGTCCGCGATCGCCTGCCCGTCGCAGACGTCGCCGACGAGGTAGGCGCCGCCGCTCGCCTGGACCTGGGCGACGATCGACGGGTTGGCGTGCGCGAGCACCGCATAGAGCGTCGAGTCGGCGGCCATCGCCCGGGCAAGCGCACTCTCGCGGCCGCCGTTGCCCACGATCAGGGTCCTCACGGCGCAGCAGTCTATGGGCAGGCCGCCGGGACCGGCCGGCGATGCGCCGCGCCGGCCCCCGCCGCGCTACGCTCGGACCGCGATGAGCGACACCGGCAAGGTCGCAAAGAACCTCGAGCGTTTCGTCCAGGCGCTGAACGCCCACGAACGCGAGAACCCGACCCACACGGCGTACGGGATCGGCTTGGCGCACTTCGACCTCGAGCGCCTCGGCTTCGAGGAGGGCGAGGAGATCCTGCCGGGCATCCGGATCGAGGTGGACGGCGGCGTCAGCGGCAACTTCCGGATCCTCTGCGACGGCGAGCACGACGGCGAGGGCGCGCAGGAGCGCGAGGAAGAGGTCGTCGAGGCGGTCTCGACGCAGTCCGTGCCGGCGTTCGGCGGCGAGCGCTAGCCCGCGGCGATCCGGGCCCGGGTCTCGGCGACGAGCCCTTCGATCGTCGGACACTCCAGCCCGTGGCGGGCGGCGGCACGGAGCACCGCGCCGGGAATCGCATCGAGCTCCGGCTCGCGGCCGGCCGCGATGTCGCGCTGCATCGAGCTGCCTAGTGTCGCGTGCGCGGCGTCCAATTCGCGCATTGCCTGCTCATCGGGGATGTCGGCCCCTTCGGCACGCGCGACGGCGGCGCCCTCGCGGATCGCCGCTTCAAGGATCGCGCGCCGCGCCGGGTCCTCGCGAATTGCGCCGAGCTCGACGTCCCAGGCGCTGGTCGTGCACGCGAGGGCGTTCAGGCGCACGAGCTTGGCCCACATCACCTGCGCTTCTGTGGCCACGACGCGCGCGGGTATCCCGGCCGCTGAGAGCTGCGCGGCGAGCTGCTCCATTTTCTCCTGCAGCGCCGGCGAGCCGGCCATGTCGACCCGCAGGAACGGGCTGGTGTGAACGACGGTTCCCGGTGCAGGGCGGTCGGACTCGACACGGATCGCCCCCGCGAGCACCGTCTCGGGGGCAAAGTGTTCGCGCAGCAGCGCGAGGTGGTCGAGGCCGTTGAGCAGTGGAAGCACCAGCGGCGGCCGGCGGCGGATGCGCTCGATCGCCTGCTCGAGCCCGACGGCCTTCGTCGCGATGATCAACGCATCGACGTCGCGGTCGAGGAGCGTCGTGGCGGCGGGGTGCGCGACGAACGCACCGAGATTGACGCTCTCGACGTGGATCCCGTCGCGCTCGATCACCTCGACGGTGCTCTCGCGCGCGATCACGGTCACGTCGCCGCCGGCGCGTGCGAGCGCCGCGGCGATCAGGCCGCCGACGCCGCCCGGTCCGAGCACGGCAACGCTCAACGCCATCTGCGACCCCGGCTCACGCGGCGAACGCCAGTCACGCCCGGCCCGCCGCTCATCCGAGGCCGAGTACGCCGGGGTTCATGATCTGCGCTGGATCGAGCTCGGCGCGTCCCGCGGCGAGCAGCCGCGCAAACAGCTCGGGCCGCTGGCGCGTGTACCAGGGCACGTGATCGCGGCCGACGGCGTGATGGTGGGTGATCGTGCCGCCGGCGAGGATGATCGCGTCGCTCGCGGCCCGCTTGACGTGCTGCCACTGCTCGACCTCCTCGCCGCGCACCGCGGGCGCGACGACGGTGAAGTACGGCGCCGGACCGTCCGGGTAGACGTGCGTGAATCGGCAGTTCACGCGCCCGCCGGTGACGCCGCCATCCAAGAGCGCCGACTGGACCGCTTCGCGCACGCCGCGATGCAGCGCGTCGAAGCGCTCCCAGGTCACAGCCGTCTCGAAGGTCTCGGCGAGAACGCCGGCCATCACGAGCATGTCGCGCAGGTACGGCGCCTGAAGGAACGCGCCGCGCCACGTCTCGACCGCACCCTCTCCGCCCGAGCGCTCGGCCTCGATTTCGCCGCCGTGCTCGGCGCAGATCACGAGTGCCCGCGCCATCTCCGCGTCCGGTTCGTGGTCCGCCGACTCGAAGCCGACGATCAGCTTCGCCCGCGAGCCGTCACCGGCGCCGGTGAGCGCCGCCTCGCCCGCATCGAGCAGGCGGCAGTTGGCCGGCTCGAGCCCGGACTGCGCCAGCTCCCGCACGCATTGCACGCCGCGCCCGAAGTCGGCGAACGCCACCGCACGCGAGCTGCGAAACGTGGGGCGCTCGCGAACCCGCACCCAGGCCTCGGTGATCACGCCAAGCGTCCCCTCCGAGCCGAGCAGCAGCCTGTCCGGGCTCGGACCGGCGCCGGAGGCGGGCAGGCGCCGTGACTCCCAGAGGCCCGCCGGACCGATTGCGCGCACCGACTCGACGAGATCGTCGATGTGCGTACGCAGCGTCGCGAAGTGGCCGCCGGCGCGCGTCGCGACCCAACCGCCGAGCGTCGAAAACTCGAAGGACTGCGGAAAGAAGCGCAGCGTCATGCCGTGCTCGCCAAGTTCGCGCTCGAGCGCCGGCCCGGTCGTGCCGCCCGCGATCCGGGCGGCCCGCGAGACCGGGTCGAGCTCGCGGACGCCGCTCAGGCGTGCCGTGTCGAGCGAGACGACGCCGGCGTAGCCCGCGCCGACCCGCGGCGTGACGCCGCCGACCACCGACGTCCCGCCGCCATAGGGAACCACCGCGATCCGCTCCGCCGAGCACCACTCGAGCAGTCGCTCGACGTCGCGCTCATCGGCCGGCGTCGCGACGAGGTCCGGGGCATCGTCGAATTCGCCGCGCATGCCGCGCACCACGTCGCAGTAGGACTTGCCGAGGGCGTGCCGCGCCCGTTCGTGGAGGTCGCTGCTGAGCAGCCCCTCGAGCGGCGCCGGAGCGGCAATCCGCGGCGCGCCGATCCGCGCGCGCTCAAGCGGGAGCGGGGCCTCGACGGCGCTCACCGCGACGCCCGTGCGCTGCGTGATCAGCGCCGCGCCGGCCTGGACATCCTGGGCTGCGGGCGCTCGCTCCTCGGGGCCCCAGCCCCAGTGCTTCAGTCGAGACACCGCCGCGAGTCTAAGGATGCGGCGACGGCGCTGCCGGGTCACTAGCCTTCCGTGACGTGGCCGACCCCCAAGCCGACACGTCCTCAACGCCCCGGCTGCTCGCCCGCGGCCCGTGGGCACCCGCCGACGTCCACGCCCACTGGAAGGACGAGCACTTCGAGCCGAGCGACGAGCTCTCCCGCGCGGCCGACGTCGCGATCCGGGAGCTACGCGAACGCGGCTCGCCGAGCCACGACGGCCTCTCGGGGCGCCTCGCGTCGTTCGAGCAGCGCGACGGACAGCTCGAGGTCGAGCTGCAGCCGCTGCGCTGGTCGCTGCGCCTTGCGGGCGACGCGTGCGGCTCGATGGCCGCGCTCTGCGTCACGCGCGACGCGGCCGGCCGCTGGCTCGCCGGGCGTCGCGCACCGTGGGTGGCCTCGTGGGCCGGGCGGTGGGCGCTCGGCGCGGGCGGCGCGGTCGACCTTGGAGAGAGCCCTGCGGAAACGCTTTCGCGCGAGCTGCAGGAGGAGTGGTCCGTTCAGGCCGCGAGCCTGCAGGGCGAGGCGCTGATCGCGATGCCGCGCGGGATGGTGATGTTCGTCGGCCAGGCGTGGCTGGCGCCCGGCGACGAGGCGCGCGTCGCGGCGGACGCCGAGCACGACGAATGGGCCTGGTGGCCTGCAGACATCGACAGCTGGCCCCGCGAGGGCGACGCGCTGCGGGCGATCGCGGCGCTGCTTTGACCGTGATGAACGAACCGGCCGCCGAGCCCTCGGTCGGCCCGTTCACCTACGGGCGGCTGAAGGCCACCTCGTACTTCCATTCGTGTGTCTACCTCGGCCTGCTGGTGTGCGCCTTCGCGCTGGGCAAACCCGAGCCGCTGACGACGATCTTCGGTTACGCGCACGGTCTGATCTGGATCGGGATGTCGCTGCTTTGCATCTTTGCCGCCCGGATGCGTGTCGTCCCCCTGAAACTTGCGGTTGCGGTCGCCGTGCTCGGTGGAATCGGGCCGTTTTTTGGCAGCTACGAGTTCCACCGTCAGGAGAATCGCCGCCCGGGGGCACCGCAGGCGCCGCCGACCAACGGATAGGCCGCACGGTCGCGCGGACAGCGCGATAGAGTGAACTATCGATGGCTTCTCCCACCACGGCGCGACAAATAATCGACGTCGTGACCCCCGCGGCCGGCGAGTCCGTGACCGAGGGAACCGTTCTCGAATGGCATGTCACGGTCGGCGATGCGATTGCCGTCGATGAGACAATCGTTGAGATCTCGACCGACAAGGTCGACGTCGAGCTGCCCGCACCGGCGACCGGCACCGTAGTCGAGCTGCTCGTCGCCGAGGGCGACACCGTCACCGTCGGCCAGGTGATCGCCCGGATCGCCGTCGCAGACGAGACCGAGCCGCAGAACGGAGCCTCGCCCAATGGCCACGCCGCGCCCGACGCGCCGGCCGCCGACAGCGGCGAGCTCGTCGATGTCATCACGCCCGGCGCCGGCGAGTCGGTCACCGAGGGCACGATCCTCGAATGGCACTTCAAGGTCGGCGACGCGATCGCCGTCGACGAGACGATCGTCGAGATCTCGACCGACAAGGTCGACGTCGAGCTTCCCTCGCCGGCGAGCGGCGCCGTTGCCGAGCTGCTGGTCGCCGAGGGCGACACCGTCACCGTCGGTCAGGTGATCGCGCGAATCGCCGCCGGCGCTCCGGCCGCCGACGCGGCGCCGGACGCGGCGTCCTCGGACGGCCACGGCGGCGCCCCTCAGACCGTCGACGGGCACAACGCCACCCCGGTCGCGACCCGCGCCGCGGCGGTCGAGGGAATCGACCTCGCCGCCGTTACAGGCAGCGGTCCCGGCGGCCGGATCACCAAGAGCGACGTGCTCTCGGCCCAGGCCGGGCCTGCCCCCGAGGCCGCCCCGCTGCGCGGCGGCGCCGCCGCACTGGCGCGGCACATGGAGGCTTCGCTGCAGATCCCGACGGCGACCAGCTTCCGCACCTTCGCGGTCACGACGCTCGAAGGCCGGCGCCGCGAGCTCAAGGATTCGGGCCTGCGGATCTCTTTCACCCACCTGATCGCCTGGGCGATCATCAGGGCCGCGGCGCAGATGCCGACGATGGCGATGCACGTCGACGCGGACGGGGAGCAGCTGGTTCGGATCGACGACGGCCAGGTCAATCTCGGCCTCGCGGTCGACGTCGAAAAGAAGAACGGCACGCGCACACTGATGGTGCCGGTGATCCGTGGCGCCGACCGGATGCCGTTCGACGGCTTCGTGAAGGCCTATGACGAGCTCGTCGAGAAGGCCCGGACGAACACACTTGGCGCCGACGACCTCGTCGGCGCGAACATCACGCTGACCAACCCGGGGGGGATCGGGACCGCGGCATCGGTGCCGCGCCTGATGAACGGCCAGGGCACGATCGTCGCGACCGGCGCGATCGGCTACCCGCCGGGCCTCGAGGCGATCGGGGCATCGATCGGCGCGGAGCGGGCGATGACGATGACCTCGACCTACGACCACCGGATCATCCAGGGTGCTGAATCGGGGCGCTTCCTCGCTGTGATCGAGAGCCTGCTGGCGGGCGAGGAGGGCTTCTACGAGAACGCCTTCGAGGCCTTCGGGCTGGTGCCCGGCGCGGCGCCGGAGCGACCGGTGGCCACGCCGACCGCGCCCGCCGCCGCAGCCGCGGGCGCCCCGCTCGGCGCGGGCGAGCAGATGATGCAGGCAGTGCAGGTCGCCACGACCTACGTCGGCCGCGTGCGCAGCCACGGCCATCTCGCAGCACGCGTGGACCCGCTCGGCAGTGAGCCGGAGGGCGACCCCGGCCTGGACCCGGAGGCGCTCGGCCTCTCGCCCGACATGCAGCAGCGCCTGCCGGCGCGGCTCTTCCAGATGTACGTTCCCGGCGAGACGCTCGCCGACGCGCTGCCCCACCTGCGCGACGTCTACTGCGGCACGATCGCCTACGAGATCGAGCACATCGCCTCGCACCGCCAGCGCGTGTGGCTGCGCGAGAAGATCGAGTCCGGGGCCTTCCGCCACCCGCTCGACGGCGACAAGGCACGCGCCGTGCTGCGCCGGCTGATCGAGGTCGACGCGCTCGAGCGCTTCATGCACAAGGCCTACCTCGGCCAGCACCAGTTCTCGATCGAGGGCCTGGACATGACGGTCCCGATGCTCGACGAAATGATCCAGCTCTCGGCGGGCGACGGCGCCAAGGAGGTCGTCATCGGGATGGCCCACCGCGGCCGCCTGAACGTGCTCGCGCACAACCTCGGGCGCGCGTACGACACGATCTTCCGCGAGTTCGAGGGCGCCTCAACGCTTGAGGCGGTGACGACGATCCCGCAGGGCGGCACGGGCGACGTCAAGTACCACCACGGCAGCCAGGGCTATTACGAGCTGCCGGGCGGTGGCCAGATCCTCGTCAACCTCGAGTCCAACCCGAGCCACCTCGAGTTCGTCTCGGCCGTCGTCGAGGGTGCCACGCGCGCCGCCCAGACCGACCGCGGCGGCCCGCGCACCGACCAGGACACGACGGCCGCCGTGCCGATCGTGATCCACGGCGACGCCTCGTTCCCGGGCCAGGGTGTCGTCGCGGAGACGCTCAACCTGCAGGCCCTCGACGGCTACAAGACGGGCGGCACGCTGCACCTGATCACGAACAACCAGATCGGGTTCACGACCGACCCCGACGACGCGCGCTCGACGCGCTGGGCTTCGGACCTCGCGAAGGGCTACGACGTGCCGATCATCCACGTCAACGCCGACGACGTCGAGGCCTGCATCTCGGCGGTCCTGCTCGCGTTCGAGTTCCGCCGCGAGTTCGGTCACGACGTCCTGATCGACCTGATCGGCTACCGCCGCTTCGGCCACAACGAGTCCGACGAGCCCGCCTACACCCAGCCCGAGATGTACGCCAAGATCAAGCCGAAGAAGCGTGTCTGGGAGCTCTTCGCCGACCAGCTCGAGGCCGCCGGGACGATCTCGCACACCGACATCGAACGCAAGTCCAAGTCTGTCTGGGACAAGCTGACCGACGTCCACCAGTCGCTCAAGACAAGGATCGCCGAGGGCGACGCCGGCGCCGGGCCCGAGACCGGCGAGTACCAGCTCGACCGCTCGCAAAGCCCCGAAGTCGACACTGCGGTGCCGCTCGCCACGCTCCGCGGGCTCGGCGACGAACTGCTGCGCGTCCCCGAGGGCTTCACGGTCAACCCGAAGCTCGCCAAACAGCTCGATCGCCGCCGCGAAGCCGTCACCGACCCCAACCTGCACGCCGTCGACTGGGCTCATGCCGAGTCGCTCGCGCTGGGCTCGCTGCTGAGCGAAGGCGTGCCGCTGCGACTGACCGGCCAGGACGTCGAGCGCGGCACGTTCAGCCAGCGGCACATGGTCTTCCACGACTCCGTCAACGGCCAGACCTACTCGCCGATCCAGCATCTCTCCGACGCGCGCGCCCCGCTCGAGCTGCACAACAGCCCGCTGTCCGAGCTTGCGTGCCTGGGCTTCGAGTACGGCTACAGCCAGGAGGCTCCCGAGACGCTCGTGATGTGGGAGGCACAGTTCGGCGACTTCGCCAACGGCGCCCAGGTGATCATCGACCAGTTCATCGTCTCCGGACTGGCGAAGTGGGGCCAGACCTCGCGCCTGACGATGCTGCTGCCGCACGGCTACGAGGGCTCGGGTCCCGAGCACTCCTCGGCTAGGCTGGAGCGCTTCCTGCAGCTCGCCGCCGAGGGCAACATTCGCGTCGCGAACCTCACGACGCCGGCCCAGTACTTCCACATGCTGCGCCGCCAGGCGCTCGTCGCCAAGCAGCGCCCGCTGATCATGATGACGCCGAAGTCGCTGCTGCGCCTGCCGCAGGCCGCCAGCTCGCTCGCGGAGATGGGCGAGGGAACTGCCTTCCGCCCGGTGATCGGCGAGCCCGGGGTTGACGCCTCGGCGGTCGAGCGGCTCGTGCTGTGCACCGGGAAGATCTACTACGACCTCGTCGGCCACGCGCGGCGCGCCGAACAGGAGCAGCTGGCGGTCGGCCGCGTGGAGCTGCTCTACCCCTGGCCCGAAGGCCAGATCCTCGAGCTCGTCGACACCTACCCGAACCTGCGCGAGGTCCTCTGGGTCCAGGAGGAGCCCCGCAACATGGGCGCCCGCGCGCATATGAACGCCCGGCTGCGCCAGACGGTCGGCGACCGCGTCGCGGTCGGCTTCGTCGGCCGGCCCGAGCGCGCAAGCCCAGGTGAGGGCTACCCGGCCGCCCACGCACAGGAACAGCAGCGCATCATCACCACGGCAATCGACCTGCAGGTGCCGATCTCGCAGCACCCGCGCAAGTCGCCGGGCGAGCGCTAGCGCCCGCGCCAGAGCGGCTCGCGCTTCTCCTTGAACGCGCTCGCGCCCTCGCGGGCGTCCTGCGAGCCGAAGACCGGCCCGGCGATCTCCGCCTGACGGTCCCACATCTCGTCGAGAG
>Ga0182013_10008298_pt1 | contig 11241 bp, 10 predicted proteins | sample 612S2MmetaG_FD_120487 | JGI IMG/M metagenome (GOLD analysis project Ga0182013, IMG submission 120487) | Permafrost microbial communities from Stordalen Mire, Sweden - 612S2M metaG | ecosystem: Environmental > Terrestrial > Soil > Wetlands > Permafrost | place: Sweden: Stordalen | collected...
AGGCCGCTGTGTGGTTCCGACGCGGACGTCTGCTCATCTGCTCTCCTCATCCCAGCCATTTTAGGCTGCGAGCGAACAGATCCTCCACTTAACCCCCTGTCCGAATTTGCGCGACCGGCTCTTACTGCTGGGGAAGCGGGATACTGAAGTTTCCTACAACATTGCAGTACGAATAGGGGCACAGGCTTTCTGCTGAACTGAAGCCGGGCGAATTTAGCCCTAACAAAGTGTTCCCCTGGTTGGATGCAGCGTCATAGAAAACGCCGACGCCGCCACGAACCTGCGTCTCGAAGCCAGGTTTAGGCCTCAGGAGATACGTTGCGCCCAAGCGAGGCGCAAAATCGTAATAGTAGGTGTTGTATGGCTTGGAAGGCGAGCCAAGTGCGAGATCGGAGAAATTGTTCTGGTTGAGAAGTGTATAGGGCATTCCGCCGCGGCGTTCGGTCGGCGGCGGCGTAAGATCCCAGCGCAAACCGTAGGAAAGTGTCAGACGACGCGAGGCGCGCCATTCGTCTTCCGCATATGCTGCGAAGTTGACGATCGAGGGAAAGGTTGGTGCATAGGAGTAATTGAAGATGTAATCAGCAACGTTTGCGATCAGCGATGCACTTGAATACCACTCTGTACCTTCGAGCGGGCTTTCGGGGAGCGCGGTTGAGGTCAGGCGGCGAAAATCCATGCCGGCCTTAATCTGGTGATTCCCGATCACGAACGTGATGTTATCCGGAAGGTCGAATTGGCGCGCTGCGTTGATCCCACGATAGTCGACAGCCCAGATTGAGCCGACCGAAGGATAATAACCGAGTGAAGCGTAGACCTCAGGAATGGTCGCTGGATATCCGTTGGCGGTGATAGCGTCAAACGACGGCTGCCCAGGTTGCTGAGTCTGGTATCCCGCCTGCTTGCCCGTGTTTGTTGAGTAATTTGCTCTCAGCTGATTGGTGATGTGTGTTGAAAACGAACTGGTAAGGCCAACCGTATAGGTCCTTGTATTCTGCTCGAGCGGTTCAGCCCCACCGTAATAGTGACCGGTCAGGCTCGACTGTGTATCGCTTACCCTCGCGAAGAAGACCTCCTTGTCCGAGAGCACCTGATCCAGTCGCACGTTGTACGTATTCAGGCTATTGGGCGATGGATAGCCCGTTATGTAATCGGCCAGGCCATCGCCATAATCCTTGCCGCCCGGCGTTGGCTTTGGCAGCGAGGCCAGGAACGTCTGAATAACTCCCGTAGCCGAGGCTACGAGTGCGGCGTCGGGTGTGTACTGTTGGTATGCGGCGATGGGGATGTTGGCCCGCAACCCCTCGTAGTTGCCAAAAAGGAAGGTCTTCTTCCGTCCGTCATAAATGCGAGGGATCCAAAAAGGCCCCCCCAATGAGCCGGAAAAATCATTTTGATGCAGCGGCTGCCTCGGCTGGGCGTAGTAGTTGTTAAACCAGTCATTGGCGTCAAACACTGTGTTTCTCAGATAATCGGAGGCGCTGCCATGAAACGTGTTCGTTCCAGAACGTGTAACAAAGACGAATTGGCCGCCGGAGTATCCGCCGTATTCGGCCGCGTAACCGTTGGTTTCAACGCGAAACTCCTGCAAATCGTCCACCGGTACCAGGCTCTGCGTCGTTCCGAGAATCGTTTGTGCTGGTAGGCCGCCACTCCCACCCACGCCTAAGAATCCTCCGTTGTTGCCAGCCCCAATATTCGCGCTGACACCATCGATCGTGTACGAATTGGAGTACCCTGTATCACCGTTCACCTGGATTTGCGTTACACCGTTTTCCTTGCTGCTCTGCCCTACGTCCTCCCCAAGCTGTGGGCTGACAGTTGTGGTGCCCGGCACCATGAGCATGAGATCTTGGAAGCTGCGGCCATTCAATGGCATGTTGGCGACCTCGGCTTGACTCACGACTGTGGAAACAGCGGCTTCGCTGGGAAGCAGTGTCTCCTCGCTCCCCTGTACGGTCACCGTCTGTGCCTCGGCCCCCACTTGCATTTGCAGGGTAATCTGCTCGCGCGCGCCTACAGCCAACATGACCCCAGGCACGTCCAGGGCTCGAAAGCCTGCCTTCTGCACATGAATCGCGTACGCTCCGGGAGCAAGTCCGACAACAGTGAATTCGCCATTATCGCCTGTAGTCGTGATGCGAGCAGTGGAAGTGGAGAGGTACGTGACTGTTACTTGGGCCTGCGGAATCACGGCGCTCTGGGGATCGAGGACTGTGCCCTGCAGTGTAGCGGTTTCCACCTGAGCCGAGCCGCGTTGGGTCATCACAGCTCCCGCGGTCATTACGATTAGGACAAGCGCAATTCGCGCCAGGAGAGCTTTGCTGTTCGCTTTCATTCTTTGCCTCCAAACGTTGTTTTCAACCACCACTCCATGTAGCGATTTGCCAAAAACATAGCAACGCGAGAAAACGGTTTCAACGAATGGCCAGAATTATTTACCTGTTCTGGGGTCAATGTCAAGACCTTTCTTGCGCCTTGATTCGGTTTATGGCCAAGCCTTGATTTACAATGCTTCCAGCGCACTGCTCAAAACATATGTCGGCATGCTTACGACATGGATTCAAGTGATTTATTGTTGGCTATTAATCTCATAATAAATGATTTAACTAAGAGACCTTTGGCCCAATGCGTAGTACTGAAGAAGAGGGAGCTCTTATCTCGAATCACGGCGGAGGAGCAGTTTATTATTGTCCGGAGGATCACGATTTGAGAACAGTCGATTCATACCATGGCTTTGGGCCAAATCGGTTTTCCATTGACAGATACGGTGTCGCTTGGACTTTGACTGAAATCGGTTTCAACTATATTTGCTTTCGCAACGACTCAGCGGCGTTGGCGACGAGGTGACATAGGGATGGCTTCGAAAGACTCGAAGGAAATCACTGAAAGTGTTAATGACACCGGGATTCGCGCCGTTGCACGGCGCGCGCGGGTCTCCCCTGCAACTGTATCGCGGGTGGTGAATGGTCAGGCCACGGTGACTGGAAAGCTAGCGAAGCGCGTGCGCGATGCCATCCGGGAACTAGGCTATATGCCAAATCCCCAAGCGCGCGCACTTGGCTCAGGCCGGAGCCGAGTGCTGGGGCTCATCATTTCGGAGATTACGAATCCGTTCTACCCCGAGCTGGTGCAATCTTTTGAAACACTAGCCGAGAACAACGATTTTGAAGTCATGCTGGGATCCGTGATCCACAACGATGAGCACGCTAAGCGTTTCGTTCGCAGGCTGATTCAACGCCGCGTGGAAGGCGTGGCGGTAATGACGTTCCGTGCCGAAACCGATTATCTGAACGAGCTGATCGTTCACCACATTCCGCTGGTCACTATCGACGCCTCAGTTGGTGTCGCCAAGTCTCTGGCTTTGGAAGTCGACTATCGTTGTGGAATCAATCAGGCGATTCAGCATTTGGCACTTCTCGGCCACCGGTGCATTGGATTCATTAGCGGACCGATGCAACATCTTACAAACAAACTGCGTCACGACGCATTCCTCGAATCGGTACAAAAGATCGGATTGAGACCCGATGACACGCCGATCTTCGAAGGCGATCATACATTTGAGGCAGGAGCAGCGGCCGTCGCCCACTTTTTAGGCTTGAAAGATCGTCCCACGGCGATCGTATCTTCAAACGATCTGATGGCGGTAGGCGCGTTGCGGGTTCTTTCGGAACAGAAAATGAATGTGCCGGCCGAGATGTCTGTCATCGGTTTCGACGATATCCATCTCGCGGAGTTCGCGCACCCTCCACTGTCGACCGTTCGCATGTCTCGAGCTGATCTGGCCGTCGCAGCTTTTGAGGGTCTCATGCGATTGACTCAGGATTCCCTGCCTTCGCAGCCTGGCCCAATTTGCGTCACAACGCAGCTTGTGGTCCGCCAATCAACAGGCCCGCACATAAACGCAATGAATTCTCCCGCGAGCGACGGTTTGGAAATCGGTGGAACTGCCCCTTTGCGTGAGATTGAATGAGGCAAGGACGACCGCATGGAATAGCGGCAGCTCAACGTCAGTTCACCACCAGATCACATTCAAGATCACACACAGACTGAGCAAAATGGTGCTCAAAACGATAAGTGCACCTGACGGACGAATAATACGGGCAAGGTTTTCGTCGAGCCCAATTTCTCTATTTGCTAGGCTTGAATCCTTTCTCTCAAAGGCTGCGCCGGCAATGCACAACGCGACCGTTAAAAAGAAGCTTAGCAAAGCCGTGTAGAAATTCGCGCTCATCTGACTTCCGAAGTGCACGCAGCCTGCCCAGAAGCCCACTTGCAGTGCCAGCCCTGAAAGCACTCCACCCAAAATACCTGCAATTGCACCAAGTGACTGGAGACGCTTGCTCGTAATACCAGCGAGAACAACAACAAACACAGGTGGATAGAAAAGCGCAAGAATCAACTGAAGAAACTCCATCAGGTCGTTGAAACAGAAAGTCGCATAAGCTCCCAGAAGAGCGAGCAGAACGCAGACTAGAATAGACAACCGCCCAACATGAATATAATGCCTTTCGGTTTGTTCTGGGTTGAGGCGCCCTCGATAAATCTCTTCCGTCCACAGTGCCGAAAATCCGGAGATGTTACCGGCCATTCCTGCCATCAGGCCGGCGAGCAGTGCAGCGGTCCCTAAGGAAAGCAGCGCTGGTCCAAAAACAAGGGACATCAATGCCGGCATCGTCTCGTCAAATGTTGAAACGCGCGTTCCGCTCAGCAGGGCCGGCGCAGCCGCGCCAGGCAACACTACAAGCAAAGCGATTCCCAGTTTGCCAAAACCCGCCAAGAGCGGCACTCTTCGTGCAGCGTCAACAGTGCGGGCCGCGAGAGCCCGCTGAATCATCACAAAGTCGGTGCACCAGTACGAGAAGCTGATGACGAATCCTAGTCCCAACGCCACTCCGATGCCGTCAAGGGTTGCCGAGGGAGAGATTGGCCTGAGGGTTCTCCAGAGATGCCATCGGTCGGACCTCAAGGCGAAACTCGTGGCTGTGAAATGTACAGTCAGGAAGAGCAGCGGAGCAATGCCAACAATCATCACAAAGAGCTGAAATACTGAAGTAAAGACAGTTGCACGAAAGCCGCCAAGGGCAACATAAACGAGTACAAATAGCGCGGACGCAAGGGCTCCAGTTGGCAGGTTCCAGCCCACGATTAAGTGCAGCACTTGGGCCATTGCGTACAGGGCGACTCCAGAAAATGCCGCAGTACTGACCATAGACAAACTTGCATTCAACAAACGAACGTTTGGTCCGAATCGCATTCCCAGGTATTCAGGAAGACTGCGCGCTCCGGTCCTCATGTAGACGGGCAGAACTACAATCCCCATAAAAATCATGCCCGGAATCCCGCCTATCCAATAAAAATGCAGCGCTTGAACCCCGTACTGGGCGGCCATTGCACTCATGCCGATGATCTCGATCGACCCGCAGTTGTATGCGAGAAAGGAGAGAGCCGCAGCCCAGGTTGGCAGTGATCGAGAGGCGTTCAGATAGTCATTTGAGGTGGGAGATCGACGGCGAGAAATGAAGCTGATCAGCATGATCGCGCCGAGGTACAACGGAAATATCATCAGTCCCCAGAGACCGAGTATCCCAGGCTTCATCTGCTCTCTCGTGGAAGGTTAAGGTAGAACTTCCTTGTACACGAAATGCACCAGATCGTCCAGCCGGAGTCAAAAACGGATATCCCCGTTTTCAGAAAGGAATTGACAACAAACGTCGGACGAGTTTACATTCTCGGCGATAATGAGAAACCGTTTTCTTCAGATGTTCTATGCCGACACTTGGGGCCGGAAACTTGAGATTTAGGAAGGCGACATACAGGTGATACGCGGAATCAATGGATTCATGAAAGTGTGCTTTTATGCTTTATGTACTTTGTCCGCGGTCTTCCCCTCGATGGCCTGTTCCCAAAATGGTCCTGTGCTTCCGACTCATCTCGCGCCGAGTCCAGACAATGCAGGCCCGCGCTCGGAACAGTATGAAAGGGTCCAGCAGCGTCTCGCTCGCGGTTGGAATACCTGGGATGTCCACAGCGTTACCACCTATGTGCTCTTGCCTGACGGTCTCGCAATTCACATAGGCCTCAAGAACAATACAAGCGAATGGGGCGACTCCTATCTCGGCGATGCGCTGATTGGCCGGCTTGAACGCGGGGCGGAAGTTGTCACGCCTGGACCTCACGCATGGGACGGAAGCTACACTGACCTGCGCGTCGACTGGGATGGTCATAGCTGGCGGGTGCAGTCTGCGCACGAGGGGAACGACCTAGTGCTACTTGTTACACCGGTTCCTTCGAGCCAAGCGCCTCCCTTGCCGTCTACCCTGGTGTTCTCGGTCAATTTCCTTTGGAATCGCCTTGGAACAGCGGTTCGCGAGGAAGACGTCATCCATACGCATAGCACCTCCGGCTCCATCGCAATTCATTGCGCCTGCGATCTTTCCCCGGAATCGCGGCCCACCTACATCCCGGTCGCCGGTCCCTACTTCGCCATGGACCTGACAAAGCCAGTCGGCCTGAGTACCGGTCGTACTCGTAGCATCGACGAGATTGAGAACATTATCAAGAGCCAATACTCTGCTTATGAGCGATCACTCGGCAATCAATCCACCACCAAACCCATCGTTGATGCCATCCAGACAACTCTCGGCTGGGACACTATCTACGAGCCTGAACAACAGCGCGTCGTCTCGCCAGTCTCGCGCGGCTGGTCGATCTCCCGCGGGGGATATGTAATCTTCGATTGGGACAACTTCTTCGCCGCGACCATGGCATCGATTGGCGACCGTGACTTGGCTTACGCGAACGCGCTCGAAGTTCTCCGCGGTGAGACCCCGCTTGGCTACGTCCCCAACTCTGCCCGCGCCGGCGGCTGGAAAGAGTCGGACCGCTCGGAACCGCCAGTCGGCGCGATAACCATCCTTGGTCTCTATCGCACCTTTCATGACCGCTGGCTGCTTGAGGATGCCTTTCAGCCGTTGCTTCGCTGGAATCGGTGGTGGAATGAGCGCCGCCAGATGCAAGGCTTCATTGTCCTCGGTAGCAATCCCGAAGCTCCTCCCCCAAACCCCGATGACAAGGCCCGCGGAAGATGGCAGGCCGCAATCTATGAGTCGGGGATGGATAACAGCCCGATGTACGATGGCACGCTCTACAATCCGCACACTCACCTGCTCGAGTACGCTGACGTAGGCATGACGAGCCTGTACATCGCCGATTGCGATGCGCTTGCTGATATCGCCGACGTGCTCAACAAACAGGCTGAGGCGCGCGAATTGCGCGAACGGGCAAAGTCGTACCGCGCGAATCTCGAAGGGCTCTGGGATGACAAAGTGGGAATGTTCCTGAACAAGGATCTTCACACCGGTAATTTCAATACGCGTCTCACACCTACGAACTTCTATCCGATGCTCGCGAAGGCAGCCACCCCGGATCAGGCCAGGACAATGATCGACAAACACCTACTCAACACCGACGAGTTCTGGGGACAATGGATTATGCCTACAATCGGTCGTAATGATCCTGCCTTCAAAGATCAGGATTATTGGCGCGGCCGCATCTGGGGTCCCACGAACTACCTCGTCTATCTTGGCCTGTGCAACTACGATGATGCCTCGGCTCGCCGCGAGTTCGCGCAGAAGTCCTATGCTCTGTTCCTCAAGGAATGGAGCGAGCACCGCCATGTCCATGAGAATTACAATGCGATCTCTGGCTCAGGCGACGACGTCGACCATAGCGATCGCTTTTACCATTGGGGCGCGCTTCTGGGCTATATGGAATATCTCGAACAAAAGTAGCAGGCTCACTGAGGCACTGCACTTACAATCTCTCTGAAAAAGAGATCGGGTAAGCCCATCAGCTCAGCGAATCGCGAGCCCTCAACGTGCTGCAGTTCAGCGCGCCTACCATGTTGCGTTACCACGCGTAAGTCCACGTGTAGGTTGTATAGGTTGTCGGCAAAGGATTGCCCGTTGGGCCGAAGGTCTTATCACCGCGCCGCTCGCCGCATTGGCATGAGAGCCTTATCCCGTTCGAGGACACAATGGAATCCTGGTCATGATATCGGTACGCGGAAAACGAGTCATCGCTTTCGTCCTTGTGCGTCAGCCCGGCTTCAGGAAAGTGATACATCCCTCGATTGAAGTAGTAGGTGCCCAAGGAATAGTCTTCCAGCCCTGAAGACAAGTACTGCGGTTCTGACGCACCGCCAAAATACGCGCGCATTTGACCTTCCATGAATTCTAGGCTACTGCTTTTGGCGGCCATAGTCACTTGGAACGCCAGACCGCTTCCACTTACACGAGCAAGGTCAAACTCCTCGAGAGGTTGTGCGCGAAAGTTCTCTAGCTTATGCAACCGGATCCGCGCATGCGTCGGCAGCTGGAACCCGCACACCTCAAGCGGAAAGTTCTCAAGCCCGCGAATAATCCACCAGAATACGGTGTCCCGTGATACTCCAGCTGGCAATTCGGCTGTTACTCGCACATTCTTTGAACTGCCCTTGCCCGCGCAAAACGTATCCCATGGCGAGCTGTTTTAATGGCGAAAGTGATACGAAGATGCGAGAGAGGAAACGAGGCAGGTACACGCTAGAGTTCAAGCTGGAGGCGGTCCGGCTTGTTGAGTCGGGCCAGGGCATCGCGTCGGCTGCGCGCAGTCTGGGAGTGGTGGAGCAGACCCTGTCTAACTGGGTAAAGGCGAAGCGGGAGGGCAAGCTGAAAGAAGTCGACGGCAAGGCCGGAGTCACGGCTGAACAGATGGAGATCAGCCGGTTGCGCGCGGAGTTGGCGCGGGTGACGATGGAGCGCGACATCCTGGGAAAAGCCACGGCATATTTTGCAAGGGGCCAGAAGTGAAGTATGCCTTTATCGAACGCCATCGGCGGATCTGGCCGATTGTGTGCAGTGTCGGGTGCTCAAGGTGAGCGTCTCGGGTTTCCATCAACATCGGGCGCGGAGGTGCAAGATCGCGCATCGCCGCCATCTGAGCGACGAAGCACTGCTGACGCATATCAGCGCGGTATACGCGGAACACCGCGGCGCCTACGGCTGGCCGCGCATCTGGCGGGAGTTGGTCAAGCGCGGCATTCGTGTGGGCAAGCAGCGGGTGCAGCGGCTGATGCAGCAGCACGGCATTTGCGCCCGCGGCAAGCGGCGTTTCCGTGTAGTGACCACCGACAGCCGGCATGATCTGCCGAATGCGCCCAACCTGTTGAACCGCGATTTCAGCCCAATTGCGCCCAACCAGGCGTGGTCAGGCGACATCACGTATATCGCCACCGAGGAAGGCTGGTTGTTCCTGGCGGTGGTGATCGATCTTTTCAGCCGCAAGGTGCTGGGCTGGTCAATGCGGCCCGACATGCACCGCAGTCTGGTGATCGACGCGCTGAAGATGAGCGTCTATCAGCGCCGTCCGCAACCGGAGGGAATGATCTTTCACTCGGATCGCGGCAGCCAGTACGCCAGCGAGGACTTCCGCGCGGTCATCGAAAAGCATGGCATCCGGCCATCGATGAGTCGCAAGGCCAACTGTTGGGACAACGCAGTGACCGAGACGTTGTTCGGATCGCTCAAGGTGGAACGGCTGCACGGCGAGTGCTTTACGAGCATTCGTCAGGCCAAGGACGCAATGCTTGCCTGGTTGCTATGGTCCAACCGCCAGCATGCACTCAACGTTGAACTATCTCACTGCGGCGGAGTTTGAAAGCCGCTGGGAGAACGCCGGCGCTCTGGCTCACGCTTGAAAATTGCGGTGACCAAAGCAGGCGGTGCAAATGCCGATGTGTGGAAAGGGTGGAAAAACTGTCTCATCGTTTTTCCGCCCTTGTATGTTGCTTTCCAGAGGCGTGAAGATGAAGTCACGTTTCGGCGGAGAGGCCGTTTCCGCCCGAGGCCTTGGTGGGTTGAGCCTGATGGGAAGATAGGCCTCCGCCCCTCTCTTTTATGCCGTGGAGAATCGAAGGCCCGTGAGCCTGGATGTTCAAGGTCGGCAGCAGAGTGCGTCCGTTGGCGCGGACAAGGGACGGATGCCGAGACTATCCTAGCGCCGAAGGAGGTCTATGAACAAGCCGTCCATCGCACCAGAATCTACGGTATTTTGCGGCATCGATGTCAGTGCTGACAGTTTGGCAGTAGCCGTAATCGAGCAGGATCAACCGCTTCAGCAGCGTGAGTTCGCTAATCGCGCCAGTGGCCACAAGGCTCTGATCGGTTGGTTGAAAAAACGCAAGTCGGTGTCGCGGGTGTCGATGGAGGCCACGGGTATTTACTCGTTGGACATAGCGCCGGCGCTGGATGCTGTAGAGGGCATCGAAGTGGCAGTTCTAAATCCCAAGCTAGTGAATCGTTTTGCACAAACGCTCCGGCGATCGAAGACCGATGCTGCCGATGCGGTGGTACTAGCCGAGTACAGCCGCCGTATGCCGTTCCAGCCTTGGCAGCGGCCTGGCGTGAAGGCGCTCCAGTTGCGCGCTATCAGCCGTCAGATCGAGTCGCTCACCGTGCAACACACGAGAGAGCAGAACCGACTGCACGCCTCGGCGGGGTCGAAGGCCACGCCGCGGTGCATAGTTCAAGATCTCGAACGCTCGCTGGTGGAGCTCGAGCGGCGGATTGAGAAGCTGCGCAGAGCCGCTTACACGTTAATCCATGCCGACGCTACGATGTGTCTCCGCTTTGAGTTACTGATCGGAATGCCTGGCATCGGCCAAATTAGCGCACTGCAGCTGCTAGGCGAGCTGGTGACCCTGCCCCCTGGGATGAACGTGCGTCAATGGGTGGCTCATAGCGGGCTTGATCCGGCCCACCTGACCTCGGGCACTTCGGTGCATCAGCCGTCGCGCATCAGCCGTGCCGGCAACCGCCATTTGCGCCGCGCACTCTATATGCCGGCATTGGTCGCAGTGCGCAGAGATCCCCACCTGAAAGCGTTCTACGAAGCTCTCATCGAAAGACACAAAGCCAAATTGCAAGCATTAGTGGCGGTCGCAAGAAAACTGCTCCACGCCATCTACGGAATCTTCAAAACCCAAACTCCGTACGACGGCAGCAAACTTTTCCCAGGGCTGGAAATCGCTTGCGCGGTAAAATCGACATCCAGGTGAAACGGAAGCGGGCTCTCCTGAGGAACAACCTCCACGGGTACGAGTTGCAACCCGAGTTCCTTTGCCTGTGCATGAAGTCTTGCGCGCTTTCGGTCTTGTGTGCGTCGCTCCTGCTCCTGGAAAACTGTGGCATCGTATTCCTG
>Ga0182013_10008301_pt1 | contig 11237 bp, 6 predicted proteins | sample 612S2MmetaG_FD_120487 | JGI IMG/M metagenome (GOLD analysis project Ga0182013, IMG submission 120487) | Permafrost microbial communities from Stordalen Mire, Sweden - 612S2M metaG | ecosystem: Environmental > Terrestrial > Soil > Wetlands > Permafrost | place: Sweden: Stordalen | collected...
GCGATCCGATCGAGGTCTCGGTGCTGGCGTATCCCGCCCGTGTGTTCAAGGCGACGATCACGCGCGTCGGCGCCTCGATCGATCCCGTCCTGCACCGCCTGCCGGTCTGGGCCGAGATCGACAACCCGGACGGCGCGCTGAAACCCGAGATGTTCGCGCGGTTCCGCATCACCAACGGACCGTCCGAGAGCGCCTCCGTCGCGGTGCCGGATCAGGCCGTCGTGCATGAAGGCGCCGCTGCCCATGTCTGGCTCGCCAACGATGTCGACAAGACCCTGGCGATCCGGGAGATCAAGGTGGGCCGCGTGACCGGCGGCATGGTGCAGGTGCTGCGAGGCCTCCAGCCCGGTGACAAAGTCGTGACCTCGGGCGCCGTGTTCATCGACCGCGCCGCCGCCGGAGACTGAGCATGGGCGGCCTGATCAACTTCGCCCTGAAGCAGCGCATGCTGATGCTGGCCATGATGGTGCTGGTGTTCATCGCCGGCATCGCCGGTTTCATGCGCCTGAACATCGAGGCCTACCCGGATCCGGTGCCGCCTTTGGTCGATATCATCGCGCAAAGCCCAGGCCAGTCGGCGGAGGAAATTGAGCGTTACATCACCATTCCAATCGAGGTCGGCATGGCGGGCATCCCCAATGTCACCGCCATTCGCACGATCTCTCTGTTCGGCCTGTCCGACGTGAAAGTGCAGTTCACCTACGACTTTACTTACCAGCAAGCCGAGCAATGGGTCACCAACCGGTTGGCGCAATTGCCGCAACTGCCCAACGGCGCGCAGGCGCAAATCTCCCCTGAGAGTCCGATCGGTGAGATCATGCGCTACCGCGTCGTGGGTCCGCCTGGTTATTCGGTGATGGACCTGAAAACGATCCAGGATTGGATTCTGGAACGAAACTTCAAGGCGGTGCCCGGCGTCGTGGACGTCAACGGCTGGGGCGGCAAGACCAAGGCGTATCAGGTCACCATCGATCAGAGCAAGCTGATCCATTACGGGCTGACGATCCCGAACGTGCTGAGCGCGTTGAACAACGCCAACATCAACGTCGGCGGCCAGACGGTGAACTTCGGCGCTCAGGCGGCGGTGGTCAGGGGTGTCGGGTTGATCCATTCGCTGGGCGATATCGAAGACACCATGGTGAGCGCGACCAACGGCACGCCCGTCCTGGTCCGCGACGTCGCGAACGTTTCGGTCGGCAATCAGCCGCGGCTTGGCATCGCCGGCCAGGGCAACGACGACGACATCGTGCAAGGCATCGTACTGATGCGCCGCGGCGCCGAGAGCATGCCGACCATTCGCCTCGTCGAGGCCGAGATCAACCGCATCAACACCACCGGCATCCTGCCGCCCGGCGTGCATATCGAGCGCATTTACGACCGCTCGGAACTGATCAACCTGACGACGCACACCGTGCTGCACAACATGGTCGTCGGCATCGCGCTCATTTTTCTCCTGCAATGGATTTTTCTCGGCGATCTGCGCACCGCGCTGATCGTCTCGGTCACCATCCCGTTCGCTTTGGCCTTCGCCATCGGGCTGATGCTGATCCGAGGCGAGTCGGCCAATCTGCTGTCCGTCGGCGCCATCGATTTCGGCCTGATCGTCGATGCCACGGTCATCATGGTGGAAAACATTTTTCGACGTTTGTCGCAGCCGCCGAGCCAGCGCTTCCAGGCGTCCCTCGTCGTGCAGCGCTCCTATTCGCCGATGGAACTGCGCGGCAAATACCGCGTCATCGCCAACGCCGCCACCGAGGTGAACAAGAGCATCTTCTTCTCCGCCGCCATCATCATCGCCGGTTTCGTGCCGCTGTTCACCATGAGCGGCATCGAGGGCCACATCTTCGGTCCCATGGCGAAAACTTACGCTTACGCGATCTGCGGCGGCCTGCTGGCGACCTTCACCGTCACGCCCGCGTTGAGCGCCATGCTGCTGGACAGCCGGATGGAGGAAAAGGATACGCCGCTGGTGCGCGGCATGCGCCACATCTACCGCCCCGTGTTGAACTTCATGCTCGCCAACCGCATCGTGACGTTGGGCCTCGCCGCCTTCCTGCTGATCGGCGCCGGCTTCGCGGTTCGCACCCTGGGACTGGAGTTTTTGCCGAAGCTGGAGGAAGGCAACTTCTGGGTCCGCGCCACCATGCCGACCTCGATTTCGTTGGAGGCGGCAAACGGTTACGTCAATCGCATGCGCCGGATCATGGCGGGTTACCCCGAGGTCGTGACGGTCGTTTCGCAAAACGGCCGCCCCGATGACGGCACCGATGCCACCGGATTCTTCAACGCCGAGTTCTTCGTCCCGTTGAAGCCGTTCGATACCTGGCCCGCCGGCGTCGATAAAGAAGCGCTGACCGACGCCATGACGGCGAAGTTGCAGGCGGAATTCCCCGGTGTGGACTTCAACTTCTCCCAGTACATCGAGGATAATGTCGAAGAGGCCGCGTCCGGCGTGAAAGGGGAGAATTCCGTAAAGCTCTATGGCAACGATCTCGCGGTGTTGGAGAAAACCGCCGCGAAAATGAAGGACGTGATGGAGACGGTGCCGGGCATCGCCGATCTCGCGGTGCTGGCGTCGTTGGGTCAACCGACCGTGCGGATCGATGTCGATCGTGCCCGCGCCGCGCGCTACGGCCTGCAACCGGGCGATATCAACGCCACCATCCAGGCGGCGATCGGCGGCCAGGCGGCGGGCAATCTCTATGAGGACGGCAGCGACCGCAATTTCCCGATCATCGTGCGGCTGGCTCCGGAATATCGCCGCGGACTGGACGCGATCGAGCACATCTCGATCGGCGCGCCCAACCCGGCCGGCGGCGTCGTACAAATCCCGTTGACCGATGTCGCGACGGTGCATTTAAGTTCGGGCGCGGCGTTCATCTATCGCGAAAAGCAAGAACGTTACATTCCCATCAAATTTTCCGTCCGCGGCCGCGATCTCGGCACCGCCGTCCTGGAAGCGCAAAAGAAAATCGCCGACGAGGTGTTATTGCCCGGCGGCTATCATCTGGAGTGGGTCGGAGAATTCGGTAATCTGCAGGAGGCGCTTGGACGTTTGGCGATCGTCGTGCCGCTGTCGTTCGTGCTGATCTGCCTGCTGCTTTACCTCGATTTCGGCATCGTTTCGGATATGCTGCTCGCCGCCAGCGTCATTCCGATGGCGCTGATCGGCGGCATTTTCGCGTTGTATTTCACCGATACGCCGTTCAGCGTCTCGGCCGCGATCGGTCTGGTCGCGCTGTTCGGCATCTCCGCTATGGATGGTATCATTGTGCTTACGTATTATAATCAGGCGCTGGAGAGCGGCATGGATCGCGCCAACGCCATCGTCAGCACCTGCCTCGTGCAATTCCGGCCGGTGATGATGACCTGTATCGTCGCCGCCGTCGGCCTCGCCCCCGCCGCCGTGTCCACCGGCATCGGATCGCAGGTGCAACGGCCGCTGGCTCTGGTGGTCGTCGGAGGCAGCCTGGTCGCGCCATTCCTGATCCTGATCGTGCTGCCGGTGCTGATCGACATGTTCTCCCGCCGTGTCGTCAACGAGAGCGAAGGCAGCGTGCCGCTGGAACTGGCGGAGTAAGGGAACGGGGAATCGTCATGACCGGGCTCGACCGGATAGGCCTCAAGTTAAGCGCCGCGAGAGGAAAATGCCCCTCTTCCCGTCATCCTCGGGCTCGACCCGAGGATCACTCGACACGCAAAGGACGTCAAAAGTCGGGCAAGGTGCCCGGGCGGTCCGATCCTCGGGTCGAGCCCGAGGATGACGTTTGAGGGAAAGTTTTGCCTTTGCCGGCCTTAACTTGATGCCTATGCGCTCGACCGGGCCATCGCTCTCCCCAAACTCGCTCTCGCCCAGTGTGGTTACGCTGATGGTCCGGTCCAACCAGATGATAACGACAGTGGAACGATCTGGCGTCACCCGGTGGTCTCTCGCCGCGCCACCCCTGACGCGCGCCAGCCCCTTTTCCATCCCAGGCTTTACCGGTTGTTAAACGCCGAGGCGCAGTCTCCCGCGATGTCTTCCCCTCAATCTCCCGCGATGCCCGCCCCATCGCCCCTCTTTCCCGGCCTGCCAGCCAACACAAGCTGGCCCAGCCCATCCCTGACCGTGACTGACGCGCCCACGGTGGACGACTTCCGCGTGCTGTTTCAGGGCCTCGATCAGTTCAACACGCCAACCGCCGGCCCAGCGAAATACGTACCCCTGGCCGTGCTGCTGCGCGACGGCGCGGACACCACCATCGGCGGCTTGTGGGGCGGCACCATCTACTCCTGGCTCGTCATCAGCATGTTGTTCGTGCCCGAGACGCTACGCCGCCGCGGCATCGGCGCTTCCTTGATCCAGGCCGCCGAAACCGAAGCCAGGACCCGAGGCTGTATCGGTATGCAGGTCGATACCTTCGGCTTCCAGGCCCAGCCGTTTTACGAGAGCCTGGGGTTCACCGTGTTCGGGGTGCAACCGAACTTCCCGCCGGGCCATCGGTGCCTGTTCCTGCGTAAACCGTTCGATGACGGATGACCGCTTCGCCGTCGCCCTCGCGCATCACGAAGCCGGGCGGCTGGACGAGGCGGAACATCGCTACCGGGACATCCTCACCAGCGACCCTGACCATGCCGAAAGTCTGCATCTTCTGGGCCTCATCCTGGCCGGCAACGGCGATCCCGCGACCGGTGCGCGCCTGATCCAACGCGCCATCGCACGGACGCCCGGCCGCGCGCCGCACCACAATAGCCTCGCGCTGGCGTATCGCGGTCTGGGCTTGCACACCGACGCGCTAGGAGAATTCCGCGCCGCCTCCGAACTGCGCCCGGATTCCGCGCCGATCCACAACAACCTCGCCACCACGCTGCGCGCTTTGGGCCAACACGCCGCCGCGGTCGAGGCCTATCGCCGCGCCGCCGAGTTGGCGCCGGACACCGCGGAAATCTGGTACAACCTCGCCGGCACCCTGGCCGATCTCGGCGCCGACCCCGAAGCGGAGTTCCTCCGGGCCATCGCGTTGCGCCCCGGATACGCCGACGCCATCGCCAACTTTGGCCGCTGGCTGATCACCCGGGCCCGCTGGCGCGAAGCGGAAGCCCGCCTGACCGAAGCGCTGAGGCTATCTCCCGCCGACACCCGAAGCTGGAGCAACCTCGGCGTCGCCCTCCAGGAATCCGGCCGCCCGGACCAGGCCGCGGAGCACTACCGCCAGGCCATCCGCCTCGATCCGGACTGTGCCGACGCCCACTACAACCTCGGTTGCCTGCTGGCCGGAGACGGCCAAACGGATGCCGCGGTCGCCTGCCACGCGGCCGCCCTCGCCGCCGATCCCTCGCACGGCGCCGCCCGGTTGGCGTTCTGCATGGGCCGCCTGCCCATCCTCTACCAAACCCAGCCCGAGGCCGCCGACCGCCGGGCGGACTACCTCGCCGCCCTGAACGACCTGGCCAACGCCGCGGGAACACCGGACATCGCGCGCGCCGTGGCGGCCGCGATCGGCACCTCGCAGCCGTTCTTCCTGCCGTATCAGGGCCAAAACGACCGCGCCGCGCAGTCGGTCTATGGCGGCCTCGTCTGCCGCCTGTTGGCCGCGCCAACCCCACGCCCGCGCCCCCCCGCGTCAAAGCGCATCCGGCTGGGGGTCGTCAGCGGTTACTTCCACGATCACACGATCTTCCGGCTGTTTCTCGACGGCTGGCTGACCCAACTCGACCGCGATCGCTTCGAGGTCATCGGCGTCCACACTGGCCACATCCACGACGCCGACACCGCCCGGGCCACCGCCCTATGCGACAGCTTCATCTCCGGCCCACGCTCCGTCGAGGCCTGGCGTCAGGCGGTCGAGGCCATCGCCCCGCATATCCTGCTGTATCCCGAGATCGGCATGGACCCGGTCTGCGGCCGGCTGGCCGCGCAACGCCTCGCACCCGTGCAGTGCGTCACCTGGGGCCATCCCGAAACCACCGGCATGCCCACCATCGACCATTTCCTGTCCTCGGAGTTGATGGAGCCCGGCGACGGAGATCTCCACTACACCGAGCATCTGGTACGCCTGCCCGGCCTCGGCCTGCACTACACGCCCGACGAAACGCCCGCTCCGACGCCGCGCCGGGCCACCCTGGGCCTGAACCCGGACGTCCCGGTCTACTGGTCCGGCCAGGCCCTGTATAAATACCTCCCCGAGTATGACAGCCTTTTTCCCCGCATTGCCGCCGCCGTCGGGCCGTGCCAGTTCGTCTTCATCGCCTTCGCCAAAAGCGCCGCCGTCACCGCTGCCTTTCGCGCGCGCCTGACCCGGGAATTCGCCGCCTTCGGACTGGACGCGGACCGTTACTGCGTCATCCTCCCGCCCATGCCGCAGCAGCGCTTCGTCGCCGCGGTGGGCCTGGCGGACGCCGTTCTCGACACCCCCGGCTGGTCCGGCGGCCGTTCCACGCTGGATTGTCTCGCCCGAGACCCCGCCATCGTCACCTGGCCGGGCCCCTTGATGCGCGGCCGTCACACCGCCGCGATCCTGTGCCGCATCGGCTGCGAGCACACCATCGCCGCCTCCCTGGACGACTACGTTTCGATCGCCGCGCGCCTCGGCCTGGACGACACCTGGCGCGCCGAGGTGCGCTGGTCGGTGGCGAGGCGAAAGCACCGGGCGTTCCGTGACACCGGCTATATCCGCGCGCTGGAATCGTTTCTGGCGCGGGCGGTGGCGGACATTCAGGGCGCCGCTCGGTCAGGTTGACTCGACAACCGTCATGACCCGGCCTGGTGTTTAGGCCGGGTCATCGGCATCAACGCGATTGAGAAAGCGATGGCCCGGTCCGGCCGAGCCATGACGTGGGCGGAACGTCATGCCTCCCGCTTCAACGATCGCCGGTACCAGGCCGGCATCTCCTGCCGGTCCAATCGCGTCGATGGGCAAGATCCGCCGGGGCGAGAAGCCCGAAACCGGCGGCTTTCCCAAGCTCCGAGGCTGGCACACCGGTTGCAGCCAACCTGCCAACACCACAAGGAGCCTCCGTTATGTCCATAGGCACCGTCCAATCTAATCCCTGGGCCACCAACCCGTGGGACCCATCCGTTTCCTCGCAATCCGGGTCCGGGGGCGCCAGCTCCACGAACGGCGCCACCCAGGGGGGATTCGGCCCGGTGGTGCCAACCGGCCCCTGGTCCGATCAGAGCGCCAGCACCAGCACCGCTTCGGCGCCCGCCAATCCGTTCCAGGCGCTGGCGTCCGACATCCAGGCGATGCTGATCCAGGCGCAAGGCACCTCCGCCGCGACCTCGGCCACTGGCACCACCGGCACCACCAGCGCGACGGCCGGCACGACATCCCTGACGCCGGAACAGCAGGTCGCCAACGATCTGAACACCCTGATGAGCGACCTCCAGGCCAGCACGTCGGCAGGCACGCAAACCCCCAACGCGCAAACCGCCAGCGCCAGCCCAACGGATCCCGCCGCCAACGCCGCCACCGGTTCCACGGGCCAGACCGAGCATCACCATCACCACCACCATCACGGCGGCGGTAGTGAAGCGAGCGGTGCCAGCGCCGCCGCCTCCGCGACGTCACCCACGGCCTCGGCCACAAGCAGCGCGTCGAGCGCGGACGACCAGGCCGTCTCGCAGCTGTTCGCCTCCGATATCGTGCAGGCGATGCAGGCCTACGGCGGCGACAGCGGCGCCAACATGATGCACGCGCTGACCGTGTGACGCTTCACGGTGCCCTCCGGCGTGACGCCCAGGCCGGCCTCTCGATCGCGACACCGTGAGGCCGGGCCTGGATCACGCGCTCCAGTCGCGCACCTCACGCACCATGGTCCAGATCAGCCGGTCCAGGTCGCCATCCATCGCCGACCTGGGCCGCCGCGTATTGGTGAACACCGCCCAACAGAAATCGCCATGGGTCCGCACGATGATCGTGGCGGTCCCCGGCAGGCTGCCGGTGTGCCACCAGTTGCCGTACGAATTCACCGCCCATCCCTTGGCATAGCGGCCATTGGCCGCCGACGGCGTGATCATCGTCTGCAGCGTTTCCGGCGACAGCAAATTCGGCGTCGTGCGGAAGCCGTCGAAATGTGTCGCGAATCGCACAAGATCGGTCGGCGACCCAACCCAGCCGCCATGTGAGTCCATCCGCCGCACATTCATGCCATACGGATCCTCGTCGTTCTGCCCGTGATATCGCACCTCCCGCGGCAGCCGTTCCGCGAGCGTATCGCCGCCGACCCGCATGTCCTCGATACCGCAGCGCCGCAGGATCGTGTCGCGCACGAACGCTTCGTAACGTTGCCCGGTCAGTTTCTCGATCACCCGCCCGAGCAGGCAATACCCGAAATTCGAATACGCGAACGCGGTGCCCGGCGCGGTCTCCAGAGGCATGGTCCGCAGCGTCCAGGCGATCAGTTCCGCGTGGGTCATGCGCGGGTTGAGAAACATCGGATCGCGGTTGTCGTTGCGCCAGCCGCCGCCGGTGTGGGTCAGCAAGTGCTCGACGGTGACGCGATCGATGTAAGGGGCATAGGGCGGCGCCCCGTAATCCACGCCAAGTACGCCGCCGGGCCCAAACACGAGATCCCCCAGCCGCAACCCGCCAGTTTCGATCAACGTGAAAATCGCGACCGAGGTAACCGGCTTGCTGACGCTGGCGATCCGGAACCGGTGCGCCGGCGTCAGCGTCTCCCCGTCCGCGCGGTCTGCCTGGCCGAACGCTTCCACGTACACCAGCCGTCCCGAGCGGGCGATGGCGACCGACAAGCCGGGAACCGCGTAACAGCTCATGAACCCGTTCGCCGCGGACGCCATCGCGGCGCGCTCCGTGGCGCTGCCTTCGGGTTCGTGCGAAAGTTCGGCGCGGGCGATATCAGGCGCGCCACCCAGAGCCAGGCCGAGCATCGCGCGGCGAGGAAGCTTTGTCATTTGTCACGCATTGTCGCGGCCGTGGCCGGTGGGAGCAAGCCCGCCCGTCATAGGCCCTCCGTCACCCCGGCGTCGAAGCGCCCGGCGCGTGATCCGGTTTCAGGTCCAACACCGGTGTGCCATCCATGCAGTCGAGGCCACGCACCGACAGCGTCCCGCCCTCGATCGCCACCAGATCGACGAACGAGGACGCGATCGGGTTCGGCCGCACCGGCGACCGCAACGCGAACGATCCGAGTGTCGTGCCGGTGCGGATCGGCGTTTGCAGCACCAGATCGCGCCGCGCCCGGTGCATCCAGTACAGCACCTGAATTCGCCGCGGCGCGACCAGACCCGTCAGCGCTTCACGCCACCGCTCATCGACGACGATCGTGCAAACCGGACCATCCGGGCTGCCACGCCGAGCGCACTCGCCGCGCGTTTTCCACGGCGTATGAATGACGCCAATAAAATACACGCCCGCATCGAACGTCTGCGGCGACGGAACCGCCACCTCTCCCGCGCGCAGGTCGGTGTCATGCTCTGGCATCATCCCGCGACCGTGCCAGCAATCCCCGCGCCCTGTCCACCCGTTCCTCCGGCCGCCGCTTTTCCTCTGGGCTGGGTCCCGACACCGCCCATTCTCCCGACCTCCCAAACTCCCAACAAATCGGCCTCTGACGCCCGTCAGCAGTTCTCATTTTGCCGATCGGCCTCCCCAATTCGTCATCCTGCGGCCTGGCCGGAGAATCATTCAAGCCCCGCACAACCTTGAATAGTCCCGCATTTTCTGACGGGTGCGCGGCGACCGATCCTCGGGTCGAGCCCGAGGATGAGTGCGTCCGTGAGGACGCTTTGTCAGCACGGTGCGAGTCCGTGTCCGGGTTGGTCGCAGCCCGGTAATCGAAGGTAACCGCGTCGCCGCGAGGCGGGGTGGGGAGCAACCGGAGGTGAACCAGCAGTCCGTAGGATGACAAACCTGTTTCGGCGGGATTCCGTGGCGAGCCTGCTCATTCGTGGCGAAGCCTTGAACAACCGGTGGCGCTAAGGCGACTGATAAAGCGGCCATCGGGCGGATCACGTGGTTGGGGTCGGAATGATGGGACGGCAAGGCGGAGTAAGCGGAGAGACCTGATGGTCCGGGTGAGGCCGTCAGGAGTCAGAACCTTCATAGTACCGATGCCGGGGATGCCCGGTGAAAAGGACGGGCAGCAAAACCGCCCCGAGGGAAGGGAGGCAGGAAGCTGGATGCGAGAGGTTCCGTATGGAGCAAGAGAATCCCGGTAGTGCCATCGAGGGTACGCAAGGGAGAGACGTCACCGGCGGGGAACACAGCGAACTGTGGTGGGCGGAAGCTTCGATCTGGACGGACCGCATGGTGTCGGCGCTGGGTAGAGCCTGCCCCCTGCGAAAGCGGGGGGGCGTCAAAGGTGGCAAATGGTTCAGTTTGATAGACAAGGTCGTCCGCCCGGCCACTCTGGGAGCCGCGTGGCAACGTGTCGCGCGGAACAAGGGGGCGGCTGGCGTGGACGGCCAGAGCGTTGAGCGGTTCGCTTACCAATCGGAACGGTATCTCCTGGAACTTCACACTGAGTTGAAGGCGGGGACCTACCGTCCGAGCCCGGTAAAACGGGTGGACATCCCCAAGGCGGACGGCAAGACCCGTCCGTTGGGGATCCCAACGGTGAAGGATCGCATTGTCCAGGCGGCTCTGAAGATGGTCATCGAGCCAATCTTTGAAGTTCAGTTCCGGGAGGGGAGTTACGGCTTCCGCCCGGGGCGGGGCTGCAAGGACGCTCTGCGAGAAGTCGATCGGCTTCTGAAGGAAGGCTACACGCATGTGGTGGATGCCGACCTGAAAGGGTATTTCGATACGATCCCGCACGACCGGCTGATGGCGCTGGTGGAGGGCTCGATCAGCGATGGCCGTGTGCTGTCATTGATCGAGAGTTTTCTGCACCAGGATATCATGACCGAGGCGGCACGCTGGCAACCGGACGCGGGCACCCCACAAGGGGCCGTGCTGTCTCCGTTGCTGGCGAACCTCTACCTGCATCCGCTCGACCTGCTGATGGAGCAGAGCGGCTGCCGGATGGTGCGATATGCCGACGACTTCGTGATCCTGTGCGCATCGGAAGCAGAGGCGTTGGCGGCCCTGCGCCAGGTGACGGCGTGGGTGGATGCCAACGGCCTGACCCTGCACCCGGACAAGACGAAGCTCTGCGACTGCCAACAGCCGGGCCAGGGCTTCGACTTCCTGGGCTACCGGTTCGAGGGTGGTCAACGCTTCGTCCGCGCGAAAAGTCTGAAAGCCTTCAAGGACAAGGTGAGAGCGAGGACGATCCGAAGCCGGGGCGATAGC
>Ga0182013_10008303_pt1 | contig 11234 bp, 12 predicted proteins | sample 612S2MmetaG_FD_120487 | JGI IMG/M metagenome (GOLD analysis project Ga0182013, IMG submission 120487) | Permafrost microbial communities from Stordalen Mire, Sweden - 612S2M metaG | ecosystem: Environmental > Terrestrial > Soil > Wetlands > Permafrost | place: Sweden: Stordalen | collected...
CACGAAGGAAAGTCAGGCAGCCCACGCGGCACGTCAAAACGCGAGGACGTGCTCGACACCATCATCAGGCTCAAGGAACGCCGCGATCTGGCAGCCGACGACGAAGCGGCTTTTGAATTAAGCTTCACGAAAACGCGCGAGTTCCACGGCATCGACGCGGCATCATTGATACTCCGTCTATCAACGAAATCCGGTAGCGCCGTGTGGACGCACGAGTTGGAGCGTGATCATAGTCGCGAACGCGCTTCGGCGCTGCGGAAGCAAGGAATGACGCAGCAGCAGATCGCGGACGAGCTAGAAATCACCCAGGGGCGTGTATCGCAAATCCTTCGCGAGACAGCACGTGACGCGGAAAATATTAATTCCACGCCACCCAGGCCTCGCTAATACGCTAATAATTCACGTGACGGGTTGACGTGACGTGTTGATGCGATGCTCAAGGCTTGGTGGGCTACGCTAATTATTAGCGTAGCCCCCCTTTAGGGGGGCTAATGAATTAATAATTCATCATTGCTTAACGGCAAAGCGGCTTTCACGGCACCGTTGCGCCGCAGTGACGCGGCAGCCTGACGGCTGTATGTTGAACCGGAAAAGCAATCGCGAGCGGACAAGGAGAACACCACCATGGCCGCGAATTCAAATAGCGCCGAGTGGCGCGGCGGTTATTATTATGACTGGTTCGAGCGGCGCTGGATCGAGCGGCCGGCCGAGGCGATGCAGCGGCTGCCGCGACGCGGCGTTCCGCGCCGTACCCTGCTGGCGGCTCTGGTCGAAGAAGTCGAAAAAGGCGATAGCGATGCTAAATTGTACGCCGCGCTGCTGGCGCGCAGCCTGATCGGCTGCAACATGGAGCTGATGCACGAATTCGGTGAACGCATCGCCAAGCTAAGCAAAGAAGACGTGAAACGATCCGCTGATTGACGGTTGCACTGCCCTGATTACAGGCTGGTTGCGGGTGGCACGTAAGCGGCCTCTTCCCTTGCGGCCTTGATTATCTTTTGCACGATGGCTGCCAGATACTTCTTGTCGTTTAGGATCAGGAAGGCTCTAGCAAATTCATCGACCCATTTCTCGCCGAGAGGACGCAGCTTCTGTTCAACCATCGCAATGTCATCGTCGTATTTCACAATCGCTTCCCACTTATCGACATCGTATGGTTTGGGCCGGACTGGCTCCTCTGGCCTGGGTACAGGACCAGTTGAAGGTGCGTCGCTTAGCACTTGTTCGCCATTCTCGGCGGCTAATCCGTGGAAATTGGTGGTTGCGTAGATCGCGCGAATGGCAATGAAGATCGCGATTATGGCCAAACCCAAGTTGCCGGACGGTGTATTCCCTGCACTGTTAATGGGCGTCGTCGCTGCAATGCCTAAGAAAACAAATAGAAGAACTGCCGCAGCCACTCTGCTGTTGTAGCGCCGCAGCATGCTCGCCAGCATGATAACGAAACCCGCCGTCACCAGATAATTGATAGCTGCGTCCGGCGGAAACCCAAGGTACGCACCGGGCTTTGTTCCTGCGGCTGTCAGAATAACTGCAACGCCGATCTGCATGGCAGCAAGCAGGAAAAACGCCGTGGAGCTGGATTTTATCACCCTCCGCGCATCTGCCTGATCGGTTATTCTTGAAAACCAGAACCGCACTGGAATTATCCCCGCAAGAGAATGGCTAACCACTCTCCTGGCTAGACATAAGATGCGATGGCGATAACTATTACCACCAAAATGCCGATGCCGTCTAGGGCGCGGACTCATAAGCGTGTAGCCATATCCGGATTGATGCCAGCTTGATGAAGGCGAGATAGTTGGCTGCAAGCTTGTCATATCGAGTTGCGATGCGCCGACACTGTTTGATCTTGTTGAAGAACCGCTCGACCAAATTACGCGCCCGGTAGAGATATGGGCTGAAGCAGATTGCCTCTTTGCGGTTGCGTTTCGGCGGGATGTTGGCCCACGCGCCTTGTTCGCTGGCAAGCGTTCTGATCCAGTCGGCGTCATAGCCGCGATCCGCCAACAACATTGTTTGTGGGCGCAATTCGTTCAGGAGCACAGAGCAAAGCTGATTGTCGTGCGTCTCGCCGGGCGTTAGGCCAATCTGCACCGGCAGGCCATTGGTATCCACGACAGCATGAATCTTGGTCGTCAGCCCGCCTCGCGAGCGGCCCATGTGTTGCTGATTATTGCCAGCGATGCAGGCGCCGTGCTGATGCACTCGCACGATGGACGTATCGATCATTTGCACTGCCGCATCATGCATTGCAGCCAATGCATCCATGATCTGGTCCCAGACCCCAGCCCGTCCCCAGCGAGCGAAGCGATTGTAACAAGTCGTATAGGGACCAAACGTCTCCGGCAGATCGCGCCATGGCGCGCCTGACCTCAAGACCCAAAAGATGCCGTTAAGCACGCGCCGGTCATTCACGCGCGGAACGCCGCGCGGCTTGTTCGGCAGGAACGGCTTGATGGCCGTCCATTCATAGTCGGTGAGTTCGTAGCGCATGATTCGAGGCTCCGGTTTGGAGGTTTGAATCACGCCCCGGGCGGCATCATCAACCCGCTACGGCCCGTTGTGACTGATTGCCAAAGCCCTGATTTCACTTCCGCTTTCGGGGCATAGCCGACATGGCGGGATATGCTGGTGGCCGCGTCCCGGTCGAAAATGACCCCAACTGAGACTTTGACGCGAGCCGCTGGTATGTTAGTTTTGGGCTTGTTCAAAAAGCCTTGGAAGCGGTCGGTTCTGATGACGAATAAGCTCGACAGTCTTGTTGACTTCTTATCCAAGGATGATCGGGTGCGCATCCTTTGTCAGGAGCCGTTACCGCCCGAATATAGTTACGCTTCACTCAGCACGATGGTTCTAGATGCGATCTTCTCAATTGGTGTTCGCTATGGACAGGTGAAAGCGGTTATTGAGAGGCACGCGAAGCACCAGAAATACGATCCCTTGGACTTCGGCAAACCCGATCCATACCCGTTACCCAAACTGATCTTGGAAGGCAAAGAAGGCACGCCTCAACAGTTCGCTGAAAAGCTTGGCAACTTGGGCCGAACATCTACTCGCTCAGGCATACTGAAAGCAGAGGCTGTGATCCTTGCCGCCCAGGCGCTCGTCAGGCATGGCATCATAGACTTGCCGTCATGGCGCTCGGCTGATGAGGCAACCCTGAAAGCAGCCGAACGAGATTTCCGGTCCGTGAAGGGACAGCGGACAGGGGTGTCGTGGAATTACTTGTCGATGCTCGCTGGCGACGGTGACAAAGTGAAGCCGGACAGGATGGTGGTGAGATACGTTGAAGCTGCTTTGGGACATAAAGGGGTGTTACCAGAAGACGCGGGCAAGCTACTGGTCGCTGCTGCCGCAGCCCTCTGTGGAACTCATGGCTATCCTTCAAATTTGACCGCGCGGCAACTCGACTCTGCGGTTTGGAACGTGGCCAGAACCTTACGCCAAACACGCTAGGAACTCAAACTAATGCGATAATTCCGGCGCTGACCACAACAAGGAGGGTCACTAACCCCCCATTGACGTAGCAAGTATGCGTCCGCATCAGCTTCGGTATTGTGATGTGTGATGTCTAGAACGCACCGCTGATCATCGTAAAGGATAAGGCGGACGAACGTATCATGTTCATCGCTGTAAAATTGCTTTTCGATTTCTACTTCCGATAAAGCCATTAAGCGGTCGCCACCGGGATCATGCCCTCTCAATGCGGGTAATAATAGCACGCCTAAATCGGCAGGTCTGTGACCAACTTCATGATGGTAAAATTCGGTGCTTTTCTGCGATGCAAATGTCGCTTTTTGGCCCATCGCGTCATATCGCATCGCCGCACAATTGCTGTCGCTTTTGGGGCGAAGCGGACGTGAACCGAATTTATGAGAACGCGCCCTAGCCAAGCGCTGGTCTTGGCCCACCAGAGGATATCAAGCTGTAGTTTGGCCGCCTCGTGGCTCCTCTCGGCGAGCCACTCCTCAATGTCACCGCGCGTCATGCCGAAACCTGGACCTAGGCCGGTGACCACAGAGCCACTGCCGGGGCCAGCGTACCCCGCCGCAAACGCCGCTCGCGGTATTCGTCGCCCAAAACATAGCGACGACCCAGCACCATCCGGGCGCGGCGTGGGCGCAACATGCCGAGGAACGCGCCGCTGGGGTCATGCAAGCTAGCGGGTATCGGCATCATTAAGGTGATTGATCATGACAAAAAGCACGCAATCGCTAGCCCACTGACTTTCGGAATTCCAGACCTGTTTGGGTTTGGGTGACCATAATTGGCATTTCCCGGCGGAGCAGCAATCACTTCACCCACGATTAAAGGGATTTAGGTTGGCGAGGTCTTCCTTTGTTACTTTGGTCTTGCCCAAAAGGTCCTTACGGATGGTGAGAAAAAGGATGCTCAATAGCTCACTTTCCTTGTCGAGATCGTGATCTTCCATGTCCGAATGATTGACCCACGCGTTATAAGCCTTGATGACATCGTCGCTGGCATACAGCAGCAGTTGATCTCTGGCCAACATTCGGTCCCGGTCAGCACTTTTTCCCGATGTATCCTCATCGTGCATCACAGCGACCGCCGTCTCGGTAAAATTTTTCAGGAAGCTTGCGTATGCCTCGCGTTTTTGCTCCGCGATTTTGACATTCAATTCTCGGCTCTTTTGAAGCAAGTAGGGAAGCACGGCGCCAAACACCGCAATGAGTGCAACAATAATTTCTTTGTATTCGATCATGAATGTTAACTCGGCTGGCTATCTTAGTTGGCGCAGCCCGCGCTCTTACTTCGCCGCGCTGTCACGCTGCCGCTCGGTTGCTTGAATGCTGGCATAGATTTTTTGAGTTTCCACTTGCGCTTGTTGTTCGGTCATCTCGCCGCGATCTATTATGCCTGCCAATTCGAGACGCTTCGCGGCAAAGAATTGAATTAGGTCAATGTACTTGTAATGCGCGGCGTTGAACGCTTGGATCATTGCCGGGTTGGCGCACTGCACGGATGCCGCGTGCGACGGTAGCTCACCGCTCAGTCGCTTAGTTCTGCACAGATCGGCGGCGATCTCAGTTTGTTTGAACGCCGCGACAAGCGGATTGTCGGCAGGCGGCGGTTGTGGCGATGGCTGCGGCCGTGGTGTCTGCGGTGCTTGTTGCAGGGAAGCTTGGGCGGGTTTTGTCGCGCCTTGTTGTTCCAACAAAATGCCGAGGCAACGGCCCGGCGACAGCGCGCCGTATTGTCCTGCGATGGCTAGGTCAACGACGCTGTCAGGAAGGATGGCCGCGAGACCATCGCGTTGTCGGACTGTCTCGCGAAGCACGCCGCAAGGCGAAAGCGTCCCATAGCTAAAGAACACAGCGGCACCGACAAGCACCACAACGCCGCCAAGTGTTCCAAGGGTTCGCACCGTGCATCCCCGTTCCCACTGGTAGTGCACCACTCGCGCAAGGCGCGGTCAATGGCTTTGACAACCTTGCGAGCGTTAGTCACCGGGCAATCGTTCTGGATCGTCGGCCGTCAGTATCTTGACGATAAGGTTGTCGAGACCTGCCGTGCTTTCGTTGCCCTTCGACACTACCTCTTTTAGTGCCGCGAAGTTCGCAAGATAGCTCGGGCCAAGCCGAGCACATAAAGCGATCACCTTCGACCTGTACGTCACGTTTCGCCAAAGCGTTACAAATACCGTATCGGGCACGGGCGGCAGAAAATCAGCTTTTGTGTGCACCGCGTAGATAAACCCTTGCCACTTAACGTGCAATTTTCTCATTTCCTCGACGAGGCCAGCGTAACGCGGAACGTAGCCGGGGTTTTCTTTGCCGACCTGTAGATAAGGCGAACAAACATCAAAATCCATTTCCGACAACACATCGTAGATGCGGAGCATCGCTGAAATCGTCGCGTCCATTGCATCATGCGGAGACTTCTTCACGTGCAAGTATGATTTCGAGCGTTCAATGAACGTGTCGAGCAGCTGGGGATGCTTGGCCGGGTCGATTATCAATTCATGTGAAATTGGTCCGGGTCCCCACAGCTGCGAAATCGCCTCAAGCCGTATTCCGCTCCAAGTTTCGACGACGCTGGCGTTGTCGTCTTTAACAATCGAAACGCCGCCTCTGGATCGAACGTACTGTCCAGTCATCTCGGCTACGGCTGTAGCTAAGGCGACCTGATCCAGCATTTTGCCGATGGGGCTTTCTGCTACGGCCTGAATGAACTTTTTCCGCCGGAAAGTTTCAAACACGGTAGTTCGCCTTCCTCACTTAGCGGGCCTCCGGTGCAGGATTGCGTAGCGGACATCCCACACGCTTATCAGTCGCGAGCCTGACGACGCGAGCGCGTATGCGAGCTTAGACCGCTATCCGCATGATCACCTCATAGACGTCCGCACGGTTCGGCCCCGAATTTTGTCCGATGAATTGAGCAATGGAGATAGCGAGGCCGCCATACGCGCCAGCAAGCCAGCGCGGGACATGATCCGCCGCTTCTGGTGTTTCCCCCACAGACATGGGGCAAAGCATATAGAGCCACGTAAAACGTGCACAGGGGGTGTGGTTCGCCGCATGAGCGATTGGAGATACCCCCGACGCGGCCAAAATGCGGCAGTGCAGCAAAATGCCGCTATCGGGGTTAAAGTTCCAGTTCTGGGGAGTGGCCTAATTCGGTCAGTACCCGCAGCCGTATAGGAATAGATCGGAAATCTAGAACCTTTGCTGAACATGGTGGAGACCCAATTTTCGGCTGCCACCTATCGAGCCATCAGCAAAAAAACCAGCGGGGCGGCGCTCGGCTCCGCAGCGGACGCCGCCCCCTGGCCCGGAGTAAGCGCCCACCGACCACGCAAGTGGACGCCAGTGGCACGCCCGAAGGACGAGTAAGAGCGCGCCAAAAAATCACCCGACAACTCGAATATCGACCGGGGGAACAGGATAGTTTCGTGTCGCCGGGAGCGCGACCGGCGCGAGCACTTGACCCGTCTCAAGAACCTGACGCCAAGCGGTACTGGCGCTCAACCTGGCGCCGCCGATGTCGAGGCCGAAGCTGAGGTCAAGCGCCGCGCGTTCGAGAAACGAAAAGAAGGCGAAAGCTTTGAACAGAGCTACGCTCGAATTTCGAACCCCTACATTGATCCCGTCGGTGGAAAATTGGCGAAGCTTCTTGGATCGTTGCCCGGCCCCGATCATCGGGCGACATGAAGCGCTTCACCGGGCAGGACTGGCCTGACGGCTATTTTGTACCAGCGCGATGGAGAGATTATTGCATTTTCGCGGCCCGGCCACACCTTGTGTGAGACCGGCACGCCGGGATATAGTTAGGCATCATGAAAAATGCCTCACTTTGCGTACTGCCGTTTTTGCAATTCAATACGTTGCCCAACGGCCGGGCGACAGTCTGTTGCACGTCAGACACGCCATTGATCGGCGATGACGGTCGCGAATTGAACATTCTCACTCACACTTTTGATGCGATATGGAATTCCAAGGCGTTGCAGGAGGTGCGAAGCGACATGCTCGCTGGCAAACAATTGCGCCGCTGCGATAGTTGCTTTTCCGAAGATACCAGAATCAATGGCAGCATGCGCGACGACGTGAATTATGCGTTGTTGCGCCCCGATGCCAACGGCGATATTGGCGTCGACATTCCTGAGAAAATGAAAAAGAACATTGAGCGGTCGAAAATTTCGCTCAAGCCGGTATTCCAGATCGGCCTTGACGAATTAATGCCGGTCATGGGCCGCAAGCCCAAGAGCTTCGATCTTCGCGTCGACAACAAATGCAATCTCGCCTGTGTGATCTGCAATCCGCGTTACAGTTCGCTGATCGAGGATGACCCGGTTCATGCCCGATGGTCCGGTGTGAAAATGGACCTTCCGACAACCAACCGATTCAACAGCGGAAAGAATTGGGCGCGTAGCGAAGAATTGACGGCGGAGATTTTGGATTTTGCCAACGAAGCCGAATACGTCCAGATGGCAGGCGGTGAACCGTTTGTCAGCCGCGTTGGACTTGCTTGGCTCAAGCACATGGTCGAGACCGGCCAAAGCCGCTCGGTCGACCTTACGATCTTCACCAACGCCCAGCATATCACGCCGCGCATTATCGATCAGATCGCAACGTTCCGTACCGTCCGATTGATCTTGAGTATCGATGCCTATGGCGAACAATATGAATACGTTCGCTATCCGGGTAAGTGGGCAAACCTGGAAACTAACGTCGGCAAGTTGCTTGAACTGCAATCGCGTATGGGTGCGAAGATCGTCATCATGGTGAACTTCACCCTATCGATCTATACCTGTTTTTCTATCCGTCCCATGCTTGATTGGTGCCGCAAGACCGGCGTTGCCGTCATCTTGAGTTTTGCGCTGGGTCCGGATTATGTCAGCCTTTACAATCTGCCTGGGCCGGTAAAAGAAAAAGTCACCGCCGAACTGGAAAAGATCGCGGTCGATTATGCCGACATGAATACCATTTCAAGTCAAGCCGACCGGATTATCGAATTGCTGAAAAAAATGTCGAGCCCGTTTAGCGCGCAACGCTTTATGCGGTTCACCAACGAAATGGATAAGGCGAGAGGCACTGACTTTCACAAAACATTTCCGGACATGAGCCGGGCTTATAAAGAGTGCGGACCCTGGACAGGCGACGCGTCAGTGATCGACTATCTTCGCCATTATCTTCGCCATCCGCGTATGGCGCTGGACGAAATTTATCCGGTCGCATGGGCGCTGGTCATTAATGTCGGCCGCAGAATTCCAGGCGTGCGAAAGGCTTGGCGGGTGATCTCCGGCCGTGACCGCGATGGCCATCTAAAACAAGTCTGAGACAAAAAAATCTCTCCGGCAGTCCATTCGCCGTCTCGCTATTCCAAGCCCAATCACTCGTCCGTCTGCTTTACTTCCGCTCGCAACGTCGCGCGAATTGTGGAGGCAAGAGCATTTTCGGCTTTCTTTAATTCGGCCGGGTCCCAGAGAATCGTGACCATGTGGTTTGTATCGAAATGGCTTTTGCTAGTTTCCAAAAATTTCTTCTCGCAAGTGTAGATCACTGGAATTCCGCGACCCTCGCCGAAGCCTGCCTCCCAATAGGCGCCGTGGCTGCCATGCGTGAGGTCCGAAATTACAAATCGAGCGGACAACAGTGATGCGATTGGATGGAGGCCGCTCTCCTTGAGTAATGTAAAATACGCCACAGAAACTCCGATTTGAGGCATGATAATCGTGCTCGGCATTGCGGCGGGCAAGGGTGGGGCAGGATGCGCGTTATCCTCGCTGTTCTAATTTTGCTGCTGGGGTTCGGTCCCGACGCGACGCGCGCCCAAAGTGCCGAAGGCCAGAACTGGCAAGTCCTCCGCACCCTCACGGGGCATGAAGGTGGGGTCAATTCCGTCGCGTTTTCGCCGAACGGCAAGTGGGCTCTCTCGGGGAGCAGCCAGTTCGGAGACGGATTTCACCTATGGGACCTTGGGACCGGCCGGTCCCTGAAGACCGTCACTGGGAAAACCCTCCAGATCACGTCCGTCGCGTTTTCGCCGGACGGCGCGCGGGCGCTGACGGGAAGTTTTGATGGAACGCTGCGCCTATGGGACCTCGCGACCGGCAATACCTTGTTGACCCTGAAGGGGCACACATGGGGGGTCCCCAGTGTAGCCTTTTCGGCGCTGGGATCGCGGGCGTTGTCGGCGAGCGGAGACAAAACGCTTCGCTTATGGGACCTTGCGACTGGCCAAACCTTGTTGACCCTGAAGGGGCACACCGGTGACGTAAACTCTGTAGCTTTCTCGCCTGACGGAAAGCGGGCGTTGTCGGGGAGCGACGACTGGACACTTCGCCTGTGGGACCTTGGGACCGGCCAGACCCTGAAAACACTAACGGGGCATACGAAAGAAGTCCGGTCCGTCGCGTTTTCGCCTGACGGCAAGCGGGCACTGTCTGGGAGTTTAGATGGAACCCTTCGCGTTTGGGACCTCGCGACCGGCAATACCTTGTTGACCCAAGCTGCGGCAGCCTCGTGGTCTGTCGCCTTTTCGCCCGACGGCGACCGGGCACTGTTGGGAAGCTATGACGGAACGGTTCGCTTGTGGGACCTCAACATCGGGCAGGTCATTAACACCCTGACCGCCCCTCCAGTGGGGAGGCCGGTGGCGGACATCTATCGTGCCGTCACGTCCGTGGCCTTTTCGCCCGATGGAAAGCGGGCGTTGTCAGGGAGCATGGACGGGACGGTTCGCTTGTGGGGCGATCCGTCTGATTACGTCGGCCAGCCGGTGCTAGCACCGAGAGTTAGCGCCGAAATGCCGCCTAGCGCGAGATCAAAGGTGCCCCCCAAAGTCGCTACGATCACGCCACCGGAAACTTCCCCGAAATTGACTGAAAATCAAAATCGATCTTCATGGGCTGAAGTACCGTTGAAAAGAGATGGCGGCATCTTTGTCGTGCCCGTCCAGATAAACGGCACAATTACGTTGGATTTCGCCGTCGATAGTGGCGCGGCTGATGTCAGTGTGCCCGCTGATGTCTTTTCTACATTAGTGCGAACAGGCACCATAAAGGACTCAGATATTATTGGCGAACAGACATACGTCTTGGCAGACGGTTCGAAATCGCAATCAGTTACATTCACAATCAGGTCGTTGAAGGTTGGCGACAGGGTAGTTGAAAACGTGAAGGGTAGTGTCGCGTCGGCTCGCGGGACATTGCTATTAGGTCAATCGTTTCTTGAACGATTTAAGTCGTGGTCGCTTGACAACAGCAAACATGAACTTCTTCTCGAACCGCAGTAAGCCGTCGCCTCAAGTTCATGATCCGGTGCGCGCCGCTCGATTGATTTCACGTCGGCGACGTGACGGTCGCCGACAGCAAGCCGGGCACCGACAAAGCCGCGCGGGCGCACCTACAACGGCACTGATAGCTGGGGCTGGCCGTGGCCGAACGGGCAGGAACGGCATCGCCCCACCGGATGGGCTGCAATTGCGCTGGGATGGTCCGCCGGTGCGTTTTCCCTCTGGATCGCTGTTTTGCCCATAGGGCACGCGCCGGGCGCACCAGCGATGCTCCCAGCGGCGATCCAGAGCGGAGGTTAGGCCGTAGGTTCTATTATAATATCTTCAAAAAACTAAATTATATCAATATGATATGGCGGAAGGGGTGAGATTCGAACTCACGAGACGGTTGCCCGCCTGCCGGTTTTCAAGACCGGTGCCTTAAACCACTCGGCCACCCTTCCGTCCGGAGGCGATGGGTTACCAGAGAGGCGAGG
>Ga0182013_10008304_pt1 | contig 11234 bp, 7 predicted proteins | sample 612S2MmetaG_FD_120487 | JGI IMG/M metagenome (GOLD analysis project Ga0182013, IMG submission 120487) | Permafrost microbial communities from Stordalen Mire, Sweden - 612S2M metaG | ecosystem: Environmental > Terrestrial > Soil > Wetlands > Permafrost | place: Sweden: Stordalen | collected...
GCCCAGGTCGAAGGGCTTGGTGAGGTAGTCGTCGGCACCGGCGTTGAGCAGTTCGACGACCTGCGCGCGTTCGTCCCGGGCAGTCAGGATCAGGATCGGAGTCATGTCTTTGCGGCGGCGCACCTGGCGCACGATACTGAGGCCGTCGAGACCGGGCAACATGAGGTCGAGCAGAAGGAGGTCGTAGTGGCCGTATTCGGTGAGCGCGACGCCATCGAGGCCATCCTCGGCGCAGTCGACCGCGAAGCCGCAACGCTCGCGCAGGGCCTCGGCGATGTTATTGGCGAGGCGAACCTCATCTTCGACGACAAGCACTCTCACAAGTAGCAATCTACACTTCTTGGACTATCCTTAAGCTCTACTTAAGCACGTGCTGGCAAAGTTGCTTTTGGAGCGGTCGATGGCTGGTATAAAGTGGGTTAGGCCGGAACGTCTCCGATTGAACCCTATGCCTCATCTTCGCGCAAGGCTATCTCTCCCGCGCAAGCGCATACTGCACCTCCAACTGCTCTGTCTGGCAACTCTGTCGTCTGCGGCGCTGGCACAGCAGCCCGCCGTGCAGCCGGCGCCGGTGGCGATCTCGCTGGATGACGCCATTGCCCGCGCCCGCGCCGATGAGCCGGGGTTTGCGGCTGCGACTGCAGCGGCCCACAATGCGGCGCTCGATCACTCGATTGCGCGGGCGGCGCTGTTGCCGAACGCTTCGTACTACAACCAGTACCTGTACACGGAAGGCGCACGCTGCCCCTTGTCGAATGCGGCTTGTGCCGCGAATGCGGGGGTGAAGCCGTCGGACTCCGGCTCGGCGATCAGTGCCGTCCCCCGCTTCATTGCCAACAATACGGTGCACGAATATGTCAGCCAGGCGCAGGTGAATGAGACCATCGGCGCACAGCAGGTCAACGCAGTGAGCCGGGCCTCGGCCTCGCAGGCAGTTGCCGCGGCGGAGCTGGAGGTTGCGCGGCGAGGACTAGTTGCCAGCGTGGCCGGACTCTTCTATGCGGCGTCGACGGCGGAGCGCAAGGTGGTCGTTGCCGAACGCGCCGCCAACGAGGCGGCCAGCCTGACCCAACTGACCCAGCAGCGCGAGACGGCCCGCGAGGCTGCCCATGCGGATGTGGTGAAGGCGCAGTTGCAGCAACAGCAGCGCGATCGCGACTTGGCGGATGCCCGCGTGGAAGCCGACAAATCGCGGCTGGAGCTTGCGGTTTTGCTGTTTCCCGATCCTCGCACGCCGTACACGCTGACGGTGCCCGAAGCGCCGACCTCGGTGCCGGAGAAGACCGATATAGAGGCCGCGCTTGCGAAGCGCAATCCTGAGTTGGAGAGTGCGCTGGCCAGCGCTCACCTCGCCGATCTGAATATCTTTGCCGCGCGGTCCGGCTATATCCCGAGCCTTGCGCTCAACTACAGCTACGGCATCGACTCACCGCAGTTTGCGGTGAATGGCGAAGACGGCGTGCGTAACCTTGGATACTCCGCCAGCGCCACGCTGAACATTCCGGTCTGGGACTGGTTTGCGACGCACGACAAGGTGCGCCAGAGCGAGATCAGCCGCGACGCCGCCAAGGTCGTTCTCAACAACACCCAGCGCAAGCTGATCGCGGCGCTTGAGGAAGACTATGCGGAGGCGGTCGCCGCACACGACCAACTCGACAGTCTGAACCAAAGCGTGGCGACGGCGACGGAGAGCCTGCGGCTGACGCGGCTGAGCTACTCCGCCGGCGAATCGGCCATTCTGGAAGTGGTGGATGCGGAGAACTCCTTGACCGCATCCGAAATCGCGCGAGAAGACGGGATCGTGCGATTCGAGACGGCCCTTGCCAACCTCCAACTTTTGACAGGAACGCTCTAAACATGGCGACGCCACAGAACAACTTTGCAAGCCGCGCCGCGCGCGCTCTGAAGCCCGCGGCATTCTCGATCTGCATATGCCTTCTGCTTCCGCTGGGCTGCAAGAAGAGTGAAGAGGCCGCGCCTACGCCGGAGGTCTATGTGCAGGCAGCGCATCCCGAGCAAGGAAGCATCTCCGAAGAGGTTGCTGCCGACGCGATCCTGACGCCTCTGGCCCAAGCGGCGATATCACCCAAGGTAACTGCGCCGGTGAAGAAGTTCTATGTGCAGCGCGGGTCGCGGGTGCATGCAGGCGAGCTGCTGGCGACGCTGGAGAACAGCGATCTCGAGGCCGCGGCGCTCGACAATCAGGGAAGCTACACCGCAGCCCAGGCGACGTTTGATACCGCGACCAAAGCGACCGCGCCGGAGGACCTGACCAAGGCAAAACTCGATCTTGCCCAGGCGAAGGCCAATCTCGATCTGGCCCAGTCGATCGTGAATGCGCGCAGCGATCTGTTCAAGCAAGGAGCGATTCCCGGGCGCGACCTGGATACCGCCAGGGCCAGCCTGGTGCAGTCGCAGGCCGCATCCGACATCGCCAAGCAGCACCTGGAGTCGCTGGAGAGCTTCAGCAACAAGGCGGCGATTGCGAATGCGCAGGGGAATCTGCAATCCGCGAAGGGGAAGATGCTGGGTGCGCAGGCGGAGCTGAGCTATACCGAGATTCGCAGCCCGATCGACGGTGTGGTGACGGACCGGCCGCTGTTTGCGGGCGAGACCGCGGCGGCGGGAACTCCGCTGCTGACGGTGATGGATACGTCGGCGCTGATCGCGAAGGTGCATATCGCGCAGATGCAGGCGCAGCAACTCGCGCTCGGGGCGCCAGCCACATTGACGGCGCCCGGGGTCGAGGACCCGGTTGCCGCGAAGGTTTCACTGATCAGCCCAGCGCTTGACCCAGGCAGCACCACGGTTGAGGTGTGGCTGCGGGTGGAGAATGCCAAGGGAACGCTGAAGGCGGGCACGCCGGTGCATGCGTCCATCCGGGGCAGGACGATCGCGAATGCGCTGACCGTTCCGGCAGGAGCGATCCAGAGCAGCCCGGACGGGAGCAGCAAATTCGTGATGGCGATCGCGGGGGATTCGACGGCGCACAAGAAGACGGTGACCGTAGGGATCCAGAATGCAGAGGACGTCCAGCTAATAAGCGGCGTGACTGCGTCGGACATAGTGATCTCCAGCGGCGGCTATGGGCTGGATGAAGGCACCAAAGTGAAGATTGGGACCGATCCCAACGCCAAGCCCGACGACGATGCAGCGGATGAGGCCAAACCTGCCGCGGGCACGCCGGATGCTGATGCGAAGAAGCCGGGAAAGGATGCGGACGACAAGTGAGCGAGTTCGCGTCTTCAACAGCCTCGGCCGCGCCGCAAGAGCTTCCGTTCTGGCTTGTGCGTATGTCGCGCACCATCTTCTTTCTGGTGGTTGTGCTCTCGCTGGCGGGGGTGTACGCGGCCTTCCAGGTGCCGATCTCGGTCTTTCCGGATACGAACTTCCCGCGCGTGGTGATCGGCGTAGACAACGGCGTGATGCCGGTGGAGCAGATGCAGGTCACCATCACCAAGCCGATTGAGGACGCGGTGAACAGCGTGCCGGGGCTGCTTACGGTGAGATCGACCACTTCGCGCGGCACCGCCGAGATCAGCCTCTTCTTCGACTGGAACGTGGATATGTTCCACACGCTGCAGTTGGCCGACACGGCGCTGTCCAAGGTCCGCCAGACCTTGCCCGCGACGGCAGTGATTACCACCAACCGGCTTACGTTTGCGACATTCCCCATTCTTGGATATGCGCTTACAGCGGACGACCGTGGGCCGGACACGGTCTCGCAGGCGCGGCTTTGGGAGATCGCAACTTACGATCTGAAGCCTTCGCTGAACCGGGTGGATGGCGTGAGCACGGTGATCGTGCAGGGCGGGCGGGTGCCCGAGTACCACCTCGTCCCCGACATGGCCCGGATGCAGAACTCAGGGGTCACGCTGACCGATCTGGTCAACGCAGTGGACAACTCGAACATCATCGACTCGCCTGGCTTGTACGAGGCGAACCATGAGCTGATCCTGGCGTTGGTGGGGGCGCAGGCGCACGACGCAACCCAGCTTGCCTCGCTGGTGGTGAAAAACACGGCGGCGGGCGCGCCGGTGCGGGCCTCGGATGTGGCGACGGTTGAGCCGGCGACCATGCCGGTCTACACAACGGTGACCGCAAACGGACACAACGCGGTGCTGCTGAACCTTGCGCGCCAACCCTCGGCAAACACGGTGCAAGTGGCGAACGCGGTCGCGGAAGAGATTGTGAAGCTGAGCGCTACGTTGCCCGCCGGCGTCCACCTGACCCCGTTCTACGATCAGTCCGAGCTCGTCCGGGAATCGATCGCCAGCGTGCGCGACGCGATTTTCATCGGGCTGGTGCTGGCTTGCCTTATTCTCTTCCTCTTCCTGCGCGACTGGTCGAGCTCGGTGATTGCGGGCCTGGTGATTCCGGTAACGGTTGCAGTTACAATTCTTTTTCTGTGGGCGATCGGCCAGTCCTTCAATTTGATGACGCTTGGCGGCTTGGCTGCGGCGATCGGGCTGGTGATCGATGACGCCATTGTGGTGGTGGAGAATATTGTCGTCCATCGCGATGCGGGGCAATCGCGCGTTACCGCGGTACGGCTGGCGCTGGGTGAGATTACGACTCCGCTGATCTTCTCTACGATCACGCCGGTGGTGGTTTTTCTGCCGCTGATCGCGGTCACCGGGGTGACGGGCAGCTTCTTCCGCGCGCTGGCGGTGACCATGACCGCGGCGCTGCTGACCTCGCTTGCGCTGGCAGTGACGTTTACGCCTGCGCTGTCGCTCTCGCTGCTCGGCGATCGCAAGGCGCGGGATGCGGCAAAGACGCGCAAGCCCTTGTTTGGATTCCTCTCGCGTGGCACGACGGTCGACTCGCCCGCGGTTCTGGCCGGGGACTTCTCGTCGGACCCCGCCGGCCCTGAGGCGGGACACCAAGGTCACGAAGACGGGCCTTTTATGCGCCGCATTCTGCACATCCATGCGCGCATTTTGAATCTTGCCTTGACGCGCCCGGCGTTTCTCGGCGTTGGTTGCGTGTTGCTGATTGCAGGTACTTACCTTGCCTACAACGCGCTTGGCTCCGACCTGCTGCCGGAGATGGACGAAGGCGCGTTTGTGCTGGATTACCTGACGCCGGCGGGCACGTCGCTGGCCGAGACAAACCGCATTCTCGACCACGTCGAGCAGATTCTCCACAGCACGCCTGAAGTCGAGATCACCTCGCGGCGGACCGGTCTGCAGATGGGCCTGGCTGCGGTGACCGAGGCGAATACAGGAGACTTTACGGTGCGGCTGAAGCGCGATCGCGATCGCGGCATCGACGAGGTGATGGCCGACATACGAGCAAGGATACTGAAGTCGGAGCCGGCGCTGGACATCGAGTTCACGCAGGTGTTGCAGGACATGATCGGCGACCTTTCCAACTCGCCGGAGCCGATCCAGATTAAGCTGTTCTCGAACGATTCCGCGCTGCTGAACCAGCTTGGCCCCAAGGTTGAGGACGCGATCAAGAAGATTCCCGGGGTGGTCGACACGCAGAACGGCGTGGACAACACGATCTCAGGACCGGCGACGAGTTTCCAGGTAGATCCGGTGCTGACGGCGCGGCTGGGGTTTACACCGAACGAGGTTGCAGAGGACGCGACCGCCATCCTCGACGGTCTGCCCGCCGCACAGCCGATGATCGTAAATGGGCGGCCATATACGATTCGCATCCGGCTGCCGGAAGAGACACGCAGTTCGCTGGATGCGATGGAGAACACGGTGTTCAACTCCAGCAGCGGACACACCGCTTCGCTGGGCTCGCTTGCCGAGGTGACGCAGCTTCCGCCGCAGAACGAGATCCTGCGCGAGAACCTGCAGCAGATGATTACAGTCAGCGGCCGCCTGGAGGGATCGGACCTGGGTTCCGCGATGCAGCAGGTGCAGACGACGGTTCAGGGTCTCCATATTCCTTCCAGCGTTCGCGTGGAGTATGGCGGCACGTATCAGGAGCAACAGAAATCGTTTCATGATCTGCTGCGGGTCCTCCTGCTCGCGCTAACGCTGGTGTTTGGCGTGCTGCTGGCGGAGTTCCGCAACTTCTCGGCGCCCATCGCGATCCTCACGAGTTCAGTGCTCTCGATCTTCGGGGTTGTCCTGGCGCTGCTGATTTCGCAGACAAGCTTCAATGTGTCCAGCTTCATGGGGCTCATCATGGTGATCGGGATTGTCGCGAAGAACGGCATTTTGCTGCTGGATGCCGATGAGAAGTTTCGTGCGCGAGCGGAACTCGAATTGGCCGGAAATGCGGACGCCTTCGCTGGCCGCGATATGGCGCGCGAGGCGATGCTTCATGCAGCGCAGCGGCGGCTTCGGCCTATTGTGATGACGGCCATTGCTGCGGTCTGCGGGATGCTCCCGCTGGCGTTTGCGCTCGGGGCCGGCTCGCAGATGCTGCAGCCGCTGGCGATCGCCGTCATCGGCGGTCTGACCATCTCGGTTTTCCTTTCGCTCATCGTCACGCCGGCGATCTACTACCGCCTGACGCGCACCCGCCACGAGGCCTGACGGTCAGAGCATTTTCCCTATTACTGTGCCCCGGACGATTTAACCGAGGGCCGTTTTTCTTGGGGAAACAACGGCGTGTAATGTGGAGGTTTCGGCCTACACCAATAGGGAAAAAGGCTCTAGCGGCGGTTGTCGGTGGCGGGTTCGGGGTGGATGAGCAGGCGGTCGACCTCGGGTGCGTCGAGCTTGAAAGCTCCTTCCAGCGCGGTGATGACCGCGTGGACGCTGGCCATGGGGAGGTCGTCGGGCAGGGTGCAGTGACAGCTTACCTGGATGTGGTCGGGGTCGTGCTCCGGGCCCGATGCGGAGGCTGGCTCGAAGCCGGGAATGTACCCGCTCGAGTCGCCGGCCGCGGAGATGCTGTGGGCGAGGTGGATGGCGCGCGCCCTGCGGCGGGTGACGAAGACATCGTGGATGTCGAGGATTTCGGGAAAGTCTGAGGCAACGCGCCGCAGGCGAAGTTCGAGCTCGCGGTCGCGTTCCAGCGAAGCGGGCCGCTCGATGGTGGCGGGCTCGCTCTCGATGTGGGTGAGGATGGAGGAGATGGAGGGGACTTCGCGGCGCATCTCGGCCTCGAGGTCGGTGACCAGTTCGTGGGCCTGGCGGAGGGGCATGGTCTCGTCGACTTCGAGGTGTTGTTCGATGTGGAGTCCGTCATTGAGCTGCTGGACGCTGATCTCGTGAATGGCGAGGTTGCGGCGCGCGGCGACGGCGCGGATGCGGTCGTGGACGCTCTCCGCGATGGAGGCGGTGGGGACGGTGTGGACGACGACGTCGGCCCCGGGAAGGTGGCGCTGGACGGCCTCAGTGGCGGCGAGGGTGAGCTGTTCGGAGCGCTGGAAGGTGAGATTGCGCGGCATGCCGAGGGTGACGTCGGCGAAGTAGTTTGCGCCCGAGCGGCGGGTGCGCAGGCGATCGACGGAGAGCACGCCAGGGATGGCGGTGAGATCGTGGATGAGGTTACTGCGGAGTTGGTCCTTGGACTGAGGCTGGTTGCTGGTGGGGTCGGTGGTGGGGGTGGCGTCCAGCAAGGCGTCGATGGTCTGATGGGCCAGTTGCCAACTGACGCGCAGGATGACTCCGGCGACGACCAGGGCGGCGATGGGGTCGGCATATTCAAGCCAGGGCAGGGAGAGCCGTTCGCCGGCGAAGGTGGCGGCGAGGCCGAACATGACGGCGAGCGAGGCCCACATGTCGGTGGCAAAGTGGACGGAGTCGGCGGCGAGGGCGTCGGAGCGGTGCTGGCGCGCGATGCGAGCGAGAGCACGAGAGCGGGTAAAGTCGACGGCGATGGAGCAGAGCAGGACGGCGAAGGGCCAGAGCGAGGGCTTGAGCGCGAGATGGTGGTGGAAGAGGATGCGGCGGAGGGCCTCGCTGACGATCCAGACGCAGGAGGCAAGCATGATGCCGGTTTCCACGAATGCGGAGAGCGATTCGATCTTGCCGTGGCCGTAGTTGTGGTCTTCATCGGCGGGGCGGTCGGAGACCTCGACGGAGAAGAGGGTGATCGCGGAGGCGATGAGGTCGATGGCGGAGTGAGCGGACTCCGACAACATGCCGAGCGAGCCGGTGAGGATGCCGGTGACGAATTTGAGCAGTGTGACGAGGGCAGCGGCGAGGACGGAGAAGACGGCGGCAGAGCGTTTTGCTGCGTGCGGCTGGCTGGCGGCGTCCTGGATGGCCGTTGGGCTCATGGGATCGATGCTACCGCTTTCGAGGTGGTTGCGCACCGGGTGGCGCGGCGCTCCTGAAGATGCAGGTGGAGCATGATGGCAGCGGCTGCGAGCATGGGCAGCGCCATCATGAGCAGGCCGCGTTGGTAGTCGCCGGTAAGGTCGCGGGCGAAGCCCATCCAGTAGGGACCGACGAAGCCGCCGAGAATGCCGATCATGTTGATGGCGGCGATGCCGGCGGCGGCGGAGCGGCCGGTGAGGAAGGCTGCCGGAATGGCCCACAACGGGCCCTGCATCGCGCAGTATGCAAGGAAGACCAGGGCGAGCGCTGGCAACGCAACCAGCGGCGATTGGGAGAGCCCGCAGCCCAGGAATCCCGCGAGCATGACCAGGCACCAGGGCAGGACGTGCATATGGCGTTCGCCGGAGGCGTCAGAGAGGCGGCCGGATAGGAGCATGGCGGCTGCTCCGGCGAGGCCGAGGGCGACGAAGAAGTAGCCGGTGGCGGCGATGCTCCAACTGGTGAGGTGCTGGACGATGGCGGGGGCGGAGAAGGTGTAGCCGTAGTTACCCGCCTGGACGAAGAGGAAGAAGATGCCGATGAGCCAGGTGCGCGGGTCCCGCAGGGCAGAGGAGATGGAATCGGGACGGTCGCTAAGGCTGGGAGCGTCGTGTGCGACGGCGGCGAGGATGGATTGGCGCTCCGGCTGGCTGAGCCAGGGCGCGTCCGCGGGACCGTCGGGCAGCAGGAGGAAGAATGCGACGCCGAGGGCGACTGCCGGCAGAGCTTCGACCAGGAAGAGCCACTGCCAGCCGGTGAGCGAGAGGCGGCCCTGGAGGGACATCAGCGCGCCGGCAAGCGCCCCCATGACGACCGAGCTGAGCGGGAAGGCGATGTAGAAGCGGGTGATGGCGCGGGCGCGCATGGCCGCGGGATACCACTGCATGAGGTAGAAGATGACTCCGGGGAAGAAGCCGGCCTCGGCCATGCCGAGGAAGAAGCGCGCGATATAGAACTGGGTGGGAGTCCGGATGAAGATCATGGCCAAGGCGATGAGTCCCCAGGTGACCATGATGCGGGCGAGCCAGCGGCGGGCGCCGAAGCGGTAGAGCATGAGGTTGGAGGGGACTTCGCAGGCGGCGTAGCTGAGGAAGAAGAGGCCTGCGCCGAAGCCGTAGACGGTGTTGGAGAAGTGCAGGTCGCGGTTCATCTGGAGCGCGGCAAAGCTGATGTTGACGCGGTCCATGTAGGCGGTGCCGTAGCCGAGGGCGATGAGCGGAATTAATCGCCAGGTGGCTTTGCGCAGGGCGGCGACGGCGACGGGATCGGGAGGCGGTGCGGGTGCGACCGGCGAACTCATGGGTACCCCTCCCACCCTTTATACCCAACCACTTCTAAGGGTACCCCTCCCCCCCCTATATATACCCAAGTATCTAAAAACAAGCGGCTTACAGTTTGGTATATACCATTTGATCGAACCCGTAGGACACGATGCCGGTCCCGAGCGAAGTTCTGGTTCCGTGGAATTTGCCCCTGAGGAGACACAATCCGGAGGCGAGTGGATTCGGTTTCCTTCTACTTCTATTTTATCAGGCGTGTCAAGGGCACTTCGGGTAATTGACTACTTGACAAACCCAAAATCCAAATCGTTGAATCTACACGGCATTTGCCAAGAGTGCGGACAATTACGTCCCGAGATATCCGCGAGACTCAGTGAGGCTTTTGCGTCGGCTTATGAGGAAGTTCATCGCCTTCATTCAATCCTTCGGTCATCCGCAGGATTTCCTTCACCCGCCGATCCGCTTCGAGTATCTGAGCCATCTGCACGGTTACCAAGTTCTGAATAGTTGGGTCTGACTCGGCAGCGATGATCCGCTGCAACCAGTCATCCGGGAATAGTTGATGTATGAGTTCCCGTAGCGTCAGATTCTCCCGGGATTTCTCAATGAGAAGGGCGAGATTCTTCCGGTGCATTTCGACATCGTCGTGTGTCATTCAGGGAAGAATAAACCCCTCAAAGACTTGATCGGTCGCTAAACTGATTTCCAGCCTATAATTCCGCCAAAGGGGAACTGCCAATGCTGGAGATTGCTGGCGGCATCGTGCTAGGGTTCTTGGCTCTGGGCGTTGCCTACCTCGCGTTAGTCGCGCTTGTCGGACTCGTATCGCACTTTAGCGAATGGATAGTGGTAGGCATCGGCATCCTTCTTGCGGTTGGCCTCTTCTATATAGGCTGTTGGGCCGCGTGGAATGGATGGGAATGGTTCCGAGGAATTGTAGGAGACTACGCTGCGCACATGGTGGCGGATCCGGTGTGTGTGTTTATTGGCGGATTCGCTCCCTTCCTGATATGGATCGACAGCCTTCAGGACTTCAAAAGAACCGCGCGGTTTTTCCGATGGATCGTGAGGGTAGGAAAACCTTCCACATGGAGAGAGTGGGGACAACGGCACAAACTTGCAGCGAGGCCCTAGATTTTCCGGGAATCAGGCTCTATACTCTCCCGCAAACGTGAAAAACCGCCCTGCCAGGGGCGGTCATCGGGTGCTTCCTCAAACACTCTTATACCAGAGGTGTGCCCCTGTGATCCACTCTATTCCTAACCATCCTCATCAGTCGCACCAATCTGAATGTTTGAATCGTTCGGTCCCCATTGTTGGTGCCCCAAGTCACAAGGCGGCAGCGATGCGTTCTCGTATCGTTCTCGTATTAGAGCGTCTGATTCAGGAATTCCAGTGGTGCAGTAGAACACTATGGCTGATTGGCCACAATCTCTGTGTCCACATTGACGCTCTGCTTTCCAAACAGCCTTACTTCGTTGACTACGGTTTGTCTTACGAGCCACTGCGGGAGACAAATTACCGTTTAATCCCTCGGGCGAGGACACGAGCCCGCATTGATGGCACAGATAATTTACTGAAGACACATCGCTGGGCCACCCCGCTGGAGGAAGAAATATATCTTTTAGGATTCGATCAGGGAGAACGGTTCGCTCTTGACACCTTGGGCAAACAAGTTGGACGGCCATCCGCGTTATCATATCTGCATGAAGCGGAA
>Ga0182013_10008307_pt1 | contig 11231 bp, 5 predicted proteins | sample 612S2MmetaG_FD_120487 | JGI IMG/M metagenome (GOLD analysis project Ga0182013, IMG submission 120487) | Permafrost microbial communities from Stordalen Mire, Sweden - 612S2M metaG | ecosystem: Environmental > Terrestrial > Soil > Wetlands > Permafrost | place: Sweden: Stordalen | collected...
CGACGAAACCGGGGTTATGACCGGGATCGCGCGAAGCCCGCGAAACATCGCCAACCGGATTATCGAAGAGTTCATGCTGGCGGCGAACGAGGCCGTTGCCGCCCGTCTGGCTCATACCAGCGAAAGCGACGGCGGCCCGGCGATTTACCGGGTGCACGAGCAGCCCGATCCAAAGCGCATTATGGAATTCGAAGAGGTCGCGGCCCAGTTCGGCTACTCACTGGGTGTGGGGGCGATTCCCGTTTCCCGTCACCGGTATAAGGAAAGGGGTTCGGACGGCCGCAAGACACACAAAGACGTCATTACTCCCAAAGAAATCAAATTGTCGTCGAAGGCCTATCAAAAGCTGGTAGCGAAGATCGAAGGCAAACCGGAAGAGAGGATTCTGAGCTATTTGATGCTCCGTTCGCTCAAGCAGGCTCGTTATAGCGAAGAAAACACGGGACATTTTGCTTTGGCGGCGACGCACTATACCCATTTCACATCGCCCATCCGGCGTTATCCCGATCTGATTGTGCATCGGCTGCTGACGGCGTCGCTCTCACACCGGACCACGTCGCTGAACGAAGCTGAAATGAAAGCAATTGCCGATGAATGTTCGCTGACTGAGCGCCGCGCGGCCGAAGCCGAGCGTGAGCTGGTCGAATGGAAGAAAGCGAAATTCATGGAATCCCGGGTTGGCGATGAATTTGACGGGCTGATTATCAGCGCCGCGCGTTACGGGCTGTTTGTCGAGCTTGCCGACCTGTTCGTGGAGGGGTTGATCCCTATCGAAAGTCTGCCCGGCGACCGATATACCTATCATGAAAACGTCCGCAAAATCATCGGCTTGCGTACGCGGCGGGAATTTTGTATTGGAGAGCGGGTGAAGGTGGCGCTCGACCGGGTGGACCCGCTGGAACGCAAACTCCAGTTCTCCCTGGTGGAGACGGCGGGCCGCAAAAAGTCCTATAAGTTTGCCGCGCGGAGCAGATGAGTCCTGTAACCCCTCCAAGGCGACAATGGAGGTACGGCAGTATACAATTTTGGATGAGTCCTCACTCCGATGAACCGTAATCCGCGAAGTCCGCAGGGACGCAGGCCAAACCCGCTCAGCGACCTTGTCGCCGAAAAGAAGCGGTCCGCGGAAATTGCGCGTCAGCGGCAGCGCGCCGAGCAGTTGAGCGCGGACCTTCCCGGGATTATCAGCGACCGCGTTGGCGAGCATATTCAGAAGCTGGAAACCAAACTTCTGAAGGATTTCCAGCAGATGGGCCAGAAGGCGATTGAGGAGAGCACCAACGTCCTCAACGAGACTCTCAACGGGCGCATCGAGACCCTGGAGCAGATTTCCGCACTACAGTCCAAGACCATCGTCAATCTCCGGGATTCCTCGAAAATTGCCGAGGAAAAAGTCAGCACTGTAGTCAATAGCATCGAGAAAACGCTGTCCAATGCCGTGCCCGGCTTCCGCCTGGAACCCTCGGCGTTTTCCGCCCCCCTCATTTCGGCCAATGGCGCGGCGGCATCAGCCCTGGCGTCGAGCGGCACCGAGCTTATCAAAGCCGATTCCCAGGAAATGGAAGAGATCCGGCTGGGCAAACACGGCTATTGCCCGAAGTGCACTTCTACACATGTCCGTCGGGCCAATCGGTCGGGGATTTGGGAAGAGTTTTTGCGGCTTTTTTTCATTGCGCCGTTCCGCTGCCGGGCCTGCCGCCATAAGTTTTATCGCTTTTGATTCTCTGCCTCGCCGGGCCCGTTTGCCGGTGGCTTTTGCCATTCCTGCCAATTCAAATCCGGTCAGCGGTTTAATCCGTACCTTTTACATCGCTGTCGCAATTCATTTGCGATAACGTGTTAGAGTTGATGTCCAAAGCAGGTCCTTATGAATGCGCGCGTAACGGCTTTCGTACTTTGTTTCGGCTCGGGAGTTCTTGCGCCCGGATTGGTTTACGGGGATGCCAGCGAGCTTGCGGAGCGGGCCCACAAATTTGAGGAAAATGGCGACTCCGCGGCTGCAAAGGACGCCTGGTCGCAAGCGCTAAAGTCCTCGCCGGACGACCCGGCCGTGCTGACCGCTTACGGCGAGTTTTTGGAGAGATACCGGAACCCAGGCGCCATCGCGATTTACCGCCGGAGCGCTGCGGCATCCAAACAGGCGGGGCATAACGATGCCGCCGCCGCGTCTGTGCGCCGGGCGTTTCTGCTGGATCTGATAGCCGGGGACAACGTCGCGGCGAAATCGGATCTTGCCGAATATCGCGCGCTGGGCGGCGCGGGCCTCCAGTTCCCGGAATCCACTGTCGCGCAGAAGCGCGAAACTATTGAAATTCCCGGGCCAATGCGTTCCTTTGCCCGCATGGCGGCTGTCTCACAGGATCTGGATCCCGACGAACTGCTCCCGTCCCTCGCCAGGAATGTCGTTCTGAACGGGTATCAGACATCGCGCGGCAGCGACGAACTGGAAGAAACAGAGTTTCTCAAACTGATTCACCGGTACCTTTCCCAGGCGCGCGAACTGTACAAACTTGCCGGGCCGGACAAAGTGATCCAGGTGCCCGCCTGCGAGGCAGCGATTACCAACGATTTGCTTCGCGTTCTTGGCTTCCGGATGCGCGGTGGATGTGGCAGTGAAGTCGTGCTGGAAACGGTGAACGCCCCGCGCGCTTTCGTGACCACCGATTCCGGCTTCCCGCTGGCCGAACTGGAACAGGCGCTGCGGACTGATAAACCCTTCTCGTACGACTACCATCCCTCGGTAGTCACCGTGCTTTACGGCCCGGATTACTGGGTGACAGCGAAAGAAAAAAGGGAAGGCGAATTTATCGACGCCTTCCTCGGCGACCCTGGTTTGTGCCGCTTTTATCTTGGTATGGCGAAACTCGATCCCGAGACGGCCGATGCCCTGCGCAAAAGCGCCACGCCGGTCAGGCTAAGGGCCTATTCGAATGTGCTGGACTTTTTCGGCGGGAACTTTGAGATCCGGGACGGCAAAGCGGTGGTCCCGGGTGGCCAGCGGTCTGCCGCAGCCTGGGGAGATCTCGCCGGAGCTTCGCCGGATAAGGGCCCGGAGTTTTTCGAGAAGCTGATGGTTAAAGACGATGGGTGGCTGGCCAGCCTTTACGACGCCCTCGCGCGCATCCAGGGTCCAGTGCAGGCCTACCTCACCGACCCCGTGCGCATGAAGCGCTTGTATTCGGCGGTGCGCGGCAGGGTGACAACTCCAGGACCTGCGCGGCCTGTCTTCCGGTCCAACGCGGAAATGATGCTGCTGACCACGCGTCTGCAGCTCGACCCCGACGGGAAGGTGCACATTCCGGGCGGTCTCGATGTGTGGAAAGATCTTTTCCAGCGCAATCCAAAGGGTAAGTACGATGCCAAACTCAGCAAAGCCTCGGGAAGCTGGAAGGATTCCGACGACGTGCTGGAAGCGCTGTTCGGGCTCTGCCGCAAGCCTGTCGACAACGAGCCGCTGAATATTTTCATGGCGCTGACGGATATCGACCACAACCGGCAGCAACCGCTCTCTATTCCGACGGTTCAAAAGCTGGTTCGCGACTATTCGACCTACGGGGCGCAGTATCAAATTTTCAACGATGTTCCGTCGCTGAGCGAGAAAACGATTGTGGCGTGGCTGGATCAGGCAGAGGGTCTCGACAAAGTTCGCGATCCGTTGTTTCGCCAGGATCTGATTGGGACCATGCAAGGGCTTACCGGGATCTGGCAAATATTCTGCCGCCAGGGGAGCATCCCCGCCTCCAAAGCCGATGAAACGATGGCGGATCTCATCACTCCCTTCGTTACGGTCAAGAATGAACGGGAACTGTTCGATGCCGGGCGCACCGGTGTGAACCGTTTGCTGCAGGTGACCGGGACTCAGGGAGAAAACCGGGGCGCACAGGAACGCATGCTCGGGCTTCTGGCGGGTGGCGCGAAGATGGACGATTCCGACGCGCGCGCCGAAATGGTGCAGCAGGAACAGCGCATCTTTGACGCGCAGAAGCTTCTTTCCCTCGATCTGCTCTTCGATCTCGCCGACAATCTCGAAAAAGTCTCCAAAGGCGAGAAGCTAAACGCACAACTGGCTTCCCGGCTGGCCGCGCGCGTGGCCGACATTCAGCTTCCGCGCAATTCGATGACGGGCGCCGAGCGTAATTCGCTGGCATTCGGATACTACGTCGACAAGCATGTGGCCGACGAGCGCAAGGTGAACCTCCGGGCCATGATCGACAAGGCTTCCAAGGACGCGGAGAAGCTGAAAGACATTCGCGGGCAACTGGCTCCGACTCTGCGCGACACGATCGTCGGTTTTAACTATGTGCACTACGCGCCGCCCGGAGCGCAGATTCTGATGACCAATCCGTTGTTTGTGCGCGGTCACGATTTTATCGGGATGACGGGCGCGAACCACAGCTGGAGATCCACCGAGCTGTTCGGAATGGGCTGGCCTTCCAATGCCGGCGGGCGGCTGGTCGGTTCTCTGTCCGGGTTGCCGTACGCACTGGCCGAAGCCGAACAGAATTTCCTGATCCCCACGCAGACGCAGGCCCTCATTTGGGGCGATCTGGTTCCGCAGATGATGCTGACAGCTCGCACACCTCGTTTCTGGGGGGTGACGCCCGCGCAGATGCACTGGGTAGGGCTGAACATGCGGTATGCGGAATCGTCGATTGCCGAAGCTGCCGCGACTCCGTCGAGGCGCGATTCTCTGAGCCTGGCGGTGAATCGGGTAGCCAGCCCTTACCGCGCTTCGCTGATTATGCGGGCGGTGGCCGCCGGCGATGCCCGTGGCGCGATCGACAGACTCACTCCGTCGGAACTTTATCTGATCGCGGAAACCCTGCCGAACGGGAACGGACCGGCCGCGTCTGAAATCGGGCATCTGCGAAGCTTAGTCCCGCAACAGGTCAGCGCCGCGGCGATCTCGCAAGCTTGGGGTTCGCCGAAACCAACGCTGGCTAATTCCTATCGGCCCGAGTTGCTGAATCTGCGAACGTTTCCAACGCTGATGGGATATTCCAGCCGGATCATGGCCGAGAGCTGGGAATCGAATCTGCTTTATTGGGCCGATGTTGGCGATCAGACGGGCGTGCAGCCTGCGCAGCTAAACGTGCTGGTTCCCGAGTGGACACAGAAAGTCGTCGAACGCATTTTCGCTTCCCATCTGGAAGACTGGCCGGCTCTTCTCAGGAGTCTGCGCTCGGTCGGAGAAGAGCTGCAGGCGGAAAATGTGAGGGCGGCGGCGGCGATCGGCAAGGTAGCGGTTGTAGATCAGTAGAAATTCACGGGGCGGATTCGGGGGCGATACGGGTATGACGATGGTGTCTAAATTGAGACGAGCGGTGCGACTCGGTATGATTGCCGGCGGTGTATCGGCGCTGGGCGGCGGGATCTGGCTTTTCGCGCAGGACGTGCGTACGCCGGTCTTCCGATCCAAGGTCGATCTGGTCGTGCTGAGTTTCGAGGTCACCGACAGCAAGGGCAAATACGTCAACGGACTCAAGCCGTCCGATTTCCGCATCATGGAAGACGGCATCAAGCAGAAGATCTCGACGTTCTCGGAAGGTAACCGGCCTGCCATGGAAATCATGGACGACGGAACGATGAAGCCGATGGGGACATCCGCAGCCGAGACTTTGGACGCAGCGAAGGCAAACGTGGTCAAGTCCGATGCCTTTGCCGGTACCAACGTATTCGTTCTCTTCGATACCAGCAATTTCATGTACAAGGGTTTTGTCTACGCCGAGGATGCGATTGCGGATTTTGTGCGCGGCCTCGACAGGGCGGATTCGGTGGCGGTTTATACCTTCAGCCGTAATCTTTCGCGGGCCGCATTGCTGACACATGACCGGGCTGAGGCGATTTCAGGCTTGCGGAAGGCGGTGGCTGGAGACGATACCGCGCTTTACAACGGGTTGCTGCTGGCATTGCGGGATGCGGCGAAGGTGCCGGGCCGCAAGGTTGTCATCGTATTTTCGAACGGGCCAGACAACGCCAGCATGGTCGCGCCGGACGATGTCCGGGCGGTGGCGGAGGACGAGGGCATTCCCATTTACGTGATTTCGACGAATGATGCCGACAAGGATCCGATTTCTACCGCAGTATTCCGCCGGATTGCGACGCAGACAGGCGGTAAGGCCTACTGGGCGAAAACATGGCAGAAGCAGGTGGAGGCTTTTGAGGCAATCCGGGAAGATCTTGGCAATTCTTATACGGTCACGTATTATCCGGCGCCGAATCCGAATGAAGGGTTCAGGAAGATCGATATTCAGATTGTTACCGATACCGGGAAACGCTACCGCGTGAGATCACGGCCTGGATACAGGCCGCGATCTTATTAGTAAAATTTGAAAAAACACCGGCGACAAGATCGCCGGCGCTACCCGAGTTTCGTCATTAACTGATGAATCTGGTTCTCTTCTTCCTTCTTGGGTTTGTCGGCAAGGGCCGACTCGCACTCTTTTTTGGCGGTCACAAGGTCGCCCTTCTGCATCAGAGCCATCGCATAGTGATAGTGATAGGTGGAACTCTGCGGAGCCTGCGTCACCAGCGTACGGAAGGTGTCGACCGCGTTGTCGGTCAAGTTTTTCTTTAGATAGATCCAGCCCAGCGTATCGTTGATTTCCGGATGGTTGGGCAGCCGCTGTTTGGCCTTCGTGGCGTAAGTAAGCGCCTGATCCAGATCGCCGCCGGTCGTTTCCGCAATCAGATAGGCCAGGTTATTGAGGGCGAGAGCATTGGTCGGGTCAATCTTAAGCGATTGCTCGTAATACTTGCGCGAAACATCCTTCTTGTTCTGAGCCTCGTAGAGCATCGCCAGTTCGATCATCAGATTGACGTTCTGCGGCTGACCCTGACGGGCCTTCTCGATCGAATTGATGCTCTGCTGGTAATCGCCCTTGCGCAGCCAGGCCTCACCGATGCGGTTCCAGAGGTCGGACTGTTGCCGCGGATCGGAAACCTTCGGCATCAGCGACTGGAATGTTCCAATTGCTTTATCCACCTGACCAGAGCTGACTTCACTATTCCCCAACAAACTCTGAAGGTCCAGGCGCTTGGGGTATTTCTGTGCTTCCGCCTCGACCACCTGAACGGATTTGTCGGGCTGGCCGTCCATCAGGTAGGCGCGGGATTCGCCCATCAGTCCGCGCAGATTGTTCGGGTCGGCTTCCCACGCCCGCTTAAAGAGATCCTCTCCGTCCTTGACCTTTTTCTCATTGAGATCGAGCAGTCCCAGTTCAAGCAGACTCTCCACCTGCTTGGGATTCTTTTCGAGAACCTTGGTCAGCAGTCCTCGCGCTTCATCGGAGCGATGGAGCCGTTGCAGGGCCTCGGCCTTCATTACGGTGCCCTGCACGCTGTTGGGGGAAATCTTGAGGACGGCGTCGGCATCGATCAGAGCGGCATCAAAGTCCTGGCGGACCAGTGCGACCTGAGTTTGCGCCAGTCGCGCCGGAATGTAATCCGGCCGGAGCCCGATCGCCGCATCGAATTCCTGCCGGGCCTGTTCGTATTCCTGCCGGGCAAAATGGGCGCGGCCCAGGTTGAATCTCGCCACAAAATTGTTCGGTTTGGCGGTCACGACGGACTGCAGATCAGCCATTGCCGTGTTGACATCGCCTTTGTCCAGCAGGAAGGTGGCCTTCAGGCCCCTGGCATCCGGATCCTTCGGGTCGTTCTTGAGCACCTGCTCGTTTACTTTGAAGGCGAGGTCGGACTTGCCCTGTCGCACATAGACCTGGATCTCCAGCTTCAAATAGGTATTCTTCCGCGCCGGGTCTTTCTGGATGCCTTCTTCGTATTGCTTAATGGCATCGTCGAAGGAGTTGACGCGCGCATAGAAGTCGCCGGCTTCTATGTAAGCGTTGGGAAATTGCTTCAGATCGCCCTTCATCTGATTCAGAAGCTCAAGCAACTGATCGCGCTTGTTGGTGCCGAAGTAAAACTGCGCCAGAGTGAGGCGCATCTGAGTGTTCTTCGGATTATTCTGAATGCCGCTCTTCAGCAGAGCTTCGGCTTCGGGAATCTTGCGCTCGGCGAGGTAAACGCGGTAGAGCTCGTAGTAGGGGTTTTGACTTGTCTTGTCCTTGTCGATCAGACCCTTCAGGATGGTTTCGGCCTCGGCCGTTTCGCCGTCCACGACAAGGGTGCGGCTGAGAGCAAGGCTTACGACCGGGTCGCCGGGCTTCATCGAAAGCGCTTTCCGGTACTCGGAAATGGCGTCCCCAAGGGTCCTCTTCGCAGCAATGCCGTCCTGTGCGCGATACAACTTCGCGGTTTGAACCATGTCCAGATCGCCGCTTAGCTTGTGCCCTTCCCATCCGTTCGGATTGCGCTTCAGCAGACCGTCCACCATTAGCTGGACGTCCTTGATTACGGCCTCATTGTGCTCCTGGCCCTGGGAAGCCACGATGAGAATTTCCGATAGTTTGAGATCGGTATCGTCGGCCTCGGGAGTTCCTGCCTTGAGGAGTTCGTGGGCACGCCGGAACATCGGCACCGCGCCAGCGACCGAGCCAAGTTTGAGATCCGTTAAGGCGAGGTGATAATAAGCCGGACCGTACTTCCGGTCGGCTTCAATCGACTTGCGGTACATGATGGACGCTTCTTTGAAACGCCCGGCATCGAAGTATTTGTTACCGCTCTCGAGATATCTTGCCTTGAGGACATTGGGGTCCCGGCTACAGGAAACGAGGGAAATTGCCGCTAACGCTAACACCAGATATCGCATAGGACTTCCCCCATTGTCCTACAAAATGGGATGGAAAGTACGTTATCGGGTAGTACTCCTGGTCATTAGAGACATAGTACCTGCCCTTTCCGGGAGGCCCGGTGTGCGAAAGATCGTTTAAGTGATTTATTTTCAGCAGGTCAAACTGCGACGCGACGGGCGACGATCACTGTGATGTCATCAGCCTGAGGGGCGCCCGCGGTATAAACGGCCACCGCCTTATTGATTTCCTTCACGATGGCCGGCGCCTCTTCGCCGCGATGTTTTTTTACCACTTCGGCCAGTCCTTCGGTCTCCAGTTCCTCATCGTTGGGGTTGGCGGCTTCCGTAACGCCGTCGCTGTAAATCACCAGTACGTCGCCTTCCGAAAGTTTGGCGCGGAATTCCTGGTAATCGATGTGGGGCAGGATGCCGATCACGGGACCGCCGCCACTGAGCAGCTCATAGGTTCCGTCGGCCCGCACAAGCACCGGCGGATTATGCCCGGCATTACAGTAAATCAGCTCGCCGGTATCGCCGTCCAAAATACAGAAAAACAAGGTAATAAACCGGTTGGCAGGGCAATTGGCCGCCGTGATCCGGTTCAGTTTCGTCATCACTTCCGCAAGGCTTTTGGGTTCTTCAATGAGCACCTGCACGCGCGCCTGCAGACCCATCATCAGCAGAGACGCAGGCATGCCTTTACCCGAAACGTCGCCCAAAACCATCGCGACCCGGCTGCTGCCGTAGGGGAAGAAATCGTAGTAATCGCCTCCCACGGTGCGGCACGGGGCGTTGTGTCCCGCCAGGTCCAGCCCGCGCACTTTGGGCGCGACCGCGGGCAGGAAGCCCTGCTGAATTTCCGCTGCCTGCTCCAGATCGCGGGCCATGAGTTGCCGGGCCTGTTCGATTTCCGCAAAACGCGTCTGTTCAATGCGGATCGCCGCCACGTTGGCCATCACGGTGAGCAGATTCAGATCGTCTTTGGTGAATTCGCGGATCATTGGCGGCGAATCGACGTAGATGATCCCGATAATCTGATCGCGGGCCTGCAGAGGCACCGCCATCAATGTCCGGATGTTCTGCTCAACGATGCTTCGGCGTTCCCGAAATGCATCGTCCGTCGAGGTGTCGCGCACCAGAACCGATACGCCTGTATTCAATACGCGGTCGCGAACTGCCGTGCTGATGCGAAATCCTTCGCCCTTGTTGGCCCGCACCACCAGTTCGCCGTCTTCGAGCGTCATTAGTACGCCGCGGCTGGCGCTCACGGTCTGGATGGAAAGATCGAGAATAAACCGGAAGAGCTCCGGCAGCGGTCTGTGTCCCGAGAGTTCGTTACCCGCGCGGATCAGCGCCGATACATGGTTCGCAGCGCCGCTTCCGGATTCGCCTGAATCGGAATCGTGCCGGATCACGTCGCCAAGATCGGTGACTACGGTGGAGGAATGTGTCTGCAGATCCTCGTCTGCTTTGGGGTCGAAGACTACTACCGGGCGGGATGTCCGCTGAGTTGCCCCGTCGTAAATGAGGATCAGGTGCCCGGCCGCGATGCGATCCCCCGATTTCAGGGGCGTGCGCGAAGTAATCCGCGCGCCATTTAGCAGAGTTCCGTTCTTGCTGCCCAGATCGTTAATCGCCCACTCCTCGCCTTCGCGTTCCAGCACCAGGTGCTGGCGTGACAGACCCGAATCGTCGGGGTAGCTGAGTTCGGCGGTGCTGGAGCGCCCCAGCGACAGGCGCTGGCCTTCGAGAGGCACGGCGCGGCTGTTGCCGTCGGGCGAAAGGATCTGGAGTTCTTTCATTGGCGTTGTTTGTATCTTGTATTATGCCTTGGGAATCACATCCATCAAAGCCGGTGCTTGAAAACCGTATCGCGGTTATAACCGGAGCCAGCAGAGGTTTGGGTCGTGCAATGGCGATCGCGCTGGCGAAAAATGGCGTGCGTGTGGCGCTGGTGGGACGACGGAAGGAAACGCTGGCTGCCGTGGCGGTAGAAGTTCCCGGATCGCAGGCTTTTGTTGCCGATGTCTCGAAGGAGGCCGACGTCTTGCGCCTCGCCGCCGATGTCGAGCGCGAGATGGGAAAGGTTTCCATCCTGATCAACAACGCTGGTGTGGCATTGCGTAAGAACGTGACGGATACCACGCTGGACGAATGGAACACGGTGCAGGACGCGAATCTCACGAGCGCGTTTCTGATGTCGCGGTCGTTCGTCCCGCAAATGAAGGCGCTGGGATGGGGGCGTATTATTCACATCGCTTCGATCATGTCGCATGTTTCGTTGCCGCAGCGGGCGGGCTATTCGTCGAGTAAGTCCGCGATGCTGGGGCTTACGCGTGTGACTGCGCTGGAGCATGCGAAGGACAACATCACGGTCAATGCGATTTGTCCTGGTTGGTTCGAAACCGAGATGACGGCGGGGCTGCAGGCTAATTCCGAGATGAACGCGCAGATTATGGCGAAGGTGCCGATGGGACGCTGGGGCAAGCCGGAGGAGATTGGGGCGCTGGCGGTTTTTCTTTGCAGTGATGAGGCG
>Ga0182013_10008308_pt1 | contig 11230 bp, 8 predicted proteins | sample 612S2MmetaG_FD_120487 | JGI IMG/M metagenome (GOLD analysis project Ga0182013, IMG submission 120487) | Permafrost microbial communities from Stordalen Mire, Sweden - 612S2M metaG | ecosystem: Environmental > Terrestrial > Soil > Wetlands > Permafrost | place: Sweden: Stordalen | collected...
AACCCCTTCCGTCCCCGAAACGGGGAAACCAAAGCCAAATACAAATGCAAGCTCTGTCGTTATGGTTGAGTCCGGTGTAATCAAAGAGATTTTTTACTCGCGCGACAATTTGGTTTGCACCCCGTTCCCACATGACTGATTGAAATATAAAACCAGGTAAATTAACGGGCAATTACAACCTTTTGAGCAAGGCTTGCACTGCTGCTTCTGATGGCTACAACATATACCCCCGCAGCATTATTGCTCATATCAACAAGCAAATTGCCGGCAGGTACCGGCCCGGTTTTAAGGGCCTGGCCCTGCAAATCGTAAATACTATAATTGTAATCAGCACCCGAAATATTATCCATTTCTATTCTGATGCTGCTTTTGTCAGTAAATATTTTTACAATATTGCCGTCTATGCTGTTTACTGAGGTCCCTATTTCAATATACATCAGTGTGTCTGATTCTACGGTGCAGCCAAAATCATTTGAGCAGTTAACCCTGGCAGTATATACCCCTGGGAAAATATAGAAATAGGTGGGGTTGGCTATGCCTGTAATTACCGAGCCATCGCCAAAGTCCCACGCAAACCGGGTAGCATTTGATGCAGCGGTATAGAACTGAATGTCCTGCAATACAAAATCGTGGTTATTTGAAACATTTAAACCGGCAACCAGCTGGTGCTGCCCTACCAATACATTTTGCTGCGGGGTATAAACACTGTAATCAAACTCTACGGTATAATTACCACCCGGTAATCCGGTAAAAGTAAAATTACCTGTTACGTTAGTGTCAATGGCAATCATGATAGCAGCAGAGTCGAACACTTTACAGGCGGTCCAGGTAATACTGCTGTCTTCGGTAATAAAGATAATGCCGTCGTTATTAAGACAACCCGCCGGGCTGGTTACAAGTGCAGGCGGGTAGGTAATGTGAAGATAAAACCTGCTGTTTATTTCACCGGTCTGGTTAATGGCAACTTTGTAGGTTGACCGTCTCAAATCGGTAAATACATTCAGTTGCCTGTCTTCCAGTATCAGCATAGAAGCAGGGTCAAAATTAGAGTATAACTGCCTGGAAAAAATAAAGGTACCACTGTCGGATATGGCAAGTCCTAAGCGAAGAATTGTGGAATTATCAAAAGGGCCATAAGCGTTTGAACTGCACGCAACATTATCCTGTGTAAAAGAATACAATTGAGGTGTAGTATCAGGTGATTGAAGTACGAATGCAATATCTTCCTGGGCTATAAACAATGGCGAAGTGCCCGCAACAAAGCCTATCTGCGTTACCGCAGCTGAGCCCGAAGCACTATCCTGCAACAATATCTCAATCCGCTTTTCAGGCGATGCTGAAAAAACAGTTGAAACAGTTACCACCAATAAGGAAAAAATCATAACGACTTTTCTCATGCCTGATTGAGCCCTGTGTAAACAATTGTTTTGAACCAAAAACATTTTCCTCAGCCAATTACCAAATTCGACTCGGTTCACATGGGGGTACACCGTGAAAAGATCAAAAAATTTTGTTGTATTTACGGAATAAGATGCCGCACAGATCTCCCTCGCTTTACTTTCTAACTTTAAGATAACAAAATTAATCGAAAAGTTATGTATTCCCCGCTCATTTTCTATGATAGCCGTCATCTGGTTTAATATACACCCAAACGTGCTATTTGTCAAGAAAAGCATTTCTGCTGAGCCTATTGCAGTAGTTGAATAAGCTGTTTTAAGGTCAAATCGCTCTGAGTATCACGTGTTTGTACATTCCTAAGGCGGAATTTACCAGAGGCCTTTTCATCGCCGCCTACCTCTACAAAATAAGCAATATGCTTGTCCCCGATATACTTGAAGTGTTTTTGCTTTTTAACATTTCCTAAATACACTTCTGCGGCAATTCCATCGCAACGAAGCGCATGGGCCTGCTGAAAAGCGAATTCTTCCATCTCCTCCTCCCTTGGTATAAAAAGCACTTTTACTCCCTGAGATATGGTTGCCGGGAAGAGATTTAACTCCTCCATTACATCATAAATCCGTTCAATGCCAAAAGAAATGCCTACCCCACTCATATTTTTAGCGCCAAACATTTCAGTAAGGTTATCGTAACGGCCACCGCCGCCTAAAGAGCCCATGGAGATGTTATGATTTGCAGCCGAGCTTTTATCAAGTACTACTTCCCATATTATACCAGTGTAATAATTAAGGCCCCGTGCCAGCCGGCCATTGTAAACAAGGTTTGGGATTGAACTACCAATAACTTTTAGCAAAACCGAAATGTCTTTATGCGCCTCTTCACCAGCGGCATTGGCCCTGATATCCTCCTCGCACCATAGTGTATCTGCTTTTACAATAATGGAATTATAAAGGGCATCCGTTTCTGATTTAATAAGGCCTGCAGCATGCAATTCACTTTCAATTTTGTCCCATTCCACCTTGTCCAGCTTATCAATGCAGCTTACAATAAGTTCTGAAAAACCGGGCTTATCAATAACAGCAATCAGCGACTCAATAACTTTTCTGTGGTTAAAATGAATCAGAACATCAATACCCAGGGCCTTAAAAACCTCAGCATATATCATACTTAATTCCACTTCATTCAACAAAGATGTACTGCCAATAATATCGGCATCGCACTGGTAAAACTCCTGGTAACGGCCTTTCTGTGGCCTGTCGGCGCGCCAAACGGGGCCTATGTGAAAACGTTTAAACGGGAAAGCAAGGTTTTCCTGGTGCTGAACCACGTAGCGGGCCAATGGTACGGTAAGGTCGTACCGCAAGCCTTTTTCAGCAATATATTTGAGGGTTGATTGCGAGTTGGCAGCGGCTAATTCCTCTTTAGGAACATCTTTTAAAAAATCGCCACTGTTCAAAATCTTAAACAATAATTTATCGCCTTCTTCACCGTATTTACCGGTCAGGGTTTCCATCCGTTCAATGGCGGGGGTTTCAATTTCCTCAAATCCGTATTTGCGGAAAACGCTTTTAATGGTGTCAAAAATATAATTGCGTTTGGCCACTTCAACAGGCAAAAAATCGCGGGTACCTTTTGATAAAGCAGGTTTTATTTTTTTAATGTCAGACATGGCCGCAATTTACAAAGAAGTTTAACAGCTTGCAGGACGCGGATTTATTGGGGTGCATGCTATATTGCCGCATTCCCAACAGCCGCCCCTTCCGTCCCCTTCCCGCCCAGAGCCGCGGGATGAAACAAAAGGGGAAACCAAAGCCAAATACAAATACACTGACTGTCGTTGAAGCTGTATTTGGCCTGCCTGTCCGGTAGGCAGGCTGTTCTGCCTTGGTTTCCCCCTTAGGGGACGGAAGGGGCGGGCGCGGTGCAAGCAAAGAGAGTTTTTATGTGTTCGACAATATAGTATGCACCCATTTATTCGGGCACATACTTTTCAATCAACTTATCGGTCGCCCTGTCTAGCATTTCGTAAATAGTTTCGAACCCCTGCTCACCGGTGCTATACCATGGGTCAGGCACATCTTCGGGGTGTTGCTCATCAACTGCGCCCATTATCAGTGAAATTTTTTCGAGTTCTGCTTCTGTACCCGCCATTTCACAAACGTCATGCAGGTTTGAGCGGTCCATTACAAATATCCGGTCGTAATAACTCAGATCGCCTACTGTAATGGGCCTTGAACGCTGGTAGGTTATATCAATGCCGTGGCGTTTCATGCAGGCAATGGCCCGGCGGTCAGGCAGTTCGCCTTGGTGGTAGCCGCTGGTGCCGGCCGAATCAATTTCCCAGTCGGATTTCAGCTTCGATATTTTATGCAGTAAAATACCATGCGCCATAGGCGAACGGCAGATGTTGCCCAAACAGACCATTAATATTTTAAGAGGCATAATTTATAAATCAATGTCGTTAAGTTAAGGAAATGCATCCACGCAAACCCTCTAACTCCTCCCGCAAAAAAGCGGGATAAACTTCACGGGAGAACCACTACCCAGAAATACAAAATACAATCATTCCGGCAAAGTTGTCCTTTTTGCTGCGTGGATGCTCCTCCGCTTCGGAGGCTGGGAGGTAACAAAGCGCAAAAAGAACTAAGTTTCGGCTTAACCTAATGACATTGGCCGTGAAAGACTACATCATAAATTTCACAACATATTCCGAAGCGTTGCGTCTTTCATCCTCGGCTACTACTTTAAACCGGTGTTCGCCGGGCTTCATAGTATTATCCAGGTAATATATCAGCGTCGAAGACTTGGCATCATAATCAGTTACCACCCATTCCCCGTCAAGATAAGTATTAAAAGACCGGATACCGGATAGGTCATCGCTGATTTTAAAAAGAATGGTCTTGCTTTTACGCATGTTTTTACCGGCATAAATGTTAACCGGTGCAATAACCGGTGGTATGGTATCAACCTTAATATAACAAAGTCCGAATTCGCGGGCCTTGGTTTTCACAAACCCATCTTCAAAAGTGCCGCCCCTCGAAAACTCGTTCCCCCTGGCATCTTTAAAAACAATAACTGCCTTATCTTTTAACCGCTCCGTTAATTTATCTGCTTTAATTGAAATACCGAACCAGTCAAAAAAACAGGTATTTACATCGCTCAGCAAATGCTCTTTCGAATACACCTCCGCATTGGTTGAAAGCGCCCCGGAATAGTTGAAATACAGCCTATCGAATAAGCAATCAGCCGGCAGCGAAAGGCGTATATCCCTGTCCCAAAACTCATTGGGCTGGTTATAATCAAATCTTTTTACATAGGATGTTTTGTTTTCTTTTAGCAGGCTACTTTTACTATCGTATTGCACCTTAAATTTTACCGTTGAAATATTCCCAAAAAAATCTCCTGCTTCAATTTTTATATCATGTACTACGCCATCACTTAAATCAATAATACCCCGGTTTACCAGGTTACTGTAAACCGGGCATTTGTTGCCGGGTTCCACATAGCACCGGTGAAACATCTGCTCGTCTTCATTTATAAAAACGGGGTAGTCAATCTGGCTCAGTACATATCGGCTGTCTTTGAATGATATTTTGTCCATTTTGTATTCATAAACCAGCTGCCCATCTTTATACATTTTCAAACTATATACCCCCAAACGGTTTTCTGACTTATCCATCAGATCGTAAGTATTTAACGCAACACCAACTGAAGTGCTGTTCAGCTTTATCGTTCCGCCCGGCACTTCAAACTGCCCGTTTTTACCGCTTAATTTACACCGGTAACCATCGCAGTTATACTTCAGGTAGTCCATGGGGTAAAACTTCACGTCGCTAACCAGGGGCCTGGTTGCATCAACAATTTTAAACCCGAACAATAACGGGTTAATGGGGTTCTCCTGCGCATCGCGTATTTCAAAATGCAGGTGCGGGCCGCCCGAGCTTCCGGTACTACCGCTGTAAGCTATTTGCTCTCCCTGCTTTACCTGAAACTCTCCCGGTTTTAATTCAATGTCAACAGCAAAAGATTTTTTGGCGTATTGCCCGCTTCGCAGCCGTTTCATCAGCGCCGGTGTAAACTCCTTTAAGTGCCCGTACACTGTTACATAACCATTTGGGTGCGTTACATAAAGTGCATTACCATACCCCACGCTTGAAACATTAATACGCGAAACATAACCATCGGCAGCTGCATAAACCGGCAGGCCTTCAACCTGTTTGGTTTGTATATCCAGCCCTGCGTGAAAATGCCCCGCCCTCGGCTCACCAAAATTACCGGCCAAAAGCAATGGAATATCCAACGGTGGATTGAAATACTTTTGCGGATATACACTGCTGTCAGTACCGGACTGCAGCAATGCATGCAACATCACAAATATGAATGGCGAAAGAAAACTCATGGATCTGTTTATTACCAAAATTGCCAACAGCCGCCCCTTCCGTCCCCTAAAGGGGAAACCAAAGCCGAATACAAATACAAGGTTGGTCGTCAATACCTGGATTTGGCTGTTTTGCCCTGGTTTCCCCTTTAGGGGACGGAAGGGGCGGAGACACGAAAAAAAAGAACCTCCTTACAGATAAAAAATCACCTTAATATTTAACTACAGCCTCATATTTGGCCTCAATTCCTGTTTCTTGTAAAAATCATCAATAATTTTTACCACCCGCTTGGGGTCATCAGTTACATGAAAAAGCTTCAGGTCTTCGGCATTAATATACTTCTCGCGTACCATGGTATCCTTCATCCAATCCAGCAAACCTTTCCAGTACTCCTGGCCCACAAAAATAACCGGTACTTTATCTACCTTTTTGGTTTGTATCAGCGTTAGCACCTCAAAAGTTTCGTCCATAGTGCCCCAACCGCCGGGCATAAAAATAAACGCCTGAGCATAGCGGATAAACATCACTTTACGGGCAAAAAAGTATTTAAATATCAGCAGCTTGTCGGCATCAACGTAATCGTTCCAGTCCTGCTCCATACGCAGCTCAATGTGCAAACCAACCGAACTGCCTTTGGCCATTTGGGCACCCTTGTTGCCCGCCTCCATAATACCCGGCCCGCCACCGGTAATAATACCAAAGCCTTCTTTAGCCAGGTGCACAGCAATCTGCTCTGCCATTTTATAATGCGGATGGTCTGGTTTGGTACGCGCCGAACCAAAAATGGATATGCACGGCCCAAACTGCTCCATCTTCTCAAATCCATCCACAAACTCACTCATTATTTTAAACATACGCCAACTCGAGTCTGCCCGTAATTCAGCCCAGCTTTTCTTTTTAACGTTTTTCTTTTTAGTCATAATTTTTGTTTGATGAAAATAAGGTTCAACTGCTATATAATACTGCAGGGGGCCTTGTGTTTGAAATAATGCCTAAACCCAAAAACGTTATCAGCCCGTTTACCAGCAACACCTCAAACCCCATTTGATAACCGAAAAACAGGTTAGTTGAAAATGTATCTAACAGGTAAGTGAGAATAGGTGCCGCAATACAAACCACCGGTACCAGCCTGCTGGTAATTGAGCGGCCCGATAAAATACCAAAGGCAAACAGGCCCAGCAAAGGCCCGTAAGTATATCCTGCAATTTTAAGCGTGGCAGTTATTACCGAACCTGTATTTACTACCCTGAATAAAATTATTGCCAGTAAAAAAGCAAAAGCCACGCTTAAATGCACTTTGCGCCTTACGCTCATTTTTTGCTCTTCATCTAAATCATTGCGCTGCTTTAATCCAATTATATCAATACAAAACGATGAGGTAAGCGCCGTAATAGCACCATCGGCACTGGGAAACAAAGCCGATACCAGGCCCACGACAAAAACAAGCGCCGCTACCGGCGATAAATATTGCAGCGCAATAGTTGGAAAAACATCATCCGGATGGGCCGGTATGCCAATACTCTTATCCGCCAGGTAGAGGTAAAGTATACCACCCAGGAAAAGGAAAAGTGCATTTACAAAAAGCAGTATCACACTAAAAACAATCATATTTTTCTGCGCCTCGCCCAAAGTGCGAACGCTGATGTTTTTTTGCATCATCTCCTGGTCAAGCCCGGTCATGGTAATGGTAATAAACATGCCACTTACTATCTGCTTGATGAAAAACCCTTTCGAGCGCCAGTCGGTATCAAATATTTGGGTGTAGCCTTTTTGATTGAGCGATGCATATAATTCTCTAAAAGATAAATGCAGTTCATTGCGAATGATGAAAACAGTAATAACCAGCGCCAGTATCATAAAGGTGGTTTGCAGGGTATCTGTCCACACAATGGTTTTTACGCCCCCCTTAAATGTATAAAGCAATATCATAGCCAGTATTACAAATACGGTAACCGGAAAAGGAATGTTCCATCCGTCAAGCATAAAAATCTGCAATACATTTAACACTAAAAAGATGCGGATAGACGCCCCCAATAACCGCGACACCAAAAAAAACGTAGCCCCCGTTTTATAAGCCACATTACCAAACCTTGATTGCAGGTAGGTATAAATTGAGGTTAGGTTAAGCCGGTAATAAAGCGGCATTAAAACAAATGCAATAACCAGGTAGCCCAGCAAATAACCTATCACAATTTGCATGTAAGCAAAGTGCCCCTTACCTACACCTCCCGGCACACTCATAAAAGTTACGCCCGAAAGCGAGGTGCCTATCATACCATAAGCCACCAAATACCATTTCGAACTCTTTTTACCAATAAAAAAGGTTTCGTTGGTGGCCCCACGGGCTGTATAAAACGCAATAACCAGCAGCAATGCAAAGTAACCCAATACGACCCCTAAAATCAGCGCTGGCGACAATCCTGTTAAGTTTTACAACAAAAGAATATCTATTTCTCCGTATACCCCATGCACTTATAACACAGATAGTGTGCAGTGAAAGGTTTTAAGGACAATACAGGCCTCTCCCGCCCCTCGCTTCGCTGGGGCACCCTCTCCATCGCAAGCGATAGAGAGGGAAATTGTTCGGGTGAGTTTGGTTTTGCCCTCTCTATTCGAAGAATGGAGAGGTGACCGCACGAAGTGCCGGTCGGGAGAGGCTTGTATTAAACTATTGCCAGCCAAACCCCACTTTCGGCCGTTTTTTGTGCTACTTTCGCGCCCATATGCATTATGTAAACGTTGAGAACCTCACTAAGTCGTTCGTAGAAAAGCCGCTTTTTACCAATATAACTTTCAATATCGAAGAGGGGGATAAAATTGCCCTGGTTGCCAAAAACGGCGCGGGCAAAACAACCCTGCTCAATATCCTGGCGGGTAAAGACGTTGCCGATGAAGGCAAAGTCTGGATAAACAAGGATGTAAGTGTTTCTTTCCTCGACCAAAACCCGCAGTTCCAGGAAGATAAAACCGTGCTTGAAAACATACTTAGCTACAACCACCCGGTTATTAATACCGTGCGGGAATATGAACTGGCTTTGAACCATCATGATGATGACGAAATCAATCGGCTGATGGGCAGGATGGATGAGCTGAATGCCTGGAATTTTGAAAGCACAGTAAAAGAGATTTTAACCTCCCTGAACATTACCGACCTTGAACAAAAGGCGGGCTCTATGTCGGGTGGGCAACGTAAAAGATTATCGCTGGCCAAGGTTTTGATTGACATTAGTTTCGGCGACCGCCATAATTTTTTAGTACTGGATGAGCCTACCAACCACCTCGATTTTGAAATGATTGAGTGGTTGGCCGAATTCCTTTCAAGCCCTAAAACGACCCTGCTGCTGGTAACGCACGACAGGTTCTTTTTAAATAATGTTTGTAACGAAATAATTGAAATAGATAACCAGCAGGTATACCTGCATAAAGGCGATTTTGAAAGCTACCTCACCCGTAAGTTGGAACGGGAAGAAAGTGAGTCAGCCTCTATTGATAAGGCACGCAATTTGTACCGCAAAGAACTGGCCTGGATGCGCAAGCAACCCAAGGCCCGTACCACCAAATCAAAATCGCGGCAGGATGCATTTTACGAAGTAGAAGATAAAGCCAACTCTAAAAAAGCAGATGATAAGCTGGAGCTGCATGTAAAAATGTCACGTTTAGGCGGCAAGATCCTTGAGTTAAAGAAGGTGAACAAAAAGTACGGTGAAAAAGTAATTTTAAAAGGATTCGATTACACCTTTAAACGCGGCGAGCGCATTGGTATCATCGGCCGTAACGGGGTAGGCAAATCAACCTTCCTGAATATTATATTAGACCTTGAAAAAGCAGATTCAGGCAAAATTAATACCGGTGAAACTGTTGTGTTCGGCTACTTCAGTCAAAAAGGTTTGGAAGTAAAAGAAGACAAACGCGTTATTGAATTTGTAAAAGACATCGCGGAGCATTTTCCATTAGCAGATGGCACTAAAGTTTCGGCTGGAAAATTCTTAGAGCTTTTCCAGTTTACACCTGACCAGCAATACACCTATATCTCAAAACTGAGCGGTGGTGAAAAGAAACGACTACAGTTGCTTTCTATCCTGTTTGCCAATCCGAACTTCCTGATATTGGATGAACCTACCAATGACCTTGACCTTATTACATTAGCCATATTGGAAGATTTTTTAGAATCATACCAGGGCTGCATCATCATCGTTTCGCACGACCGGTATTTTATGGATAAACTGGTAGACCACATGTTTGTGTTTGAAGGCGAAGGCGTAGTAAACGATTTCCCCGGTAACTACTCTGAATGGCGCAGGGCTAAAGACAAAAATAAAAAACTGAATCCCGGCACCAGCATGACCGCTGACGCAACCTCTGCTAAAGCTGAGCCATTGGCGGCACAACCCACAAAACCCAAGCAGAAACTATCTTTTAAAGAGAAGTTTGAATTTGAAGCCTTGGAAAAAGACATCCCAGCTTTAGAAAAAGAAAAATCCGAATTGAACTACAAAATAAACCACGGCAACGAGCCTTACGAAGTGCTGAATAAAATGATTACCCGGTTAGGCGATGTGACTTTATTGCTGGAAACAAAAGAAGTTAGATGGCTGGAGTTGAGTGAGTTTGCGCAGGGGTAAGGTTAACGCCCGAGACAAGTTACATTGATTTTTTATTGGCTTTTATTGCCGTTGGCTTCAGCCAACGGTTAGCCCTCCTCTCTCTGGCTTTAGCCGAAATGCATTTCGGCTAAAGCCAGAGAGAGGATATATCAAATACCGTCAGCTAAAGCAGACGGCAATGAATACAAAAGGCAAATCCTATTTAGATTACGCAAGCCTAGATATTTGAGCTTAAAATCAACCCTTTATATAAGTCCAGCCATACTTATTCATAAATTCATCCACCTCATCAGAAAAAGATTTCTTGGCATGATGAACCTCTTGGTTTTGAATATACTTTACTACTTGCTTTACTTGCGATTCGCTCACGGAAACAGCAAAATAATCATCCTGCCACATAAATTTACTTGTAGTCAACTCATTTTTATTTATCCAAAAGGACGCTTCACCTTTAATCAGTTGCGATACCTGGGATATGGATTGTTCTTTGCCCAAAGAAATTAAACAATGTACATGTTCGGAATAGCCGTTTATGGCTTCAAGAAATATTTTCTTTTTGTGGCAGTTGCTTATAATGTGTTCATAAACCTTACTTCTTATATTCTTGCTTAAAAGCGGTTCCCGGTTTTTTGTTGAGAATACAGTATGCACCCAAATTTTTACAAATGACATAAGCGTTTGTTTTTGATGATTGCCTGTTATAATAATACAAAACAATCTTCTTTATTTGTAACTACTCACCCTCAAATATAGACATTCAACAATGTCTTGTGTAATAGAAAAGCATAAAATATTATGAAGTAGGCTGAGTTGTTTATTTTTTTGCATTTATCGAAGCGACAGTAACCA
>Ga0182013_10008309_pt1 | contig 11229 bp, 10 predicted proteins | sample 612S2MmetaG_FD_120487 | JGI IMG/M metagenome (GOLD analysis project Ga0182013, IMG submission 120487) | Permafrost microbial communities from Stordalen Mire, Sweden - 612S2M metaG | ecosystem: Environmental > Terrestrial > Soil > Wetlands > Permafrost | place: Sweden: Stordalen | collected...
AAACGACCGCCTCGGTGGTCGCGCGTCCTACGCCTTCCGCTCCAAGCCCGCAGGTCAACCCCTTGTAACAGCCGATGAGCGCGATGATGCCGCCGTATATAAACGCCTTGATCAAGCCCATCATCAAGTCCACGTCATGCGTGAAGTGCAGCATGTTGGTCCACAAATAAACCGGCTCAATGCCGAGAATATGGACGCCCACGAGGTAGCCCGCACCGATGCCGACGACGACGGATTCAACCGTCAGCAGGGGCAGGGCGATTTGCGCGGCGATTAATCGTGGCACGACGAGGTAATCAATCGGGTGCGTCGCCAGCGTCCGCAGCGCGTCAATTTGTTCTGTCACGCGCATCGTGCCGATTTCCGCGGCGATGGCCGCGCCGACGCGACCGGCCACCATCAACGCCGTCAGCACGGGACCAAGTTCGCTGCACATCGAAACGCTCACGACCGCGAGCGTGGCTGTGTCCATCTTGACCTTGTGAAACTGAAAATAAGTCTGCGCGCCAAGAACCATCCCCGTGAACGCGCCGGTGACGAGCACGACGGTCTGCGATTTGACGCCTATGAAATAAATCTGGTAGAGCAGGTCGCGCCACGCGACCTTGAACGTGAGCGCCGATGCAAGAACGTCTCGCGTCAGCAGGGCGATTTGTCCCAGCTCGGTCAGGACATATTCGACGCGCTTGTTGGCGAAAAGATTCATCGTCGGCGAAAAATAGCAATCCACGCCGCATTTGGCGAGCGTGGCTTCACGGAAAATCGTCATTTCAAATCAACCTTGGGCCGCATAATTTGTTTGAGTGATTCGCAAATGGATTTTCCGCATGGCGATTGTGATGGTGTTGTTGACAGCGCTGGTTGCCGTCATCGCTTATTTTTATCCCGAACAATTTCTGTGCATTGACAGCGGCAAGGCTTCGGCGGACGTGATTGTCGTCCTTGGCGGCGGTGAACATGAAAGGCCGGCGCGCGCGGCGGAATTGTTCAAGCAGCACGTTGCTCCGCGCATTCTTATCAGCGGCGCGGGCGATGACGGCATCAACTTGCGGCTTCTGCTTCAGGCCGGAGTACCCGCGAGCGCGATTGAAGTCGAAAACAGATCGCTGACCACGCGCGAGAACGCCGAGTTCAGCATCAAACTGATGCGAGCGGAAAAAGTCCACAACGTGATTCTGGTCACTTCGTGGTATCACTCGCGGCGCGCGTTGAAGACGTTTGAGCATTTCGCGCCGGATATTAAGTTTTATTCGCGCCCGTCGTATTATGCCTTCGCCCGGGACGATTGGAAGAATCTCGGCATCAACAGGCACATGCGGCTGGAGTTTCTGAAATTGCCGGGTTATTGGGTTCGCTATGGCATTTGTCCGCTTTGAATAAGCTTGCCCTGAGGCCCGAGTGTGGCAATAATATCAGCCCTTGATCGCGGGGTGGAGCAGCCCGGTAGCTCGTCAGGCTCATAACCTGAAGGTCGTTGGTTCAAATCCAGCCCCCGCAACCAATTTACGGCCATGAAATGCGAGTTTCATGGCCGTTTCATTTACTATGATCATTTGCTAGAAGCAGGCAGTCCCGGCTTCGGAAATTTTTTTGCGACATCATCCAGCACGAGAACCCAATCGTTGCCGTTATCGCCGGAAGGCGTGGTGAATTCGCGCGTGTCAGTTTTGGCGAAACTGTCCAATTGATTGGCCTCGCCTGTCCGTGGATCATACCACCAAGCCATGAGAAGAGTGCCTGAAAGTTTGCCGATATTGATCGTGACATTTGTCCTGCCGCTGGGGAGATAGACAAAGGCATAGCTGCCGTCCGCGCCGCGCATGGCCTCGATCCGCTCGACGGCTCGCGTGCTGACGTCCCCGGCGATCAACGATTGATCGGGAACACGTTCGAGCATGGGGCGGGATTCGATGAGTTTGCGGATGTATTGCACCTGCCCGGAGGCTGGTAATTTTAGGGCTTCCTTCCAGGACATTGCCGTGCCCCAACGCGTGGTGACTCTTCCACCGGGGGCAAACCCGTAGACTTCCCCCTGTCCATAAGTGAGACCGGCCGCGCCAGCAAACACGTCCAGATACGCCGAACGCCTGACGTCAACGGCTTGTATCCGCCTGGCGTCCGGGTTGCCGACCAATCGGTCGGTTATGTTTTCATAGCCTGGTTCCATGTCGAGCGTCGGTTTTATCGGAGTCTTGGCGTAATCGTTTCCGACCAGTTGAAAATCCGTCGTGTCAATGAAATGTCCAGACTGGATAGAGTTGAAATCGAGCCAGGGGCGGTCGTGAAACCAGAATGACGAGCTTTGCCGTCCTGTGGGATGATAGCTGATCATGATTTTATTGACGCCGGCGGCCTTCGCGCCTTCGATCAGTCCCTGAGCCTCCAAATCGGTGACATGTTGGATTTTTTCACCGGCCTCGCCTGCTGCGGTCGAGTCTCCTCCAAGAATCCAGAAGATGTTCTGCCGTGCGTAACGTTGGGCCAGAAATTTGCAGTAGGCTTGCATCTTTTCCGGGATGCCGTTGGTTGCCAGCCTGTCCCCGGCGTTTTTGTGCCAATAGGGAAGAATGGCCATATACATTCCGTGCTCTTGGACCTTGTCGAGAATCGAATCAACGTTTTTATAATACGCCTCATTGATTTGACCGAGATCGCCGTTGATAAATGGAAGTTCGCCGTCGGCATTGGTATGCCTAGTGTAGTCCCACAGAGCAATGACGCCTTGAATGACATTGAAACCTTTGGCCTTGCGATCATCGAGATAGGCATCCACATCGGCGGGAGCGGCGTGATTGAAGATGCCCCAAGCCGTATCCGCCTGCCAGAAAAATGGAGTGGCGTCGGCCCGGACGAAATAACGGCCATTGTCCGAAACGCGGATTCGTTGCAATGGTTCAGTGGCCGCGCAGCAAATCAGGGTGGCGAGCAAAAAGAAAACATGGATGAGTGAACGGAAACAAATAGTTTTCATGGGTGGAAAGTTAGACGGTTTTGTTCTAAAAAGGTGACAGTCGGCATCTAGGGCTTAATCCGGTGGGCTGAAAATGGTAACCTTCTGGCAGGGCAGGTTTTTTGTTTCGCTATTTCAATTCAATCTTTATCCTCCGCCGATGCGCATCGTTCCCGTCGAACTAGGAAATCGCAGTTACGCGATAAAAATCGCATCGGGTTTGCTCAGGCAACTCGGCGGCGAATGCACCCGGCTCAAGCTCGGTGACCGCTGCGCCATCATCACAGATACGAACGTTGGGAAATTATTTGCAAAGAGTGCTTATGAGTCCCTGGTCAAGGCCGGATTTGAGCCCTCGCTCATCACGGTTCCTGCCGGCGAAACGGCAAAAAGTTTGCGAACGGTTCAAAGCTGCTACGACCAGCTTGCGGAACAGCGTCTCGAACGAAGATCTTTCATCGTCGCACTCGGTGGCGGCGTGGTTGGGGATCTTGCCGGATTCGTCGCGGCAACTTATCTGCGTGGAATTCCATTCGTGCAGGTGCCGACGACCTTGCTCGCGCAGGTTGACAGTTCCGTTGGCGGGAAAACAGGAGTGAATTTGCGAGCGGGGAAAAATCTTGTCGGAGCATTTTATCAGCCTCATTTCGTGCTGTGCGATTTGGAAACTTTGAAAACCCTGCCGGACCGCGAGTTTCGCGCCGGTCTGGCCGAAGTCATCAAATACGGCATCATTTACGATGAAACGCTTTTCACCCAGATGGAACGCAGTCTTCCGGGAGTTTTGAAACGGGATTTGAAGACTCTCGCCGGATTTGTCGCGCGCTGCTGTGAAATCAAGGCGGATGTCGTCGCCCAGGACGAAACCGAAAACGGCCTGCGGGCGATTTTGAATTTCGGCCACACCATCGGCCATGCGATTGAAAACAGCTTCGGCTATGGAAAGTTTTTGCACGGCGAAGCGATTGCCATCGGTCAGGTCGCTGCGGCCAGGTTGTCGCAGCAGATTCTTGGTCTGCAATCGGGCGACGCGGACCGGATTGAGAAATTATTCGTGGATGCCGGTCTGCCGGTGAAAATCAGGCTGAACGCGGCACAGCGCCAGAAACTTTTCACCGCGATGAAGCTCGACAAGAAAGTAAGCGGCGGCGAGGTGACTTTTGTGCTCGCTGAGAAAATTGGACGGGTGAAGTTCGGCTGCAAGGTGACGACTGCGGCCATCAACAGCGTTGTCTGAGCCTCAAGCGCGCGGCGGCAGGAGACTCTCAATCCAGTCGTTGTCCGGTTGCGCGTAGGGCCGGAAGGTTTCGAGGCTGCCTTCGCGGTCGTTGTAAAACAGTGCGCGGTTCAGGCCGAGCGCGGCGCAGCCGGGTGAGTCAATCAAGCTGGCCGAATCACTGGCGCTCATCTGGAACACGACGCGCATTTCAAATTCGCTCAAGGTTTTCCGGCCAAGGTAGCGGCTCACGTTGTTGTAAGTGTCGCAGGTGACGATGATGTGGATGCCGCGCGCCGAGCCTTCGGTGATCAGGTTCAGCAAAATGGCGGCTGGAGTTGGTGCGTCGCCGCTGCTGCTGGAAAAGCTGAACTCGTCTTCCTGCCGCAACTTCTTGAAATTCTGTAAACCTTGAATTAGCACGAAAGTTTCCGGCCCAGCCGATTCATTTTCCGCGCGTCGTTTCAATTCCTCCGCCAGACCAGTCATCACCTCGGCAAGATTGCTGTTGCCGGCCAAAACGGTTTCGTGTGGAATTGTTTTGGCGATGCGCTCCAGAAATTCGCGCTGCGGAAATCCCGGCGTCGTGCTGTCGAGCAAAACAAAGCGCGCGGCGCTTTTCGGAAATTGCGCCGCCAGCGAGACGAGCGTTACCGCCAGCATTGTTGTGGTGCGCTCCTCGCTCTGGCCGACGACGAGCAGGTTGCCGCCGCTCTGGCGACGGAAAACGGCCTCGGTCGGGCCTTTGATGGAATTGGGCGCACCAAGCCATGCAGCCGCCTGAACCGGAATTTGCGTCGCGGTATTTTGCAACGCCAGACGCAACGGAATGTTTTCGCGCACGTCCGCTGGTGCGTTGCCTTCAAACACAATCGGGCCGGGATATTGATTCGCATTGTGGTCGGCACGTTCACGAATTTTAGCAAGATAACCATCGCGCGTTTTGTCGGACAACCAAACGGCTTGAAATGGCGAGTTGCCTTCAATCGCGCCCGCCGCGTCGTTGTAAATGCCTTCGCCCGGACGCGAGAGCAGACGCGGCGCAGGATTGTCCTGATCCATGATCAAATACGCATCAGCCTCGTTGCATTGGAGCGCGATGCGAATGACCATTTGCCCAATCGTCGCGCGCGCGAGCGTGTAAGCGCCACCGAGCGTTTGCGAACCGAGGATGACGTGAATCCCAAACGCGCGGCCCTGCCGGACGATGCGATCCATCAGCACCGCCGCACCCTGCGAAATGCGATCCTCTTCCGTGAAAAATTCCTGAAACTCGTCAATTATCAGCAACGAGCGCGGAACGGGTTCCGTGCCGCCGGCGCGTTTGTAGCCGGCCAAATCCTGCGCGCCGACCTTGCGAAATAAATCGCCGCGCCGCCGCAGTTCGTCGTCCACGCGCTGCAAAACGCTCAGGCCAAATTCGCGGTCGCTCTCGACGGCAACGACGCGCGCATGCGGCAATTTGCGGCTGCCGTAGCATTTGAACTCAACACCTTTTTTGAAATCAATCAGATAAAATTCCACTTCTTCCGGGCTGCACCGCAACGCGAGGTTCGTGATGATGACGTGGAACAACGTGGATTTGCCGGAGCCGGTCTTGCCCGCGATGAGCGCGTGCTGTCGTGTGCCGCTGCCAATTTCGAGATACTGTAGTTTCGTCGCGCCGGAACGGCCGATGGGCACGCGCAAAATTTCCTTGGTTTCTTCCTGCCACAATTCCGTCGGCGCAATTTGTTCAAATGGCACTTCCACGCGGTTGGCATTTTTGCTGCCCTCGCCAATTCGGTGCAGAAAATCCGTGGCGAATTCCGTCGGCGGCGGCGGATCAAAAATTAATTTCATGCCCGGCAAGCTCCAGTTGGCCAGTTCAAAACTGCGGTCGTTGCGAACCAGGCAGACGCTGTTATTGCGTAGTTCGTCCGGCACAAAATCCTGCGGCAGCGCACTCCGCTGATCCCAGTGGATGAGCGTGAAGACGCCGCAGCGCGCGCCGCTGGCGGCGATGTTGCGGAGCCGCTTGGCGGCCGTGTCGCTGAAATTTACCGGAAATGAGGCGATGACGAGGAAGTGATACTTCTCCGCGACGCTGCCGGCCTGCGCGTTGTATTCCGCGATGGTGGCGTATTCGTTGCGGAGATACATCTGGATGATCTTCTCCATGTGCTCGTTCAGTTCCGCGAGCTTCTCCTCGAACTGCGCAGTCTGCGTCCAGATGCGGCTGTTGATGCTGCCATCCTCGTAGTCCGCGAGATGCATCAACGCGGAAAAATTCTGGCCCAGACCGACCGGATCGAAAATGGTGAAGCTCAGCTTGCCCGGGGGCGTAGCGGCCAGCAGACGAAAAATGATGTTGTTGATCGCGCCGAACGCCTCCTCGCCGCTGCTCTTGCCGGATTCAAACAAAATGCAGCCCTTTGCCGGAAACACCAGCGACAGCGGGGCGGAAAGGTCCGCCGGGCCGGCCCATTTCAGGCGTGAATCTTTGGGCAAGGCCCCGACAAATTTTTCCAAGCCCGCCTCCAGTTGCGCGAATTTTGCGGCGTTCTGAAATTCCGGCGGCGGCGTCCAGGTTTTCCAAGCCGCGTCGTCCCATGCCGGAAATAATTTTTTCGCCGTGTCGTTGACGGCGTGCAGTTGTTCGCACAGCGGCGTGATTTGATTTTTCCAGTCCGCTTCCAGTTCCTGCCAGCGGCTCTTGTGACCGGCTTCAAGCTGCGACATGCGGGTTTTGTGCGCTTCGGCTATCTGCCCGACCTGCTCAGCGTCTTCCACCTTCAGCCGGGCCAGCGATTCGGCATTGTGCAGTTGGATTTGGTCGAGTTCCGCGAGGTGCCACTGCTGGTTCTTTTTAACGATCCTAGAAGTCTTTTCACTGATGACTGTCGCATTGGTGTTTCGAGTTTGGACGATGTCGCGGACGGCCTGCCGCCATTCCTGATTAAAAGTCTGCTTGGTTGCATCAAATTCACTTTTGATCCGGACTTGTTCCGATTGAAGGTGCGCATTGGATTTCTCGACACAGGCGTCAAACAACCGGCGCATTTTTGCCACGCCACCGGCAATGGTGTTGGCCATCGGCGTGGCCAAGCGTCCGCCGATAAAATACATGACCACGACGAAAAAAAACGCCGCCAGGGCAATTCCCGCTTCCAAACGTGAAATGTCGTTCCTGTGAAAACGCTCCAACAACGGATTCGTTGTCGCGAAGCCGATCAGCAACACCGCCAGCAGCCAGACGGGAAAAAATTTGAAAATCAGCGGCAGGGGATATTTTCCAAATTGCTTTAGATTGCCGGCGGTATCCACCTGAAGTTTTTGTAATGCGCCGAACAAGGCCTGGTGATCGGGCGCCAAATCCGGCTCCGGCCATGCATGTCCGGGCTCGAGCAGCCGCCGGAATTTTCCATAGCCCCGGAACGCTCCGTGCGCTGCATGTTCGAGTCGCGTCAGTTCTTCACCGGCAACGGAAAGGGATTGTTGAAAACAATTGTAGTCCGTCGTGGTCTTTGCCAGTTCCTCGTCGCGGCGAAGTTCCGCGGCTATCACGCCCTGCCGCGTACGTTCCTTCCATTTGGAGTCAACCTCGGAAATGGCGCTTGAAACATGCCGGCTGACGGCTAAATCGGCACGGGTGATGCGCGATTTACGCTTTTCAAACCTCGCATTGAGACGCTCCCTTGCAGTTTCCAGCGCTGCATCAGCTTCAGTTTGAATTTCGGCTGCCTTGGCTTCTTGCTCCTGTTTTCGCGAGGCAAAGGCGTTCAGTTCGGTCGAAATCTGAATGCGAATTTCGTTGTTCAACTTATGTTCACGCGCGACAAAATCACTGACGGCGCTTTTCAGCGAATCCAGCAGTGAAAGCATTTCGTTGACGCATGGCAGACTATTCACAGTCGCTCCTTACTTTTTTCAAAAGTTCCTCCAGTTGTTCCAGGACCAGGGCGGCGCGATTGACGTGCGCGGAAAGTTCCACGATGAATTTTCGCTCGAACTCCTCCGCTTTCGCGTCGCGCCAGTGATTCTTCGTCTCGCTCCATTGAAGCGTCAGTTCGCGTGTCAAACCGATCAGCCGGCTTTTGTTCCCGCTCAAATTCATTTGCTCTCCTTGGATGGTGCAATTTCGGAGATGGTCTTTCCGCCGTGCAGCGAGTTCACATTTTGGTAGGCTTCCAGAGCCTTGAGCACCTGATCAAGGTAGGCGACGGCGCGAGTCATGTCGGTGGCAAGGAACCCATGCAGTTGTTCGGCCTGTTTTAGCAGAGGCGCGGCGCGGTTGTCGAGTTCGTTGTCCCACCGTTTCAACAATTTCAGCTTGGCCTCGGCCACATGGACGGCGCGCTGTGACCGTTGCATCGTCATCTGCAGGAGCGCGGTGGTGCCGGTGGGGATGTTTGAAATGGTCGAGTTGAACAATTCCTGCTTCGCTTCCTCCAGCTTCCGGTTGCGCAAACGCAGCTCGTGTTCCCAGAACATCCGCTGGTCGTTCTGAAGCCAGAGCCGCGTGCGGGACATCTCGTTGCCAACCTCCTCCAGCACGGGCCGCGCCTGGCCGAGGAACACGATAAGCTGGACACGGAAGGACTCTATGGCTTCGACCGACGTGATCTGGGCTTTTTCCGCCATGTGTCAGCGCTGGTTGAGATATTCTTCGATGCGCTGGGCCTTCCGCAGCAGGAACGGCGTATGTTCCTTGGAGAGATCCACAAATTTTTTGAGCGCCTTCATCGTCTGCTTGAACTCCTCGGAAAATTTCTCGTGATCCTGGTCCTGCCATGTGTCGCCCAGCGCCGCGAACCGCGCCTGCAACAGGATCATCCGGTTTTCCAGGTCGCTGTTGAAGCGCTGCAGTTCCTCGGCGAACCGCCGCACCTTTTCCGGTTCCATGATTGCCTGTGCCATAGTGTTGCCTTTGGTAATTGTTTCAAGCCACTATCGCAAAACTTTCGTCATTCCGCAATGAGCGGGTTGCTGGATTATTTTCCAAGTTTGATTAGGACTTTCATTTTCTCCCCTTTGAACTAAATTGTCCGACCGAAAATGATTTTGGTTTTGGACAACTACGATTCGTTCACATACAACCTCGTCCAGTATCTGGGCGAGTTGGGCGTGGACATGCAGGTTCACCGCAACGACGAGGTTTCCATCGACCAAATCCGCGCGTTGAAGCCGGAGCGCATCCTTGTCTCGCCCGGCCCGTGTTCGCCGCGAGAATCCGGCTTGTCCAATGATGTCATCCGCACGTTTGCCGGCGAGGGCATTCCCATATTCGGCGTTTGCCTCGGTCATCAATGCATCGGACACACATTTGGCGCGGAAGTAGTGGTCAATTACCGCATGATGCACGGCAAGACTTCGCCGATTAAGCACAACGGCAAGGATTTGTTCGAGGGAATGCCCAATCCATTTGTCGCCACACGCTATCATTCGCTCGTTATCAAGCGCGATACGATGCCCGATGTCCTTGAGATCACCGCCGAGACCGACGAAGGCGAGATCATGGGCGTGAAGCACAAGACGCTGCCCATCTGGGGCGTGCAGTTCCATCCCGAAAGCATCCTCACCGAGAGCGGACGGACCATCATGAAAAACTTTTTGAAACTGAAATAACTCATGGACATCTTTTTGCTCAAATCCAAGATTCACCGCGCCACTGTCACCGGCGGCGACGTGAATTACGAGGGCAGCCTCACCATTTCCGCCGACCTCATGGAAAAATGCGGCCTGCAGGAATATGAAAAAATTCTCTGCGGCAACATGGCCAACGGCGAACGCTTTGAGACCTACGTCATCAAGGGCAAGCGCGGCGCCGGCGAGATCATAATGAACGGAGCCGTGGCGCATCTGGGCAAGCAGGGCGATTTGCTGACCATCATGAATTTCTGCTCGGCGAACCAGAAGAAGGCCAGGAAATGGAAACCGCAGGTCATCGTCCTCGGCAAAGGGAACAAGATTGTGAGCACGCGGGGAATTTGAATCAGGTGTGGAGTCGAGCCTGCGGCTCGAAAAATCGGCGCACAGAGCCGACACTACAACACAACCGGCAAAAGTTGCCGGTATGTAAACACCGGCTGTATGCAAGTGGTGGCCTTCCGCCATGACCTACAATTTTGGCAGCACGAAGTTGGACCTCAGGAATTCCAGCCACTCGGGCAGTTGTGTAGCGATGGTTTTGTAGCCCGTCACCGCAAAGCAACTCACGGCCATCTGTTGGTAAAATTGGGGCGAAGGCGCGGCCCGGCGCTGATGACGGCGCGCCGCCTGTTCGTAGAACAGGCCGAGGCCGATGGTGATCCGGTTGGCGACCGTCGCCGGCGGGTCATATTTGCACTGCTCACCGTCGCCGGACAAAATCCTGCACAACTGTCCCAATTGATTCAGTTGGGATAAAAAGGCCTGATAGATTCTGAACGTGTCCGTTTCTTCCGCCCCAAAGGTGGAGAGCTTGCACAATATCCAGCTGAACGATGTTTGCGGAAGCAGACCGGCGTTATCCTCCGCCATCTGGCTTAATTGCTGGCGAATCAGGTTTCGCGAACCGGGATCGTCCAGCAGCCGTTGCGCCGACGCCTGCTGTTTTGGCGGAACCAAGGTTGAAATCAGTTCATCCATAACTCACTGCCAGTGAAGCAAGCACCTTCATTGCCAACCATCTTCGACCTGCTGAAAAATAAAAACGCCGATGGTGAAGTTGAGCTTCAACCATCGGCGCGCTTTTGAATTTGGAATGGTGGCCGTCCGCAAGGACTCAGTAATTCTTCGCGACTTCCGTCCAGTTCACCACATTCCAGAACGCTTTGAGATAATCCGCGCGCTTGTTCTGGTATTTCAGGTAATAGGCATGTTCCCACACATCGCAGCCGATGACCGGCTTGCCTTCGCAACCGGCGATGGCCTTGCCCATGCCCGGACTATCCTGGTTGGCCGTCGAGACAATCTCCAGTTTGCCGTTGTTGCTCACGAGCCAGACCCAGCCGCTGCCGAACCGGCCGATGCCGCCCGCCTCAAACTTGGCCTTGAACTCGTCAAAGCTGCCGAACGCCGCCTTGATGTCGTCCGCCAGCTT
>Ga0182013_10008316_pt1 | contig 11223 bp, 11 predicted proteins | sample 612S2MmetaG_FD_120487 | JGI IMG/M metagenome (GOLD analysis project Ga0182013, IMG submission 120487) | Permafrost microbial communities from Stordalen Mire, Sweden - 612S2M metaG | ecosystem: Environmental > Terrestrial > Soil > Wetlands > Permafrost | place: Sweden: Stordalen | collected...
ATGCCGACGCTGAGGGAGCTGACTGGCGCGAGGTTGCACGGATTGTTTTGCATATCGCCCCGGAGCGAGAACCGGATCGCGCGAGACATGCATTTAACAGTCATCTGGCCCGCGCAAAGTGGATGACTGAGCACGGCTATCGGCATTTATTGCGCGGGAGTCCTTCCAGCTAGAGAGATTTTTTGCCGACTCAACTTTTCCGGGAAACGGATTTTCTCCGCTACATTGAGGCCATATTTCTGCAACACGCGTGACGCACTTCGAAGCTTCCCTCAACCCTCGATTGCTGAGATGGTCTCGCTGTTATCCTGACCGGCGCACGTGACAGGAGAAACGACGCGATGCCACATTCTAACTGGCGATCACCCGCTGCCTATGATCGCGCCCGGGAACTGGAGCCGTCAGGCTTTGCCTGGGAATGCCTTCGCCGCAATCCGGACTACCACCGCGATCACCGTGAGCTCGCGCATTTGAAACCAGATCCTGTCGTGATCACAGCGTTCAGAAGGAGATGGGGCCTCTGCTTTTGTGACTGACCCGGCGGGGTCGTCGCAGGAACAGGCCATATTCTGGGCACCGGAAGTTCTGCCGACAATCATTCCAATTGTTCGAAGCACTGCCGTGCCCAACGGCAATGTGCTCAACCTGGCCGAGATGTCAGCCGGCGAAATCCGGCGGGCCGCAGACGGCTGGCATGTTCTCATGCGCATTCGCGATGTCGAGCATCGGCTTTGGCTACGAGAGCCGCCAGCCGCCGGCGCGCGTTACGCGGCCGAATTGGCGTTTGACGGTGATTTCGAGATTCGCGCACACGCAGCGCGTCGTCTCTGGTTGGCGCTTAACGGGCGCCCCGCCGGCCCGGCGTTTCATGAACTGTCCCCACAGCGTCGACAGCGACTCGCGCTAGCGCTGCGCGCGCTCGACGCCAGAGCCGAGGGCAATAGTTATCGAACAATTGCAGAGACCCTGTTCGGCGCCAATCGTATCCCCGAACGGGCCTGGAAGACGCATGACCTGCGCAACCGCACCATCCGCCTCGTGCAAAGCGGATTTGCCCTGATGCGGGGCGGCTATCGCGCCCTGCTGCGCCAGGCGCGTCACCGGAAATAGCCGATGATTTGGGTGGGGTGCCGAAACTCCACTCCCTCATGATCGGCATCCCCCTTCGCACGTCCACTCCGCGATCGTGACCCCAGACGCGCTACGAACCTCAGCAGCGCTCCACGAAACGACGGAGTTTTTCAGATGTCCGATCCGAACGCCGGCTTACCGCCGCGATATTTGCGCACGCCCGAAGCCGCGCGATTCCTCAGCCTGTCCGGGCGTACACTGGAAAAACACCGGACCTACGGCACCGGTCCCGCCTATCGAAAGCTCGGCGGTCGTGTCGTTTACGCCTTGGAAGACCTGAAGGCCTGGGCCGACCGTGGGGCCAAGACCTCGACCTCCGATCCCGGTGCAGGAACCGTGTTGCCTGCCAAGCGACATGCCGCAGGTCTGCGACCCTACGCCGGCCAAGTGCGCCGCTGATTGCCCCGCTGGAGCAATGCCGATGCGGCGCAGACACATTTCAGAACGCGAGCAGCTCGATCTGTTTCATGCGCTTCCCGGCGATCTGGCGCCGCGCGACGCGCAGGACCTGATGGCCTATCCCTTCTTCTCGCTGGCCAAATCGAAACGCATCGTCCCGATAGATTTCCGTGCCGGCAAGATCAGCATTCGCGTCGAAGCCGTGCCTGAACATGGCATGGCCACCATCTGGGACGCCGACGTCCTGATCTGGGCTGCCAGCCAGATCGCCGAGGCCCGCGACGCCGGTTTGAAGACGTCGCGCCTGATGGCGGCGACGCCCTACGAGATCCTGACCTTTGTCGGCCGTGGCACCAGCGCGCGCGATTACGACCGGCTCAAAGCCGCGCTCGATCGGCTGCAATCGACGACCGTCATGACCTCGATCCGTCAGCCGACCGAGCGCCGACGGCATCGCTTCTCCTGGATCAACGAATGGAAGGAGATGGCAGATCAGCATGGCCGCCCACTTGGGTTGGAACTGATCTTGCCAGACTGGTTCTACGCCGGGGTGCTGCAAGAGGCGCTCGTGCTTACCATCGACCGGGCGTATTTCGGCCTGACCGGCGGTCTGGAGCGCTGGCTTTACCGGCTCGTGCGCAAGCATGGTGGCCGCCAGGAAGGCGGTTGGAGCTTTGACTTCAAATACCTTCACGCCAAATCCGGTAGTCTCTCTCCGCTAAAGCACTTCGCTTACGACCTGCGCGAAATCGTCCGCCGCGAGCGGCTGCCGGGCTATCGGCTGCTCATCGAGCGCGGCCTGCGTGGCGCCGAGCGCCTCAACTTCATGCCTATTCTCGTCGATCCGCTGGCGGCGCTGCGCCGTCGTGGCCTCGCGACCGCGCCGGGGGATAACCTGTGAATCATCTCGTGCTATCGGGGACCGCAACTCACGTGCCATCGGGGACCCGATCCTCGTGCTATCGGGGACCGGAATCGGCTGAAACGTTTTGGCGCTCAACAACTTGCCGCGCTCGTAACTTCCCTAACCCTGAATCCTTCGGATTCTTTCTAACGGATCGTCCGTTTTCCACTGCTGAGGAAGGCGTTGTGGCTCCACTCTCCTTCGCCGCAGAAGGGGAAGCGGCATGAGCGATCTCACCCATGTCGAGCTCCTGTGGCTGGAGAAACGCATCGAGAACTGGATTCGCTTCGGTCATCATGCTGAGGAGCAGATTCTGGATAAGCGACGGCGGATCCTGTCCTTTGCACCTGGCAGCATCTTCGCGTTCGTGCGCTGGACCTCGAACGACTTCGGCACCGTTATCTCTCGCATTGATGTCTTGCAGGCTGTCGCGCGCGCCCAGCGCTGCGCAACGGTGCCCTATGTGCGGCCTGGCGGCGACATCCTGTTGCGGCTCTCGGGGTGGCCCAGGGTCGAACGTGTCTTGCAGATAGTCGATGCCATTGAGGCGCTCGGCATCGACCCCACCGATGTCGCGCCCGACTATTGGCATCACGTCCACAACCGACTGTCGGTCAATGAAGTGCCCCGGGTCTACACGCGGTCGCGCCACCAGGCATGGTTGCATCGGCGGAGGATTTCGCTGTGACCGGCCGCGTGATGGCGCTTCTCATCACGTTGGCGGTCGCGACCGTCGTACTGTCGGCGCTCCAGACGAAGCTGGCCATCCGTTACATATGGAACGCTTCTGAAAGCGTGCCCATCGGCCTCTACCTGATACGGCCCACAGGGCGACTGTTCGTCACCGAACTTGTCGCGGTCGTGCCGCCCGAGCCGCTTGCAACCTTTCTCGCGGAGGGTGGCTATCTGCCCCGCGGCATTCCCCTGCTGAAACGCGTGCTGGCGCTTCCCGGGCATACCGTTTGCCGAGATCAACTCGCCATCACAGTCGACGAGATCTGGGTGGGAGAAACGCGCGAACGTGACGGTCGGGGCCGACCGCTGCCCATTTGGCAGGGCTGCCACGTCCTCGCCGACGGCGAAGTCTTCCTCATGAACTGGCAGTCGGCGGACTCGCTCGACGGGAGATATTTCGGGGTGCTTCCAGCAACGGCGATTGTCGGGCGGGCAGAACCTCTTTGGACGAACGAGGAGGAGTAGCCTTGCCACAAAACTGTATGCCTTTTGTCATTCCTTTGTTCGGTCAAAGCGTGGGCCATTCCTCCGTCCCGGCCAACGTTCGCGCGGCCATCGCGCGCAACGGCCGTCAAGGGCGGCCCTCAGGCCGGCGCCTCAGCGCTTCACCCTTGACGGCCGCGAGCACGATGGCAGCCTTGCGATCAATCGGGACGAAGCTGGTTATCGCGACGGTCCTGGCGGTATCGATGCTGTCGAGCCATGCGGCTAATGCCGGGCGAGCGACTCCGTTCACGCAACGAGTTAGCGGACGATCCATCGATCCCTTTGCAGAGTTTGTCACCGAAGCATCCAAGCGTTTCGCAATACCAGAACATTGGATACGCGCAGTAATGCACGTTGAGAGTGGTGAGAGATCACGGGCACGGTCACGAAAGGGCGCCAAGGGGCTGATGCAGATCATGCCAAAGACCTGGACCGAATTGCGCGCTCGCTACGGTCTCGGCGCCGATCCCTATGATCCCCGCGACAACATTTTGGCGGGCGCAGCGTATATCCGCGAGCTCAGCGATCGTTACGGCGCGCCGGGGTTCCTTGCCGCCTACAATGCGGGACCTGGACGCTACGAACGTCATCTGGCGACGGGTCGACCGCTGCCGGACGAGACGCAAGCCTATGTCGCGACGCTCGCGTCGATGATCCAGGGCACGCGGACCAACGTACGGATGGTTGCTGTCGGAAAGTCATTTACCTGGGCTAACTCCCCACTATTTGCGACGCGAACCGGCGGCGCGTCACCTAACGGCAAATCGCCGGCTGACTTGCACCAGACCCGTCCGTCGCGCGTGCATGCCGTTGTCGACCTATCAGCGCTCGTACCGCAGTCGGCCAACCTGTTTGTACATCGTGCCAGCCTAATTCGACCGTAATGATCCAGATCGGGTTCGATCGCAGGCTGTCGCAGATCATCGCACGTTCTGACGTGAAGCCGTGGGAGCAGGGAGATAGCAGCCGGGGATGGCAAGATAAAAGCACGGACTGCCGTCGTGCTGGTTGTGGTTGGGAGAGTGGATTTTTCAAGACATCGCTTCAAGCGACCTGCCGTCGCTTTTCGCGAAAAGCCAGAAAATTCAAGATGTATTGCGCCGTCTCCTAATTTCGAACGAGATTTTGCTTATCATGAAACAGCCAGAAGATGATCTGCATATTCGTCCCGGCCGAATCCGCGACAAGAGGCGCGGAGCGGCGCGACCAAAAACCTTTGTCGGTCAGGTCATGCGGGCTGCCAGAAAGGCCGGCCACACCGGGAAGGGTTTTGGCCGGAACGGACAAAACTCAGGCTCTCGCTTCGGCAGAGGCCGCTCGGCGGCGCTGGCCCTGTCGCTTCGTACGCCGTCACGTCGGGTGGTGATGAAAGCGCGCGTGGTCAGACATCGAGGCAGCAGGTTCCGATCGGCACCGCTTGCCAAGCATGTCAGCTATCTCAGGCGCGACGGCGTGACCAAAGATGGTGTCGATGCCCGTATGTTTGATGCGCGGTCTGACGCGGTCGAAGAGCGCGCTTTCGCCGAGCGAAGCGAGGCCGATCGTCACCACTTTCGTTTCACCATCTCGCCGGAGGATGCGGCTGAGATGACCGACTTGCGGGCGTTTACCCGGGAGCTGATGGCGGATGCGGAACGGGATCTTGGCACGAAGCTCGACTGGATCGCGGTCGATCACTGGAACACCGACAATCCTCACGTCCATGTTCTGATCCGTGGACGCGCTGATGACGGTCGGGACCTCGTCATCAGCCGTGATTACATCAGCCGAGGGTTTCGGGCGCGTGCTGAAGAGCGCGTTATACTCGAACTCGGACCGCGCAGTGAGCAGGAGATCCAGTCCACACTGGAAAAAGAAGTCGGAGCCGAGCGCTGGACCAACCTCGATCGCGCGCTTCGCAACACAGCCGACGAAGGGGCAGGTATTGCCAATTTGCGGCCAGGCGGTCCAGACAGCGATCCGGAACTGCGACGAATGATGGTTGGCCGAGTGGCTGTACTGGAACGCCTCGGTCTCGCGGAGAAGGTCGAACCTGGCTGCTGGTCGCTGAAGCCTCGTCTCGAGGAGACTTTACGCGATCTCGGAATTCGGGGCGATATTATCAAGACGATGCACCGCGTCATGACCGGCGCCGGCCGCGAGTCAGACGTCTCCGGCTTTGCCCTTCATGGCGATGAGCCCGGCAATCCCGTGCTCGGGCGGTTTGTCGCGCGCGGGCTGCACGATGAGCTGAAGGGTTCAGCCTATGCCGTCGTCGAGGGCATTGACGGGAGGACGCACCATCTGCAGTTCGCCGACCTTGAATTAACGGGCGATTCCATACCCGGCTCGATCGTCGAGGCGCGTGTCTATGAGGACGCCCAGGGCCGAAAGAAACTCTCACTCGCGATACGATCGGACTTGGCCTTACAGCAGCAAGTGACCGCGCCGGGCGCCACGTGGCTGGATCGCCAGCTTCTTGCGCGCGAGCCGGTGGCGATGGGAGGTGGGTTTGGGGCCGAGGTGCGGGACGCGATGGACCTGCGCATCCAGCATCTTGCTGGTGAAGGGCTCGTCCGCCGGCAGGGGCAGAGGATTATCTTTGCGCGCGATCTGATCGACACCTTGCGAAAGCGGGAATTGAGCGACGCGGCGGGTAAGATTGCAGCCGAGACCGGACTCGTCTGCCGCCCATCGGTGGAAGGTCAAACCGTCGCAGGAATCTACCGGCAACGAGTCATCCTGACCTCCGGCCGCTTTGCGATGATCGACGATGGCCTCGGTTTCCAGCTCGTGCCCTGGCGTCCGGCCCTGGAGCAGCATCTCGACCGCCACGTGACCGGCGTTGTGTTGCCGAGCGGCGGAATAGACTGGAGTTTTAGTCGGAAGCGCGGTCTCGGGCTCTGATTCGTGCAGATGAAGTCGATAAGCCTGTTCCCTGCCAGACGTGGCTATCCAGTGAACGTCGGTGATTCCACGCCATTCTGCGCGAGGATACGACGCCGAAGATGGATTGATTGCATCGCGATCCGCTTTTTGTCTTTGCATATGAACGCGCAAAGATGGGAACGGGGAAAAAGCGATGCCGTATGCCGAGGCTACCAGGGCGAAGCTCTACTTTGAGGAAAGCGGCCAAGGCTATCCGATCATTTTCATCCACGAATTCGCTTCCGATATCCGCGGTTGGGAAGCCCAGACACGCAACTTTTCTCGGGCCTACCGTTGCATTGCATTTAACGCCAGAGGATATCCACCCAGCGATGTTCCCGAGGATGCCGCTTGCTATGGTTGGGAATTCGCGGTCGACGACATCGCCGCCGTGATGCGCGGTCTGTCGATCGAACGCGCCCACCTCGTGGGCCTGAGCATGGGCGGGTATGCCGCCCTGCAGTTCGCCCTGCGCTATCCCCATAAAGTCGGCGTCATTGTTGCGGCTAGCGTGGGGTCGGGCTCGCATCCCGCTCAGCGCGACGCCTGGCTGCGGGAAACCTCCGTTCTCGCGCGGATCTTCAGCGAGCATGGATTGGCTGCCATGGCCGAGCGGATGGCGCGAGGGCCGGCCCGCATCCAGTTGAAAAACAAGGATCAAAATAGCTGGCGAGAATTCGTTGGGCGTCTGCTCGAACTCTCGCCTAGGGGCCTGTCGCACACGATGGCGCGCTCTCAAGCCTTGCGCCCATCGCTTCATGATCTGCGCGATCAATTCTCGAAAATGACGAATCCAGTATTGCTCGCCGTGGGCGACGAAGATGCTGCCTGCCTCGAAACCAATTTGATGCTCAAATCCGCGCTGCCAAATGCTGGTCTGTGGATCAGTCCTAACACCGGTCATGGCATCAATCTGGAAGAGCCGGCCGCCTTCAATGCGCAGATCGAAAGCTTCCTGGCCGCTGCCGAGCGCGGGAGCTGGCGCCGCGGCTATCCAAGGACCGAGCCTCAGGCAGTCCTGCAATTGCAGCGGCGCGCATCAACCACCAGCGTGTTCTCCCACGTCAATCAGGAACGGGCCGATGCTGAATTGTTTCGCCTGGACCGGAAGTGATCACGATCGATTGCGTTTGAGCGGGATATTCTCATGAAACCCAGAATTGGTGTTTATCTCTCCGAAGGCACGGCCGCGCGTTTGACCGAAGCGGCCAGGCGTCCCGGCGCTACCAAATCGGCGCTTGTCGAAGTAGCCCTCGATCGTTTGCTCAGCGCCGACGAAGTTTTGACCGATACCGCGACATTGGCTCGCCAGCTCACAGCTATGAGTGGCCAGATCGAACAGCTCGATCGGAATCTCAGGATCGTGAATGAGACGGTAGCACTTCACGCGCGGTTCCATTTGGCTGTGACGCCGATATTGCCGGCGACCGCGCAGGGAGCCGCTTGCGCGCTCGGGGCAGAACGTTTTGAGGAATTCGCGGCGCAGGTAGACAGGCGGGTCGAGCAGGGAGTTCCCCTGATCCGGGAGACGATCGACAGGATCAGTGCGTCGAAGGCGGTCGCCCCTCAAGACGATCCCGAGGAGGCCCGCTTCGCCGAGCCCACCACCTGTCGCGATAACACTGAGGATAACAATGCGGATCAGGCGACTGTCGTCCCCGAACAATTCGCGCGTTCCTCGCGTACAACGGCGAGTCAGGCGCCGGCAAATCTGGCCGCAAACGGGTCGCTGATACTTCGCGTATTCCTGCCGTTCGTCACCGGCTACTACCTCGCTTACCTCTTTCGGACGATCAATGCGGTGATGGCATCGCATCTGGCTACAGAGCTGGGGCTGGGTGCCGGCGATCTCGGCTTGCTGACGTCGGTCTACTTCCTGACCTTCGCCGCCGCTCAGATCCCGATCGGCATGCTGCTGGACCGATACGGGCCAAGGCGCGTGCAAAGCATATTGATGGTGGTGGCGGCGCTCGGCTCGGCGCTGTTCGCGGCCTCAGAGAATTTCTCCATGCTGCTCCTCGGCCGCGCCCTGATCGGTCTTGGCGTCGCCGCCGCTTTGACCGCGGGCATGCAGGCGCTCGTGCTCTGGTTTCCCAGGGAGAGGGTACCGCTCCTGAACGGTTGGATGGTCATGCTGGGCGCGCTCGGCGCGGTAACCGCGACGTGGCCGGCCGAACTGTTGCTTGCCTCGATTGGCTGGCGCGAACTCTTTGGTCTGTTGACGGCATTGACGGCGGTCTGTGCGATCATGGTGCACTTTGTGGTGCCCGAGGCTGCGCCGATTACAAACAAAGCGGCCTCGGTCGGCTTGAAGATACCGATCCGCGCTTCTGGCGTCTGGCGCCGCTCTCGGCAAGCTGCATCGGAACGGCCTGGGCCCTGCAGGGTTTGTGGGCAGCGCAGTGGCTTGCCGATGTCGATGGCCTCGACCGGGAAGGGGTGGTGCAACATCTCTTCATCATGGCCGTCGCGCTCAGTATCGGCGCCATCGGGCTCGGCATCGCGGCCGGTCGGCTGCGCCGGCGCGGCATCGGACCGGAAACCCTCTTGGGTCTGGTCGCGACCATCTTTGTCGCGATTCAGTTGGCATTGATCCTGCGGCTGCCCTTGCCCACCTCAGTCCTGTGGAGCGGTGTGGCGGCGACTGGCGCTGCAACCGTGCTGAGTTACGCGATTCTGGCCGATTTTTTCCCGAAGGAGTTGACCGGTCGAGCCAATGGGGCGTTGAACCTGTTTCACATCGGAACCGCCTTCGCGGTACAATATGCGACCGGCCTCGTTGTGCAGCAATGGATCCCGGAGGCCGGACATTATCCCGAAGTGGCCTACCAGACCGCTTTCGCACTCAACATTGTCTTCCAGATCGCCGCTTGGATTTGGTTCGTGATGCCGCGGGGTCTCCTCTTTCGACGGAATGCCGCACACATCAGTCCGAATCATAACCGGCCTCCGCCGTTTGCTCGCCCGGCATGATGAGGTGCTTGCGATGAGGGCGGGCGACACTTGATGTTCGGTCACGATGTCCGCGACCAAGATACTCTGGGGCCAGATCCTTATCGTTCTCGCGATCGTGCTCGTCACCATGTGGGCCGCCACGCAGTGGGTAGCTTGGAAGCTTGGTTATCAGCCCCAGCTTGGACAGCCCTGGCTCGAACTGACCTCGGGAGCGCCCGTCTATCTTCCACCGTCGTTCTTTTGGTGGTGGTACGCGTATGACGCTTATGCGCCGCATGTCTTCGTCGAGGGGGCCTACATCGCGGCCTCCGGCGGATTCATCTCGATCGCAGTCGTCGTCGCCATGTCGGTATGGAGGGCCCGCGAAGCCAGGACCGCGGCGACCTATGGTTCAGCCCGCTGGGCGACACGTCAGGAGATTCGGGCTGCCGGTCTCGCCGCGCCTGACGGTGTCGTGCTCGGCAAGTTTGAGCGCGACTATCTCCGGCACGACGGACCGGAGCATGTGCTGTGCTTCGCACCGACCCGGTCCGGCAAGGGCGTCGGTCTGGTGGTGCCGACGCTCCTGACCTGGCCGGGCAGCTGCATCGTCCACGACATCAAAGGTGAGAACTGGACCTTGACCTCGGGCTTTCGCGCTAAGCACGGCCGCGTGTTGCTGTTTGATCCGACCAACCCAAAGTCGGCGGCATACAATCCGTTGCTCGAGGTGAGACGCGGCGAATGGGAGGTGCGCGACGTTCAGAACGTTGCCGATGTGCTGGTTGACCCCGAGGGATCGCTTGAGCGGCGCAATCACTGGGAGAAGACCAGCCACGCACTTCTGGTCGGTGTCATTCTTCATGTGCTTTACGCCGAACCGGACAAAACGCTTGCTGGCGTTGCCGGCTTCCTGTCCGACCCAAAGCGCCCGATCGAGGTGACGCTCCGCGCCATGATGACGACGGCGCACCTCGGTGAAGCCGGGCCGCATCCGGTGATTGCGTCGGCGGCGCGCGAATTGCTCAACAAAAGCGAGAATGAGCGCTCAGGCGTACTCTCCACCGCCATGTCGTTCCTGGGGCTCTATCGCGACCCCGTGGTCGCGAAGGTAACGCGCCATTGCGACTGGCGTATCCGCGATCTCGTCGAGGGCGAACGCCATGTTTCGCTTTACCTTGTCGTACCACCGTCGGACATCAGCCGGACCAAGCCGCTGGTGCGGTTGATTCTCAATCAGATCGGCCGGAGGCTAACGGAGGATCTGCAGGCGAAGGGGAGGCGCCACCGGCTGCTGCTGATGCTCGACGAATTTCCCGCGCTCGGACGGCTCGATTTCTTCGAGTCGGCTCTGGCGTTTATGGCCGGCTATGGCCTCAAGAGTTTTTTGATCGCCCAGTCCCTTAATCAGATCGAGAAGGCCTACGGGCCGAACAACGCCATCCTCGACAATTGTCACGTGCGCGTGTCCTTTGCGACCAACGACGAGCGCACCGCCAAGCGCGTCTCGGATGCTTTGGGGACCGCGACCGAGATGCGGGCGATGAAGAACTACGCCGGCCACCGGCTCAGCCCGTGGCTCGGTCACCTCATGGTCTCGCGGCAAGAGACAGCGCGACCGCTGCTGACTCCGGGCGAGGTGATGCAGTTGCCGCCAGGAGATGAATTGGTGCTGGTCTCCGGTGTTCCACCGATCCGGGCGAAGAAGGCGCGATACTATGAGGATA
>Ga0182013_10008317_pt1 | contig 11223 bp, 8 predicted proteins | sample 612S2MmetaG_FD_120487 | JGI IMG/M metagenome (GOLD analysis project Ga0182013, IMG submission 120487) | Permafrost microbial communities from Stordalen Mire, Sweden - 612S2M metaG | ecosystem: Environmental > Terrestrial > Soil > Wetlands > Permafrost | place: Sweden: Stordalen | collected...
CGTAGCGAGCTACGGGATTCTCACGGGCTTGATCGCGCTTCTGCTTGTAATCGGAATCATCACGCCCGATACGCTGCTGAGCACCGCGAACTATCACGTCACCGAACTGATACCGCGGCCGGCGCTGCGACCGGAACCGCTGCCCAAGCCGAAGCCTCTGCCCCTGCGTGCGAAGTTATTGCCGCCGCCAGTGATCGAGAAACCGAAACTGATCGTTCCGCAGGAGATCCGCGCTCCCAAGCCTCAGCCGCAGGAAGTTGAACCGCCCAAGGTAGCGATGAATAACTTCGCGCCGGCGGTGTTGAAGCCGACGAGCGCAGCGCGTCCGGTGCTGATCCATACCGGGGACTTCCAGGGAAGCTCGGTGGCGCCGACGGTGAATGCTCCGATTACGAAGGTGCAGACGGGCGGGTTCGGCGATCCGAATGGGTTGAAGCCGAGTGAAAACAGCAAGCCGAACGGCAAGCTGATCGCAGCCACTGCGGGTTCGTTCGACCTGCCAGTGGGGCCGGGACAAGGCAACGGGTCAGGCGGCGCGAAAGGGATTAAGGGAACGGTTGCAAGCGCCGATTTTGGCAGTGGAGTGGCAACTGCGGGAAAAGGCGACGGGCGCAGGAGTGGCCACGGCAGTGCGGAAGTGCAGACCTCAGGCTTTGGGTCTCAGGAGATCGCGCAGAACACGCCGCATATTCAGCGCGTGGATAGCGCGCCGGCCACGCCGGTTGAAATCACTTACAAGCCAAACCCGGTTTATACCGACGAAGCAAGAAATCTGAAACTGGAAGGCGAAGTCCTGCTCGAAGTGGAGTTCGCGGCGAGCGGGCAGTTACACGTAAACCGCGTGGTCCGCGGTCTGGGCCATGGACTGGATGAGGCCGCCATGGCCGCCGCCAACAAAATGCGGTTCAAGCCGGCCCTGCGAAACGGGCAGGCAATGGATTCGACAGCAATCGTGCACGTGGTATTTCAACTGGCGTACTGAAACTTTGGAGATGAGAGTTATGCGGAAAGTTATGATCACTATGAACTGGATGGTTTTGGCTCTGCTAGCGTTGGCGATGACGGCAGTGGCCCAGCAGTCGGCGTCCGCGCCGCAGAACCCACAACCGGTTGCGGCGACGCAGCCCGCACCGGCGGCTGCTCAGCCGGGCCACGCTCCGTCAAATCTCGCGGCGCCAACCACTATGGACCAGGTTGTAGACCGTGTGATCCTGCGCGAAAAAGACCTGATCAAGTTTTTGTCGCCGCGCACGCCAATTGTGGAAACTTATCTGCAGGATCTGACGCAGGATCCGCAGCTGGGGCCGATTCCCCACGATGATCATTATTTTCTCGGACGCATGGACTTGAGCGAATCCATCGACCGGAGCGACTACCTTGAGGGTAAAAGCAAAGACAAAGACGAAGGCATGGAGAGGCATCTTCTGGGCGGGATCACGAAGAAGTTCAAGTTCCAGTACCAGCCGCTGGGCTTTTCGTGGATGATCTTCGTCGACCGCAACGACTTTGACCGGCAGCACTACGATTTCCGTTACGTGCGGCGCGAGTTCCTGGGCGACGTGCGCTGCCTGGTGTTTGACTTGACGCCGAAAAAAGACGCCGGACGCGGGCGCTTTCTCGGCCGTATCTGGGTTGAAGATCAGGACTTCAGCATCGTGCGCCTGAACGGCACTTATGCGCGCCCTTCCCGTAACAGTTACTACTTCCACATGGACAGCTGGCGGTTGAATTTGATTCCGGGTTATTGGATCCCGGCCTACATCTACAGCGAGGAAGGCGACTTCACAGCAGGAGCCAAGAACAAGATCGCGTTCAAAGCGCAGACTCGCATGTGGGGATATAACCTGAAGACGACAACGGCGAACGACGAACTTACTAACATCCGCGTGGATAGCGTCAAGGACGATACGCCGACCGCACAGGACGCTACCCCGCTGGCCGCCGAGCGCGAATGGCAACAGCAAGCGGAAGATAACGTGATTGAGCGGCTGGAACGCGCCGGTCTGCTGGCGCCGGAAGGCGACGTGGATAAAATTCTGCAAACGGTAGTGAACAACCTGGAGATCACCAACAATATCGAATTGCCACGGCCAGTCCGGACGCGGGTGCTGACGACTTCTCCGCTGGAGACTTTCAGCGTCGGTAACACGATTGTGGTGAGCCGCGGGTTGATCGATGTGCTTCCCGATGAGGGCAGCCTGGCCATGGTGCTCGCGCACGAACTGGCGCACATTGTTCTAGGACACAATCTGGGCAGCCAGTATGCGTTCAATGACCGCATGTTGTTCTCCGACGAGGGCACTTATCAGAACCTCGGGTTCAAGCACATTCCCGAAGAGGAAGCAGCCGCCGACAAAAAAGCCATCGAGATGCTGAAGGCCTCGCCGTACGCGCAGAAACTGGACTCGGCCGGGCTTTTCATCAAGGCTCTGCAGGCGCGCGCTCCACAATTGAGCGCTTTGCTGCAAGCACACCTCGGCAACAACATTACGGAGAACGGCACGGTGACGCGCATGGTGCAACTGGGCGACTCAGCTCCGGCGCTCGATTGGAATAAGCTGGACCAGATCGCCGCGTTGCCTCTGGGCGGACGGGTCAAGCTGAACCCGTGGGATGACAAAGTGGAGATCGTGAAGGCGCAGCCGGTCGCGATCACTTCGGCGCGCGACAAGATGCCCTTCGAGGTGACGCCGTTCTTTCCGCGGCTCACGCGCTACAGCACTGCGAGCGCGCCTGCGGCTACCACCGCGGCAGCGTCAGCAACGACGGCAACCGCCAACGCCAGCCCCACGCCGGCCAACTGAGGCGCCTTTCAAGTTGATAGAAGCGCGGGCCGGGACCGGAAGAAATTCCGGGCTCCCGGCCTGTGTCTATTGGGGTAACACGCTCTAGAAATGTTTTCTGAGGTCTCCGAAACGATCTACCACCAGCAACCGCTGGGGCGGTGGGGCGGGAGCGACTTCCTCGTGCTCGAGAATCCAGGTGTTGTCGTGGGGTATGAAGACGGCGTGCAGCCCGTCGGCCAGGGCGGGGTTGATATCGGACTTGGGGCTGTTGCCGACCATCCAGGTGGTGTCGGCCGGGAGGGCGTACTTGGCGATGGCGGAGCGGTAGGTGGATTCGTCCTTCTCGGCGACGATTTCGACGGCGGAAAAATATTCTTTCAATCCCGAGCGCTCGACTTTCCCGGATTGCTCGGCAGGATTTCCTTTGGTCATCATGATGAGGTGGTGCCGCTCCCCGAGATACTGCAGGGTCTCGGGCACGCCGGGGAGAACTTCAATGGGATGCTCGGCGATCTGATGGGCAAAGCTGCGAATGCGTTCGTGTAAATCGGGCGTGACCGGCTCCACAGAAAGCTTCTCAAAAGTCTCGACGAGCGAATGCGCGAAGCTGTGCAAGCCGTAGCCATGTTTGACGATGGATTCCCGCTCCACGTCGTTCAGCGCCATCCGAACCATCTCGGGCGAGTATTCACGATGGTTGAGGAACGAAATGAACTTCGCGATCGCCCGCTCGAAATAAATGTTATTTTCCCAGAGCGTGTCATCGGCATCGATGAGCAGGGTCTGGGCATCATTCTCTCCCCGCATAAATTCATGATAACGGCTTGGGGCGGATTCGCGACTTTGATAGACTTGTGCTCATATGAAGAACGGTCGTACTGAAAGCTTTTTAGCGTGCTTTTTCACGCTCACGCACCTCGAGCTGGTCTTATTTTTCATTCTCCTGATATCAAGTTTGAGCGCGGCGCAACAGAAGATGACAAGGGTGATGAGGGGTTCTTCGGCGAAGAGCGGCGCCCCGGCGGATCTGAAGGTAGCGGCTGACCTGGAGGGACGCTTAGCCCGGTTCCGGCGCGTCCAAATGCCCTTCCGCACGGCGGGTCTGAGCGCTCGCGACCAGCAACTCGTTCACAAACTGGTGGAGGCCTGCGGCTACCTGGAAAGCATCTACTGGCGGCAGAGCGACCCCGAAGCGCTGTCGCTGTATCAGTCGCTGGCCGCGAGCCGGAACCGGCGCGATATCCAACTGCGGCGCTACTTGTGGATTAACGCTTCGCGCTTCGACCTGATTGACGATAATAAACCGTTTGTCGGAACCGAGGCCATGCCGCCGGGGCAAGGATTCTATCCTGCGAACCTGACGCGCGATCAGGTGGAACAGTACGTTAAGGAACATCCGGAACAGAAGGCGGCGATCTACGATCAATTCACGATCGTGCGGTGGCATCGGGAAAAACTGGAGGCGGTCCCGTACCGGATTGCGTTCCGCGCTTTTCTCGAGCCGGCGGCAAGAGCGCTGCGGGCGGCGGCCAAGCTCAGTGATGATGCGGCCTTCGCGAAGTTTCTTCGATTGCGGTCCGATGCGCTGCTCAGCGACGATTATTTCCCGAGCGACCTGGCATGGCTGGAGTTGAAGAATCCGAAATTCGATATCATCTTTGCGCCCTATGAAACTTATTTGGATGGACTGCTGGGCGTCAAAGGTTCGTACGGCGCGGCGGTGATGGTGCGCAACCAGCGCGAGAGCAAGAAACTGGAGCTGTTCCAGGAATACGTGCCGCAGATTCAGGATGCGTTGCCGCTCGCCGCCGAAGATCGGCCGTCGAAGCATGGCTTGGAGACGCCGATGGAAGTAATGGACGCTCCGTTTCGGGCGGGAGACATGACGCACGGGTACCAGGCGGTGGCCGACAATCTGCCGAACGATCCGCGGGTGCATGAGCAGAAGGGTAGCAAGAAACTTTTCTTCAAGAATTTCATGGACGCGCGGGTCAACTACATCATTCTGCCGCTGGTGCGCAAACTGATGGAACCGGACCAGGCTGCTAAAGTTACGAGCGAGGGCTATCTGCTGGGCACGATCACGCACGAGATTTGTCACGGACTGGGGCCGGCGTTTGCTCGCACGGCGGCCGGCAAAGTCGATATCCGGGAGGCGATCGGTCCGGGCTATAGCGGCCTGGAAGAAGCAAAGGCCGATGTGACCGGGATGTTCGCTTTGAAATGGCTGGTGGATCACAGCGCGCTTCCAAAAGAAAAACTGGAGGAATCTTACGCGTCGTATGTGGGAGACCTGTTTCGCACGGTGCGATTCGGGACGGCGGAGGCGCACGGTCAAGCGGAGATGATGGAATTCAACTATCTCTCGGAGCGCGGCGCGGTGAGCCGCAATGCCAACGGACGGTATGCCATTGACTACGAGAAGATGCCGGGTGCATTGGCCGATCTAGCCAAAGAGTTGCTGCAAATTGAAGCCACCGGAGACCGGCAGCGTGCGGAAAACTGGTTCACGAAGTACGCCACGATGCCGGAGGAATTGAAGACGTCGCTGCAAGCGGTGTCGGATGTTCCGGTGGATATCGATCCGGTATTTTCGTTTGCGGAGAGGGTGCGGTAGGGAGGCTGCTAGCTGCTGGCTCCTAGCAAGCAAACCTGTTCGCAACGAAAAGTCGAAAAGAACAATCCAGACAGCGAGTGCTTTGCTCGCTAGCAGCTAGAAGCCAGCAGCTAGCAGCTCCTTCTCACACCCACTCCACGCGCGGTGTCTGCGGAATGATGCCTGCCTTGCGCCCCATATCGAGCAACCGCCGCACAGCTTCGCGGCCGTCGTCGCCGTAGTCTAGGGTGCGCTCGTTGACGTACATACCGACAAACTTATCGGTGAGTTGGGTGTCGAGATCGCGGGCGAATTGCATGGCGTAGCTGAGCGCTTCTTCGCGATGGTCAATGGCGTACTGGATGCTCTCGCGCAGCGCCTGGGTCACACTGGCTATCGTTTCCGCGCCGAGCGAGCGCCGGATCGCGTTTCCGCCGAGCGGCAGCGGCAGTCCGGTGACCTTCTGCCACCACCTGCCGAGATCGACCACGCGGTGCAGTCCGGACTTGTCGTAGGTAAGCTGGCCCTCGTGGATGATGAGGCCGGCTTCGTGTTTCCCTTCGAGAATCTGCGGAATGATTTGATCGAATGGAACGATTTCCACTTCAATACCGGGCGCGAACAGTTGGAGCGCCAGGTAAGCGGTGGTGAGCTTGCCGGGAACCGCGATTTTCTTCTGCTTGATTTCATTCTGCGTGAACGACCGGGTGGCAACGAGCATGGGGCCGTAGCCATCGCCCACACTGCCGCCGCACGACATCAGCGCATAGTTCTCCTGAATGTAGGGAAAGGCGTGGAATGAAATCGCGGTCACGTCGTAGACGCCTTCTTGCGCCTGACGGTTCAGCGTCTCGATGTCGCAAAGGGTATGGCTGAACTTCAGTCCGGGCACGCGAACTTTGTTAGTGGCCAAGCCGTAAAACATGAATGCATCGTCCGAGTCCGGGCTGTGGGCCACGGAAATTTCACGAACTGGAGAAGATACTGTACTCATAAGATTCCGTAATCCTGTTCTATAAACTTCACAACGCGTCAATTCAATGATTCTCAGGGCGTGACGCGTCTGGCCTTCATGGGCTAAAGCCCGCATTGTTATTGGCTCGGAGCGGCACAGCTGAAACCGTGCCCTACCAAGACCTATTTGGAATACAAAAAGCTCATCGCTGTGGAGAAGGCTGTCGGTGCCAACGAGCGGCGACGGCGGCGGCCATCAGCACCTTGATGACTTCCGCAAAAACGAACCAGTAAAGGCCATACCTGATGGCCACAGAAACGGAGTGCGTGAGCACGGCAAGCCAACTGAGTCCACCAGCGAAGAGCACCACTTCCGCAGCCAGGCCTGACAGCGCGGCCCAGCCGAAACGGCGTGAACTGTGCTCGTAGAGATAGCCCGCGACGAACGCCACGAGTGGATAGGCCATGAGGAATCCACCGGTCGGGCCGAGTAGCTGGGCAATTCCGCCGCCTAGAATCGAGGGGCTGAATACGGGCATGCCAAAGGCGCCTTCGACGAGGTAAAGCGCGAGAGCGGCAAAACCGCGACGCGAACCGAGGAGCAAGCCCACGGCGAGAACGCCGAAGTTTTGCAGCGTCAGCGGCACCGGCGTAAAGGGCAGCGGCATGGTCACGCGCGCGCACAAGGCAACGAAAAGGCTGGCGGCGATCACGATGGCCGCCTGTTTGGCCAACCCCTTTCCCCGATCCTTTTCCCGGCCTATGGACCGGGTCTGCTGGCCAAGAACCTGGGTCGCTGCTCTCGACATGTTTCTTTTCCTCCTGCCGGACGACGTGGCGGATCAAGCCTCAGGCGGCGACGAGTGGTCGCGGGCGTCGAGTTCCGCTCTGTGGGCCGCCGAGCGCTTCATTTGCCGCCGGACCCGCATGTAGAGGGTAAGCGCAACCGACACCACCACCACCGAACTGACTCCCAGTATTAGAAACCACCAAAGCATCCGCACACCGCATTTAGGATAGCAGATGGGCACGGCACACCTGTGCCAAGAATCACAGAATGAAATGAGAGGAGCGCTGGGCTGCGGTCAGCCCTTCTTCGCCGGCTTGGCCAGCGCTTTGCGACGATTCTCAACGTTCTTCGAGACGCGCTCCAGACGCTTGCGGGCCGGCTTCGATCCGGTGGCAACCTTCTCGATATTCGCGTACGCCTCGGGGTTATTCATCTTTTCCCGGACTTCTTTCAGGAAGGGACGAATCTTGGCAAAAATGAAAAACATTTCGCCGCAAATGCCGGGCTGCAGGAAGAGCTCTTCGTTGACGGCACCGTGCAATACCAGCGCTGCGGCCATATCCCAGTAGCTGCCGACTTGGCGCATCCAGGCATTTTCCTGGCTGGGGAATGCGTTGGCGACTTTCAGGACGTCGTCGGCGCTCTGCGGCCAGAATTCCGTCGTAAACCAGTTTCTTGCCTTGCGCATCTCCGCTTCGCGGCGGAGGTCATAGAGTTGTAGAACCACCTGTGCATCGTGCGCGGTTGCTTTGTTTGCCATATTTTCGCCTCGTCAGTAATTTCTGAATTTAGTTAGGTTCCTGAAATCTCGTTCTAACCAATCGCTGCTTTTGTCAGGCTTTCGAAACGTCTGCATTTGCGCCTTCCGCGGCGCGCTCATAATCGCATTCCTTGTTCGGACACGCAATCACCAATCCGTCTTTGCGGATTCGTTCCACCAGGTACTCGTTTCCGCAGTCCGGACACTTCTCGGAGACCGGCTTCGCCGCGGAGGTGAACTTGCACTTCGGATAATTTCCGCAACCGTAAAACGTGTTGCCCTTACGCGCGCGTTTTTCGACAAGTTCGCCTTCTTTGCATTCGGGACACTTCACCCCGATGAAATTCTGCTTCACGTATTTGCAATCGGGATACCCGCTGCACGAAGTGAACTCGCCGTAACGGCCATGCCGCAGGATCAGGTTGCGTTTGCACAGTGGGCAGATTTCATCGAGCGGAATGTCGGGCACTTTCTTGCCCTGATCGAGCCGCCGCGTTGTCTTGCAATCGGGATAGCCGGTGCAGGCCATGAACTGGCCGAAGCGCCCGCGCTTCAGGACCATGACCCGGCCGCAGTTTTCGCAGTATTCCTCTTGCGCAATCTCTTGCGTTTCGGCCGTGTCGAGGTCGGGCAGATTGATGGGATTCTCTTTGGTGAACTTGCAGGTGTCGGGATTTTCCTTGTCGTAGGTGCTGCAAGCATAGAACGAACCGTGCTTGCCCCACTTGATGACCAGCGGCGCGCCGCAGAGTTCACACTTTTCGTCGGTGGGTTTCTCCATACGCTTGATGTTTTCCATGTGCTTTTCGGCGTATCGGAGATCCTTGGAAAATTTCTGATAAAACTCGGTGAGCGCGCCGTTCCCCGTCTGCTTGCCTTCTTCAATCTCGTCGAGCTCTTCTTCCAGGCGCGCGGTGTATTGGAAATCGAAAATATCCTTGAAGTTCTCGACCAGCAGATCGGTGACGACCAGGCCAATTTCGGTGGGCACGAACTTGCCCCCGACTTTCTGCGCGTACTGCCGCTCCTGGATGGTGCTGAGAATCGTGGCGTAGGTGGAAGGCCGGCCGATGCCGCGCTCCTCGAGTTCCTTCACCAGCGAAGCTTCGTTGAAGCGCGGAGGCGGCTCGGTGAAATGCTGCTCTGGGCGAAGCGACTTCAACGTGAGCTTCTGCCCGGCTTCGAGCGGCGGGAGCTTATGCCTCAGTTCCTCGTCTTCTTCGTCCTTGCTATCTTTGGACTCTTCATAAACCTTGAGGAAGCCGTCGAACTTCATGACCGATCCGGTAACGCGGAACCAGAACACGTCGCTCCGAGACTTACCGGGGTCCCCGGCAAGCCCGCTTTTGGCTTGCTGGGGTGGCTTGGCATCGATGTCTACCGAGGTCTGGTCGAACACGGCGGGATTCATCTGCGAGGCGACGAAGCGCTGCCAGATCAGTTTGTAAACCTTGAATTCATCTTCGTGCAGATATTGCTTGACCTGATCGGGATGGCGCATCGCCGAGGTCGGGCGAATGGCCTCGTGGGCCGCTTGCGCTTCTTTCTTCTCCTTATAGGTATTGGGGGAATCGGGCAAATAGTTGGCGCCGTACTGCTCCGCGATGTACTCGCGAACCTCGGTGATCGCCTCGGCCGAAACGCGGGTCGAATCCGTGCGCATGTAGGTGATCAGGCCGACCAGTCCCTCGTCGCCGAGTTCGACTCCTTCATAGAGACGCTGCGCGATCATCATGGTGCGCTTCACGCTAAAACGCAGTTTGCGCGAGGAATCCTGTTGCAGCTTGCTGGTAGTAAACGGCGGAGTGGCATTGCGCCGCCGCTCTTTCTTTTCCGCGGAGCGGACAATCCAATCGGCGGGTTCGAGCGCCAGGCGGATCTTCTCCGCTTCCTCGCCGTTCGTGATTTCAATCTTCTCTTCGCCCTTGCCCAGGAAGCGCGCGTCGAATGCCGGAGGCTTAGCCGCGGCGAGATGGGCGTCGATCGTCCAGTATTCTTTCTTCTCGAAGGCTTTGATCTCGCGTTCGCGATCGACGATCAAGCGCAGGGCGACGGTCTGCACCCGTCCGGCGGAAAGGCCGCGGCGGACCTTGTCCCACAAAAGAGGAGAGACCTGATAGCCCACGAGGCGATCCAGCACGCGTCGAGTTTGCTGCGCGTCCACCAGATTGCGATCGATGTCGCGGGGATGGTCGAAGGCGGCCTTGACGGCGCGCTGCGTGATTTCGTTGAAGGTCACGCGGCGGATGCGCGCGTCGTCGCCGATGTCGTCCGTCTTCGCTTTGGCGCCGGTCTTTGTTGTCTTTGCCCCCGTCTTCGACTTCTTCTTTTTCTTGCCGGACTCTTCGCCCAGTTCGTCGGCGAGGTGGGCAGCGATGGCCTCCCCTTCGCGATCCGGGTCGGGCGCAAGGTAGATGCGGTCAGCCGAGAGGGCCAACTTCTTCAGCCTGGCCAGGACTTTTTCTTTCCCGGGGATGACGACGTATTCGGTATCGAAATTGTTTTCGACGTCGACACCCAGGCTGCTTTTGGGCAGGTCTTTCACGTGGCCGAAAGAAGCATCGACCGTGAATCCCTTGCCCAGATACTTCTGAATAGTTTTCGCCTTAGCCGGCGATTCGACAATGACTAGACCTTTGGACAATGTTTCCTCAGTTTCGCGGTAATGGAATTCAAGCTAGCACGAATTGGCGGATTGCAACAACTGTGCGAGCCGGCTGGCTACTGGCTACTAGCTTCTAGCTACTGGCAATCAAGGACCTTCTCGCGTTGCTCGGTCTTGGGCTTGCGACCTTGCGGCTGAACTTTCTGGACCAGCGCAGTCAGCATCCTCTGTATCGCAACTACAGCCTGCTCCGCAACCCGGAAATCGGCTTCTTGCAGAAATCCCAGGTCCTTCGCGAGCAGCAAAGGATATTCGGTCTCGCTAGCGGAACCACGGGCGATTTGAAGGAAGCGCGTCATTTCGCCGTCCGAATGCCTGCCGCATCCTTCCGCGATGTTCGCTCCGATTGACGCCGCTGACCGACGCACCTGCGAGGTCAACCCATAGACTTCGTCTCGTGGGAACGCTCGTGTGAGCCTGTAGACGAGCATTGTCAGTTCGTGCGCCTTCGACCATACTCTCAGTTCCTTGAAGTCTTTCAACGTTGCCTCCGTTCGGCTGCTGGCTGCTAGCTCCTGGCTACTGGCAATCAGCCTGCTCGCTAGTAGCCAGAAGCCAGCAGCTAAAAGCTCTTCACAAAATTCTTTCCCGGCAACTGCTTCACTTTCCCGTTCAGTTCCAGCTCAAACAGCGCCGCGAAGATTTCCGAGGACGACATTTCGTTCTCCAGTA
>Ga0182013_10008318_pt1 | contig 11223 bp, 5 predicted proteins | sample 612S2MmetaG_FD_120487 | JGI IMG/M metagenome (GOLD analysis project Ga0182013, IMG submission 120487) | Permafrost microbial communities from Stordalen Mire, Sweden - 612S2M metaG | ecosystem: Environmental > Terrestrial > Soil > Wetlands > Permafrost | place: Sweden: Stordalen | collected...
CTACTGCGATGACCACGTCGTCGGGTCGGCAGCCCGCCGCGACGCCCGAGACCGCGCGCGAGCCGGCGGCGTCGCGTTCCGGCCGCTCATCGTCGGCCCGACGATGCTTGCCGGCGCCGGACTCTTGCTCGACGGCATCCTGGGCGCGAATGCACGGCTCCCGCTCGACCCGGTCAGCGCGGCGCTGGTCGTCGCCCTGGATGCCGCCGGCTCGCCTATTTTGGCGATCGACGTGCCGACCGGACTCGACCCATCGACCGGAGCTGTCGGCGAGCCCTGCGTGCGCGCGGCGGCGACCATCGCGCTTGGCGCACCGAAGCTCGGCTGCTTTCTCGAACCGGGCCGCTCGTACGTCGGCGATTTGTGGTTCGACAGCCTCGGCATGGCGGTCGGCGACGACGGCGCGCCCACCGGGTCGGCCCATGTCCTCACCGATGCCGAGTTTGCGGCCCTGCTGCCGCGCCGCGAGGGCGAGTCGGAGAAGCGGCGTGCCGGCGCGCCGCTGATCTTGGCCGGCTCCGAGCAATTCCCCGGCGCGGCGGTGCTGTGCGCGCGCGGGGCGGCCAGGGCCGGCGCGGGTTACGTCACCGTTGCGACGCCGTCCGCAGCGGCGGCCGCAATCCGCGGTCACCTCATCGAGCAAGTCGTCGTCGCGTTCAACGACACGGACGCGGTCGGGGGAGCCGGCGAGATCTGCGACCTGCTCAATCACTGCGGTTCGATCGCGATCGGCCCGGGTTTGGGCTTGAGCGACACGGTCGGGACGATCGTCCGCGGCGTCATCGCCCGCAGCGAACTGCCGATCGTCGCCGACGCCAGCGCACTCTTCCACCTCGGGAAGCACCTCGAGCTGCTGCGCGGCAGACGGGTGGTAATCACGCCGCATGCCGGTGAATTTGCCCGCTTGAGCGGACAGGGAACAGTCGATCGGCACGACCGCCTGCCGCGTCTGCGCGCGTTCGTCGCCGAACACGGCGTGACGACGCTGCTCAAGGGCCGCTCGACGCTCATCGCCGACGAGGAACACGTGCACGTGAATCCAACCGGAACGCCGGCGCTGGCGACGGCGGGGACCGGCGACGTGCTGACCGGAATCATCGCCACGCTGCTTGCCCAGGGCCTCGCGCCCATCGACGCCGCCCGCGTCGGCGCCTTCTGGCACGGACGCGCCGGAAGCGTCGCCGCGGAGCAGCGCCCCGTCGGCGTGATCGCCGGGGACGTCGCGGAGGCGCTGCCGAGCGCTGCCGGGCCGCGGCCCGACGCCTCGGGACCGCAGCGGATCTTTTAGATGACCGCGGCCGTTGCTCGCGCCGATCCGCCGCGAACCGCGCCCCTGCGCTAGCGCGTGGCGGGTTACCCGGCACAGGAGTTCGGAAGAGCCGCGCCGGGGCTTCGCCGCTAACGCAAACGGACGAGCCTGCCGAAGACTCGGGAGCGGAGCCGCAAGCTCGGCGCGTTCGTTTCCGTTGCGAGGCCTCGGGTGCCAGTCGTCCTATTCGCCGGTTCGCTGGTGTTGCTCGTCGTTCGGCTCGTGGGAATCATCCGCGAATTTCGGCGCGATTCGAGTTCGGCGGCACGCGGCGCACTGTGGACGGTCGTCCCGTTCGCCGTATCCTGCGTTGCCGCCGCGCTCGTCATTCCCTTTCCGCCGCTGCCGCTCGAGGGGCTCGGTACGCCACAGACCACGCCGCGTCGTTTCTCCGACTGCCAAGCCGGACGCAAAGGGTTATCGATCGTCAGCGGTCGGTTGCGCGACGGACATCTTCAGTTCGACTGGATCGGCGGCCCGGCTTGGATCGATCCGATCCAAGCACAGTCGATCGGGCGCGTCGACGAGCACATTCGGCTCTACGTGTATCCGGCGCCCAGCCCGCAGCACGACGTCGACGTCGTGTTTGCCTCGCTCGATGGCGTCGCGCGCACGGCGGCGTTCGGAACGACCGATCGCAGCCGCCTCTACGACGTTGGCGATCCGCACGCGATCCAGCTCGGCGACTCCGCTGCTTGCGTGAGCGCGATGCTCGGACCGCCCTCGATCGCGCTGTCGCGCGGCGTCGAGTACGAAACCGGCACGAAGGTCCGGCGCTTCTACGGCTTTAGCGACGACGGCCGTGTGGAGTGGATCGGTTACGCCGTCGGCGCCCCGGTGGTCACCAGCCTCGAAACGGCGCACTTGATGCTCCCGATCGTCAACACGGCCTTCGTGATCTGCGGATTATGCGCCCTGACGGTCTTGTTCGGCCGGGGAGGCGCGCGTCTGATTCGCCGGTGGATACGCAGCGCTCGGCAAGCGGCGCCGGCGGCCGATACGCCGCGCGCCGAAACGCCGACGGCGAGTTCGCCGTCCGGACTGCCCGAGGGCCGCGACCCTCGGTTTGGATAGCGGTTTTACCCGAGTCGGTACACCCCCGTTGCGGCGTAGCCGCTAACGCGAGACGGATCCAAGATGTCGATCCGCTTAAGCGCGTGCGCCGAACCGCGGTGGATCGCCGCAGAACTGCGGCGATCCATGCGCGTCTGAGCACGCGGGCGCTAAGCCAGGACCAGCGCTTCTTCCAATGTCGCGTCGAGCGCGCCTTTGAGATCGGCGATGATGTCTTCGATGTCTTCGATGCCGACCGAGAGCCGGAGCAGGTCCGGCGTCACGCCGAGTTCGGCTTTCTTGTCGAGCGGCAGCGAGCCGTGGGTCATGACCGCCGGGCTGCAGATCAGCGATTCGACGCCGCCCAGCGACGTGGCGAGGTTGAAGATCCGCGTCCGTTTGGCCAGATCGTGGGCGCGCGCGGCTTCGCCGCGAACGCGGAACGAGACGACGCCGCCGAAGCCGTGCATCTGACGCTTGGCCAGTTCGTGCTGCGGATGGTCGGCCAGCCCCGGATAGTACACGGCCGAGATATCGTCGCGGGTCCTGAGCCAATCGGCGACCGCGTGCGCGTTGCGCTCGTGCTCGCGCATGCGCAGCGCGAGCGTCTTGGCGCCGCGCAGCGTCAGGTACGCGTCCTGCGGGCCGGGAACGGCGCCGACGGCGTTCTGGTGGAACGCGACTTGGGCGGCCAGGTCCGCATCATCGGTGATGACGACTCCCCCCACAACGTCGGAGTGCCCGTTGATGTACTTGGTGGTCGAATGCATGACCACGTCGGCACCCAACTCGAGCGGCCGCTGGAAATACGGCGAGCAAAACGTGTTATCGACGACCACGATCTGACCGGGCCGGCGCAGCGTGCAGATCGCACGGATGTCGATGAGCGTCAGCAGCGGATTCGTCGGCGTCTCGACCCAGAAGAGTTTGGTGTTCGGCCGGATCGCCGCCCGGGTTGCGTCGAGATCGGCCATGTCGACGTAGGTCGTCTCGATGCCGAAACGCGGCAAGACGTCGTTGAGCAGGCGCCACGTGCCGCCGTAGATGTCGCGCGTCGCGAGAATGTGGTCGCCGGTCCGCAAGAATGAGGCGATCGCTGCGTTGACGGCAGCCATTCCGGAACCGAACGCGCTCCCGAAACGGGCGCCTTCAAGATCGGCGAGGGCGGATTCCAAGGCCCGGCGGGTCGGATTGGCCGAGCGCGAGTAGTCGAAGCCCTTGGTGACGCCCACGGATTCTTGGGTGAACGTCGCGGTTTGGTAGATCGGGACGATGGTCGATCCGGTGGATCGACAGGGGTCTTGGCCTATACGGATCGCTCGCGTAGCGAATCCCTTGAAGGGACGTGCTACATCGCTCTCACCGGCCGAATCGGCCGGTGAAGTCGACTGCGAGTGGCCCGACGGTTCAGTCGGCATGCGAAACACTCCACAGTAGGTAAGCTTTATTCTGTTTTGCCCCAAAAAGGGGTTTGACGCGATTTGTCCTGCCGGTTCGAGTGCCCTGCCGGCCCGGCTCCGGCCGAAGGACTCTTTACGCCGCCGGCCCGACGCCGTCGAGCAGGCGACGGAGTCCGGCTTCGTCGATGATCGGTACGCCGAGCGCTTCGGCCTTGGCCAACTTCGTGCCGGCCTCCTCACCCGCGACCACGTAATCGGTTTTCTTGCTGACCGAGCCCGTGACTTTGCCCCCCGCGGCGACGATGAGTTCAGCGGCCTCCTCGCGCTTGAGGGTCGGAAGCGTCCCGGTCAGCACGAGCGTTTTGCCGGCGAGCGCACCCGCCGGAGCGCGCTCGCGCAGCGGAGCGGTCGTGTCGACGCCGGCGGCTTGGAGACGGCGGATCATGGCGCGATTGGGCTCCTGGGCGAAAAACAAGGCCACGCTTTGGGCGATCTGCTCGCCGACGCCCTCGCTGCGCAGCAGTTCCGCCTCGTCCGCCGTCATGAGCGCGTCGATGCTGCCGAAGTCGCCGGCCAGAATCGCCGCGTTCTGCGCGCCGACCATCCGGATCCCCAACCCGAAGAGCAGCCGTGCGAGACCGCGAGCTTTCGAGTTCTCGATTGCGCTGAGCACGTTGGCGACCGTCTTCTCGCCCATGCGCGGCAAGCTGCTCAGCTTTTCCGCATCGAGGTGATAGATATCGCTGATGTCGGTCACCAGGCCGCTGTCCACGAGCGCGAACGCCAGGACGTCGCCGATCCCCTCGATGTCCATCGCGCCGCGCGAAGCGAAATGGCGAACGCGCTCGCGCTGCTGTGCCGGACAGGCGGCGTTCGTACAGCGGAACATCGCCTCACCTTCGGGGTGGTCGACCGCCGAGCCGCAAACCGGACAACTCGCCGGGAGGGTGTATTCGGGCGGGTCGCCCCGGCGCTCGGAGAGCACCGGCCCGACGACTTCGGGAATCACGTCGCCCGCTCGCCGCACGACGACCGTGTCGCCGATGCGAATGTCTTTCCGGCGGATATCGCCTTCGTTGTGCAGCGTGGCCATCTTCACGCTCACGCCGCCGATCTGAACCGGCTCGAGGATCGCGAACGGGTTGAGGGTTCCGGTCCGGCCGACGTTGACACCGATGTCCAGCAACTTGGTCCGCGCTTCGCGGGCGCGGAACTTGAAGGCGATCGCCCAGCGCGGATCTTTGCCGACGTGGCCCAAGCGCGCTTGAAGCGCGAGGTCGTCCACCTTGATGACGACGCCGTCGATCTCGTAGTCGAGTGCTTCACGTTCGCGTTCCCAGCGTTCGACAAAGGCCAACACGCCGTCGATGACCGGGAAGCGCGCGACGTTGGGATTGGTCGCGAAGCCCAGAGCCCGCAGATACTCGAGCAGCTCGAACTGGGTCGCCGGCGGGCGTTCCGCGCTGATGTCGCCGACGGCGTACGCGACGAACGAAAGCGAGCGCTGGGCGGTCAGCTTGGGGTCCAATTGACGGATGCCGCCCGAAGCGGCGTTGCGCGGGTTCGCGAAGGCCGGCTGACCCGCCGCTTCCCGGGCGGCATTGAGCCGGCCGAAGTCCGACTTTTTGATGTACGCTTCGCCGCGCACGTCGATGTGCGCCGGCACGGCAACGCCGCCCTCGCGCAAACGCAGCGGAATCGACTTGATCGTTCGCACGTTCGCGCTGACGGTCTCGCCGACCAAACCGTCGCCGCGGGTGCCGCCCTCGACGAAGCGTCCGGCCGCGTACGAAAGCGAAATCGCCAGCCCATCGATCTTGAGTTCGCACACGTAGCCGACCGCGTCGAGCCCCGCGAGCCTGCGAATCCGCTCGTCGAACGCGCGGAGTTCATCGGCATCGAACGCGTTCGCCAGCGAGAGCATCGGCTTGACGTGACGGTACGGCGGAAAACCGGCGGTCGCGACCGAGCCCACGCGCTGCGTCGGCGACGACGGCGAGCGAACGTCGGGGAAGCGCTCCTCGAGATCGATGAGTTCGCGCAATAGCGCGTCGTAGTCGAGGTCGGAAATCTGCGGGTCATCGAGGACGTGATAGCGATAATTTGCGTCGTCGATGACGGCGCGCAGTTCGGCCGCCCGGCTCTGGGGATCGGCAGCTTCTTCCGGCCGCCTGCGAGTCATCTCGGCACGCTCATCATCATGACGTTCGACGTCCTCCGCCGGGCTTTCCGGTCATTTTTTCGTGCCGGCGAACCGCCGGGACCCAAAGCTGAGAATTTGCCGAGTTTATCCAGTATCCGGGCAGCGTATGATAGACGGGTATGTTCGGTCTTCGCGGGCGCCGGCCGTGGTTCGTTGCCGGTCTTTTATCAACAGCGCTACTGTGCGCTTGCAGTAAAGCACCACAACAGGTGCAGCAGCCGGCTGCTGCCCAAGTCCCGGTCGTTGCTGCCGCGACGGGCACCGTTTCGCCGTCGAGCACACTCGGCGGCATCATCGTGCCCTATCAGAACGTTCAGGTTCAGTCAAATCTCACCGAACCCGTCGACGCCGTGTATGTCAACGAAGGCGATCATGTGAAGGCCGGCCAGGTGCTAGCCCGGCTCGATACCCGCGATCTCGAGGCACAGCTGCGCTCGGATCTGGGCACGGCGGCCAGCGACGCCGCGAAGGCGACGCAAACCTACGATCAAGCCGATCTCACGATCGTGCAAAACAGCAACACCGTCGACTCTGCGAGGTCCGCCGTCCGCTCCGCCAGGTCGACGCTCGCAACGGCGCAGCTCAACCTCCAACGCGACGCGGAATTACTCAAAAGCGGTTACATCTCGCAACAAACGTATGACGCCCAGAACGTCACCGTTCGGAGCGACGTCTCGGCGTTGAACACCGCGATCGTGACGCTGCAAAACGATCTCAAGCAAGTGCAGGCGAACGGCACGACGTCGTCCGGCCTGCAAGGCGCGACCGTTGCCGCGGCGCGCGCCGACGAGCAGACCGCGCTCGGCCAAGCCGACGATGTTCGCGCTTCCATCGCCAAGGCAACGATCGTCTCGCCCATCGACGGCGTGGTCGTTAACCGCAATTTGAATCCCGGCGAATACCCGGGGTCGCGACAGATCTTCACCCTGCAGGAAACGGACAAAGTGTATGCCGTGCTCAACGGCTCGGGTTCGCAGGTGGTCGGCGTGCGCAACGGCGCGCCCAGCGAGATCCGCTCGAGCGATCATGCGAATCTCAAAGCCGCGGGCCATGTGATCGGCGTGCTCGACGAAATCACCCCGGGTTCGACGAACTTCATCGTCAAAGTGCTGTTGCCCAACCCCGGCGGCTTATTTCACTCCGGCATGGTCGTGTCGGGCCGCGTTACCCGGCCCTCGACCACCGGCGTCCGCATCCCGCTGACGGCTTTTCTGGACACCACGAATTCGACGGTGCAGATCATCGCCGGCGGAGTTGCCAAGACCGTCAACGTGACGGTGATTGCCGATGACGGCAAAAACGCGATCGTCACGGGTCTGCGCTCGGGCCAAGAGATCATCGCGAACGGACAGCTCGGACTTTCCGACGGGCAACAGGTGCAACCGCAAAAGAATGCGGTCGCCGAGCGCTGAGGTCGATCGCTCATGTGGTTGACGACGCTCTTCGTCCGGCGCCCGACGCTGGTCTTCGTGCTCATCGCGGTCATCATGCTCACCGGATCGATCGCTTGGGCAACGTTGGTACGGCAGCAGTTTCCCAACGTATCGCAGCCGACGATTCGCGTCCAGCTGGCGTACAACGGCGCCACCACGACCGTCATGCGCGACAGCATCGTTGCGCCGATCGAAGATCAGATCGCCGGCAGCCCCAACCTGCAGACGATGAACTCGACGATTCAAAACGGCCAAGCGACGATCGCGGCGATCTTCACGCTCAACTCGGATGAGAACACCGATCTCGTCAACGTGCAGAAGGCGGTTCAGGCGGCGAGCCACAATTTGCCGACCGATCTCACGTCGCCGGTGGTCAGCGTCAACGATCCCAGCGAAGCCGTCGTCGTAACACTGTCGCTGACGTCATCGAAGATGACGGCGGCCCAACTTTCCCTCATCGCCCAAGGCCGGATCGTGCCGGCGTTCGAGCAGGTCACGGGGGTCTCGAACGTCACCGAAGGCGGCAACGTAACGCCCGCGTACGAGGTCACGGTCGACCCGCTGCGGCTCACCGCGAACAAGTTGACGCTCACCGACGTGATGAACACGGTCGCCGGCAGCAACGTCCGGGCCCCCGGCGGCATCGTTTATCAGCCGGATCGCGAAGTCAACGTCGACATACGAGGCGACATCATCTCGCCGGAATCGATCTTGGGGCTGCCCATCTCGGGGGCGAGCGTCACGACGACGGCGCAAACCGCCGGTACCACGGGCGGCAACGCCGGCACCATCGATCCGTGGACGTCGGCAGCGGCGGTGCTGCGGATAAGCGACGTCGCCAGCGTTTCGGCCGGGTACGAGCCGCGGCGAACCGCGGCGACCGTCAACGGCCTCAACGGCGTGTTCCTGCAAATTCAAAAGGCATCGGACGCCTCGGAAGTCGACGCTTCCAACAACGTGCTGGCGCAGCTGCCGAAGATCCGCGCGCAGTTCCCCGACATCAACTTCGGCGTCATCAACGTTCAGTCGAAATATACCGCCCAGCAGCTCGACGGGGTGATGCGCACGCTCGTCGAGGGCATCGTTCTCACGGGCATCGTGATGCTGTTCTTCTTGGGTTCGTGGCGCAACGCAATCGTCGTGCTGATCGCGATTCCCACCTCGCTCGGCGTCGCGCTGTTCATGATGAAGATGCTCGGTTTGACGCTCGACACGATCTCGCTGCTGGGCATGACGCTCGTCATCGGCATCCTCGTCGACGACTCGACCGTCGTTTTGGAAAACATCGAACGCCATCACGAGATGGGGCAGGAACCGGCGGCGGCGGCAATCACCGGACGGACGGAGATCGGGGTTGCGGCGATCGTCATTACCCTCGTCGACGTCGTCGTCTTCTTACCCATCGCGTTCATCCAAAGCCAAGTCGGGCGCAATCTCGCGGAGTTCGGTGTCGTCGTCGTCATCTCGACGCTCACCTCGCTCTTCGTCTGCTTCACGATCACACCGTCGCTCGCCGCGAATTGGGCACTGCGCAGCAATTGGCAGCCGTGGGGCATCATCCGCGCGTTCGAGCGCGGGTTCAGCGCACTGCGCAGCTGGTACGCGCACAAGGCGCTGCCCTGGGGTTTGCGTCACCGCATCCCGTTCGTCACCGTTTGCTTGGTGACGTTCGTCGGAGCGGTGCTGATGGTGCCGACCGGCATCGTCGGTGAAGAGTTCATTCCGCCGCAGGACCGCGGCGAGATCTTCATTCAGCTGCAGTATCCCGTCGGCACGCCGCTGAGCCGGGTCTGTAGTAAGATGACGGGGCTCGAGCAGGCGCTGCGCAAGGACCGCGGCGACATCGACGCCGACATCGCGATCTGCGGCGCGTACGCGGCGCCCTTCGGCGGCCTCGTTGCGCAGGGCAATGTCGGTCAGGTGCACATCTGGCTCAAGGCCGACCGCAAACAATCGACCGACTATTGGGTGTCGGAGTTCCGGCGCCTCGCCCACCAACAAGTCCCCGACAGCGCGCCGGTCGTCGTCCCGGCCACGGGCACGCAAGGCGGCAACGCGCAGCCGATCGACGAGCTCATCACCGACATCGGGGGCGGCGACCCGGGCAAATACGCCCAAACGGCGTTCAAGGTCATGCAGCAGACGCCCGGCGCCCGCAGCGTGATCAGTTCGGATTCGGCCGATCAGCCGCAGGTCGAGCTGTTGTTCGACCGCGCCAAGGCGCAGGCGCTCAACGTCAGCATCGGGACGGCGGCGAACGCCGCGCGCGCCGCGTTCGGCGGTTCGATCGCAACGCAATTCGAGACCGCGGACGGACTCGAACAAGTGCAAGTGATCTATCCGCTCGAGGATCAGACCAGCCTCGCGGAGTTCAACGCGATCCCGATCCGCTCGACGACCAATGCGATCGTGCACTTGGGTGATTTTGCGACGTTCAAATGGGAGCCGGCGCCGCCGCTCATCATCCGCGTCGACCGCAACTCGGTCGTGCACATCAGCGCGAACGTGGCCGCCGGCGCGTCGCTGTCGAACGTGCAGAACGCGTTCCTGCAGAAGATTCACCGAGTCGCGAAAGACCAAAAGTGGCCGGCGACGATCGTCGTCCGGCCGGCACCGCTGGGTCAGCAAGACCTCATGGGCCAGACGCTCTTGGGCTTGGGCACGTCGCTCATTCTTTCGGTCGTGCTCGTGTTTCTGCTCATGGTGGCGTTGTACAACAGCTATCGTTCGCCGTTCATCATCTTGTTTTCGGTGCCGGTGGCGGCGGTGGGTGCGCTCGGCGCGCTGGCGCTAACGCGCGAGACGCTCAATTTGTTCTCGCTCATCGGAACGATCTTGCTCGTCGGGCTGGTGACGAAAAACGGCATTTTGCTCGTCGACTATGCCAACACGCTGCGCGAACGCGGCGAGAGCAAACTCCAGTCGATCCAAGAGAGTGCCTTCACGCGTTTCCGCCCGATCGTCATGACCAGCGTCTCGGTCATCGCCGGCAACTTCCCGCTCGCGCTCGCACTCGAGCCGGGCTCGAGCGTTCGCTCGAGCTTGGGCGTGGTCGTCATCGGCGGCATCACCAGTTCGCTGATCCTCACGCTGGTGCTGGTGCCGATCATGTACATGTGGCTCGCGCCCGAGCACTTCGTCGGATCGCACGGGATCGCGCCGAGCGAACCGCCCAAGCCGGGCAGCGACGGAGCGCTGCGGCCGGCCGGAGCAATTTCAAACACCTAACAGGGTTCGGGCTTCGCCCGAACCCGTGGCGTTCGGCGCTTCGCGCCGAGCCGCAAGCGTCTTAGCTGCTGGCTTTCTTGGTGTGGATTTTGCGGTAGTAGCCGGCGACGGTCTTGCCCGGCCCGCAATGACGCGACCACACATGTGGATTGGAGGTCGCTTCGGATGGGGGCTCGGCATAGGACTGCCTGCGCGAGCGCGAAAACAACGCGAGCTCATGCCCAACGCGTCACGCCCGACGACTTTCGTGTCACGGCTGTTAGCGACCGCATCGATCGAGCAGCTGCGCGAGGAAGGGCAGCGGATGCAGTTGCGGCGCGCCTTGAACGGGCGCGACCTCATCGCCATTGGCCTGGGCACGATGATCGGCGGCGGCATCTTTACCACGATCGGCCCCGGCATCGCCAAAGCCGGCCCGGCAATCATCGTCTCGTTCCTTCTCGCCGGACTCGCATCGATGTTCGCCGCGCTGTGCTACGCCGAACTCGGTTCGATGGTCCCGATCGCCGGCAGCGCGTATACGTACGCGTATGCGACGCTCGGACAAGTCGTCGCGTGGATCATCGGCTGGGACTTGATCCTCGAATACGGCATCAG
>Ga0182013_10008321_pt1 | contig 11220 bp, 8 predicted proteins | sample 612S2MmetaG_FD_120487 | JGI IMG/M metagenome (GOLD analysis project Ga0182013, IMG submission 120487) | Permafrost microbial communities from Stordalen Mire, Sweden - 612S2M metaG | ecosystem: Environmental > Terrestrial > Soil > Wetlands > Permafrost | place: Sweden: Stordalen | collected...
CGATCAGGGCGCTCTTTGAAGACTGAATAACACGCCTAGCCCCTCCCTTGCGGTGGCGAAATAAATGATTATGCCCGTCGCAGCGAAGCATCGCGGAATGCTGTATGATTTGAGTGACAATTGCTCAGACAACAATTGAGGAGCCCTGATGGTTAACAAAACGGTTCCGTCACGATGGCTGTGGTCGCTGAAGAAGATGGTTCTCCACGAACCGACCAATCACATGTCCTCCATCGAGATCAACATCCGCCACGGCAGAGAAAAAGTCGGTCGCCTAAAACTAAGCAGGGGAGGCATGAGCCTTAACGGGGGCAAGCCGGTCGATTGGGGCAGCATCGCTAAGTTCTTGAAGAACCCGCAGAGAGCAGATACTCCGTAGACTAGATCGTCGTCATGGCGGCACCTAATTAGATCCTTCCCCGGTCCCCGTTTCTGAAGGAGTGGCGAATCGGGAAATGAGGGAACACCGAATCGGTCCCGCGTCCTGATTTCCCGCAGCCGACAATTACCGGGCGGCCCCATTCTGCCAAGGCCAAGCCTTCAGAGCCTTCTCACACGCCGCTTGTCGGCCTCACGGCGCAAATCCCACCGCCGTTTCATCAGTCATTACCTGGAGACCCGAGGGCAAGCTCTCCGCGCAACTTCGTACTTCTCTCCTTGAGCTTTTGCGGAAAATCTTTCAAGAAATCGGCCTCCGCGCAGGGCTCGACTGCTGCGCGAAGTCGATCCAAAATACGCCGTCGCCGGTCACAGCGCGCCCCGTAAGCTCTTCGCGAACCGATTCCGGTGCTGGGGGCCGCTTTGGAATTGCAACACGATTTCAGCCTGGTTTGGACTAATTCCATCCCGCCCCACAATCGGTTTTTCCTACCGTTCATCCGTTCGGGCTAGACGGGACTCCGAACTGTCACCACCGTTCGGACTTGATCCTTACCCCCGCTGCTGGCTGTAGCGTACACAGATCCCGGCACTTGGTTCGCTTCCAAACCAGGTTTAGCCGATACTGATTCACGGCGGCGACTTGTCCTTATGTTTGTCCTTGAAGCGGTGTGACACCACGTGATATCAGGTAACCCCGCGTCGAAGCGATCCAACGAGGTGCGAACCGCCGCACCCCGCCGCTACGTCGTTTGCGGGATTCAGGTTCTAGTGGGGGAAACTTCGTGGAGGTTCAAGTCCTCTCATCCGCACCAATAAAATCAGTTTTTCATAGACTTACAGGCAATCATTCGACCCGCAATACCCGGTTTCCGAAGCACTCTCCGCATCCGAAACTATGACGCGTCCGCCCCTCCCGCAACTGTTGGGCTTTCTCGATGCCTACGACCCGCACATCGCCGATCTCGCTCTTGCCCTTCGCGAAATCATCCTCGAAGAAGTGCCGGATGCGTCCGAATCTGTCTATCGGGTCTATACCGTAGCTATCTGGTTCGGCTTCACTGGAAAGATGAAAGACATGTTCTGTTACATCGCCACCAACACGGGACACATCAATCTCGGCTTCCCGAGAGGCTCGACTCTTCCCGACCCGAACCGCGTGCTCGAAGGCGAGGGTAAGGCGATGCGTCACATAAAATTCGCAAGCACCGCGGAGCTGGAGCGGAATTATGTTCGCCGTTATATTCGGGCATCTATCGAACAGTTGGGCGCCGTTTCGTCCAAAGGGGGAACCGGCAAAAGCGTGGTCAAGAGTTCGGTCAAGGCCAATTCGATCCAGAAGCGATCGATAAAGCGCCCGCGGCGCAAAGGGTTGAATCAAAATCTCAGCTAGTCCTGACTGCCTCAATCCTCTAACAGGAAATTGGCAAAAGACGTGCCACTCCCGACACTGGAATGTGCCGACCGCGCAAGCTGCGCCACGGTGAAAATTTCGTATACCTCGAATATCCAGGGCAAATCTCTTCGCGATAAGAACGAACTCGAGCGCATCCATTCCCTTGTAATTCCACCCGCGTGGACGAATCGGTTACGATGCGAGCGGACGGAAACAATATCGCTATCGCGCTGCATATAGAAATCTGCGCAATCAAACGAAGGTCGACCGCATGCCGGAAGTCGTCGGAACATTGTTCTTTGCGGGTGAAGCCACGGATCTTACGGGCAACGATGGCACTGTGCACGGAGCGATTGAATCCGGGATGCGTGCCGCGGGGCAGGTTCAGCATTCGCGCAGGCAAAAGGCCGCTTAATCGTAACTGCCTTCAATCCCCCACATCCCCGTAAGAACATTGCAGTGAATCCGGAATAAACCGCCATTGGCCATTTCGATATCCCACTGCGCGCGATCCCAGGGATCGCGCTCCCACCACCCTCCCGATGTAAGCCAGGGGCCTGCACAGGCCGTAACCTTTCCTTCTGCTTTCGATGAAAGAATGCGCGCCGGATTGCCTTGCGGCGAACGCCACACCTGCGCACGCACCGGCGGACGAAACCTCCGCAGCATCAACTTCAATTGCGATGCCGGGACTGGCGCCTTTCCCGATTGCATTTTGAAAAGCGGACCCATTTGAAAACTATCCGGACGATGTGTATCCGTAATTACGGGCGCGCCTAAATTCGGTGACCCCACCAGGCTCCGGATACGCGCCAGCGTAATCTCCAGTTTTTCCGGCTCCGGAGCCGCGGGGATAAACAATCCGTGCTGCACAGTGCGCGGCTCGACTGGTTTCAATTCGAGAAAGATCTTTTCGACAGCCGCGCCCGGCGGCCGCCGATTCAATTCCAGATGCAGCAGTTTCAGGAACACTTTCGAATCGAGCATCGGGACAGGCAAACGCAAAACTGCCGTGTAGTCCGGCGCCTGTTCCAGCTTCAATCGCAGATCGAGTTCGTTAGTGGCAAGCGAATGCCGGGCGAGGCTGGCGCAGAGATCGTTCAGCATCCGCCCCACAAGCAGCAGCACGGATTCCACCAGATCGAGCGTGCATTCCGGCTCCATCTCGTCGCGAAATTCCAGAGGGTCCTGCGTGGTTCGCAACAGGCGATTGCCTTCGCCGCGCGCCAGCCTTTGCAGCGTCAGTCCCTCATCGCCCAGTCTTCCTGCCACGCCCATCGGAGGCAGGGCAGCAAGTGAGCCGAGCGTGCGGACGCCCCACAGAGTAAGTGCCGATGCCAGTTCCGGCGACCCGCTCAGCAGCATGAGCGGCAAGGGCGCCAGAGCGGCAGCTTCCTTGCCTGGTGCAATGACTGTCAGCCCTTTGATCCCACGCGCCGCATAAATCGCCGCATCGGGATTCGAAGCAACCGCCAGATTCGCAGGGATCCCGATACGCAGCCAGATCTCCTGCGCGATCTGTTCCGGAGTGCCGTAAATCAGGCGCAGTCCGCGAATATCGAAGACCACGGTGTCAGGCGAAGTCTCTTCGATCAGTGGAGAAAAATAACGGGCGCATTCGACGAGCAGAGGCAGGTTACCCGGAGCATGCAGACAGGCAAACATCTCTTCTCATCTCGCAACAGTAAATTGTTTTTCAGCTGAACGATGATTTCGGATCCGCGTAGCCTGCCCGTCGAAACCCTCCAGCAATCGCCAGGGCGAACGCCCGCGCCACCCGATTCTTTTCCGCATCAATTCAATCTTCAAAGCCGGACAAGAAGAAGTATGGGCGTATGCACCCACAGAAACCAAAGCCGTACGCGTATTCTCCACCGCCTGACGAAGCCTGTACCACGATGCCAAAGGAATGTGCCGCAGAACATTCGCGGGCGTATCGGCAAGATCGATGGCCACCATACCGAAACCTCCCGCCTGTGTGAGAAGATCGGCGGCTTTCATGGCATGCTCGGCATTGCCACCACAGCGAATCCATAAAAGCTGCGACAAACGAATCCCCGCACCCGCTGCGCCCGCCGGATCGAATGCGTCGTTTGCGTCGATAAGCGCACAAAATTCATCCCCTGCCGTTGCCTCCGCAAGCAGTCCGCACAGCAATGACATACGGCCGGAAGATCCTGGTCCGGCAATCTCCGTCAATGTCCCGCGAGGGATGCCGCCAAGCACCGACCCGAGCGATTCCGGCTCTTTGCGAGCCAGCTCACTGGCCGGAAAAATTGCTGTTGCAATCGCTCCCATGTTCGCCTTATGTTCGCCTATACTGGAAACGAAAGTCAATCGGGAAAATGGCGCATTACATCGAACTTCATGCACGCTCAGCCTTTAGTTTTTTGCGGGGCGCTTCCCCGCCCGAAGAGTTCGCCCGCCACTGCGCCGATTTCGACCACCCAGGCATGGCAATGCTGGATTTCGACGGCGTGTACGGCATCCCCCGATTCCATCTCTCCATGAAGAAACTGGGTCTGAAGGCGTACCCAGGGGCTGAGATTTTATGTACAAACGGCGCCCGGTATCCGCTCCTCGCGGCTTCCCGCACCGGTTATCAGAACCTGTGCCGGATGATCACCCGCATGAAACTCCGCGCCGGGACCAAACATCCCAAACCCGGACAAGAACCCGCCGCCACGCCGGATGAGCTGGCTGAATTTTCCGAAGGACTCATTTGCTTAACAGGCGATGGGGATGGCCCCCTTGCCCATGGATTGCGCACAGGTAACGGCCGCGCCGCCGTCGAGGAACTGCAGCGAATCTATACATCAGCAAATGTTTACCTCGAACTGCAGCGCCACTTCCATCGCGATCAGGAAGCTCGCAATCAGGCCGTGATCGAACTGGCGCGAGCCATGCGTACTCCGCTGGTGGCGACCAATGGCGTTTGCTATGCCAGCCCCTCCGATCGCGAAGTCCTGGATGCCTTCACCTGCCTGCGCCATAAGACAACCCTGGCACGCGCCGGGCGTCTGCTGGAAGAAAACTCCGAGAAACATCTCAAATCCACTCAAGAGATGACGCGCCTGTTTGCCGATGTCCCCGAAGCCATAGCGAACACAGCGGAGATCGCCGCGCAGCTTCAATTCACACTCGACAATCTGGGCTACGAGTTTCCGCATTACCCGGTCCCGGATGGAGAAAGCGAGGCCAGTTTTCTGCGCAAGCGTACCGGGGAAGGCGCGCGCTGGCGCTATGGCGACCGCTATGAGAAAGCCCGCCCGCAACTTGAAAAAGAACTGGCGCTGATTGAAAAGCTCGGCTTCGAAGGCTATTTTCTGATCGTCTGGGACATCGTCCAGTTCTGCAAAAAACAAGGCATTCTCGCGCAAGGCCGCGGTTCGGCCGCCAATAGCGCGGTTTGCTATTCGCTGCAAATCACCGCAGTCGATCCGGTCGGAATGGAGTTGCTGTTCGAACGCTTTTTATCCGAACAGCGCAACGAATGGCCCGATATCGATATCGATCTCCCCTCCGGCGACCAGCGCGAACGCGCCATCCAGTACGTCTATGAGCGCTACGGAAAACTGGGCGCGGCCATGACCGCCAATGTGATCACATATCGCGGACGGTCTGCTGCGCGTGAAGCGGGTAAGGTCCTCGGCTTCGATGTGCAAACGCTCGACAAGCTTTCCAAACTCGTCCCTATATGGGGCTGGCGGGACGAATCTGAAACATCAGAAAAACACTTCGTCGAAGCCGGACTCGATTTATCCAATGTGCGGATACGAAAATTTCACGACCTCGTAATCGGCTTGCAGGACCTCCCGCGCCACCTGGGCCAGCATTCCGGAGGCATGGTGATTTGCAAAGGCCAGCTCGATTCCGTAGTGCCGCTTGAACCTGCCGCTATGCCGGGCCGCGTGGTCGTGCAGTGGGACAAAGAAGACTGCGCCGACATGGGCATCGTGAAAGTCGATTTGCTGGGCTTGGGAATGATGGCTGTGCTGGAGGATTCTGTTGCCCTCATCGCGGAGCATCACGAAAAAAACATAGACCTGGGAAATCTCCCGCAAGACGACCCGAAGGTCTACGCTTCGCTGCAGGTCGCCGATACCATCGGACTATTTCAGGTGGAGAGCCGCGCCCAACAGGCCTCGCTGCCACGCATGAAGCCGGAGAAATTCTACGATCTGGTGGTGCAGGTTGCGATCATACGTCCGGGCCCCATCGAAGGCAAAATGGCGCATCCCTATCTCGCGCGCCGTCAAAAGAAAGAACTGCCGGAACCGCTGCATCCATTACTCGAACCCATTCTGCGGCGCACTCTGGGAGTCCCTTTATTCCAGGAACAGCTTTTGCGGATGGCGATGGCCGCCGCCGATTTCTCTGGAGGCGAAGCCGAAGAACTGCGCCGCGCCTTCGGCTTCAAACGCTCGGAAAAACGCATGCGGGAGATCGAAGTAAAACTGCGCGCGGGCATGACCCGCAAAGGCATCGTCGGAGAATCTCAGGACAAGATAGTGAAATCGATTGCCGCCTTCGCCATGTTCGGATTCCCGGAATCACACGCAGCCAGTTTCGCGCTGCTTGCCTATGCGAGCGCCTGGATCCGCACGTATTACCTGGCGGAATTCACCTGCGCCATGCTCAACAACCAGCCGCTGGGTTTCTATCACTACTCAACAGTGGTCAAGGATTCGCAGCGCCATGGACTGCGCGTGCTGCCTGTCGATATCAATCTTTCCCGCGCAAAATGTACGGTTCAGGAGGGTGCTGTCAGGCTTGGATTTTGCTATGTACGCGGACTGCGATCCGAAACCGCGACACTGCTTGAACAAGAACAGCCCTATCTCAGCATTGAAGATCTGAGCGCCGGGGTACGCATCAACAAAGAGGAAATGACGCAGCTAGCGGGAATAGGAGCATTTAATTCCATAGGAGCCGCCCATCGCAGAGACGCGTTATGGCAGGCATCCCGCGCCGCCCGGCCCGTAGGGGAAATGCTGCGCGGCATTCCGGAAACCGCGCCTGAATCACCGCTGTTGCCGATGACCTCCGAAGAACGACTGGCAGCCGATTGCCACGGCACAGGCATGACAATCGGTCGCCATCCAATGGCCTACCGCCGCGCCCAATTAAACGACCTGGGAGTAACAGCCGCAGCCGCGCTTCCCTCCGTGCGTAACGGCAAACAAGTACGAGTGGCCGGAAATATAATCGTCCGCCAGCGTCCCGGCACAGCCAAAGGCATCTTATTCATGAGCATCGAAGACGAAACCGGCATTTCCAACGTGGTCATCATGCCGGACGTATTCGCCGTCCAGCGCCTGGAAATTCTGAGCCATCCCTGGGTAATCGTGGAAGGCAGCATGCAAAATGTGGACAACGTTCAGCACGTGCTCGCGCAACGCGTTTCACCTCTGCCGGCAACGCCCGGAGTGACTTCCGTCTCGCACGATTTCCATTAGTAACGCTATGTCGAAAGGTACCTTCGCCAGCTTCGGAGGTGAGTAATCTCGTCGGCATCCTTCAGCGCCGCGGGCTCGCATACAAAAGATTTCACGTTTCGTCCGCTTTCCAGGGTGCAGGTTCCGATCGCGAGCGGAGGCGGAACCGCGGCCACGAAACCGCCGAACTTTTCCATAGGCACAGCCCAGACTTCAACTTCGATCGATGCTCCGCCCGCAGTTGCGCGTACCAGCCCTGGCTTGGGCGGGATCGTGCCGCGAAGGGCATAAAAGCGGTACTCCGGCGCAGTGCCGCAGGCTTCGATCAGGAAGGCTTCCGCCTGCTGCAGTTGATAGTTGAGCGGCTGGCCTGAGAGATGGGCTCCGCAGACAGCCAGCGGAACATAGCCTTCCGGGCAATACGGTGCACTACCCGAATTAGCTGCAGCGTGAAAGTCGCCCGCGATTTCCAGCAGCGATTCGTCCGACCATGCCGGACCAATGACTGTAACACCGAACGGCATCCCGCTCGCTCTTCGGCCCGCCGGAACAGCGACCGCAGCCAGATCCAGCAAATTCACGAAGTTCGTGTAATACCCCAGATTCGTGTTGCAAGCAATCGGCTCGGCGGCGATTTGCTCATGGGTGTAGCAGGTGCCGGCGGTGGGCAGCAACATGAAGTCCATGCGCTTCCACTCGCTCTCCGCGGCGCGCGCGAGATCCGCGAGTTTGTACATGGCCCGGAAAGTATCGACTGCGGTGAGCGATGCGGCTTTGAGAATAATTTGAGCCGTGACGGGGTGCAGCGCTTCGGGTTTACGTGCAGCAAAGTCCCGAATCGCGGCGAGCCTTTCGGCAACCCATGGACCAGAGTACAGCAACTGTGCCGCCGCCTGGAAGATTCCGTAATCGAACTCAACCCGGACGCCGCCGAGGGCCTCTAACCGGCGGGCCGCCTCATCGAACAATGGTGCTGCCGATTCATCACCGAAAAAGTTCAGCAACTCCGGGCGCGGTACGCCGAAGCGGAATTTCGCAGGCGCCCAGGCTTTTGTCTGTCCGGCTTCGCGAGAATAAGCATCGGTTGAATCGAATCCGCGCGCGCTTTTGAAAACATGCGCTGCTTCCCTGCAGGTGGTCGTGAAGATGGACACGCAGTCGAGCGTCCGGCAGGCCGGCACCACGCCGGAAGCGCTCAGTGCGCCGCGCGTCGGCTTCAGGCCCACGATTTCGTTGAACGCCGCCGGTACTCGACCGGAGCCGGCTGTGTCCGTGCCCAGTGAAAACGAAACCAGTCCGCCCGCAACGGCGACGGAAGACCCGGAACTCGATCCACCCGAAATGTAGCGCTCATCGACTACGCTCGAGCATGCCCCATAGGGAGATCGCGTTCCCACCAGTCCGGTAGCAAACTGATCGAGGTTGGTCTTGCCGATTGGGATTGCGCCTGCGGCAATCAGTTTCTCGACAACGGTCGCGGATCGCGCGGGAGTATATGCAAACTCCGGGCAACCGGCAGTAGTCGGAACGCCCGCCAGATCAATGTTGTCCTTGATTGCGAATGGGATTCCGTAAAGCGGCAGATCTTCCCGAAACGCACCCAACGCCTCGGCCCGCTCAAGTGCTTCGGCTTCGGGGATAAGGTGAATCCAGACGGGTCGCTCGCCGCGCGCGCGGATGCGACGATAGACCTCACCAATTACGTCAACGGGACGCAGGCTACCTGACCGATAGGCGGCAGCCAGCGCGAAGATGTCAAAATTCATGCTCGCGGTTTAACCCAAGCCTAAGCAATCAGTTCGTGAAGAACGTTGCCAGCCACATCGGTTAACCGGAAATCTCTGCCGCTATAGCGATAAGTCAACTTCTTGTGGTCAATCCCCATGAGATACAGGATAGTCGCGTGAATGTCGTGAACATGCGCGGGCTTCTCGATGGCTTTGAAACCGAAATCGTCGGTTGCGCCATAAATCGTTCCGCCCTTCACAGCGCCGCCCGCCAGCCACATGGTGAACCCGAATGGATTGTGATCGCGCCCGCGCTTCACACCCGCGCCCTGGCCGCCCACTTCGCGCACCGGAGTACGTCCGAATTCCGAGCCGCAAACCACCAGCGTGTCTTCCCAGAGGCCGCGCGACTTCAGGTCTTTGATCACCGCCGCAAAAGCCTGATCCGAATTCTTCGCATTGATCTTGTGCGCAAAGATGTCCGCATGGGCATCCCACGGATCGCCCTTCGAGTAATAGAGCTGCACCATGCGAACGCCCTTTTCGACCAGTCGGACCGCGGTAAGCGCTCCGCGCGCCACATCGCCCGGCCCATAGAGATCGAGCGTTGCCTGTGTTTCCTTGCGAATATCGAAAACGTCCGGAGCTTCCGTCTGCATCCGGTAACCGACTTCCATCGACTGGATGACGGCCTCGACCTGAGGATCGGAGCCTGCATCCTCGGACCGGATCTTCTCCAACTTCTGCAACAAATCGAGTTCGCGCCGCTGTTCCACCAGCGAGAACTTCGGGTTGTTGACGTAGTTCAGAATCTTCTTCGGATCGAAATTCTTCTCAACGACGACCTTCTTCGGAATCTCCTTGCCGTCTTTGTCCTTCGCTGGCTGCAGCGCCGGGGGCATATCCAGCGGCATGCCGTCGGGACCGAGAGTGTTCACCTTGTTCGAAATGAAAGTGCCCTGGTTAATTGCCGGAAGGAAGCCATTGCTCCACAGCGGCGGTCCAACCGTTGTCGGAATATCCGGACAGAGCACCACATAACCTGGCAGGTTCTGATTCTCGGTACCCAGCCCGTAAGTGACCCATGCGCCCATGGACGGACGCCCGGCCTGATTCGCGCCGGTGTTCATCATCAGGCACGAAGGCTCGTGATTCGGGATCTCAGTATATACAGACCGCACCCAACAGATATCGTCAGCAACTTCGGAGAGATGCGGCCAAAGTTCGCTGATGTCCATGCCGCACTGCCCGTGCTTCTTGAACTCAAACGGCGACATCATCAGTTCGCCCGTCCGGCGTTCTGTCGAGATGGAGCCTCCCGGCATCGGCTGGCCGTCATATTTCTTCAGCATTGGCTTCGGATCGAAAGCATCGATGGTCGAAAGCCCGCCGTTCATGAACAGGAAAATAACCCGTTTGACCTTTTGCGGATAGTCCAGCGTCGCCACGCCCATCCCGGAACTGGCGGCGTTGGTGCCCGTCAGACCGGCGCGCGCCATCGACTGGCCCAACATCCCTGCAAACGCCATCATGCCGAAACCGTTGCCCACGCGGCGCAGTGCGTCGCGTCTTGTTACCGGTTGCCCTTGTTTGTGATCGAACATCTATGAATGCCTCTTATTAATTGATGAACGTGAACTCAGTGGAACTTAGCAGCACCTTGGCGTAGCGGCCCCACGCGGATGGTTCGTATTTGATTTCGACCGGCTTGGCGGGACCCTGACCGCGACGTCCCATCCCGGCCATGCCTGCCATCATTCCCATGCCCATGTCGGCGTTGGGATCGGTGCCTTCGGCTGCAGCGGGCATATCGGCGGATGCGGTTTGTTCTGGCATATCGCCTGCGGCGGCAGGCGGTTTGTCTGCAGCCGGTTTGTCTGCAGGTGTCTTGGCTGGAGGCTTGGCGGCAGCCTCAATGTCCGCACTGCCCGGTTCCGGTTTTGCAGCGAGCCCGGAAACCGGAGCGGCGGCTGGCGGCTCAGAGCCTGAATCCTTGGCTGGAGCCGCATCCGTGGCGCCTGGTTCCGCAGCACCTCCGCGACGTCCCTTACCTGCTGCATCCGGCTTGGGCTTGTTCTTGTTTTCTTCGTATTCTTTCATCGGCTCGGTATGCAAGTAATCGAGTCCGATCTGAATCTCTTTCTCGCTGGGCTGCCGGCCGTAAGCCAGCATGTAGATCTTGCGAATGCGCGCTTTGTTATCCGGCTCTGCGGCAACCCGTTTCGCGAGTTCCTCCGCTTCCACCTGAACGAAATCGCTGTTCATCAGGAACAAGCGCTGC
>Ga0182013_10008322_pt1 | contig 11219 bp, 11 predicted proteins | sample 612S2MmetaG_FD_120487 | JGI IMG/M metagenome (GOLD analysis project Ga0182013, IMG submission 120487) | Permafrost microbial communities from Stordalen Mire, Sweden - 612S2M metaG | ecosystem: Environmental > Terrestrial > Soil > Wetlands > Permafrost | place: Sweden: Stordalen | collected...
ATTCCGTGCCCCTCCGTCCTGCGCTACTGGCTAATTAAGTCTTCAATTCCGCCACAATATCCGCCGCGATTTCCCGCGCCCGGTCCAGTTCCCCGGGACTCAGGCTGATCGCCCCCACGCGTGCATGCCCGCCGCCGCCGTACCGTTCGCAGATGCTCGCCAGATTATGCCTGGGCACTTCCGGGGTCCACGGATTGGAGCCCACGGAGATCTTCGTGCGGAAACTCGACGGACTCACCGACACGGTGTAGACGGCCTCCGGAAACAGATAGTACGGGATGAACTTGTTGTAGCCTTCCACGTCGTAGCCGGCCAGGTCGAAGAACACCACGCCATCCTGCTGTGTGGCCCGGCCTTTGATGATGTTCTTGATCTCCAGGTGACGCTGGTACAGAGGCTGGTACAGGGCCACGATCTCCGGTTCCGCGATGATCTCCGAAAGCTGGCGCCGCTGCATCCAACCGATTACCTTCTGCACGATGTCGGAGCCCTTGGCCGCCTCGATCACCAGAGTCAGTTTCATCGCCGGAGCGCCCAGTTCGACGGCCGTGCGGGCGTCGGGGTATTGCGCGCCGTCGATGATCAGCGACCACTTCACCAGGTCGTCCAGGTCCGGCGCGCGGAAGCCCCACCGCTCGGACGCCACCGTGTTGATGAACGACGTGCAGGATTTGTAAGCCGCGTCGTAGAGTTTCCGGCCGCTGGTGTCGCGGCGGAAGTGCTCCGCATCCGCGGCATTCAAAAAGGCGCTTTGATGATGGTCGAACCACCACGTCAGCCGCGGATCGCTCGAATACTTGAAATCCACAATAGCGTTCTCATCCCCGTCGAACAGGCCGGGATCGAACAACTGGGACGCCTTGTGCGCCATCCCCGTATAGCGGAACTCCGCATCCGGGTGAACTGCCCCCGCGATAAAGCGGCTGAAGTAGGCAGCCGAGGCTGCCCCATCAAAACAGTGGTCGTGGTACAACACGCGTTCCAGCATGGAAAAATCGAATCGGGAAAACCTCTCAGCTTGCCTGAAAGTTACAGGAAATGCAAGTGCTATCGAAAGTAAAATTTAGAAAAGGGGTCCCGGGAACCTGTTACATTTATGGGAAACCTATGCGAACCATACCCGGTTGGGACCAGTATTATCTTCAGATCTGCCAGGTGGTGGCGGGCCGCAGCAAAGACCCGAACACGCAGATCGGCTGCGTAGTCGTGGGACCGAACCACGAAATTCGCTCCACCGGCTACAACTCGTTTCCGCGCGGCATCCGCGACGATGTTCCCGAGCGCCTGGTGCGTCCCGCGAAATATCTGTGGATCGAACATGCCGAACGCAACGCCATCTGCAACGCCGCCCGCGCCGGCACCGCTACCGAAGGCTGCACCATCTATGTCGAGATCATGCCCTGTATGGACTGCGCCCGCGCCATTGTGCAGGCTGGAATCGTTCAGGTGGTGGTCTCGGCCGAACGCATGGCGCAGTATTCCAGCCAATACTACAACGAACATTTCGGCATGGTGGAAGTGCTCTTCGGCGAGGCGCGGGTTACTGTCCGGCGGGTTTAGCCGTGTCCGGGCTATGCGTCGCCTGGGAATCGGGCTGCCCGGTCCCGATTTCCGGGGTTTCCGCGCTCTCTTCCGCCTCGTCCTTTTCCGCTCGAATATACACGTAGAACCGGTTGTGGCAGCCACGGCAACGGAACGGCGTCCGGCGAAACTTTAGCATGACGGAGTCGAGGAAACCTTGATTTCGAGAAGGACGCACGTCCCGTCCGAAACACCTCGGACACCGCATCACGCGATCAGACTCGTTCGACACACTCGATGCCTCTTAAGAGCGTTCTCCTAACTCTACGCCGAGCTTAGCACAATTGCCTCACTTCTTAGGCCGCCGAGGCCGCCGAATAAGATATCCTTTCGAAGCGCCGAATCGGTACGGAAGTACTGGTCCTGTCACCGGGAGCTTGTAGGACTGGCCAATTCCGCCGGCTCGCCGAAGCGCTGCCCGGCGAGTGCCGGGTCGATTCCGCGCAGCAGTCCGGTGAGCACCCCGCCCGCGCCCACTTCCACACAACGAGTCACGCCCTGGCCCGCCAGATAGCGCACCGATTCCGCCCAGCGGACCGGGTTCGGGACCTGCTGGTACAGGCCTTCGCGCGCTTCGGCGCCGGTGCGGATCTCGGCGGCCTGCCAGTTGTTCACCAGCGGGCAAGTCAGGTCGCGGAATTCGGTGGCGTCCAGGTCGGCTCGCAGGCGCTCCTGTGCCGGCTTCATGAGGGAGCAATGGAACGGCGCGCTCACCGGCAGCAGCACGCCGCGCCGGGCGCCCGCCGCCTTGGCCAGTTCGATGGCGCGGTTCACGGCGCCGGCGTTTCCGGCAATCACCACCTGCTCGGGCGTATTCAGGTTGGCGGCGCTCACAATCTCGCCCTGCGCGGCCTGCTCCAGCACCGCATCCAGCTTGCCCTCGGGCAGTTTGAGAATCGCCGCCATGGCGCCGATTCCCGCCGGCACGGCCTCCTGCATATAGCGGCCGCGATTGCGCACCAGCCTTACGGCATCGGCGAATTCCAGGCTTCCGGCGGCCACCAGGGCGGAATATTCGCCCAGGCTGTGCCCGGCCACGAAATCGGGCGTCCAGCCGTTTTCCCGGAGTACGGCGAATGCCGCCGTCGACACGGTGAGCAGCGCCGGTTGGGTGTTCTCGGTGAGCTTGAGCCGGTCGTCGGGTCCGTCGAAACAGAGCCGGGATATCGGGAAGCCCAGGGCCTCGTCAGCCTCTTCGAATACGCGGCGCGCGACGGCGTAGCTATCCGCCAGGGCCTTGCCCATACCGGCGAACTGGGAGCCCTGACCAGGGAAAAGGAATGCAGTTTTCGGTGTCAAACCGGATTATACTTCGTTACACCGGGAGAACTCACCCCCATGTTCCGATTCCTGCCGCTCGTCCTGAAGAATTCATGGCGCAATCGCCAGCGGACCTTCCTGACGATTGCGAGCATCACGGTCTCCCTGTGCCTGCTCGGGGTGAGATCTCACTTACTCAGCCGAGTTGACCTAAGGGTTAGAGGGACTTACAAAACCCGGCAACACATGAAGCCGCTTACCGAGCCGCGACCGTAAGGGAGCGTGAGCCTTGCCTGTGCGAAATATGAGACTGTATTTGTGAAACCGTGTACTTAGTTTAGGAACCACGCAAGGTGGCTATTTACTTCACTCAGGTCGGGCACGTCCAAACACTGCATATTGGGCAAAACGCTTCCCCCACGTACAAGATCTTGTGGCAACCTGAGTCAAGTGAATTCCCATTCCACGCAAAACTAACTTCGCATTGTTTGCGGTGGCAATGTGGCGCAGGCACTCTTGCCTGCCGGGTCGAGACTCTTCTCGACCCTCTTCGAGCGCGGCAGTACGCGTCCCGGAGCGCCGCGAGGAGTCTCAGAACTCCTGTTGTCGTGGAATTTGCAGGGAGCCCGCGGGTGGGGCAGGCGGTGCTCGCCTTCGCTCGATCCTATTCGAGCAGCGGGCCTAATTCAGCGCCCCACCTGCGAAGCTCTCGCCATCGAAAGAAATGGCTCAGCCCATTTTCCCCGCCAGACAGAAATTGCGGGGCAACATCGGGAGTTCCGAGTCTCGGCGCGCCAGACAAAAGTGTCTGCGCCACGACGCTTGCCGCGTTTTCCGATTCCTTAGTCGGGCGGACGCCCTCCGAGCTGCATCTGGTAGTCGTCTGACACCGCTCGACGGATTGGCCGGCGTGCCCTGCTGCCTGAGCGCCCCTACCAGCCGGCCCACTTCGCCCAAAACTTTTCGGCCTTCTTACGCGTCGCGGGACGCGGATTATCGAGCTGCGACTCCACAAACGCCAGCACCGGCATCTTATTCTGAATGTGTTCGAAAAAGCGGTCCAGCGCCTGAATAGCATGGCCTGCGGCGACGTTGCGGCACTCGGGGGTCGCATAGCGGGCGCGGTTCACCTTGATTATTTCCGTGGCAATGCGGTCCGCCAGATGCGGCTTAGCCAGGGCGATATCGCCGGCGCCCTGAATCGTGTTGGCGGCGGCAATCAATTCGTGGCCAGTGATCGGCGCGAGATAGCGTTCGAGCAACTTCTCGATCCGGCCCTCGCTATCGGCGCGCGCGAGGTGGCCCAGGATGCGGCTGGAATTCCAGCGCAGGACGCGGGTTTCACCCTCCATCAGGTTGGTGAAGAAATCGAAGCGGGGATACAGCAGGTCCGGATCCTGCTCGCTCAGGCGAATGAGCTGTTTAGCGGATCCGTACTTAGTGCGGGCTTGAGGCGACGCTAAGCCATCGCAGAGCGCGTTGACCTGCTCGGCTGAAGAGCACGGCATCGACCCCAGCATAGTCCTCCCGCGCGCCCTTGTCGACGGGTATTCGTCTGTTTTTCCTTTGCCGGCGGCACATGATTGCACGCGGTGCCACCGGCTGCGGCGAAGCCGCTGGCGATTGGCCTTTGGCTCCCCTTGACGGGAAGACAAGCGGTCGGGGAAGCAGTTCAGCGCACCGGCAGCAGTCAGCGGCCCCACCCGCGGAAGGCGTGCTCTCTGGAAACTGCTCGTAAGTTATTGATTCTTGGTCAGATCCGGGATGATGCCGCGCGCGCGGCGGAACTGTTCGACGTGGCGCAATCGCGCGAGCTGCTGGCGGCGTCGAGCGCTTCCAGTCGGACACGGGCGGACTTCTCGATCGCCATCCAGCGCCTGGTACGATTCTTGCTTGCGACTCCGCCAGCACCCGCTGAAGATCCACGGTACGGTTTGGGAGTGATGCGGCCAAGTGCCTGGGTGACGTCGGGATACCCTTTCCACAACGGGTTTAGAGCAATCCGGTGAGCGACTGGGTGGTGGTCGATCGCATCAGTGCAACCCCCGAGAGGATTCCGTGTAGGGTGGCGCCCTTCAAACGATTGTGGCGCGGAAACCGTTAGCAGCCGCGAAGAAATATCCTGTGCACTCACCACAGATGACGCTGTGTTCAGCGGAGCCGTGCAGCCTATCGAACAGCTATATCTCACGAGAACTGAATCGACACTTAGCCCGGCCCCCGGCGATTGTGGCCGTTAGCCACATCGGAAACTGACCCCCGGCGATCTGCCGGGCCACTTGGCCGCATAACGCCCGTTGCTGACAGTGCAGTTCAGCAGTTAGATCCGCCCTGACGCCGTAGCGTTTACCGGCGGCCTCCACCGTATTGCCGCCGGCTCTTCCATAGCTCCTATTCGATTCGAGTTCCAAACGGAGCCATACCCTTGGTCAGCACAGTCTTCGGAAACTCGCCGCAACCGCAGATCGTGAAAGAGCCGAAATCTTTGTGCCAATCGCCCTCAGGGGACCATGGGGCGGCATTCACCCACTCCTGCAAACGGCGAAGATCCTGGATCGATATCTGGCGCTCCTCTACACGCGCAAGGATGTGCTCCCAGACCGGCCGCGGTAGACTAGAGAAGCGAATCTTCGGCAATGGCGTCCTTCCCGAAGACTGCCCGGATCAGGTCTTTCCCCGCTTCGTTCTTGCGTTCGGGGTCGGGCTCCGATATGAACCGCCGATAAGTTGCGCTGAGATTAGCGCGTGCCGCCGCTTCCGCCTCCACTCCTCGCTGCGCAAGCACGACCAGGGCCCGGCTCATCGTAAGGTGCTTCTTCCGCGCTACGCGCTCGACCTCAACTGCCAACTGTGCCGGAATGGTGACGCTCTGACGGACCGAGGATGCGGTTCGAGTTCGTTGGCTGGATGCCCTCTTCATACCCTTATGCTACCAAGCGCACCAGCCTGGTGCGCCCCGCGCTGGACCTCCGGTCGTGTCGTCGCCCAACGGATTGGATGGGCTCGCGGAAGCCCCGTGTGTTAATTAACCCCCGGGAATAAGATCTCCCAGCCTGTGCATAATCCTGTCAAAACGTTCCATGCAATCCGCGAGAAAGAGTGGCAAGAGGTGAAAAAGCGGGAACTGTACGAGGAAGGCGCGCCGCACGCCGGCATGCTGAATGCGGCGACAAGGAAACTGCCGCTAACGACCGTCAAAATGTACCGGGGCCGCCGCATGAGTCCGGCGGCATTTGCTAATGAGCATAAGAAAGGCAAGGCGCTCGGGTCAAGTGCACGCAAGTCCCCCCCAAGTCCCCATGGAAAAGAAAGACTTTACCAAACAGAAGAAATGAGCCGTTGCTGGCCCCTCAAAGGGCCCTCTCGCCCTTCGCGTTCCCAAAAATCTCCCGCCTCTATTTCCTTTCCCCTCAATCCATCCCCCGCCGCGCCCCAGCCTGCCGCCAACCCCCATGCTAAAGCTGAGGGCGAGGAACTCAACATGCCGAAAATCGTCTCTCCTAACCGCGTTGCCGCCAACCGCGCCAACGCCCAGCGCTCCACCGGACCGCGCACCCCCGAAGGTAAATCCCGCTCTTCCCGGAACGCTCGCAAGCACATCTTCACCCCCGAAAACTACGCCGTCGTCCGGCTCGAAGAAATCCCCGCCGTCGCCAACCTCCGGGCCGACCTCGTCGCTTGCTTCCGTCCCGTCAACTCCCAGGAACTCTTCGCCGTCGAACGCATCGCCCTCGCCCAGCAGTCCCTGCTCCGCTGCGCCGCCCTCGAAAACGGACTCTTCACCGCCTGCCTCAATGAAACCATGAACCCCGAAGGCTTTCCCAGGGAACTCCTGTCCGAAATCCTCACTCACTCGCTCGAAGTCACCCGCGCCCAGAATCGCAATTACTGCCTCGCCGAGGGCTTCACCCGTCTTACTCGCACTTCCCCCACCTGGGGCATTTTCCTCCGCTACCAGGCCCAATCCGAGCGTCTCTACCGCCGCGCCGTCGAAGATTTCGACCGCCTCAAAGCGCTCCGCCCCGAGCTCCCCAACCAGCCTCAAAACGAACCCACAAACGAACCCATCGCCAGTCCGCAACCCCAGGAAACCAAAGCCCCACCCACTCCCGAAACAAAAACTCCGGAACCCCCGTCCGCACCCCGCCCCGCCGTCTAACACGGCATCTAACGCAAGATTCTATGAAGTAATTCCGCCCCTCGTCTCCACACTCGTTGCAGCTTGCCACAGTGTCTGGCCGAAGGTGCGCCCTGGCAATGACCTATCCCGCGGACTTCTCGCGATGCGGAGACAGGGCGCGGACAACCAGCCCGAGTCCGCCCACCAGCAGCACCAGCATGACGATGGTATTGAAAAGACTCGTCGGCTGAAAGTAGATGTGCAGATTGGCGATCACGCCCGCCACGATGAACAGCGCCCCGCCGGCGGTCAGCAGCCAGCCGATTACGCTTCGCCCGTTCCAGAACAGAAGCCCGATGCCGAACAGCATGGGCAGCAGCGTAATCCCAAAGGCGTTTTCGCCGCGGAACATCCAGTACGAGCCGACCACCGTCACCTGATTGCACAGCAGGTAGCCGCCCACGCAGGCCATCGCGAAGCCCATCAGGAAATGTCCGAGCCCGCCGGGAGTTCCGCCGACATCGCTCACACGACGCTCTTCCATGACTCAGAGGATATCAAACGCGAGCCTGCACCGCGCCCTGATATCATATGTTTCCAAACAGGAGAAAACTCGCTATGAAATCGCGCTTGACCTTGGTCCTGCTGCTGGCCCAGTTTGCCCACGCCCAACCGGCCAAACCCGGCCATTGGGTCGCCACCTGGGGCACCGCCCAACTGCTGGTCCGCCCGCTGCCTCCCGCCACTCCGCCGGCCACTCCGCCCGCCAAGCAGGCACCCGCCGCCCAGGGCTTCACCAATCAGACCGTCCGCATGATAGTGCGCACCAGCATCGGCGGCCAGCGGCTGCGCATCAAGGTGGAAAACGCCTTTAACAGCGCTCCCGTCACCATCGGCGCGGCGCACATCGCCCTGCGCGCCAAGGATTCCGAAATCGTCGCCGCATCCGACCGCGCCCTCACCTTCAACGGCAAGCCAGGCTGTATCTTGAGCCCCGGCGTCGTCCGCCTGAGCGATCCCGTCGACCTGAAAGTCGCGCCGCTCACCGACCTCGCCGTGAGCCTCTACTTCCCCGGCGAGACCGGCCCGCCCACCTCCCACGGCACCGGGCTGCATACCACCTACATCTCCCGGGAGGGCGACTTCACCGGCCAGCCGGCCATCGCCGACGCCGCCACCACGCTCTCTTATTACTACCTCGCGGCCGTCGACGTGGAAGCGCCCGCCGCCGCCGCGGCGCTGGTCACGTTCGGCGACTCCATCACCGATGGCACCGCCTCCACGCCCAACAGCGACCATAATTGGCCCTCTCTGTTGGCCGCCCGCCTGGCGAAAAACAAGAAGACTGCCAGTGTCGGCGTCGCCAACATGGGCATTGGCGGCAATCGGGTGCTCTACGATGGATCGGGCGCCAGTGCCCTCGCGCGCCTCGACCGCGATGTGTTGAGCCAGTCCGGCGTGAAGTGGGTGATGCTGCTAGAAGGCATCAACGATATCGGCCGCGTCGGCACAAACACCCCCGAAGCTCCCACGGCCGACGGCCTGATCGCCGCCTACAAGCAGCTCATCGAAATCGCCCACACCCACGGCATCGCAGTCATTGGCTGCACGCTGACGCCCTATGAAGGCGCGGGCTACTCGCGCGAACCCGGAGAAGCCGTGCGCCAGGCCGTGAATACCTTCATTCGCACCGGCGGCGCGTTCGACGCCGTCGTGGATTTCGAAGCCGCCACGCGCGATTCCGGCAATCCCAAACGCTTCCGCGCCGCCTTCGATCCCGGCGACCACCTGCACCCCAACGATGCCGGCTATCAAGCCATGGCCGATGCCGTGGACCTCGCCATCTTCACCAGGAAGTGAGCCATGCCCGACCACCTCGACCTGCTGCAAGGCGTCTGGACCGTCGCCGCGATGGAGGTTGACGGCCAGTCCATGACGGCCGCCATGTTGGGCGACGCGCACATCGTCATCGAGGGCAGCCGCTTCACCAGCACCGGTATGGGCGCGGTGTACGAAGGGACATTGCAACTCGACGCGTCCGTCAGTCCGGCGCGGATCGACATGAAGTTCGATGCGGGCCCCGAGAAGGGCAATACCAATCTCGGCATCTATCGATTAGACGGCGATTCCTGGAAACTGTGTCTGGCCACGCGCGGCACGGTGCGGCCCATCGGTTTCACGTCGACCGCCGGGAGCGGCATCGCCGTGGAGATGCTGGTGCGCGGCGGCAAGCCGCCGAAGGCTCGTAAAGCGAAGAAAGTCGCGCCGGCGCCCACCGGGCCGGCGACGGAGTTCGAAGGCGAGTGGCCCATGATCTCCGGCGTCATGGACGGCAAGGCGATGGAAGCGTCTGCGGTCCAGTGGGTCAAACGAGTGACGCAGGGGAATCGGACAACCGTGCTGGCCGGTCCGCAAACCATGTTGAAAGTGGAGTTCACTTTCGACCCCGCGGCATCGCCGCGGACCATCGACTACCTCATTCTCGCCGGAGCGCACAAAGGCAAGCGCCAGCAAGGCATCTATCGCTTTGAAGGCGACGTCCTGACGGTCTGCACCGCCGCCCCCGGCGCGGAGCGGCCGCAAGAGTTCGCCTCGCTCCCCGGCGACGGCCGCACCTTGACGGCCTGGAAGCGCTGACGGTGGGGCAGGCGGTGCTCGCCTGCCCCACCTGCGGGAGCGGTGCAAGGAGGCCCAGCCCATTTTCCCTCATACCGCTCAATGCAGCCGCACAGTCTCGGTAGCCTCCACCGCGACCGGGCCCAGCAGTCCTGAAGGCAGCAGCGCGGAATCGGTCGTGAATTTCGTGATATTGGTGCGTGTCAGACGCTGTTCCGCCGGCAGCCGCTGGTCGCCGATCAGCCGGTTCGGCCAGAGATTCGTCACCGCAATCTCCAGTTCGTTCCACCCCGGATGCGCGGCCGCTCCCAGCGCGGTACGAAACGGCTTCTTCCACAGGATCCGGCCGGCAATCACCGGCAGGTAGGGCAGCACGTCATACCCGCGGCGCTGGCGGAACTCGTCGCGGAATCGGCCGGTCCAGTTCAGGCCGCCCAATTCCCAACTGTCGGTCACCAGGTAGCGCAGACTGCGGCCGATATAGGGGCGTGCATCTTCCAGCAGCGGTTCCACCGCTTGCCGCCAGTAGGTTTCGAGCTCGCGGCGGTCGAGATAGTCGATGGCGAGGCCCTGCCACGTATTGCTGGAGGTGGAGACCTTGGCGCCCGACGCGGCATAGCCGACGCGCAGGATCTCCCAGTTTCCGGCCGGCGCTTGCCAGTGAAACTCACCATCCGCGCCGAGGCTGGAGGTCACATCGCGAACATCGGCGGGTGACGCGTCCTCTTCACCCGGTACCGCCGGGTAGTCTTCGAGCAGCGCTTCGGTGGGCGGCATGGACATGCCGAGTTCCGCCGCGGCCGACTTGATGGCCAGTTGCCGTATGGGCTGCCGCTCGCCGGGGAGCGCGGCGCCGTGCCGCAAAGGATACGCCAGTACGGCGATATCGCGATAGCCGCCGTGGGCCGCGTTGGGCTGCGGCAGTGCGCGCCGCAGATCGGCCGGCCCATCCACGGCGATGCGCGACCAGACCAGGAGCTTGGCGCCCTCGTCCGGCGTCACCATGGGGCCGCCCAGGTTCCATCCGCTCTGGATATTGAGGCTCAGTTCCAGCCCCAGCCGGCCGGCTTCCCGCAGTGCATGTTTGTAGAGCGTGCGCCACCGCGGGCTGCCGAATTCCGGGCCTGCCGGGGCGGGGCGATTCTCGTGCTGAGAACTGCCGTCGGCATCCACCAGCAGGGCGCCGCCGTACCCCTTGGCCCGCATCTCTTCCAGGTCTCTGGTGATGGCGGCTTCGGTGGTATTGCCGTTGAGCCACCACCAGTAGCAACGCATGCGGGCTTCCGGCGGCGGATGGAGGAAGCCCTCGCGCAAAGGGTCGCCGGTGGGCGCGCTCAAAATCGGGATGGCCAAAGCCGCCAGTAATGCCAGACCGCGGGTGGATCGCCGGCGGTCTGGTTCAGCCCTATTCATGTGGGTTACCAGGGTTGCGTCGGAAGCTGAGCTTCAGCGCCAATTCTACTATACGCGGATCGTTGACCTGGCTGATAGCGATCCGGCCGGGTGCTTACACGGTATCCGGGAGGCACGTCTCTGAACGACCGCTCCCTCGCGGTCGCGGCTCTGTAAACACTTACAAACATTGAGACGCCATTCTGAGCCGCGCGCGCCAGCAAGCGGTTCTTAACCAAAATCCCGAAAC
>Ga0182013_10008323_pt1 | contig 11218 bp, 11 predicted proteins | sample 612S2MmetaG_FD_120487 | JGI IMG/M metagenome (GOLD analysis project Ga0182013, IMG submission 120487) | Permafrost microbial communities from Stordalen Mire, Sweden - 612S2M metaG | ecosystem: Environmental > Terrestrial > Soil > Wetlands > Permafrost | place: Sweden: Stordalen | collected...
GGCGCGCGATTCGACCCGTCCGCCAAAGGCTCTCCCAAACAATACGCGCCACTTCTCGGCGCCACGGTGATCGAGTGGTCGCTGCGCTCGCTCATGCAGGAATCCCGCATCGAGAAAGTGGTCGTCTCGGTCGCCGCCGACGATGTGCGCTGGCCGGCGCTTGCGGCGGCGATCGGCCAATCCGGCAACGGCGTCGGTGCGTCTCCGAAGCTCTTGAGCGCGGTCGGCGGCGCAAGCCGCCAGGAGTCGGTGCTGAGCGGATTGAGAGCGCTGCAGACACATGCGTCGCCCGATGATTGGGTGCTGGTGCACGACGCGGCGCGGCCCTGTCTGAACGGCGACGATGTGCGCGCATTGATCGCCGCCCTGGATGCGGGCGCATCGGGGGCCGTGCTCGCCGCACCGATCGTCGACACGGTGAAGCGCGAGAGCGGCGGTTTGGCGAGCGAGACCGTCGATCGTAGCGGGCTTTGGCGCGCGTTGACGCCGCAGATCTTCGCGCTCGGAAAGCTCGAGCACGCATTGCAGGAGGCGGTGCGGCAGGGCATCACCGTCACCGACGAGGCACAGGCCATGGAGCGGCTCGGCATCCACGCCCGCCTGGTGCAGGGTTCGCCGTTCAACATCAAGGTGACGCGCGCGGAGGACCTCGCGGTCGCGTCACAAATCCTCGAAGCCACGAGAAAGGCGGTGCGATGAGAATAGGCCAAGGTTTCGACGTTCACGCATTCGGCGAGGGCGATCACGTGATGCTCGGCGGCGTCCGGATTCCCTACGGCCGTGGCGTCGTGGCGCATTCCGACGGGGACGTGATCATCCATGCGCTGTGCGACGCCGTGCTCGGCGGCCTGGGTGAGGGCGACATCGGCCGGCATTTTCCGGATTCGGACCCGCGCTATCGGGGTGCGGACAGCCGGGTCTTCCTGCGCACCGTGGCGCAGATGATGCGCACCGCCGGATTCAGGCTGGTCAATGCCGACTTGACCGTGCTGGCGGAGGCTCCGCGCATCGCGGCGCATCGCGACGCCATCGCCTCGAACCTCGCGGCCGACCTCGGGGTCGAAGCCCGGTTCATCAACGTCAAGGCGACGACCACCGAGCGCATGGGGTTCGTCGGGCGAGGCGAAGGATTGGCCGCGCTCGCGTCCGTCCTGCTCGAGCATGCGCGATAGCCCGACGTGAGTATTCATGGACGACGCTCCGAATCCTGGACGCGGGCCGCGTTGTCGCCGCCGCGCGCGCACGGCGCGCCGCTCGCGGCGGCGCAACTTCGGGCGGAGCCCGAGGATTTTCGCGTCGAGGAACAGCTGTCGTTCGTGCCGTCGGGCGACGGCCCGCATTTCCTGCTGCACGTCGAGAAGCGCGCCGCAAACACGCGCTGGGTTGCCGCGGAACTCGCGAGACTTGGGAGCCTGCCGGTCTCCGAAGTGGGCTATGCCGGATTGAAGGATCGTCACGCGATCACCTCGCAGTGGTTCAGCGTGCCGGCGCGGCCCCAGCCCGCAGCCTTCTGGAGCGCCGTGCGCACCGACGAATTCAGGGTGCTCGACGTGCACGCGAACGCGCGCAAACTGAAGCGCGGTGCGCTCGCGGGCAATCGCTTCCGAATCCGCCTGCGCAAAGTGTCCTGGTCTCGCGAGGAGCTCGACATGAAGCTCGCGGCGCTGCGTGATCACGGCGCGCCGAACTACTTCGGCCCGCAGCGCTTCGGCCGCGATGGGTTCAATCTCGATCGGGCGGCTCGCTGGATGCAAAGCGGAACGGCGCCCGCGGGACGCGCCGAGCGCGGCTTCGCGTTGTCGGCCGCGCGCGCCCTCATCTTCAATGCGCTGCTGGCGCGGCGCGTGCAGGCGGGTGATTGGTCGATCCTGCGGCCGGGCGATCTCGCGAGCCTCGAGGGCAGCGGCAGCCACTTTCCGGTGACCACGATCGATGACGAGCTCCTGCGCCGCCTGCAAGCCTTCGATATTCACCCGTCGGGCCCGCTCTGGGGCCGCGGCGACCCGGAGACACAGCGTGCCACGCTCGACACCGAGCTCGAGGTGGCACGCGAATTCGGCGGCGTGGCCGCGCTCCTGCAGGAGGAGGGGCTGGATCAGGAGCGGCGCGCGTTGCGGTGTGCGGTCCGCGACCTGAAGGTCGAGGCCGATGCCGGCACGGTCACCTTGAGCTTCGGCCTGGGCCGGGGTCAGTTCGCGACGGCGGTACTGCGCGAGATCATGGAATTCCCGCTGGATACGCCGCTGGAGGGCGATGGCGAATAGGCGGCCGATCGGCCACCGCGGTCAAGCGCGCAACAGCACGTAGACCGCGCCGGTGCCTCCGTCGATGGCGCGCGCGGAGGTGAAGGCCATCACATCCGGATGACGCCGGAGCCACGCATTAACCGCGATTTTCAGAATCGGCCCGCGAGCGCCGGAGCGATATCCCTTGCCGTGCACGATCCTCACGCAACGACGGGCTGCGCTTCGATTGATTTCCAAAAATTCGCTCAAGCTGTCGCGGGCGGCGGCCTGGTTGAGCCCGTGCAAATCCAATTCGTCCTCCACCGGATACAGCCCGCGCCGCAGGCGGCGCATCACCTGGTCGCGCACGCCGGATCGTCGATACGACAAGGCTTCGCTGCCTCCGACCACATCCTCGGGAGCGATGGTGTCCGGCAGCAGGTCGAGCGCTTGCGCCGGCCCCGCTTCCTGCCGGGCGGCGCTGACGCGACGCGCGCGTGACTTGGCTGCAACGACCGCGAGCTCGTCCGCGCGGCCGGTCGGCGCCAAGCGCTTCACGTCGGCGACCGCGGCGCGAAAGATCCCGGCATCGCCCTGCTCAGCGGCCTTCGATGCGAGGGCAGCGGTTGACGAGGGTGGGGCGGCGCCGCGCGAGCCCCGAGGGCGAGGTTTTACCATGGTGCGAGCATTCGATCCGCTATCCGGGTGTAGGCGGTTACAGTATAGTCCGCAGGGCGCAATGCGCTCGGTCGGCTTGTATAAAATCTGGTGAAAATTCTACTTTCCAATGACGACGGCTATCGGGCAGAGGGCTTGGAGGCGCTCCGTCGGGCGATCGGTCCATTGGGCTCCGTCACCGTCGTCGCCCCGGACCGCAACCGCAGCGGCGCGAGCAACTCGCTGACGCTCGATGTTCCCGTGCGCGCGGCGCGCTACGACACCGATTGCTATTACGTCAACGGTACGCCCACCGATTGCGTGCATCTGGCGATCTCGGGGCTGTTCGAGTTCGAGCATGACATCGTGGTCTCCGGCGTGAACGATGGTGCGAATCTCGGAGACGACACCCTTTATTCCGGCACCGTCGCGGCCGCCGTCGAGGGACGATTCCTCGGTCTTCCGGCGATCGCCGTCTCGCTCGTCGTCGAGCCCGGCAGCCCCCGCAACTTCGCGAGCGCCGCCCGGGTCGCCGCGAGTCTGGTCGAGCGATTGACGAGCGCTCCGCTCAAGGCGCCCGTCATGCTGAACGTCAACGTGCCGGATCTGCCCGAGGGGCAGCTGTTGGGGCTCAAGGTGACCCGGCTCGGCAACCGGCATCGCAGTGAAAGGGTGGTGCGCGCGAAGGACCCGCGCGGACGCAATGTGTACTGGGTCGGGGCGGCGGGCGCCGGTCAGGATGCGGGGCCGGGCACGGACTTTCACGCGGTCGCGCACGGCTTTGCGTCCGTGACGCCTTTGCAGATCGACTTGACCCGCCACGCGGCCCTGCCCGAGCTCGAGCGCTGGTTGTCGAGTTGAGCATGTACATGGAAGGACCGCGCCTCAGCGGTATCGGAATGACCTCCGCGCGGACCCGCGAGAGGCTGGTGCAGCGGCTTCAAGATCAGGGAATCGTCGATCGGCGCGTGCTCGACCGCATCCGCAACGTGCCGAGACATTTGTTCGTGGACGAGGCGCTTGCGACGCGGGCCTACGAAGATACGGCGTTGCCCATCGGCTTCGGCCAGACGATATCGCAGCCCTACGTGGTCGCTCGGATGACGGAGGCGCTGCTCGCCGCCGGACCGGTCGACAAAGTGCTGGAAATCGGCACCGGTTGCGGCTATCAGACGGCGGTGCTCTCGCCGCTGGTCAAGGAAATCTACACCATCGAGCGGATCGAGAGCCTGGTGGGCCGCGCGCGGCGCGCCCTTCGCGAGCTCAAAATACGCAACGTGCGGTTTCGCCACGACGACGGTAACGTGGGCTGGCCGGCGAAGGCCCCCTTCGACGGGATTCTGCTGACTGCGGCCCCTCACGCCGTGCCGCCCGCTTTGTTCGGGCAGCTGGCGGTGGGCGGCCGGCTCATCGCGCCGGTGGGCCCGGACGGGCGCCAGGAGCTCATGCGCTACACCAAGGGTGAGACGCGGGTTCAGAAGGAATCGCTGGGCGCGGTGAGTTTCGTTCCTTTGCTGTCGGGATTGCAGCGCTAACGGGGAGCTCGCCTGAGGAATCTTAGGCCGTGCGACGCGTAGCCCGAATCATCGGGCTGATCGCCTGGATTTCGTCGATGGCCGCGGGCTGTGCCAGCGAGAGCGCCCATACACCCGAAACCTATGTCGTCCAGCCTCGGGACACCCTTTACAGCATTGCCTGGCGGCACGATCTCGATTACCGCGATTTGGCCCGCTGGAATCATATCGGTGCCGATTATCGGATCGCCGTCGGGCAGGTTCTCGTTCTAAAGGCGGGCAACCACCGCGCGCCGCAGGGCACGGCGCGCGTGCCCTTCGTTTCGCCCAACAGCGTCCGCGCGGGCTCCGCGGCGGACGCTCTCGCTCCTTGCGGATGGACGTGGCCCGCGGGGCACACATCGGCGCCGCGTCCCGTCCCGGGGGGCGGCATCCTACTCCTAGGGGCGTTGGGCCAACCGATCCGCGCGGCGTGTGCCGGCCGAGTCGTGTATGCGGGGAGCGGGATACGAGGGTACGGTAATCTCATCATCATTAAGCACAGCGAAACGCTGCTGACGGCCTACGCTCACACCATCAGGCTCGAGGTGCGCGAGGGTCAGGAAGTGGCCACGGGCGAGGAGATAGCTCATATGGGAACCGGCGCGCACAACATCGCCGCGCTGTATTTCGAGATTCGAGTGAATGGCAAGCCGGTGGATCCGCTGCCGTTCCTGCACGGTGGCAATTGACTTATGTTAATGATCAATTGCTGCGCATATATCATTGATTACAAATTAAAAACTCTCTTTTCATTCGGTGAGGTTGACGCGCGATGAGCCGCGGGCGTATGGTTGCCCGCGAGTTGTCAGGGAAATAAAGTCCATTCGCGGGGTGCCGAGCGTTTGATTTCGGTCAGAGAAAAAGAATAAAAAGATCAATAAGAAATAGAATTAACCTCGATACCAAATTATTTGACTCGCCGACACCCCGCCTTCTTTTCCCAATTCCGCCAAGAATTCATTTTCGATTCCGACCCCTCAAGGAATCAGCAACGCGACGACCCTGCGCTGCTCGGCGACGAGCACGTTGAAGGTGCGGCAGGCCGCCCCCGTGTCCATGACTTCGAAGCCCACTCCCGCGCGTAGAAACGCTGCGCCGAATTCGGGCGTAGGGAACGATTGCCGCAGACCGGTCCCGAGCAACACCACTTCGGGTTCGTGCGCGAGCACGGCGGCGGCGTGCGGCACGGCCAATTCGTCGACCGCGGTGACGGCTGGGCCCGGCTCGATCGCCGAGCTCGATACGATCACCGGCGCTCTGAATGCGGTGTCGTTGATCTTGATTTCGCCCGCCCCGTAGGATCGAATGAGATTGCTCGACGAACTCGAGTCCTGATGGAAGCGCATCTCGGTAAGATACGCGCCTTCGACCCAAGGTTCACATTGCCCACTGTGTATTTTCGCATCGCGGCGCGCGGCGCCCCCCGGGCGCTTCGCGCCCCCGCGCTCGAGCGATTGCTGGCGCGCGCCGACGGCCGATCGAGCGTTGCCTCCTGGCGTGCCGCTGCCTTTCGAGCCATCGCGCCGGAGCACGCAGACCCGCCGCCGATCGCCGTTGCCCGGTTGCGGGCGGGCGGCGGCACCGCTCGCGACGGGTGGGCGACACTGGCGACTCCCGTGCATCTGGTCGCAGGCATGAGCAGCGTCCATCTGCCCGCCGATGGCCTGCTGGAGATCGATCCGTCCGAGGCCGATGCGTTGGCCTCGGACTTCAACCGCTCCTTTGCCGGAGGAGGTTCAAGTCTTGTGCGCGGATCGGGGAGCAGCCTCTTCTGCCTGTTCGACGCCCCGATCACGGCGGAGACCAGGCCCCCGGATGAGGCGTTGGGATCCGATGTTTGGGCGCATCAACCGCACGGCCAGGGTTCGGCCGAATTGCGGCGGCTCGGGACCGAGATCGAAATGTGGCTGTTTGACCATGAGCTGAATGCAGCGCGCCGTGCCCGCGGCTTGCCGCTCATCAGCGCCCTGTGGCTTTGGGGAGGCGGCGCGCTCGCAGCACCGCTGCCCCGCGTCGCGGGCTGGGCTGCGGGAGACGACGCGCTGTTCTCGGCATTCGATCGGCGCTCGGAATATCCCCGAGCGGCGGGCGCGGGCGCAGGCGGATCGGACGCGTCGAGGTCCGGTGTGGTGGTGATCTCGGCGTGGCCGGGCACGGCGGCGTGGCAGGAGAGCGAGCATCGCTGGTTGATGCCCGCGCTCGACGACCTCAAGGCGGGGTATCTGAGCGGAATCGAAATCTCCGCCGGCGACAGCTCCTTTTCCGTGAGCGCGCGCGCTCTGCGCAGATTCTGGCGCAGGAGTCGGCCCTGGTGGCAGTCCTTCGGCCTCGCTCCCGAGGAGGACAGCCGACTTGGGCGTTGAAATCCGACGGCGGCATCAAGCCGCGGGCCTGGAGCCCGCTGGCGATCTGCATCCGGTTCTGCGGCGGATTTACGGCGCACTCGGGGTCCTATCGGCGCAGGATCTGGATCTGTCGCTCGAGCGACTGCTGCCGGTCAGCACGCTGGAGGGGGTGGAGCCCGCCGCCGAGCTGTTGGCGGCGCACCGCGCCTCGGGCCGGGTGCTGGTGGTCGGGGACTTCGACGCGGACGGAGCCACCGGCTCTGCGCTCCTGGTCCGCGCGATGCGCTCCCTCGGCTTTGCACACGTCGACTTCCTCGTGCCCAACCGATTTCGATTCGGCTACGGCCTGACCCCGGGGATCGTCGCGCTCGCGGCAGAACGCCGGCCTTCCCTGATCGTCACCGTCGACAATGGCGTCTCGAGCATCGAAGGCGTCGAGGCGGCGCATGGGCTCGGGATTCCCGTGCTGATCACGGATCATCATCTGCCGGGCGCGAAGCTTCCGAGTGCGGACGCGATCGTCAATCCGAACCTCACGGGATCGGGCTTCGCAAGCCCGGCGTTGTCGGGCGTCGGCGTCGCGTTCTATGTGGTGGCCGCGCTCGCCAGAGCGGTGCGCCACCCGCAATTCCGACCCTCCGATCTTCTGGACCTGGTGGCGCTCGGAACCGTGGCCGATCTCGTGCCGCTCGATCGAAACAATCGCGTGCTGGTTGCGCAGGGGTTGAGGCGGATCCGCGCCGGACGCTGCGTTCCCGGAATTCGCGCGCTGCTCGAATTGGCGGGCCGGAATCTGGAGCGGCTCACGGCGGCCGATCTGGGCTTCGTGGTCGCTCCGCGACTGAATGCGGCGGGCCGGCTGGCCGATATGAGCGTGGGGATCGCCTGTTTGCTCACGGATGACGAGGCGCGCGCGCGGGCCCTCGCCGCCGAGCTCACCCGCCTCAACGAGGAACGGCGTGAAATCGAGCAGCGTATGCAGGTCGAGGCGACGGAGCTCGCCGCCACGGTGCGCTTCGCCGAATCCGGCGGCGAATCGCTCGGTCTGTGCTTGTTCGATGAAAGCTGGCATCAGGGGGTCGTCGGCCTGGTTGCCGGCAGAATCAAGGACCGGTTTCATCGTCCCGTCGTCGCCTTCGCGCGCGCAGAGGACGGATCGCTGCGCGGTTCGGCGCGCTCGGTGAGCGGCATACACATTCGAGATGTGCTCGATGCCATCGCCGCCCGGCATCCCGGGCTGATCGAGAAGTTCGGCGGTCACGCGATGGCCGCTGGCATGACGCTGCCCGAATCGAGCCTCGACGGATTTCGCCGGGCGTTCGCCGAGGAGATCGCCGCCCGCGCCGACGCCGACACCTTTGCCGGCGTGATCCTGAGCGACGGGGAGCTCTCGGACGCAGAGATGTCGCTCGATACCGCGCGAGTGCTGCGCGGCGCAGGCCCCTGGGGACAGGGATTTCCCGAGCCCGTATTCGACGGCAGCTTCAAGGTCGTCGACCTGCGCGTGGTCGGCGGCCGGCACTTGAAGTTGCGGCTCCGCGGAGCGCAGTCCGCGCCCGCGGGCGCCTCCGCGGGAAGGGGTGCGGTGCTGGAGGCGATCTCCTTCGGCTATGTCGGCGGTGCTTCAGAGGATCCGGCGCTCGAGCCGGGCGTAACCGTGGATCTTGCGTACCGGCTGGAGGTGAACGAATACAACGGAGCGGAGCAGGTTCAGCTCAACTGCCAGCATTTCAAGATCCGCTGACCCGCGGCAGCGGGGAAACCTATGATAGAGTTGCCGTATGGAAATCAATCAAATCAAGCGATTCATCAAAGATCTCGAGGAGCGCACCGACTCCTTGAGGAGGTATCTTTGATTACGACAACAAGCACGAGCGCCTGCAGGAAGTAACCCGCGAGCTCGAGCAGCCCGGCATCTGGAATAACGCGGATCGGGCTCAGGAGCTCGGCAAGGAACGCGCCAAACTGGAACACGTGGTGGTCGGCCTGGATCGGCTGTCGCGCGGCTTGCGCGACGCGGGCGAGCTCCTGGAGGTGGCCGCGGAAGAGGGCGATCTCAAGACGGCGGACGAAATCGAAGCGGACGCGGGCCGGCTTGCCTCCGAGGTGGAGGGGCTCGAATTCCAGCGCATGTTTCCGGGCAAGATGGATTCGCACAACGCCTTTCTGGACATCCAGGCCGGCGCGGGCGGCACCGAGGCGCAGGACTGGGCGGCGATGTTGCTGCGCATGTATTTGAAGTGGGCGGATCGTCATGGCTTCGCGACCGAGATCATCGACCAGAGCGCCGGGGAAGTTGCGGGCATCAAGGGGGCGACCATCATGATGACCGGTGACTACGCCTACGGGTGGCTGCGAACCGAGACCGGCGTGCATCGGCTGGTGCGCAAATCGCCGTTCGATTCGGGGAACCGCCGCCATACCTCGTTCGCGTCCGTGTTCGTATCGCCCGAAGTGGACGACGACATCGACATCGAGATCAATCCGGCGGATCTGCGCACCGACGTGTACCGCTCGAGCGGCGCGGGCGGCCAGCACGTGAACAAAACCGAATCGGCCGTGCGCATCACCCACATGCCGAGCGGCATCGTGGTCGCCTGCCAAAGCGAGCGCAGCCAGCACAAGAACCGGTCCACGGCGATGAAAATGCTCAAGGCCAAGCTGTACGAGCTCGAGTTCAACAAGCGCAACGCGGCGGCGAAGGTCCTGGAGGAATCCAAATCGGACGTGAGCTGGGGGAACCAGATCAGAAGCTACGTGCTGGATCAATCACGCATCAAGGATTTGCGCACCGGCGTGGAGATCGGCAACACCACCGCGGTGCTCGACGGGGACCTCGACGAATTCATGCAGGCCAGCCTGAAACAGGGATTATGAGCGACGACGACGACAATCATCTGATCGCGGAGCGCCGCGCAAAGCTCGCGAAACTGCGCGAGCGCGGCCCGGCCTTTCCGAACGACTTTCGCCGCAATGCCTTGGCGGGCGATCTGGCGATTGCCTACGCGGAGAAGTCCGCCGAGTCGCTGGACGGCGCGCCAATCTGCGTGAGCGTGGCGGGCCGGATGCGCGCGAAGCGGGTGATGGGAAAGGCCAGCTTCGCGAAGCTGATGGACTCGAGCGGCGAGATCCAGCTCTTCCTGCAGCGCGACGCGCTCGGCAGCTCCTACGAGGACTTCAAGACCTGGGACGTGGGCGACATCCTCGGCGCCGAGGGCGTGCTGTTCCGTACCAGGACGGGCGAGCTCTCGGTGCGCGCCGAGCGCATCGTGCTGCTCACCAAGTCGCTCCGCCCGCTGCCTGACAAGTGGCATGGCATCGCCGATACCGAGCTTCGTTACCGGCGCCGCTACGTCGATCTGATCATGAACGAGGACAGCCGGCGCGTGTTCGAGATGCGCTCGGCGATCGTGCGGTACCTGCGCGCGTTTCTCGACAACCGGGGCTTCCTCGAGGTCGAGACGCCGATGCTGCATCCCATCCCGGGCGGCGCCGCGGCGAGACCCTTCAAGACGCATCACAACGCGCTGGATGTGGAGATGTTCCTGCGGATCGCGCCGGAGCTGTACCTGAAGCGCCTCACGGTCGGCGGGTTCGAGCGCGTCTATGAGATCAATCGGAATTTCCGGAACGAGGGCGTTTCCACGCAGCACAATCCCGAGTTCACCATGCTCGAGCTGTACCAGGCGTACGCCGATTACACCGATCTGATGGAGATGATCGAGACCCTGTTTCAGGGCATCGCCGATTCGCTCCTGGGCTCGCGCGTCCTCGACTACCAGGGCACGACCATCGATTTGTCCAAGCCGTTCGCGCGCTCCACGATCGAAGAGATCCTCACCGTCAACAACCCGGATCTCGACCCGACGTCGCTGCGCGACCTCGGCTACCTGAGGCGCGTCTGCGATGCGAAAAGGATTGCGTACAAGGGCGGCGATGGCGCGGGGAAGCTTCAGATCGAGCTGTTCGAGAAGACCGGCGAGCACACGCTGGTGCAGCCGACGTTCGCTTATGCGTATCCCGCGGAGGTCTCGCCCCTGTCGAGACGCAACGACCGGGATCCCTTCGTCACCGACCGATGGGAGTTTTTCATCGGCGGCCGGGAGCTCGCCAACGGCTTCTCGGAGCTGAACGACTCAGAGGACCAGGCGCAGCGCTTCAGGGACCAGGTCGAGCGCAAGGCCGGCGGCGACGAGGAGGCCATGTACTACGACGCCGATTATGTGCGCGCGCTCGAGTACGGCATGCCTCCGACCGCGGGGTTGGGGCTCGGCGTCGACCGCGTCGTGATGCTGTTCGCGAACGCGCCGTCGATCCGCGACGTGCTCTTGTTCCCGCACATGCGGCCGGAGCTGTAGAAGGCCCTCGCGGGCCTTCTCGTGCGATGGCGCTGCCCGCAGCGATCCGGCGCGATGCGCCCATCGGCGTGTTCGAC
>Ga0182013_10008329_pt1 | contig 11214 bp, 7 predicted proteins | sample 612S2MmetaG_FD_120487 | JGI IMG/M metagenome (GOLD analysis project Ga0182013, IMG submission 120487) | Permafrost microbial communities from Stordalen Mire, Sweden - 612S2M metaG | ecosystem: Environmental > Terrestrial > Soil > Wetlands > Permafrost | place: Sweden: Stordalen | collected...
ATCATCGAGAGCTGTCTAACGTGCAAGATGCGTGCCGACGCCATCTTCTGCGACCTGCCTGACACCGCTCTGCAATCCTTCGAACAGATCAAGTACGCCATCGCTTACCCGAAGGGCGCCATTCTCTTTGTTGAGGGCCAGGCGCCGCGCGGCATCTTCGTGCTCTGCAAGGGCAGGGTCAAGCTCAGTATCTGCTCCACCGACGGCAAAACGCTGATCCTCAAGATCGCCGAAGCCGGAGAAGTCCTGGGCCTCAGCGCTTCGGTCAGCGGCAAGCCCTACGAGCTGACGGCCGAGACCATTGATCCCTGCCAGGTCAACTTCGTCAAGCGCGAGGACTTCCAGCGCTTCCTCAAGGAACACAGCGACGCCTGCCTGCGCGTGGCCGAGCAGTTGAGCGAGAAGTACAACTCCGCCTGCCGTGAGATTCGCTCCCTGGGCCTCTCGCATTCCGCGGCGGAAAAGCTGGCCAAGCTCCTGCTGGAATGGACGGTGAAGAATGGCGAATCCGCCAAGTCCGAGCCGCGCATCAAGCTGGCGCTCACCCACGAGGAGATCGCGCAGATGATCGGCACCTCGCGTGAAACCGTCACCCGCCTCTTCGCTGAGATGAAGAAACGGCAAATTGTTCAGGCCAAGGGTTCCACTTTGGTCATTCGCAACAAAACCGCTCTCAAGGCTCTGGCAACCTCATAGCAAGGGTCAGATTTCGTAATCATCACCAAAGGTCCGGCCAACGCCGGGCCTTTTCATTTCCGGCCACTTACGCGAATGCGCCTGCTCCCGGCGCGACTGGTTTACTCCCATCAACCGCCGCCGCCAATTTGTGAGGCGTGCGCCTAAGCCTGTGGCAACACTCACGATGGGGGGTGACTGCAATCACAGCCTCAGCATGGCGCAATGTTTAAGAGTGTCCCATGGAGAACGCTATGCAGCCGAGTTGCAGCCACTGTGCATTCCGCTCCGACCGTCCCTTCTGCGACATGTCGCCGGAGGCGACGCGCGGCTTCGACAGCATCAAGGAGCAGGAAGTCCTCGCGAAGGGCACCCTGCTGTTTGCCGAAGGACGTCCCGCGCGGGGCGTGTATGTGCTGTGCGAAGGCCGCGCCAAGCTCTCCCTCTGTTCGGAGAGCGGCAAGCGGTTGATGCTGCGCGTGGCCGGCCCCGGCGAGATTCTGGGCCTGGGCGCCACCCTCAGCGGCGACGCCTACGAGGTGACGGCCGAGCTGCTGGATACCGCCCAGGTGGTCTTCGTCAAACGCAAGGATCTGCTGAAGTTCCTGCGTGACAACCCTTTGATCTGCATGGAAGTGGTGCGCCGCCTGAGCGATGATCTGCATGGCGCCTACGAACGCGTGCGTTCCATCGGTCTCAGCCGTGCCCGCCGCTCGCGTTTGCAGCGCCCCCGCTCGCTGGCTTCCTAACCCACTCATTTTTCTAGCAGTTTCGCTGGGCCGCCCGGGGGCGGCCCATTTCTTTGCCCGGAATAGTGGTGTCGCTAACCTGCTGACCGCACAATGGTTGCGCGAAAGATGTGACACATGTCACAGGAATTCGTGTTTTCTCTCACTGCCCCCGGTGCTAAGTGAATGGGAAAACAGTAGTGTCCTGTAAAAGTGGGGGGATGTGTGTCTGCTGTTCTCTGCTTTCAGGAATTGCGAAAAGTACAGGAGAATCGATGAAGAGATTCTTTGCATTTGCACTCGTTGCCGCCATGGCAACGCCGCTGTTTGCCGCCGACGGCGCGGCAGTTTACAAGGCCAAGTGTGCCGGTTGCCACGGTGCGGACGGTTCCAAGTCCATCCCCGCGATGGGCGTAAAGCCTCTGAACACCGCCGAAGTGAAGGGCAAGTCCGATGCCGCTCTGGCTGACATCGTTCTGAAGGGGCAGGGAAAGATGAAAGCCCAGGCCGTGAGCCCGGACGAAGCCAAGGCCGTAGCCACGTTTGTGAAGTCCCTCAAGTAGATTTTTTCGTTCCATGAATTGTGTTATTGGGCCGCTCGGATCAAGGTTCGGGCGGCCGATTATGGTGCTCATGCCGATTCTTAAAGGTGAAGGGTTCGTGAAGAAATTAAAGTTTATTTATCTCCTGTCCCTGGTGCTTGCCTGCGCCGGGTTCTTGCACGCGGCGGGCAAGCCGGAAGCTCCGGCCAAGCCCTCCAACGACGACTGTCTGGCCTGCCACAGTGACGCCAGCATGGTGAACGGCAAGGACGTGCATGGCGATGCCTTCAAGGCCTCCATTCACGGCTCCATGTTCACCTGCGTGGATTGTCACACCGACATCAAGAGCCTGCCCCATGAAATGGGACTGGCCAAGCCCACCTGCGCCACCTGCCACGCCGACGAAAAGGCCAAGTATGATTCCGGCGTTCACGGCAAGGCGCTGGCTGCCGGCAACCAGAAGGCTGCATCCTGCGAAAGCTGCCACGGCAATATTCATGAAATCCTGCCTGCCAGCGATCCCAAGTCCCGCACCGCCAAGATCAACATTCCCAAAACGTGCGCACAGTGCCACTCGCAGTCCATTCCGGGCGTAAGCGGCAAGCCGGCGCTGGCCTATCAGGAGTCGGTGCACGGCAAGCTGGTCGCTGCCGGAAACGACAAGGCCGCCGTCTGCTCGGACTGCCACCAGTCGCATGACGTTCTGGCCGCGGGTGACCCGAAGTCTCCGGTCTTCCACGCCAACATTCCCAAAACCTGCGCGCAGTGCCATGCCAAGCCGGCGGAAGATTTCGGCGCCAGCATTCACGGCAAGCTGCTGGCTGAAGGCAACATCCACGTGCCGGTCTGCACCGATTGCCACGGCGTGCACACCATCAAGCTGACCAGCGACAAGGCGTCGCCGGTCAACGGCAAGAACCAGGGCGACGTAGCCTGCGCGCAGTGCCACAACAACGTCCGCATGACGAAGGAATTCGGCATCCCGGGCGGCCGCACCGACAGCTACAACGCCAGCTATCACGGCATGGCCAATGAGATGGGATCCACGCGCACCGCCAGCTGCTCCAGCTGCCACGGCACGCATAAGATCCTGCCCTCCAGCGATCCTGCCTCCACCGTGAATCCCAACAACCTGGTCAAGACCTGCGGACAGTGCCATCCCGGCGCCAACGCCAACTTCGCCAAGGGCAAGATTCACCTGGATCCGACGCTTGCCGCGCAGATGGACTTCGGCAGCAAGGTGAACGACTACGTGCGCCAGGTTTACATCCTGTTGATCGTGGGAACGATCGGCTTCATGTTCCTGCACAACCTGATGATCTTTGTGCGCAAGCTGATTGACCGCAAGAAGAACCCGCCGCAGCATGTCGCGGGTCCCCGCGTGGTCGTCCGCATGACGAAGAACCAGCGCATCCAGCACTTCCTGCTTCTGGTCAGCTTCTTCACCCTGGTGGTGACGGGCTTCGCCCTCAAGTATCCGGATGCTCTGCACTTCATCTTCGTCAACGAACTGGTGCGCAGCTACGTGCATCGCTTCGCCGGCGTGCTGATGATCCTGGTCAGCCTCTATCACGTCTACTATCTGGCAAGCACCATTGAAGGCCGCCAGATGTTCATGGACATGCTGCCCCAGCTCAAGGACGCCTCTGACATCGTGGACGTCTTTGCCTACTACCTCGGATTCAGCTCCAAGAAGCCACAGTTCAAGCGCTTCAACTACGCTGAGAAGATGGAGTACTGGGCGCTGGTGTGGGGAACCTTCGTCATGGCCCTCACCGGCCTGGTGATCTGGTTCAAGGTGCAGTCGGCCAGCGCCATCCCGCGCTGGTGGGTGGATGTGGCCACCACGGTTCACTTCTACGAGGCGATCCTGGCCACCTTGGCCATCATCGTCTGGCATCTTTACCAGGTGATCGTTGATCCCGACACCTATCCGCTCAACTTCGCTTTCATTGACGGCAAAATGTCAGTGGAGCATTACCAGGATGAGCACGGTATGGATTCCGAAACGCTGGCGAAGTATGCCGGCGAAGCGGGAGACGAAAAGAAGCGGCATCACTAAAACCTAACGGGGTGCGCGGAGCCCGGCTTCGCGCACCCCATGCAATTCGCCACCGTACTTCTCAGTAATCTGGCACGGCCTTAAGAGCACGATCTGAAAGGACATACTCACGTGGCCATCAGGTGTAGGCGTGGCTGGCGGACGCAACCTTCCGACCCAGCCGGCAATGGACAGCCCCGGTGTTTCTCTTTCCTTCCGTCATCCCTCCAGCGTTGTATTTTTTCTGCAATGCTTCTGGCCTTCGTGGTGCTGCTGACCTCCGCGCCCGCGCTGGCCAAACATGCATCCGACTCCAGTGACACCTGCCTGGCCTGCCACGGCGACAAGGGCATGACCACCAAGCGCGGCGGCAAGACCGTCTCGCTGCACGTGGACGGCAAGAAGTTTGGCGGCTCCGTGCACGGCGCCGTCGGCTGCACCGGCTGCCACGCCGATCTCGAAGGCAAGGACATTCCGCACCCCAAGCCGGCCCGCGTCGTCTGCGGAAGCTGCCACTCCTCTGAGCAGGACCTCTACGCCAAGTCTCTGCATGGCAAGGCCGTCGCCCGCGGAGACCAACTGGCGCCGCGCTGCGTCAGCTGCCACGGCAATCACGACATTCTCCCGGTCAAGGACAAGCGCTCGGCCGTTGCCCCGCTCTCCATTCCGTTTGTCTGCGGCAAGTGCCATCAGGAAGGCACCGCCGTCGCCAAGTCCCGCGACATTCCCCAGCATGACATTCTGGCCAACTACACCGAGAGCATTCACGGCGAGGCCGTACTCAAGAAGGGCCTGACCGTTGCGGCCACCTGCGCCAGCTGCCACACCGCGCACAGCATCCTGCCGCACACCGATCCCAATTCCTCCATCGCGCGGCGCAACATCGCCGCCACCTGCACCAAGTGCCACGGCCAAATCGAGAGCGTCCACCGCAAGATCATTCGCGGCGAACTCTGGGAAAAAGAAGCCAACGTGCTGCCGGCCTGCGTGGACTGCCACCAGCCGCACAAGGTTCGCAAGGCTTTCTATGACATGGGCATGGCCAACGCCGACTGCATGCGCTGCCACGCCAATCCCAATCTCAAGGCTCACGACGGCCGCTCCATGCTGGTCAACGAAAACGAGGTTGCCGGCTCGCGTCACAACAAGATCGCCTGCAGCCAGTGCCACTCGGAGGTCAATGCCTCCAAGAATCGCCCCTGTGAGACGATCACCAAGAAGGTGGACTGCTCCAAGTGCCACGAGGCCGTGGGAGAAGACTACGGCCGCAGCATCCACGGAACGCTGACCGCCAAGAACGATCCCGTCGCGCCGGGTTGCCGCGAATGTCACGGCACGCACGGCATTCTTGGCAAGGCCGATCCGCGCTCGCCAACCTTCGCCACCAACGTGCCCGCGCTGTGCAGCAAGTGCCACTCGGAGGGCAAGAAGGCGGCCCTGCGCTACACCGGCGCCCAGCACAACATCATCAACAACTACACGGAGAGCATCCACGGCAAAGGCCTGCTGGAGAGCGGTTTGACCGTGACGGCCACCTGTACCGGCTGCCACACGGCGCACCGCATCCTGCCCGCCAAGGATCCGAACTCGACGGTGAATGAGAAGAACATTCCCGCCACCTGCGGCCGTTGCCACAACGGCATTCAGGAGCAGTTCGTCAACAGCGTGCACTCGCCCACCGTCACGCACACGGATAAGGAACTGCCCGTCTGCAGCACCTGTCACACGGCGCACACCATCAAGCGCACCGATGAAACCGGTTTCCAGTTGGGCATCATGAACACCTGCGGACGCTGCCATGGCGAGATTGCCAAGTCCTACTTTGAGACCTATCACGGCAAGGTCTCGCGACTTGGTTACACCAACGCGGCCAAGTGCTTTGATTGCCACGGCTCGCATGACATTGCCCGCATCGCCGATCCCCGTTCTCACCTCAGCCGTGAGCATGTGGTGCAGACCTGCCAGAAGTGCCATGCCAACGCAACCCGGCGTTTTGCCGGCTACCTGACCCATGCCACGCACCACGATCCGAAGAAGTATCCAATCCTCTTCTACGCGTTCTGGGGCATGACCGGCCTGCTGGTGGGAACGTTCATCATCGGCGGCGTGCATACCCTTCTGTGGCTGCCGCGCGCCTTTGAAATGCGCCGCGAGCTCAAGAAGGCCGAGGCCGAGGAGGAAGCCGCGCTGCTGGCCGAGGCCGAAGCAGCAGACGCTTCCGGGAAGGAAAAGGAACAATAATGTCGAGCCCACAGAATCAGCATCCGAACGTGCCCGAAAGTATTGGCCACTCTTCCTCCGAAGGTGGAACACCGCGTCATCTTGAGAAGGAGTTTGTGCGCTTCCGGCCCCTGGAACGGGCGCTGCATGCCACCATGGTGGTTTCGTTCCTCAGCCTGGCCGCCACCGGCATGACGCTCAAGTTCAGCTACACGCCCTGGGCGCGCGCCTTGTCGCACGTCCTCGGCGGCTTCCAGACGGCGGGTTACATCCACCGCTTTGCCGCCGTCTGCATGTTTGGAGTCTTCGTCACTCACCTGGTGTCCCTGAAGAACCTGCGCAAGCGCAAGTATCCTTCCTGGACGAACATGATCCTCGGTCCCAACTCCATGCTGCCCACGCTCAAGGACGGCCGTGAGTTCGTGGCCACCATGAAGTGGTTCCTCGGCAAGGGGCCGCGCCCCAAGTATTCGCGCTGGACCTACTGGGAGAAGTTCGATTACTTCGCCGTTTTCTGGGGCATCTTCATCATCGGTTCCACCGGCTTGACCCTGTGGTTCCCCATCCTGTTCACCCGCATCCTGCCGGGATGGTTCATCAACCTCGCCACCATCATCCACAGTGATGAGGCGTTGCTGGCCACCGGCTTCATCTTCACCGTGCACTTCTTCAACACCCACCTGCGTCCGGAGAAGTTTCCCATGGACACGGTGGTATTCACCGGGCAGATGCCGCTGGCGGAGTTGAAGCGCGACAAGCCGATGGAGTATGAAAACCTGCTCCACTCCGGCGAACTCAAGGAGAAGCTGGCCGAGCCGCATCCCGAGGTCGTGGTCAAGATGATCCGCGCCTTTGCCTGGTGTGCGCTGGCCGCCGGTTTTAGTATCGTGCTTGGCATCATCTATGCCATGATTTTCGCCTACCGCTAAACTGCCGTTCTGCTGCCGCGGTGCTTTGCGGCAGGGAAATGCACCATGCGTTCAGACGTTGCACCAGTTGTTTGAGGAGAGCTAATGACCGATCAAGGGCCGAACTTGCCCAGCACTCCGCAGGATAATGGCTTTTCGTACCGCTCCCTGCTGAGGAACTACATCAGTCTGACGGGACTGGCGCTGGCCGCCATTGCCCTGGCCAACATCATCGTTCTATTCATCATTGACATCACCGCGGCCGAGCCCAGCCCGTACACGGGCATCCTGGCTTACATGATCCTGCCGGGCTTCCTGCTGGCCGGTCTCGTCCTGGCCGCCTTTGGCGCCTGGCGCGAGCGCAAGCGCCGCCTGGAGGCCGTTCCCGGTTCTCCGGCACTGCCGCGCATTGACCTCAACCAGCCCGGGCAGCGCAGCCGCCTGGCCTTCTTCGTCAGCTTCGTCGTCATCTTCGTGCTGTTGAGCGCCGTGGGCAGCTATCGCGCCTACGAGTTCACTGACTCCACCACCTTCTGCGGAGAGCTCTGCCACACCGTCATGCATCCGGAGGCCGTCGCCCACGATCACTCCGCGCACGCCCGCGTCAGTTGCGTGGAGTGCCACGTCGGCAGCGGTGCCGGATGGTACGTCAAGTCCAAGCTCAGCGGCGCCCGCCAGGTGGTCAAGACCATCCTCAACACCTATCCGCGTCCCATTGAGTCGCCCGTGGCCAACCTTCGCCCCGCGGCGCAAACCTGCGAGCAGTGCCACTGGCCGCGCCGCTTCTGGGGAGCCCAGCTCAAGGTCTTCAACCACTTTGGCAGCGACGAGCAGAACACGCCTCGCCAGCTCCGCATGCTCATCAAGGTCGGCGGCGGAGATCCCACCACCGGCGGACAAGCCGGCATCCACTGGCACATGAACATCGCCAACAAGATCGAATACAAGAGCGATCCCAAGCGCCAGACGATTCCCTGGGTCCGCATCACTGACCGCAACGGCAACGTCACCGAGTACCAGACCACCGGCGCGGACGCCAACGTCACGGCGAAAATGGAACAGCGCCGCATGGATTGCGTGGACTGCCACAATCGTCCCACGCACGTCTACACGCCGCCGGACCGCGCCGTGGATCAGGCTCTTGCCGCCGGGCGCATCAGCCCCACCCTGCCCTTTGCCAAGCAGCAGAGCGTGGCCCTGCTCTCCGCCGAGTACAAGACCACTCCGCAGGCCGTGCAGGCCATCCAGCAGGGCGTCAAGGCCTTCTACCAGGAGAAGTATCCGCAACTCGTCAGCAGCCGCGCCGGAGACATCAAGAGCATGACCGACGCGCTCGCCTCCATCTACCAGGAGAACATCTTCCCGGAGATGAAGGTGGACTGGCGTACGCATCCTGACAACGTCGGCCACTACTACTTCAACGGCTGCTTCCGCTGCCACGACGGCAACCACGTCAGCAGCACCGGCAAGGTCATCAGCAAGGACTGCAACAGTTGCCATACCGTTCTGGGCCAGGAAGAAGGCATCCTGCCGAACGCCGTGGCCAACGTGGCGCCGACCTTCAAACATCCGATTGACCTCGGCGACCTGACCTCAGTCAACTGCTCCGATTGCCACAACGGCGGAGTGGGTCCGTAAACCGCAGGCACACAGTTGGCTGGTAACAGCCAAACAGAAAACAAATCAGCCCCGGGAGCGCATCCCCGGGGCTTTTTCTTTTGCTCTCATAATCGAACAACAATTGAAGCCGGGTGGCCCAGAGTTGGCGTTTTTCCAACTCTGGGGCAACGTCGCCTCCCGCGTGTAATCTTCTCTGCAATTGAGCAATCGGGGACTGTATTCCGATTGCAGCCCAAGCATACTTTCCACTGGAAACTAGCTCGGGAAGCCCGCATGAAGGCCACACATGACCGAACAGATATCGGTTCATCTTCTGGCCGCATGGCAATGGACAACCCCATGAAGGAAAGACTTATCTTTGTTTTCTTCCCGGCTCCAGTTCTCAGCATGATCGCGTTTTACCGCGGAGCACGCTGGGCCGGCATGGCAGGGAATCGCGCAGCGTACCATGCTCTGCATCTCGGGCGTGGCTGCGCTGAAAGGTGTATGTGATGAAGAAAGTTATGTTCGCGTCTCTGGGAGTTCTACTGCTCCTGGCGGCTTCGGGTTGCGGTAGTGACAGAATCGGCGGCAACGACAAGAAATACAATCTTGCCGACAAAAACAGCCATCTCACCGGCGGAGACGCGGGAGATAGGATGGCCAATAACCCTTCCAGCCGCCCGGCACAGGCGGGGGATATCATGATCTCGTCTCCGTCACAGTCGCCCTCCATGGCGGTGGACGCCACCATGCAGTTCACGGCGGCAACCAAGGACTCCAGCGGATCGGCGGTTCAGTGGTCGAGCAGTCTGCCCGGCGTGGCAACCATTGACGAAAACGGACTAGCCACCGGAACCGGAGCCGGCACAACCGAAATCACGGCGACGAAGGATGGAAAAACCAGTGTGCCATTCTTGCTGACATTGTGCGACTACCGTCACACCTAACAGCCGCGGCTGGAGCAGTTGCTTTTGATCTCGATCTAAGGTGTCATCCTGAGCGCCGAGCGCCGGTAGCCGGGTGCCCCATCCTTCCGCCGTCCTCTGGCGGAGGGTGGGGAAGTTGATCTTGCTCTTGCTTTAAAGGTGTCATCCTGAGCGCCAGCGGCCGGCGGCCGGGTGCCCCATCCTTCCGCCGTCCTCTGGCGGAGGGTGGGGAAGTTGATCTTGCTCTTGTTTTGAAGGGTCATCCTGAGCGCCGAGCGCTAGCGGCCGGTAGCGCAGCGTTACCCGTGGAACTCCCGCAGAGGAGTCGAAGGACCCCTATACCAGCAGAAACTCTGTTCTGGCCGCTCTTCAAACTCCCCGGTCTGCCGTGTGCCTCACCTTTACTGCCGTGGTTGCGGCTAAGGCGGGACGGCTGGAGACGCCCAATTCCGCTGGTAAAGTGAAATCCCATTGTGACGCTCGTCACACCCTACCTGTGACTAAAATCCTCGCCCCATGTTTGCCCGCCCCGTATCGTAACAGTGTGGCCGGAGCATCAAGCCCGGCTCGGGAGTCCTCATGAGTGCAAGTTCAGTTATCGGCGCTGGCCAGCACAAGCCGCGCCTCGTTTTTTGGGAAGTCACCAAAGGTTGTAACCTGCGCTGTGTACACTGTCGCGCCACGGCCACCGAGCTGGCCTCGCCCAGCGACCTTCCCACCGCGCAGGCCCTCGGCATCATTGACCAGATTGCCGCCTTCGCCAACCCCATCCTGGTCCTCAGCGGCGGCGAACCGCTCTACCGCCCGGACATCTTCCACCTGGCGAAGTACGCCACCGATAAGGGTCTGCGCGTGGCCCTGGCCACCAACGGCACGCTGGTCACCAAGGAAGTGGCGCGCAAGATCGTGGATGCCGGCGTCAAGCGCGTCAGCATCAGCCTGGACGGCGCCAACGCCGAGACCCACGACAGCTTCCGCGGCATCCCCGGAGCCTTCGACGCAGCCGTCACCGGCTTCCGCAACCTGAAGGAACTCGGCATGCCGGTGCAGATCAACATGACCATCGCCAAGCACAACGCGGTGGAGCTGCCCAAGGTTCTGGAGATGGTGAAAGGCCTGGGCGCCGACGCCCTGCACACCTTCCTGCTGGTTCCCGTGGGCTGCGGAGTGGATATCGCCGAGTCGCAGATGGTGGCGCCGGATGAGTACGAGCGCATCCTGAACTGGTTCTACGACCAGGCCGCCACAGGTGACATCGAGCTGAAGGCCACCTGCGCGCCGCACTACTTCCGCGTGGTTCGCCAGCGCCGGGCCGCCGAGCGCAAGGACGAGCGCCTGGGCATTGCCCCGGCCAAGCCTGAAGGCGCGGAGGCCACAGGGCATCCTGGTGGCCATCCCGCGGGCATTGGACCCACGGAGATCACCATGCCCGGCACCACGGGTATCGCCTTCAAGACCGACTACGAGAAATTCGGCAAGAGCGGCCTGCGCCACGACGGCATGCCGCATCCCCACGGACATCCCGGCGGCGACCCCAACGCCATGAACGCCATGACCAAGGGCTGCCTGGCA